>ERZ773272.102-NODE-102-length-33046-cov-6.003819_pt1 | contig 33046 bp, 46 predicted proteins | sample MGYA00511891_ERZ773272 | MGnify/ENA primary metagenome ERZ773272 (study PRJEB29015, sample SAMEA2738150) | human oral metagenome | biome: human oral; feature: human-associated habitat; material: saliva | place: China | collected 2198 ...
AATTAGAAATTAAGATAACAACCGTCATGAGTAGACCAGAAACAAGCTCATCATCTAATACCTTATTCTTTTTATCTTTTAATACTTTTAAATCATCTTCTAAATCAGCGATTATTCTATTATAATATTTAACAGAATGAATTGTTCTAACACTAGGTGAATTAATTCCATTTTTAGAAACAATCTTAAACACTTCGTTACTTTTCTTTTGATAAAGTTCTTTTAATACAATTGTCTTAGCTTCAGAATAATCTTTAGCTTTTCTTGTTAAAACTAAGTCATTTACTTTATTCCCTTGTTCTTGTGAACTGAAATGAGCATCACTTCCATATTTGCACATCCTGATAAGTGCTAGACATCTCTTGACTTCACCTTTATTATTAATATGATATTTCATACAGTTTTCTCCTAACTCACCTCTAATCACCAATCTAGGTGTCCTGAGTCTTCTCCATAATCTATATCATAAAAAAGAGCTTATTTATATAAGCTCTCTTACTTAATTTCCATCTTTACAGTGGCTTGTGTTCCACCAAGAAGTGTATCTAACTTCTTCTCAATATCTACAAGCTTCTTGTAAATATCTTCATTTGTATATTCTACAACCTTAACTAACTTACCATCTACAAGCTGTACTCGTTCGCGAGCATGTTGTGTTAATGGTCGTGGTGTTGCACCACCAGTTGCTCGTTGTAATGCTGCAGCCATTGGGTCAACTGCAATTCCAATTGAAGATACTACATCTTCTACTGAATCGTTTTCAGTAGCTTCGGCTTCAATAGCGCCGAATTCATCGATTTCTAATTCTGTCATTTGTTCACCTCATGGAAGAAGGGGATTATAATCCCTTGCTTCCTGTACGCTGCATAACGAATAATGTATCACCCTCAACATCGAGAGAGTAACCATTAGTGTCCATAGTTGCAACTACGTCTGCTGCCGTCATTCCTTCTGGTACGGCATAGAACTCACCGTTGTAGTTGATGTTACGTACATTTTCATAAGTTGCTGTTGCTGTCATTAATTCTGCCATAAAATTTTCACCTCTAATTTTATCTTTCTTTTTGTTTACTAATACATTATATACTAGTTTTTTCTAATTGTAAACAGTTTTTTGAAAATATTTTTAAATGTTTTTGTTTATTAACTTTATTAACTATTTACATATTCATTATATACTTTTCTTCTTTAAATGTACACTGTTTTTATCGATAAAATTCATCTTCTAGCGCGTCTTTAATATTCTGTAACTTTCGACTAGAAACATCTCTCATTTTGCGGAACTTGCGTAATTCCTTTTGTAAGAACGCAATCATGTTTACCGCATTAGTCTTCTGGTTCCCGTACATCTTCTTCATTAACTTTAACTTAGCAATATGAATTCCCTTACTTTCAATAAATTCATCGCTCTCATGACATGTAACTGTCGCTTCCTCAAATACAAATGGTTCACCATAACCATTTAAATCATAGACACGCGCTGTAACTGTCTTTGCTTCTTCGTCTACAACCACATCAAGTGGGAAGCCCTTTAAAAATCCTAAATCAATAACCTTACTCATAATAATCCTCTTTCTTTCTATTTATTACTTATCTGTAAGTAAAATCTTTACTCTTAATTCTCTGCCTTCTACAAGGAATCGGTATCTCATTAAACCTTTAGTCTCTAATAACATATTGTTATAAAATTCGTAAAATCTGTCTAATAAATTGTTTTTCTTTAATTGCTTAAAACTAAATGTAATATCAATTGATACTATAATATTTACTTCATTATTATTGTTTATTGTAAAATCCATAACATTATCTGTGCCAATATCCTCTAAATCTAGGAAATTAAGAACAGACTTTAAATATAGATTGTGATAATCTCTTGTTGGTTTAAAACCATTATAATCACACACGTACTTTAATTGTGACTCATCCTTGTGAAAGTATGCATGAAATAAATACAATTCAAATGATGGTTTAGAAACAAATGGTCTTAATGATGGCATAGACTCTTTTTTAATAGATGTTGTTTTGTTAGATAAAAATTCGATTAATTTATCTTTAATACACTCTGTCATTACTGCGTCCATTTGAATTCACCCCATTTCCATACATTTTCTTAATCATTTCTTCATCATCTCCAAATAGAGATTTTAGTGCCTTATATCTATCTGATGATTTATCAACTTTGATTTCTTCTACTATCTCAACCGCATTTCTTTCAATATAATCTTTAAATGACTCATATCCATCTTTTTTAATAATGTTGAGACTACTTTCAACTCCAGACATTATAAATGATACATAAGATTTAAATTCACTATTACCAATATTAACAAAGTTTGTGTTCTCTGGTAAAGTAACCTTTTTATTGCTGATAATGTATGAAGAGAAACAACAGAAAATCATTACTTCACTATCTAACTTCATATTTTCATCGAAGATAATTTTCTTCTCATTACTCAGTCTCGCACGAATACTTCTTAACAATTTCTTCTTACTTTTATAGATCGCCATGATAGGACATAGAGGCATATAAGCTTTCATGTTTTTAGAAAAATCATACGGCTCAATATTAACAAAGAATGAAGAATTTGATGTTGTTGAATATACTGTTACAAAATTGTCAAACTTTCCAACTTCATATAACGCATTGTGTCTAAAATTGTAAGTTTCTTTTGGACTATTTATATTTTCAACTAAATTAATTCCTTCAATCTTCTTCATACTTCACCTCTTACTTATACTATTTTAAATCATTCTCACTAAAATGTAAATATACTTTAGATAATATTGGCAACAAATTTTCCTTCTAAATCACGATAAACATTTACTCTGTAACCTTTATGAAATACAACACCTGGTTTTAAAAATGGTTTAGATAACACTTCTGAAATAATTTCTTCTTCACCACCAACTTTTTCTTCTGACGTTAATATTTGAACTGCATTAGGAACGATATTGTAAACAACACCTTCTCTAGTTCTAGTTATATAGAAGAATAATTGTTTATTGTTAATTGTGATACTGTATAAATCTAAAACTTGTAATTGATTTTTATTTGGTGTTACAATTTTAAATTGCACATTATCATTCTCATGAATAATATTCATAATTTCTTTATATGTCATAAACTTCACCCCACATATATGTATTTAACCATTTGTCACCATTGACTCTGTACCATTCAGCGGCTTCTTCAGATGTTTTAATATCCTTATGCAACTCTGTTAATTGTGTATAGTATCTGTTAATAGCTACTATTGATGTGCTTAAGTTTCGATACTGTTTTCTAAAAGCTAAATCATTATTAGGTGCAGCGTTTAAGAATAACATTACAAACTTTTTAGCTTCCTTTAATCGATTCTCTAAAGATAGATTTTCACTATCCCATGCATGTCCATGACATAGACACTCGTATACATCGCCACTGAAGTATGTATTTGTATTTCCAAACACGTTAGTTAATAAAAATGGCAACTTGTTGTTTTCTAGTTTAATTGAAATTGAACCATTTCCAACTGCGAAGCATGCACTATTAGTCCAAAATGAGTAATTAGCTCTACTACCACCTAATGCATTGGGCATGTGCAATTGTGTTGGTCTTAATTTAAAGAATACTTTATTGTCTTGAATACCAAAAACACCCTCTTCAATAGTATTTTCATTAATGTGAAAATTAATTCCATTTAGGTTTTCGACAGAGTCAATTGGACTTTTAAACTTTAATACCAATTCATCATCTGTTTTAAGTTTTTTGTTAAACATACCTTGTTTAACTGTTAATGTTTTAGTATCTAATTTTCCTAATTTAATCATCTAATTCACCTACTTAAATTCTTACTTGAATTGTGAAATCTACACCATCATCTGTTGTAAATTGATACTCACATAAACCTTTTGTATCTTTCATAACATTTCTAACAACTTGATTATATCCACTATAGTCGTTTCTTAACTCAATCATCAAACAGCTTCTTCTTCCGCTTTGAATTCCATCCACTTCACGAATTGCTTCTGGTTCAGTTTCTAAAAAATCGGCAGCAATATGTTTGAGCTCTTCCATGCTGATGCTATATATAGTCTTATCACAGTCTTCGATTTGAGACAATAAATATTTATACTGTTCATTTTGCTCAATCAAATAATATAAATGATGAGACATTCTGTAATATTGAACGTTTTGGCTGCTAAGACCAGCAACGTTATTCATATATAAAGCATATAATATTCTTCTATATAACAAGTTTTCCATTACTTACACCTCTTTTATTTACATATACCATTATAACAAAAAATAGGCTATTTGTAAATAGCCTAATACATCTTTTTAATTAATTCTTCATTGTTACCAAATAATTGTACTAATGTTCTATAACGATTAGACGTTTTGTCGATAACAACTTCTGGTTTGCTTTCTTTCATCTTTGCAACAACAGGTTTTACTTCTTCAGTTTTCTTAACTCTTCTTTTTCTTGCTGGTATCAATAAATCGTGTGATACATATTGTCTATAAGAACATTCATTTTCTTCATATAGAGTACTGTACATACCATAATCTCTATAATTATTTTTGTTATCATAATACACAACATTGATTTTATTCTCAATAGGCATACACAAATCTTCATTGATTTTTAAATTATCGTTTTCGTTCATGTCTATTTTAACAGAGTTTTTAATTGAAAACATAATATGAGTCATTGTATTATCTTTAAACTGTGCCTCTAATTCTTTCCTAAAAGCAGGTTTACTATTAAACATTTTTAATAATTTATTTTTATTGAACTTAGACTTTTCAATAGAGATAATAGGATTTTTCATCATATATGACATCATATCATGTGTTAATATGAACATTGGTACAACATTATAAAAATGATATTCTGTTTCAGTATTTTTAATACAGATATGATATTTTAAATTCTTTTTACTTTCTTTTGTATATGGTTTAAATTTACAAATTGTATTATAGTTTGTTGTAACAGTCTTAAATGCATATCTATCTGTAATCTTCATATTCTAACACCTCTTTTATTTACCTATATAATTATAACAAAAGAGAGACTATTTGTAAATAGTCTCTTTACATCTTTTTCACGTTTAACTTATTATTTAAATCTTTATAGACAACAAATTTCTTGTTACCTCTCAAAACAATACCAGGAGCTAAGAAAGGTGTCTTTAAAATGTGATTAATAATTTCTTGTTCTTGTACTTCAACATTTTCATTTTCATCTTTAAAGATGTTACCCTTGATAATTCTAATATCTCCACTATTAGTTCTTTGAAAATATAGGTCAAGGTCACCAATTTCATTAATTTTAACTAATTGAATAGGTGTTCCTTCTCTTGGTTCGTCAATAAAAGAAATATACACATTCGCTACTCTATCTTGATAATTACGTTCTGCTTTTGTGACAAAGTTATCATATCTAGTCATATTTTACACCTCTTTATAGAAATCCTTAATAACATATTGAAGATTACTGTAGTTTTCTGAATACCACTTTCTTGCATCTTCTTGTGTTTTAATATCTTTTTGTTGCTCTGTTAAATATTTATATGTACGGTCAATATATCTACGTAGACTGTTATTACCAATCTCATTATCAAACTGACCTCTCATACGTAAATCAGTATTTGGTTGTCCTTGAAGAATAGTAATAATATATGATTTAAAATTGGATATTATGGCTTCGAGAGATGTGGACTTGTTGTTTAATGTTCTTCCATGACAAATTCTTACAAAGTCCATATCATTTAATACAATATCACAACCGCTCCAGAAAACATTTGTCATAAAAAACGGTAACAGACGATTCTTATAAGATAAATACCACTCACTGTTGTAATATGCAATAAAACAATCATTTGTCCAAATAATATATTTATCTTTATCTGGATTTACAATAGATGGCATAATAATTCTTTGAGGTGGTAACTTATAAATGAGTAACTTATTATTCTTATTGGTTTCAATCTTAATAAATCCTTCATTAATAGGTTCATCACATCTATAATCAATATATACAATATTAGAAGAATTACTAATATTAACTCTATTTGATAATTTAATAGGTTTGTTAAACATTCCATCTTTAATAGTTTTGTTTTCTACATTTACCATATAAGTCTTAATCATCTCAACACCTCTTTTATTTACAAGAACTATTATAACAAAAAGAGACTATAATGTAAATAGTCTCTTGTGATTTTTTAATACAAACTTTGTTGTAAAATAGATAAATACTACTACTTCTACTAATCCTGCAATCAATGTGTTATTAATATTCAACATTCTTGAAACAATATCACCCATAACACCTAACATGATTAATGCTAAGAATGCCGCAAGCACCTTAATTACTAATATCATGAATACGTTTCTTCTATATGTTTTTGTTTTCATGATTTGATAATAACACAATTTTGGATTAATGTAAACAATTAATTTTTAGGAACGTATCGATTAACCATGAAGTCACCTGCGCCATTTACGCAAGTCTGCATCCAGATAGAACCGTCTCCGTTCAATCTATGAGCAGGGATGTATTCTTCTGTATGTGAACCGTACTCTGTGTGGTCATATACGTAAGTTCTTCCACCGATACATACCTCACCTGGTGTTGATGCAATCATCTGGCCTTCTGCTGTGTAATTATGGGCAGCATAATATCCATTAGCCCATTCCCATAAACCACCTTTATCAACATCTGCCTGTCCATTATATGCATAACCATAAGATGGTGTCCATGCACCAGATGCGTATGAAGGAGCATAACTAGAATAAGAGTAACCACCACTTGCGTAACCACCACGAGAAGCCTGTCTTGCTAATCGTTCTGCCTCTTCTCTTTCTCGTTGTAATTTTTCTTCTATTTTAGCATCAATCTCTTGTAATTTGGTTTGATATGGTTCTTTTTGATAATCTTTTAATTGGTCTATTTCGGCTTGAATTACTGCTATATCATCTTTTACAAGACTTTGTTCTGCACTTGCTAATCTAGCTTCAATAGTTAGTTTTAATTCACTATTATCTATAGCTTTACTTAAAACATTATTGGCAGAATAAAAAGCACCTATAGGTGCCTCTGACACACTCTCTACACTGTTATCTGCCGTAACAGAAAGTGGACTTGTCATAAAGACAAAAATAAAAAATACTTTAATTATTCGTTTGAACATTTGTTGTTATGAAAACCTTTCTTCTAAAATTTAATTTTTAAAAGCACCTCTATTATGACAAATATATCGAAAAAGAGAGCACTAATTTGTACTCTCTTTTAACATTTGTTCGTATTTAGTTTTCAGTGGAAAAATTGTAAATGTTCCGTTATCTCTTGCCTCAAAGTAGCAAATGTATTCATATCCACATTCTTTATACTGTTCAATATCTGCATCAAATACTTCTACACATATATCATCTGTTTTTTCATTGTAGAATACATCGTAAACCATTCCTCTAAAATAAGAATGATGTAATTTAGATACTTTATCTTTGGCAATATCTTCTATTCTTTTTCTTGTTATCATTTTAACATCCTCTTTAAATAGAAGAGTAGATGTTTCCACCTACTCTTAATGTCTCTTTCCAATCTTGAAGATAAGACTCTTAATCTCATCAACTAAACGTCTCTTACCAATGTTCCCATCGAAAGTGAAGTAACTATCGATAAAATCAATTAACATCTTAAATTTCTTATTCATCTTAGGACTATTAAATGGCTTATATGTACCAATGAAAGAGTCCATAGTTTCAACTTCAATCGTATCATCATCTTCCACAACTTCTTCAACACCTTCAGTATCATCTGTTAAATCCCATAATGTTGGTGAAGATGGATATTCATCTTCGTACCACTTACGTTCATCAGAAGATAGACTCTTACCATAAGTTGTTCCATAATTACGACCATAAGTTGTACCATAACGAGGAACATACGTTGGAGCTGTCCACTTTGGCTTAGCAACTTGTCCATACCAAATATCAATTAACTTTTCATCGAATTCTATGTCTAACATTTCATCAATGTCGTAATAGTATTTATTGTCATTACCTAAAACATAATTAGGCATCTCTACGAAATGTTCTACAATTTCAGGAATAACATACTGAGATGTTACACCACGAACAGTAATCCATGTATGCATCTGAACTGTATTAGTATTAAACTGACCAAAAACTAACTGAAGTCCATCAACCTTAGAGTTTGCAAGGTCTGTACCAGATGCGAATGCTTGCATACTGTTGTGTGAATGCGTTTCCACATACATACCAATATACTTATTTAATGCATCATAAACATCATCATTGTCTACTGCTGTCAATGCACTAGAGTTGTCTTGCTTAGGTGTATAACTAAATAATTCATCTGACCAGAAGTGAACACCTTTAATGTCTTCCAAATTCTTTTCAACACCATTTACATTTAACGTTCTCTTACCCTTGGCATTATAGAAATTAATCTGTGCTTCTTTACCTGTTGACTTAGTAGTATCACGATACCACTTAATTACATATCGAATAGCTTCTGCTGGAATTTTTGGTAAATCTTCTGAAGTAACAGAAATAGTTTCTTCCATCTCTGGTAAACCTGCAAACTTATAATCACTTACTTGCTTAACTGATTCACCAATCCATGACTTCTGTTTTTCAAAAATACCGTTTCCTGCAAGAATTGTTGTCTTAATCAATCCTGGGTTAGTAATTTCTTCATTACTCTTGTAAACTGCTTGTAATTCCATATTTTAGCACCTCTACTTTTTACTTTTTCATTATATTACAGTTTTTTAATAAAGTAAATAGCTAATTTTCAGAATTTAAAACCTTACTCTGACTTTCTTCTAAATACTTTTCACTATTAGTGTTAATTTCACCTTGAATATTAGTATCGTAGTTGTCTTTAACTACATTCCAGTAATTTTTATAACTTCCTAATAAAGTCTGAGATACTGTATTTTCTTGTTTTACAATCTGTCTCTCTTCTTTAAATTCAAATTTAGTATTAAATGATAAGAAGTGTTTTGTTATATCATTAAACAATTTCCAATTTATTTGTTGTTTATTTATCTTTGTGATATTAATGAAGTTTAATCTCACAATAGGATTCTCTTGATAATTAATAGAGTCTAATTTTTCTTTAATAAGGTCTTCTATTTCTTGAATAGATAAATTATTACAATCCAATAAAATGTCATACTGAGGTCTCTGATGAATATTGTGAAATACAGGTGTCATTTTGTTGTTATCTATATCCCATTCAGTCCAACCTCTATCACTAGCCTTATCACTAAAACCTCTTCTAAATAAAGAACCACCATAAAATACTTTGTTCTTCTTAGGTCCTACCCATCCTCTTTCATGAATATGTCCTAATAAGATATAGTCCCAATTTAATTCTAAAACACTCTGAGGAATTACAATTTCTCTAGGTTCTGCTTCAGTATGTAAAACAGAATTACTTACTGGGTCATAAATAGAACCATGTGTACATAAAATATTAAACTTACCTTGAATAGGCTTAACATCTTTCATTGTATCAAGTTGTTTATTATATCCATGATGAGAAACTAAATGTAATACAATATTGTCTTTTAATTCTACAATCTTATAAGGTTCTATAAAACTATATAACTCTAGTTCTGGAATATTTAATACATCGCTACTTGGAATTTCTTTCAAAATATCAGAACTATCATGATTCCCTGCCAAACAATAAAAAGGAATATGATGATTACTTAGCTTTTTAATAGCACTTAATCCTTCGTGAATCGTTCGAATAGACGGATTAGGATTATGAAAAAAATCTCCAGTGCATACAACATAATCAACATTAGATTCAATAATGTCATCAATCGTATCGTTTAATGCATTATATCCATCCTGTTCTCTTAAATTAATGTCATCTTCTGTTTTTAACTTTCCAGAACTATATCCTAAGTGAATGTCTGAGATGTGTGCTATCTTAACCATTTTTAACCTCTACAACACAATAAATAATATTATCGTCAGTTGTATGATAAATTATTTCTGTACCACAGAAATCATAAGAATGTTCAACGATTTCTAAGTTATCGCTTTTTAACATATCATCCATTTTTGACATGACAATTGTCAAATCTTGATTTTCCACAATAACTGAGTCAATCTCGATGTTATTATAAGTTGTTACTCTGATTAAATTAAACTTTTTATTCATAATATTTCACCTCTTTGTTTACAATATTATTATACAACAAAGGTGATGTCAGGCTGCACGAAACCATGATTTAGGCTGAAAGTGATAGATTATACAGCTTTATCGTTTTTTACCTTTTTAAGGTTGTTTTTGTGGTACAGTAGCACTATCAAAAACGTTCTCGCCACTTTTTAAAACGAAGAAAAAATACTAGATTTTGGTCTAGTCTTTAATCTTCTCTGTTTAGTGAGTCACAATTGATACCAATCCATCTATGTCCTGACAATTCTCCAACAAACGCTTCTTGTCGTAAGTCTTCTATAAAATCATCAGGGTCATAATAGTCATCATAATCTAAACCACCCATATAGCCTAAATCACCTATTTCTGTAACCTCATCTGCACTTCTACAAATCTTTTCAAGAGTTTTTTCATCCCAATTCTCTAATTTATTTTCATCAACACCATAAAATCCTTGTATTCTACCTTCAGTGATTTCATTATAAATGAATACTGCTCCATCTTTAGAAATACGATACTTCTCTGCAATCTTAGCTAGTTTAACTGGGTCTTTATTAATGAATAGCGGATTATCATATTCGTAATCCATAGCTTCAAGTTGCTCTTTATCGAAATAATCTTTAATTTCAGTGTTAAATCTTTCTTTAGCTGCTTCTCTCATTACTTTAGCATCTTCAACAGTAACTTTCTTTTCGTTTACTTTTGAACCAGTAATTCTTTCCATTAATTTCACAGGGTCAGAAATACCTTCCTTCTTTGCAACTCTTGCATACCAATCAACATTAAAATCTTCCTTCATTTTATTTTTCGTGTCAGTTTCATTTAATGTAATGTTTAGAGAATTGAAGAAAGCTTTTGCTTCATCTCTAGGGATTTTGTTAATTCTTGAATAACAAGAAGCAATTTTATCTTGGAATTGGTTATACGATTCCATTGTTGTGAAATGCATGTCAGACACTGGACATTTACCTTCCTGTGCTACACATTTTAATAATCTTCCATTATGAATATGTTGTTTCATGTGATATATCCTTTTTTAATTGTTATATCAAAAAAGAGGATATACTATCCTCTCATTAATATTGTAATTTTAATTAACATATCATGTGTTAAATCATTTATTTCAGGTAAAAAGGAACCGCCATCTTTTAGTTTATATTCATACTCATAAAATGTTTTTAGTAACTTATCTAAATTCTTACACTTACATCTCTTTATCTCATTTAATCGATAAGAATTACTATATCCTAAAATATTTAATATCTCTTGTTCTTTAACCTTATTACTATTTAAATTTCGATAAACAATTAAGTCATTAACTTTGTTTTTAATAAGTTTAATGATAACTAATGGATGTGTGTTAACAACAACTCTCTGAAACTCTTCTTCCATTTTCTTAATGTTACCTTCAAGAACATATTTAATTAAATTCCATGGAGGAACCTCACCCATTTTGTTAGGTAAATAAGAATATAACTCTTCTATTGTTAGATTTTTAGTATTTTCAATATTTTTTAATGAATTTCTGATAATTAGTAAATCTTCTACGTTTTCACCAACATAATATTTAACAAACTCTTTATTCTCTTTAGATAAGTCTATTTCATTTAAAATTTCTTCTACACTAATTTCACCGTCATAGATTCCACCAAATTGTTCAGTGAATGTTTTTAACCATTTTCCTGGAGCGCTGTTACATACAATAATAACACCATTTCCAAACCAGTTTTCTGTAAATAGGTTAGTTCTTTTATTGTTATCAACAAGCTCCTTAAATGCAGTTCTATCACTATCTCGTGTTAAATCTAACTTGACAAAATTAGATGAGAACATATTGTTTTGAGATGCAAGTCCAGATTTCCATTGAGTGTATACCAACATCTGTTCAGTTGTATATCCCCATGATGTATATACTTCTTTGACTTTATCTAAAATATAAACGTCACTTTTATTTACGATTGTATATAGTTTATTCATTTCTTCTTCTCTATATCTCTGCTATACTGAATATCTTTAATTAAGAAGTCATCTGAACCTTCTAATACTCTCGCTAAACTGTCATAAGTTCTATCACTGTTATCACCTCTAACAAAATACCCATCTAGATTCTTAATAAATACTGGATATTCATTTTTATTTTTAAAGGTCTCAACTAACTTATTGTTTACATAAATATCATGTTCAGTAATACTCAACTTATCTCCAGGTTTTGCAAGAACTCTCTTAATTAACCATTCTTCATTTAATTTCCAACTTTTAGGAGATTTAAAAATAGCAACCTGATTATCTTTAACATTATTTGTCTTTATAAAAAATAATATATCTCTATCATGAAGTGTTGGTTCCATCGATGAACCAGACACAACAGCAATCTTATAGGGTGCATATAAATGAATTAATGTAGATATTCCAATAACAGCTAACATAAACAATGTATTTTTCCAAATTCTTCTCAGTCTTCTTCTTTTTCTTCTTTTTACTGTCATCGTTAAATCTTCATCTCTTGTCGAATGTTGAAACCAATCGTCTTCAATACATCTAAATCAATACGTAATGACTGAGAAATTTTAGTCAACTCATTAATAATTTCATTTATATAAGCTAACTGAAATTCAATGTCTTCGCACTCAATTTCAGCTAATCTCTTTTTCTGACTTTCTGTTTTAATTGTCGAGTCAACCATTAACTGTCTAAACTTATGTTTATATTCTAAATCCAACTGAGTTCTCTGTCTTTCATAATCATTAATCTGTCTTGTAACTTCCTTTAAGTTTAAAACAGTTCTAATTAATGTAGCATTTAAATTATCTACATCTCTACTGTCCCAGAATGAACCACTTGAATTGATTGTGTGTAATTCTTCAAAATTTGGATAATGCGGTAATTGAATGATGTCTGCCATGTTTTTATAACTCCTTTTACAAAAATATTATACAACAAACAATAAAAAAGACTAGAGTTTTTCTAGTCTTAAGCTTTAAAGAATGCTCTGAAAACTGGTAGTGAAACAAAGTAACTTGCTAATCTAATTACCCAATCTACAATATGATTCCAACACCAAACAAAGAATTCAATAATGTCATAATTAAACTGAGATAATACAGCTATTGCTAAAGCTGCTAAGATAATAAATACAATTAATGATTTAATGTTCTGTCCAATCTTATTTAACATATTCTTCTCTTCCTTCCTACATCATTTCGATAATATGATTTGCTCTTCTCTCTTTTAAACATAATTCACTTAAGAAATTTTTAACCTTTAATGGGTCTTTGATATTTTTCAAAACAACAATAGGAGAAGTTCTGTCAATTGTATAGAGAATTACATCACCTGTTCCACACAATCTCTGTACAAAGTTTATGACACATCTACAGTCAATAACTCGATACAACATCACCTCATCATAAGTTGTATTAACTAAACCTTTTTCAATATGAAGTTTATTGTATACAACAGTATAGTTAGTAAAACTAATAGGCCACGCTAATATGTGTTTTTTATCTTGCCACAAAATGTCTTCCATACTACAACCTCTCCTTTGAATTCTATATCAAAAAAGCAATGGATTTTAATCCATCACTTTATTACTGACCTGGCATTACCCAATAGTTCGGTGTGAAATATTGAATGTTAGTAACGATTGTACCATCACTTGCATTGGCTGCATGGACCATAGAACCATTACCTAATGAGATACCTACATGATATGCTCCTGCACCTGTGTCATAGAAGTATAATGCTCCATAAGGTGCGTTCCAAATGTCATAATGTCTAGTACCTGTATAAGACTGCTGTTCAGCTGTTCTTGCTCCAATACCTGTTAAACACTGAACCATTCCTGAACAATCCCAACCTGATGTGCTCGTACCACCCCAAACGTATGGTACTCTACCTACTGCACTTAACGCTTGTTGCACATAATCACCACCTGCAATAATCGGCTGATAATTAACTGATTGCGTATTATTAACACTTCTTGTTGGTGCAACATAAGGTTTCTTTTCTAATGTATAGAAATTATTTCCACCCTCTGACTTCTGGTCTACTACATTGTATTCTGCAATGTCTGAATAACCATTTTCATCTTGAGCACCATCAACTTCTTCAAGTAAATTACCATCTGTATCGTAGTAATAAGTCTTCTGCTCTACTACATTTATTTTTAATTTTTGAGAGGCTGTTTTACCAGTAATATCGATGTACTTGTACTCAATTTCATACTGTCCTACTTGGTTCTTATCGAAGTTTCCTTTTTCGATAGTTAATGCTCCTGTACCACCGTACGAACTACTAAATGCTACGACACTGTTTAAATCGTAATCTGTTGTCTTAACCATTGTAATTTCATTTTTCTTCAATTCAACTACAGGGTCTCCATCAGTTACTGACAATGAAATAGTCTTTGTCAAATCTGGTACCAAAGAAACATCATCTTTGTCTGTATAATGGAAATTAATAGATACTTTCTTTATTTGTGTGTTTTTATCTGTCAAATCAATTTCTTTATCTAAAGTAATCTCCGTCTTATCATAATCAATATCTGATTTTGTTGGGTTCTCTTTAATGTATTCATCTAAAATCATCTTCTTAATTTCTTTTTTAAGATTTTTAGGTGAATTAAATGGAAGAGATACCATCATCATTTGTTCTTCTTCAACACTTTTAATCGGTGCTAAATCTTCAGCTCTTGTCTGAGTAATTGCTGAACCTGTTAGAACACCAATTAGTAATGCTGAATATATTAATGTACTCCTTTTCATTCATCAACTTCCTTTCCATAAATATTATTATACAACTTTTTATATATAAAAGTGTACTGTATATATATCAAAAAAGGACTCTTCCAATTAAGGTTGAGTCCTTTACTTTAGAAGCTTACTTCTCTTCTTCTTCCTTCTTTTTCTTAGCTGCTAAGTAGATAATGAAACCTCCACCAACTGCTAATACTGTACCACCTGCAATTAATGCTGGGTCGATACCTTGAGTCTTCTTCTCTTCAGACTCAGAAGTTGAAGTCATATCTTCAGTCTTCTTTTCATCAGACTTCTGTTCATTAGTCTTCTTTTCATCAGACTTCTTTTCTTCATTCTTCTTCTCTTCTTCAGCCTTCTTAGCTTCTGCAGCTTTCTTTTCTGCTTCCTTAGTAGACTGTTCAAGAGCTAACTGCTTCTGCTCTGCTTCAATACGAGCTAAGTTAGCAAGGATTGCTTTGAAACCTTCTGAAGCCTTATTCAATAATGAAATATTATTAGCAACTACTGTACTATCGTGTTCTAATGAAGTCTTAGAATTTGTTAGTTCTGCTAACTTATTTACATTAGCTTCAAGGTTGCTCATAAGAGTATTGTACTCAGCTTCATGTAAGCCAAGGTCGTTTACAACAGTGTATTCATCAGAATGACGAGCTTCGTATTCAGACTTGAACTTAGATAACTTATCTGCTTCAACTTGAGCTGCCGCTGTCTTATCAGCAAGTACACTATTTGCTGCTGCAATTTCTGTTGTCTTTGTTGCAATATCTGCATCGTACATTGTTGGATTCAATGTAGGCAATTCGGCGTTAATAGCTGCTACACGGTCATTGATATTCTTCTGAGTTTCAAGTAATTGCTTAGCTTGTTCTACTAATGTATTCTGAGCATCTACAAGAGCTTGCTGATCAGCTACTAATTGAGCCTTAGAATTCTTATCAGCTTCAACTGGAGCAATAGCTGCATCCTTATTAGAAATTTCAGTATTCTTAGCTGAGATTTCGTTATTCTTAGCTAAAATTTTAGACTGAATATCCGCTAACTTACTTGCATTTTCTGCAAGAGCTGCAACAACCTTATTTAACTCTTCTTGCTTAGCAGCCTTATCACTTACAAGAGCATTCTTTTCAGCTGTCAACTGATTGAACTTCTTGTTTGTTTCGTTAAATTGATTTAATACTTGCTTAGCATTTTCTAATGCACTATTCTTTGTAGCAAGATTGCTCTCTAATGTGCTAATCTGTGTTGCTAACTGTTGTGCTTCTGTAGTAGCATTAGCAGCCATCTGTTCTAACTGAGCTAACTTTTGTTCAGCTTCAGTCTTCTTCTGAGTTGCTGTAGCCTTATCACTAGTTGCTGTATTAATTGCACTTGTTGCTGCATCAATCTTAGTCTGTTCAGCATTGATTGTCTTGACAGTTTCGTCAATAGCCTGATTGATTTCTGCTAACTTCTGCTCGGCCTGGGCCTTTTCAGCCTTCTTGGCTTCAACGGCTGCCTTTGCGTTATCTAATTCAGTCTGTAACTGTTGTGGAACGACTTTGTTTACCCAGTTAGTAGCAATTTCACGAAAACGCTCTTCTGTGTAATAACCATTCTCTTCTGTCATGAATGCCTTCATCTTAGCATCGTCTGTAACACCTTCAGATGGATATAAAGGAATTGCATGATTCTTATCACTGTAAGCACTTGATGTGTTTGATTGACCTAAAATCTCAAGTCCTACACCAGAATAGAATGAAGGAACATTTTCTTTACCAACACCTTGACGTTGGTTAGGTCCTGTCTTAGTGAACATGTAAGGAGATACTGCATATAACTTACCATACTGGTCAGAGAACCACTTGTAGTGTCCACCGTTTGATACCTTCTCATCATCCCACCAACCCTTCATGGATTCCTTTTCATAAGTTGTGTCTGCTCCGAACCAAGCCTCTTTACCTGTTGCTGTAAATAAGTTATCTGCACCTGGTACGTATGTGTGATACCAATAATTATTAGCACCAATAGCAACTGCGATAGCTTCTGTTAACATACTACGTACATCAACCTTAACTGGTTCTAATCCAGCTTCCTTACGACGGTTGTTAAGTTCTGTAACAGTATTTACCATACGCATTAAGTTATCCTTAGCAGATGTTAATGCTGTTTCATCACCATTTAACCATTCACGTACTGTCTTAACTTGGTTGTAATCCTTACTCTTTGAAATAACCATCTTGATTGGTGTATTCATTACAAACTCTAAGTACTCATCCCAAGTATGAGGTTGTGTTGCTGATGCATTTAATGTACCAGTCTTCAATGTTGGAATTGAACCACCATTAGCCTTTAAGAAGTTTAAGAATGTAGAGTTATCTGTTGCTTGAGCAATCTTATCTTCTACTTCCTTCTGCTTAGCTTCAAGTGTTGCTAATTCTTGAGTCTTTGTGTCAATAGAACTCTGAATATTTGTCTTTTCAGCTTCTTTTGCGGACTTAGCCTGTTCTGCTGTTGTCTTTGCTTGTTCAGCAGTTGTCTTAGCTTGAGTCTGTTCTGAAATAGTATTATCTAAACCAGAAATCTGATTTGTGATATTCGCTACTTCATCCTTCTTCTCTTGAATCTGTGTCTTTAATTCAGGAGAAGTAATCTCTGCTAGACGAGTACGCTTAGCTTCTAAATCCTGTTCGATTGTAGAAATTTCAGCTGTAATGTCTGTTACATTCTTTTCAAGATTTTGCTTCTGAGCTGTAAGAGTTGCTTCATTTACACCTAAAGCATCAATTTCTGACTGCTTGTTTGTAATATCCTGAGTAACTGTAGCAATTTGACTATCAAGAGTATTCTTCTCTTCAGTCTTAGCTGTTCCTGTTGCTTCTGTTTGAGACTTACTATCTTCTAGTGTCTTTAACTCAGCTTTCTTAGTTTCTAACTCTTGTGTTAATGTTGCTTTTTGTTCTTGTAAATCGTTAAGCTGTTTTGTAACAGTATCTAATGCTGTTTGACGTGTTGCTAGTTCAGCCTTCTTGTCATTTAATGCAGAAGTCTTTGCAATTAAATCAGCTTCTAATGGAGCAATATCAGCAACCTTAGGTGTTAATTCAGTCTGTTCCTTCTTTAGAGAGTCAATCTTATCTTCTAATGTTTTCTTATCTGATTCTAACTTTTCTTTTTCAGAAGTTAACTTGTCTACAGATGCTTGAGCTTCTGCCTGAGCACTTGCTGCTGCTTCTGAAGCTTCTGTTAATTCTGCTTCTGTCTTGGCAAGACTAGCTTTATCTGCTTCAATCTCAGCTTTCTTAGCTTCAATCTGTCTGTCTAATTCAGCACGTTCATTTGTGTACTGTGTAATCTGGCTATTTACATTCGCTAACTGACTATTAACGTTTTGTAAATTCTGTTCTTCTTGTGGTGTTCGATTGTCAACTTCAGGTTGAGACATCTGACCAACTTGTTCAGGTGTTAACTCTTCAGCCGCCATTACTGATGTAACCTGCGCACCAACTGTAACCAATGATGCTGTTGCAATGACACCTTTTGCTAAAATGTGTTTATTCTTCATTTTTTATTTTTTTACCTTTCCCTATGATTAGTATATCATAAATTCTGAGCTTCTGCTCTTAGTTTATTTAAACTCTGTTCGTAAATGTTGTTGTATTCATCTTTATCTATACCATATTTGTTGAGAACTTCTGATGTAGATAAACTTTTATCAATCTTACTTTTATGTAATACAACTACTCTCTCTTTTTCAGAAAGTGTTGACAACATCTCTCTTAATCTCTTCTTGTCTAAATCTTCATGTTTATAATCATCTAGAGATTCTTTACTAATTATGTCATGATATGTAGATTCATACTCTGTATCAAATGTTAGAATACCATCTAACTCAAGTACTCCTTTCATAAGATTTAATACACTGTATACTGTATCAACTCTCATTCTCAAGTCTTCAGCTATTGTCATAACATCATAATCTGGATGTTTGTTAATATAATTTTTAACATCATTTATATATCCCAAAATTCTCTGAGATGTGTTTCCAAAAACTGCTACATTATAGGAGTTTTGCAATTCTCTAACAATGTTCATCTTTGCACCAGTTGAAACTACATAACCTTTTGTATAATCATACTCATCTTTAATAAACTTTGTTAATGCGTATAACGCATCACTACAAGCCATCTCTAATGTATATAATCTAGAAAAATCTTTCTTTCTACTCACAAAATCCATAGCCCATTTATAAGCAAGTTCAATATTGTCTGCAATTAATGATTCAACTGAGTTGTTGAAAGTCTCCTCTGAAATAGATTTATCTCCATTTCGATACTTGTAAATAATCTCTCCATGATGTAAATCATGATTAAGTCTCTCTTTACCAAGAAGTCTTTCTTCTGACTTGGGTACTACCATGTTAAAATAATACCCGCTATATCTTCTTCTGCTGGTACTAGCATCACATAACATTAATTTATCCATTATCTTAATCTGCTCCAATCGTTATTTAATATAATTCTATCATGGACTATGCAGATTGTAAATAGCTATTTTCTATTTTTTGATGAAATTATTAAAATTAATGCGATAAGTATTGTTACTCCCATAATCGATAAACAGGATATTGTTATCAATTCTCTATTCTTTAACAATATCATTATTATCTGAGAAATATCTTGAGTAGGAATAAAATTTTGAACTGTATCTAAATCTCTAGATAAAATTTCTAAATTCTCTACACTATAGATACTTAAAAAAGCTTCTTGAATTAATAACACTCCTATTAGAACGAAATTAATGAATACAACTAATATAATTCCTATTTTCTTCTTCATTACATTTCAATAAGAGATGGAACATCTACATTATCTTCAATATAAATACAAGTATAGTCATCTTCATCTTCGCTATTATGTAACTCAGCGAACTCTTGTTGCTCAAAACCTTCTCCTAAACCATCTGAATTCTGTCCATCTAATTCATTCTTTAATTCAATCAACTCTTCTTGTGTTAATAACGTATTAGAAATAATGTTAATGAAGCCTTTGTTATTAGTAATCAAATCATATTGAATCAAAATAATCTTTTCTGATAATTCATCAGGTAAATAGTTAGCCATATTGTCTTCATCTAAATATTTTCTGGCTTCCATCCAATGTTCGTCAGGAATACTATCGGATAAATCAAAATAAGTTCTGTATAAATGTTTTTCCATGTTCTTTTTACCTCAACTATATAATATATCAATTTTTATGAAATGTACACTAGAAGCGTTTAAACCGTGATTTTCTGTAAAAGTGATAGATTATATAGCTTCATCTTTTTTGACCGTTTTGCGGCTGTAAAAGTAGTACAGTAGGCCGCTGTTTTACGTCCTGACCACTTTTTAAAATAAAGAAAAAGTAGGCTGTTTCACCTACTTAGATTGTAGTTGTTTTAATAATGACATTTTGTATTCATTTGACACGTTTAAGTATTTTAATGCGTCAAAGTTATTACTTAATAAAGTTTCTAAATCTTCATATCTTTCTGTTTCAATAGTTGCTTTAATAATAGCTTTACTTATTTCAGTCTGTCTTCTTCTATCGTGCTCATTTTTCTCTTTTCTTTCAAAAATAGAGCTACCTTGTTTTTCATTATTCTTCTCTTCCCAATTAATATCTCTTGCAACTTTAAGAGAGTTAAATTCGATCGTTCTTTCAAGTAAAGAGAAATACTCATTCTTATCTGAATATCCCATTTTCTCTCTTACAAGATTCTCATCAACTAATTTAATATCAATGTTAAGTTCTAATGCTAATTCTTTTACAACTCTACTATGTTCTTTCTGGAAATTTGCTAAATCATCACCTAATAGTTCATTACCCAATTCATAAGGTCTAAATTGAAGGTATCGATTTAAATAAGCACTAAACGGAACAGTCTCTTTTTCATCAAATTTATTTAAGGCAATCATAATCCATTCTCTAATCTGACTCTCAATATCTTCATGAGAATTAATGTATGTCTTAATTGTTTCCATGTGAGGTTTCAAACATTGTTTACTAAAATTACTATAGAACATTAGGAAACCACCCAAAAAGTCTTCATCGAAATCAGATAAACTTCTCCACTTTCTTTGTACAGTATATCTAATAACGAGAGAATTAAATTCTCTACCTGTTAATTGTGATGTTAGAATCTGCTCTATATACTTAAATGATGTTGTATAAATTTTTAACTGCTTCTTATTTTCTCTATACACACACCAAGCATAACCTCTTAAAATGTTCTTAATTTTATACAACACATTAATGTCGTTACAGTATACCAATAAAATATTAGAAATGTGTTGAGGAGTCTCGAGTAAAACGTCTACTTCTGTTTTTCCTCCCCAAACTCTCGGACTAAAATCGTTAGGAACTATAGCTTCTTCAATATTTAAATTGTTCTCATGATACCATCTAAAAACTTCTTTAGAATTAACTCGATATGAATTTTGTTTATGAATAATTGGTACAGCGGTCTCTTCTAAATATTTTACTAAATCTTCCCTATCTACTTGAGACAATTTCAACCACTTATCAAAAGTATACCATTGACCAGAATGAATTACTGCATTAATTCTAAAATCTTTATCTCTTAAAGAAAATTGTTCTTTAATCTTTTTATTATTACAAATTTCTGGCATCTAACTCCTCCTTGAACAATACTCTAGGATATAAATAATCATAATTGTTCAGAATATCATAAATGATTTCTAATAATTCATGAATACCTGCTCCAGGAATTATATTAATAGTTATCTCATCTCCTCTTGAGACATTCTTATCGTAATCACTAGTTACAATATAGTTTTTAAACTTATCTAAAATCTCTTGGTAAGTGTCTTCTGTATCGTAATCTAATGCAATTGTCATTGACTTAACACACATATTTTGAATCTCCTTTATATAAAGATTATACAACAAAAAAGAGAACGTCTATTTTTCGTCGTTCTCTAAAATATATGTACCATCGCCGTTACGACCTATAACAGCGCAACCTTTTTCTTTTGCTAATTTAGCTCTAACTTTTAACTCTTTATTAACTAACTCATCTACAACAGTCATTTCATCTAATTTTAACTGAGTATTAAATGAGATATTAACACCTCTTTGAATTCTCTTAGATATATCAGTGCTCTTCTTTTCATTAACTTCTTTTAAAACGATTAAATCTGCTGTTTTTAAATAACCTATCTGCTCAGAACTAATAAAAGCATTAGACCAATTTTCTAAGGACATGTTATCTCCAAAATCTGCAAGTACAAAATCATCATAAAAATGGCTTTGTTCTAAAAAATTAACTCTATCACTAAATTCTTGACATTTCTCAGCGCTGTTAAAATGTGCTTCTATAGGCATTAATGGACATTTTCCTGGCTGAGCATGACACTCACCTATACTTCCATCTTTACATCTATGATATTGCCCCATTACTTCACGTCCTCTCTTTTCTTATGTCTAAACACTCTTACTCTTGTTGTGTCGTCTAATTGATAATCCTCAACTGTATAATTTAACATCTGAACCATGTCCAATGTCGAAGGATTCCTACTTTCTATATATTTAAATATCTCCATTATGTCTCCCTGAAGATTCATCTGCTCTGCACTTGGAGATACTGACATTACTGCTGTCATTTTATAATAATTCTGCATGTTCGCCAACATCTCTTCATTGGATAAGAATAAAGCATCTTTATCTTTCTCTTTTACTAAACCTTCTCTAAAATAACTAAATGTAGATGTTTCTCTTCTTCTCCAATTATTAGTCTGTTCAAACGCACTAATTAAAATATCTTCCATCTTGTCTCGTATAAATCTATCCATGTTACTATTAATAACTACAGCAAAACTATCTGGAGTACATCTATCATAATTACTTATCCAACTCTTATCTTTAAAGTCATCAATATTACATACTAAATTATTATCTGGTTCAAGAATTTTTTCATCTTGTAAAACAGGATATTTCATCCTTGTCTCTTGCCATTTGTCATAATAAATAGATGCATCTGTTATATTATCAAAATGTTTTCCATATTTACATTCACGAATAGATGCTGTACAAATTTTCGGTCCCTCGTTTGTTATGTGAAATTTTTTACCTACTCTATTAATTGCCTGTAATTTATCTTCTCTAGAATTAGTAGGAGTTGACACTTCTTCTTTTTTAATCTCCTGAGTTTGTTTAGGAGTTGTTTCATTATTTTTATTATTTCCAAAAAGCTTATCAAAAATTCCCATGTCACCCTCCTAAACAACTATACTTTTTCAGAGTACTTCCAATATTAGTCTCTACTATTTTTCCTTCTTTGTTAACTTTAATGTATATATCACTAAATTTAAGAACATTAGTTTCTTCAATGATTCCTTCAACATAATCTTCACTATATTTAGAATCCTTTATATCTACACTATAATATAAATTAACATCTCCATTAGGTAAAATAGTAGACCTAGATAGTTTAATATTTTCAATATTAGACAGATGTAACACATCGTCGTTAAAAGGTTTATAGTTTCCACTTAAATACTTATCTGAATTGTATGTGTAATCTAAATATCTTGAAATCAAGTCATTCGCTGTTATTCTTACCAATACATGAATATTATCTTTGTTTTTAAAATCATCTTCTGTTCCTTGATAATTCCCTCTTAAATTACAACTTTTTGTTAGGAAGTCTTGTCCTATTTCATCTGCACTATCCAACTGTTTATTAGAATAATTAAAGAATTTGTCAGATATATAAATACCTCCCATTCCCATTAATATAACAAGAATAACAATAATAAAATATTTTATCTTTTCACTCATTACTTATATTTCTCCAACTCTACCTCAGCAACATTAGAATGAGACCAAGTAGCACAATACTGACCTAACTTATTATCAAAATCTTTATCTATCTCAAAAACAACTTGACCATTCTTAATACGATAAAATAATTTAACATTTAATATTGTCTTATCTTCTGCTTTTGTACGATACATAAATTCATCTGAAATCTCAATGTCTCCTCGCTCTGGTGATGCTGAAGTCTGCCACCCTATTTCTTCAAGTGTTATATCGAAATTTATATACTCTTTTGTTATCTCATTAATGTGTATATCTTTTGTGAACCATGTTGAGTAGAAATAAGGAAAAGGATAAATTCCGTTAGGTATCTTATCTACATTAGTGTATCTATTCACTTTGTAAGTCTTACTATTCAATATCTCAATAATCTCTTTTTGTTTATTAATGTAGTTATCTGCTCTCGCTTGAAAGGTATTAACTTTCTGAGCCATATTAAAATCTGTTGATGTGTTTATAAAGTCTTTAAATGATTCTTCTACATTCATATTTCCAGATGATATATGAGTACTCTTAAAATTGTTGACAATAAACAATGAGACTATTAATACTGGAATTACTATAATAATACCTATTACTACCTTAACCTGTTTTCTTAGTTTTCTCTTTTTCATGCGTCATCCTTTCTATCCAATCATAAGCTTGTTCTTCGTTGAACCACGCAATATAATTGAGATTGTTTTCAATAGCAGTGTTTAGTTTAAGAATGTCTCTAATAGTCCATGTTTCAATAGCTGTTTTATAAAAGTCTGATTTCTTTGTTTTCTCCTCTAATTCTTGTAGTCTCGTCAAATCTCTTTCATCATTTTTATCAAAAAACTTATAACCATGTAACCAAGTGCCATTGTATTCAATATACAGGTCTAGAGAAGGAATATAGAAATCGCAATTGAACGGATAAAGTTCAGATTTGTATTGTGTCTTTAAATCAGGAAATACTGCTCTTAGTTCTATTTCTAATTTGTTTTCAGTTTTAGAAGTTACAAATGTCTTATTTTTTCTCATTGTTTCTAATCTTTTTGCTAAAACATCTTGATACTTCTCATGATACTCTTCTGATTGTGCATAATTCTCCACACCAAATTTTTCTAAACATAATGATTTCATTTTATATTGCATTTCAGGCGATGCATAGCCGACACCTCCATACTTATCTATCCAAGTCCTTCTCATTCTTTCTTTAAACTCATCTGTTTGTGAATAATTTTCTTTACCATATTTTTCTAATGATGTAAATTTAACCTTGTTATGATATTCACTAGTTAAAGAATAGTTTCTAACATCGTATTTTTCTAAACATGTTAACTCTGCTTTTTCAAGAATTTCTTGAGATGCGTATCCCATACCACCATATCTATCAACTGTTGACTCATGAATTTTAGATTTTACATCACTATTTACAAACGTACATGGTCTACAGTATCTTCTATATCCATCTCTAATACTTCTAAAAGTTGTCTCTTTTCCACATACTGGACATATTCCTTCATTGTCAACTCTTAAACATTCATCATAATATTGTTTTGGTGTTAATGAATGTTTAGATTTAATATGTAGAGACAATTGCATAAAATTATTACATTCTTTTTCACAAATTTTACATTTTTCCATTATTTCATGTATCCTATCTTCAATGTGTAGCCTGCATCTTTGAAATTGGTGAAAGTATATTTTCCTTGCCACTCTTCTGGGCGTAGAATTCTCCAGTTCCATGTTCTAGGTGAACCATTTTCTGCGCCTGACCAACCAGCAACATTCTGCTCTATAATCAATATAGTTCCATCTTCAAAAACATGTGATACGCATCCTGTGTGACCAGCCAATCCTGGACCATATTCTACACTAAATATCTCGCCGACGCTTGGGGTATTTACCTTAGGTACACCTTTCTGTTGCCAGTGTGATGTTACTTGCCCACCATTACCCATAACATTCTCTGCAGGCTGTCCATCTTTAGACCATAAACGAGCAGCTATATTTGCTGAAAAATCTGTACAATTCGCATAATCGTAGCAGCGCAATGTCCAGCTTGCCTCATCTGACCATAATAATCCAACTTTTGTAGGGTCGATTGCATAAGGTGCAATACTATCAGGTAATCCTATCTGACGTCTAGCGACATGAGGTTCAAATCTTGTATCAGTCCATATAGTTCCATCAGCCGGATTATACGTTCCTGTACCATCAACTTTTGCCTTATTATCATTATAACTTGCATCGCCAAAACCACTCGTATCAGATGCTTTACCACCGTTTACTCTTGATTTACCTAAGCCTGAACCTAACATTTTTCCAACTGAACGATTATCATTAATATATTTTACTAACTCTGTTAAGTCATAATCTTCTTCAGAACGTACAGCTGTTTTAGCACCAGATATATCTTCACTATCTAAAGTAAATAGTTTAGAACCTTCTGTATGACCTAAAGCGTTTACAACATCCATCATAGCTTTCAATTGAATAGCACTATTGTACCACTGTTTGTTAGCTTTATAAGCTTTCATAACAATATTACTTGCATCTTTCCACTGTTCTGTGTCTGTTGCTTGATAACCACCTATTGATAAGTTACTAATCTCATTGTTCTGAATCATTTTGATAAGACATTCTGTGTTACAATTACTATCCAATGTTGTGTTTATATAGTGATTGTCTTTAAATGATTTAGCGAGATATGCTGATGCACTAGGATTTACTCCATTATTAGCAAAATATAAACCTATTGCATGTTCTCTTTCTGAACCACCTATAAAATCGACGTCCGGCGCTTCCGTTGATACTTTGTCATTTATCATATTATTAGGACCATATACTTGAGTTCCAGATGATACAACTAAAACCGTTATTAATAAGGCTTCAATGATTAATCCGATAGGGGATATGAGAAATAACACAATTCCCATGATAGTACTTAATATCATGTGTCCTATCATTTGAATCTTTTTAACTGCATTATTAATACCATCAACTATGCCTTGAACTTTTTCATTTACTTTAGACTGTCTCTGTTTATCAATATTCTCTTGAATTTGAGACTCTTGTTCCTCAGTCTGTTCTTCTGTAGTATCTTGTTCCTTTGTAGTTTCTAACTCTTCTGAGGTATTCTGCTCTTGAGTTGTTTCTTTATTTTCTGTTTCTTGATAATTTAATAATTCGTCCCTTTCGCTCATGAAATACCTACCTTTCTATGTCTGATTATTCTTGCTGTCGCTCCCACTCGAGATATTCTCTTTCTTCCTCTTCAGCAATTCGTAATCTATCTTCGTATTCTTTTCTCTTCTCCTCGTAATCCTTTTCGATTAGTGAAAAAGCTTCTTTGTATTCTTGTAATTCTTGTTTAGAATAAGTTACATCATTAAATAACTTTTCAAGTCTCTGACGCTGAGCTTGGAAATCAAACTCTTCCATATCTTTATCTCTAAAGAAATCACTTTTATTTAAACTAAATAAGTAAGGTAATGATTTTGTTGCTTCTATATATTTAGCAACCTCGTTCATCTCTTGTTCCTTATTCCAGTTGTAAATTTCTTCTTTTGACTTTCCTGCTGCTTTTCCTTCTGCTATCCAATTGTCAGCAACCTCATTAAAGTAATCTGCATAATATGTTGTAGTATCATCCTCATCTTTAGGACCAAGAAAACTTGGGTTTCTTCCATTATCTCTCTGACCTCTGTACATAATAACTTCTGATGAGTCTTGATAAATGTCTGATTGATATGCTAACCAATAAGCGTTTCTAATTTCATTGTTTGTCATGTTTTCAATATCAGTTACATTATACTGTGATAACTCTGTTAGCATTTCTGTTACATCTATTTCGTCGTCCTCATCATTCATTGAAGTAATAATATGAATTAAACCTTCTTGAATTTCTGGATTAATTGTATAATCTAATTTATTTTTAATTCTATTGTATTTTAATATAACATTATCATTAAATCTATTGCATTCTTCTTGTGTATGTAAATGAGGTGCTCCTTCTTTCATATATGGACAATTTCCAGGCTTCGCTGTACATTTTCTCCATACTCCATCTACTAAATGTTGCATACTTTTATATCTCCTTTTTATTTACTTTATTCTATCTATGTGTTATAATGAATATATCGGAAAGGTAAGGTGTTTCTATGGTAAAACAGGTTGATTATGATAAATACATAGAAATGATTCAGAGTAACAAATTTGATAATATTATCAATAGTCTTAGAACAGATATTGCAGATTATATTGTCAATGTTCTAAAAATGAAAGATAAGACAGATAGCTACTTTGACTTAAATATAGAAAAAAGTATAAATAACGGTAATCTTGCATCTTTCTCCTTTGCCACTATTTCTACAGATAATTTTTCTAAACCTCATCAAAAAGTGTTAACTGTAAATAAGCAATTTTTAATAAACTGTGGACTACTTGGTAGAAAAGATGTTCTAATCGACACAATTAAACATGAATTAGTTCATTTCTATGTTGCTCAAACTATTTCACCTAAAGATGCTGCCGATGGAGAATTTGCATTTGAAATGGCATTAAAGAAATATGATGCACCTTCTTCTAACGCAACACCAGAAGAAAAGAGATTTACAAGAGTAGTTAGTGCACCTTCCTATTCAACATTATATGCAACAGATGTTGGTGAAGCTGTAGGTATTCCATTTATTGGACCTAAGTCACTCTATAATATCACAATAGGTGATAAGTATTATAAATATCTTGAGGCAAGAAAAGTTATTGTTGAAATGGAATAAAATAAAAAACACCACTAATAATAAGAGGTGTTTTTTATTTGTGTTTCTATTTAGAATTGTATAGAAGAATTAATTCCTTAATCTCTTGAACTAAATCATCTGGCATATCTTTAATTGTTGCTTTTTCATTATTTTCTGTACTAATAGTCAATGACATAGAAATGTCATGAATATCTGAACTCTTGAAAATAGACTCTGCTTCATTTAAGGAATCTGCCAACTTCATACTCTCTTGAAGTCTCTTCAATTGAGCCTGTAATTCTTCTTGTTTCTGCAATAATGCTTGTTTATCTCTCATTATATCACTCGCTTTCTAAACTTATTATACAACTTCATTTATAACTTCTTGTTCTTCTGTAGACTCTTCTTCTTTACCTAAAAGATACCACACAACATATTTGAAATAGGGAATTCCAATGTAACATACAGTGTATAAGAAATCATCTCTATCAGGTAATAATTTCTTAATTACGAAATACTTAGTTCCTATCTCTAAAATCATTGACATTACAACTACAAAGATAATAACAATCAATGCTAAGAAACCAAAAATAGGAGAAATAATTAATAGGAAAATTAATCCTAATTCATATCCAACAATATTAGAAATATGATATTTTCCTAACTGCATTTTGTTTCCAATTAAGAATGGTTCAGCGAAAAATCTCACGATAGGAATTCTCGCCATGACGGCTTTTTCAGGACATACTTTCTTCATTGCCTTATATAGGAAAATGTATGACATAATGTAATCAAAAAGTAAAAAACCTAAAAAGATTGATGTGTATGCCACTGACATAAACGTAACAAATTCATTAGTGAAACTATTATACATATATGGTTGACCTCTCTTTCTATTATTTATATCAAAAAAGATGCCTCTTATTTAAGAGACACCTTTTATTATTTTTAAGCACCGAATACTTCTTGGAACAACTTCTGACTCACTGAAGCTAATCTGAAGTCTAAGACTTCTTCAATCACTTCACCTTCATCATTAGTTGCTGCTTCATAATCGTTATCAACAACTTCCCATCCAACAAGTTCTACGAACTCATTCATATGTAATACTGAATTGTTACGACCTTCAATGAAGTTAGATGCATCTACAACTTTAGTACGTGTTGACGTATCAATCTGTCCACTTGGTAGATTAACTAGGATGAACTTATGCTCACTCTTATCTAACATACCGTAATGTTCTCTGAAATCTTCAACAGGAATTACAATCTCTGGTGTATCAGTGTTTAAGTTAAACTCTAATCCATTCTTAATAAATACCTGAGCATGCATAACATCACCTGAATAATTTGCATATAAGTTCGCTATGAAATTAATCTTATCGAAAGGTGCTTCATTAGATACTGACATATATTCAGCCGCTCCATGAGGACCAACGTGAGTTACGTCACCACTAAATGTGATACCAGCACTATTCTTATTATCACAGAAACCGTATTTCAACAACATCTTAGTGTCATTATGAATACCATTACAGTGTAAGTCGTAATCGCCTTCATCTAACCAAATAATGCCAACTGACATATCTCCAGATAGATTATTAATTTCAGTAAAGTAAGGAACATTACCGATGAACTGACGATAAGATGTTGGTAAAGCAAGATTAATGTTCTTGTCTAACTTAATCTTCTTAACTTCATTAAATCTATTCTTTAGTTCAGCCTCAACTAATCCTAAATAACGATTTAATCTTTCAACATCTCGATTAGATAACTTATTTCTATCCTTAGATGCTAACTTCGCAGTCTTAATAAGGAAAGTGTTAACATTATTCAATCTTGACTTGATACCACTAAATAATCTAAATAACTGTAAATTACTTAATGTAGATAATTGTTTTGAGAATTCATCATTACTAAAATGTAAGTTAGTTGCTTCTTCAAGGAATGACTTCTTCTTCGCAACGTGACTCTTCTTTCCATCTTTTGTAATCTTATTTAATAATGTTACAACTTCTTTATTGTCAATGCTCTTTGCAATCTTACGAATCGCAAGTAATTCTTTACGATATGTCTGAGACTCTCTCTCAAGAGCCTTATTACTCATCAATAAAACATTCTTCATTAATAAAGAAATTGTTTCATCATCTTGTACATGAGTAAGGATATTGAACATCTTACGACGTGTCATTACGCCACAATTCTCTGGAATTATCATTCCTAATAATTCTTGAACTGTTCTTGGTGCAATATTATATCTCTTTATAAATGCGAACTTTAATGTTCTAGACTTCATAGCAAAGACATCAACATCTAAGTTAAATGTATCGACCCACTTAAAGTATTCATTAATATCGAAAGATAATTGCTTAGTATTAACAATATAATTCTCTAATGTCTTATTGAAATCTAAACTTCCTAACACATCAATAACTACATAATTCTTACTAACAATATTAGTAACAACTGCTCTATCTTCATCTGAATAAACATACTTCGTGTCTGGGTCTGCGAATTGATTCATATAATAAATCATCTGCCAGAAACTTAATTCAAACTCAGACTTACTTAAAACACTTTCTAATGTTGGATAGAAAGTTTGATTTGTTGCATTCATGTCAAAACCAAAGATTTTTAATGCGCTATTGTAATCCTCTTCATTAACAAAAGTACTTGTGAAAATGACACCTTTGTTAAAAGCATCAGAAATCTTTTCATCTGATAATTGAGTGTTACCACGTCTAACGATTTTTAATGTCTTAATAATATTTTCCATTGTATATCTCCTTACTCTTTAAGAGTCTTCTAATAAAATTTAAGCAAAAATCCGAAAATAGGAATGAGAAATTAAATTTCGTTAAGTCTCTTTCGTCTAATTGAAAAAGTTCCTCTGAAATATTATTCTCAATTCTATCCTTCTTTATCACACTCGTGAAAACGATTCTATCTTTAATAATTAATGAAAACATAGAACAGTTATACTTTTCAATATAAGTCATATTCACTGTTCCAATGTTATTAATTTTTAACTCAATGTTATCTTCCTTTAAATTCGGAAGAACTTTACTAATATAAATTAACAAATTGTTATATTCTTCGTTCTTGTTTATGTAATTTAAGATAGAGGCACGATTCTTTTCAAAATTTAATAAATTCACTTCTCACACCTCTTTTCTTTGTTAATCTTTCTAAACTGTTCAGTAAAAACTTTAATAAGTTTTCTTGTATCTCTTACTTGCTCTTTACGAAGTTCTCTAATAAACTTCTCATATTGACTGTTTCTACTCATATATTATACAACAATCTTCCTAGTAATGAAATAATGAAGACTTAATGTAAATATTACGAAGCGAGAAAGAGACAACCATCAATAAAATAGAGAACATTAATACTCCAGATTCTAAAGATTCACTGATACCATACAAGATACCTAAAACAAATGTTACTGTAATGAATGTTTTCACTAAATCACTTACCCACTTCTTAAAATGTTTATTCTTCATATTTACACCTCTTATTTTATAGAGTTATTATATCATGATTTATGATAAATGTAAATAAAAAAGAGAGAAGTTTTATGCATTCTCCCCAATTAATTTATTTAACTCATCAACGAACTCTTTTGCCTCATTATAATATTCCATTAACTTATGCTTGTCTTGGTAATCTACATTTGTACTTGAGATTACGAAGCCAAACAAATCTTCGTTTAGGTCAACTGGACCACAACCGAAAATCTTTCCATCTTCTGTTTTACTGTAATCATATAATGGCTTAATTGTTACAGGTGCAGACCATTCATGGTTGATACGGTATTCTTTATAAGTTGTTTGCTCTGCATTACTCATTGTAATGTTGATAACTTTTACGATAAATGTTCCGTTTCTACTCTGTTTTCCTGTTAATAGCATGTTATACCTCTTTCTTTATTTGATGTAATCTGAATATTGTACACCGTCTAACCAATAGACGCCATCTTCTTCACTGTAAATGTATTCTTTACCATCTATCTCGATAGTGTTACTATTGAATGACATTAGAACACTCTCTGGTTCATTTCTGTGCACTCTGGTGATGTTGTTATTAGATACTATATATTTTACTGTATCTACATAGATAACACCATTAGAAATCACTCTAGATGCCTTAATTAAACCAAGCTTTTTCTTACATCTGAAGTTATAATTAGATAAAGCTTTCTTAACAGAGACAGCTTTAGTGGTTTCGTTATGAAACGTACACAGTACATGTCCATAAATATCTGTAAATGTTAGGTCAGCTTCATATCTATTCATGATTCTATTATAACACCATTTTTATAAAAGTACATAAAAAGCGAGATATTTTGAATTATCTCGCTAAAATATTTTCGAAATCTAACTCACCAATAAAAGGTTCTCCGGTTGTTTTAGAATGTCTGTAGTCTGACTCTTGAACCTTACTCAAAAGTTCTCTCGCGTTAATAATTTTAAATTTCGTAAACTCGTTGTTAACGCATAGGTAATAATGATTCGCCGCTCTACCAAAATT
>ERZ773272.104-NODE-104-length-33034-cov-70.772431_pt1 | contig 33034 bp, 28 predicted proteins | sample MGYA00511891_ERZ773272 | MGnify/ENA primary metagenome ERZ773272 (study PRJEB29015, sample SAMEA2738150) | human oral metagenome | biome: human oral; feature: human-associated habitat; material: saliva | place: China | collected 2198 ...
GACCTGGTATGTACTCGCGGCCATAATGTTCCTTCTCTCCTGGTGATAGTGTGCGCCTGTGTGTATTTATGCGCTACCCCATAACTTTATGAGTGGCATAGGATACAGTCTAGGCTTTGAGGGGCTGAAAATAAAGTCTATTTGACGTCTAGGAATGAGAAGCTGTGGAATAAATATGTATTTGCTGTGTAAATTCCATGGTCGTACACGTGGGGCGATGTGGGAGCGTGTGCGAAAAAGTGCCCGAAAAACCCCTGAAATTCAGGGTTTCGGGCACTTGGGTGAAAGATATGTAGTTGAAAAGCAACGCAAACGCTCAATGGCATATGCATCTAAAACGAATTAAACGAAAAATTTAAAAGCCGTTCGGAGTGTTGAACTGTTACACAACAATGTCACAGAGGCTTAGAGATCCCTCACGACCCACGGCTCAGAAGCCATACGAGCCGGGTCAAAACGCTCCAAAATCGCCGCCGCATTGGGCACCGGAACATCCGCGGAATGGGCGGAGCCATCAGCGTTATACACCGGAATAGACGCGGCAATCCATCCTAAAATCGTCGGAATCTCGACACCCGCCTCGCGCAGCTGCGGCAGGGTTACCGCCCCGTCACGCTTCGCCAGGCGCTTACCCTCCTCATTGAGCGCCAGCGGCACGTGAGCGTAACGCGGCTGCGTCAAACCCAAAAGCTGCGCCAAATACGACTGGCGAGGCGCCGAAGGGAGCAGATCATCACCGCGCACAATCTGCTCAACCCCCACAAATGCATCGTCCACCACGGAGGTCAGGTTATAGGCGTAGGTGCCGTCATTGCGCACCAGCACAAAATCATCCACCAGCCCCGTGTAGGCGCCGTAAAAATCATCCTGCACCGTGTAGCTCGTGCACTCGGCGCGCAGACGCAGAGCCGGCGGACGCTGAGCGCGGCGCTCTTCCCGCTGTGCTTCCGTCAGTTCACGGCAGGTACCCGGGTATGCACCCGGCGCACCGTGCGGGGCGCTCGATGCCTCCTGAATTTCGCGGCGGGTACAGAAACATTCGTAGACGAGGTTCGCCTCGCGCAGCTGCTGAACCGCCTGCTCATAGGCGGCAAGGCGCATGCTCTGGTACAGCACGCCTGCTTCCTTGCCATCAGTGCGTTCGCTACCCTCAATACGTTCTGTCGAGGCGCCGGGGCTCGCATCCCAATCCAGGCCCAGTGCCGCCAAGTCAGCAACCTGACGCTCCGCAGCACCCGGGCGCACGCGATCTAGATCCTCCACGCGCAGATAGAAGGGCTTGGAGCCGCGGCGCGCCATCGCCCACGCCAGAATAGCGGTACGCAAATTGCCCAAATGCAAGTCCCCCGAAGGGGAGGGAGCGTAGCGTCCGGTACCGCTGGGGAACGGCTGAGTCGAGGGGTTAGAAGAGGGGGTAGGCGAAGAAGTCATACTCCTATCCTATAGGGGTGTTAGATGCGGGTTTAACCGCGCGCACGACTCTGGGTTGAGTGGTGTTGAGGCATAAATATTGCTTCTACGGATGCGCATCGGGCTCTTTGAGGAGCTCCTGTGGTGATGATGGGCAGTTCAAACAATCCGGAGAGGTTGATAAGGCTCACCACTTTCCTATCGCTAGAGATAAGTTTGCGCAAAATAATGCACTTTCATTGCCTTGAATTGTTACCGAACCGTAAATTTCTGTTCTCTGAAGCCCGAATAACTCCTCAGCCGCTAAAAATTCCAGTAGGGTTGTATCTATGGCTCGTACTATTGAACTCGCAGACGGCGTGTACCGCATTGCGACCGACAACTACCGACTGAACACCGGACTGGTCCTCGGACTGGAGCGTGCACTAGTCGTGGATACCGGCGCAGGTCCCCGTCAGGCAACCGAAATTTATGATGAGGTTCGCCGTCTCACGCGCCTTCCTATTACCGTTGTAAACACTCACGGACACTATGAGCGTTTCTTCGGCAACGATGTTTTCGCGGCAATGGGTGTCGAAGAATTCTGGGCGCATCCTCGCGCCGCGCGTGCAATCCGTAAATACGGTGAGGCGCAGCGTCCCTATGTCGAGACGCTGGAACCGGAAATGGCACACAAGCAGGGTGCCGCCACTAACATTATTGTTCCCAACCGCCTGGTCGCCAATAGAGGTGACGGCATCACTTTCACCCCCATCGACCTGGGTGAGCGTAGCGCAACCCTCATGTACATGGGACCCGGTCACACCGACGGTGACATTATGGTTGGTGTTGAAGACGTACTGTTTATGGGCGGTCTGATTGAAGAGGGTACCGACCCCTACTTTGAGGACTCTTTCCCCGACCGTTGGATCGATACTCTCGGTGCCGTGCTCGAATTTGATCGCTACCGCGTGTTTGTGCCCGGTAACGGTGAGCCGGTGGACCGCACCTTCGTGGAGCGTGAGCGTAACACCATGGTGACTGCTATTGAGTCGATTCGTTCTTCCACTTTGGATCGTGATGACGAGGCGACGACCGCAGCAATGTATAAGCTGCCGTATGCCCCGGGTGCTACTCGCTTCCTGCTGGATCGTTTGGCTCAGCTTGAAGGTGCACCGGTGGCGGCATATCTCGAAGCGGATCACCCGGATACCAGTGGTTTCACGGGTCCGATTACTCTGGGTCAGGCATCGTACTAAACCCCACATGCAATATGCCTCATAGAGCATAAATACAGGTGAAGGCTGGTTTCTACGGTAGAAACCAGCCCTCACCTTTTATATGTCCGAACCTTAGGGCACGTATTTAGCGCTGAACGTACTGGGCGCACATTGCCTCGCAATCAGCCGTCAAAGAAGCCGGGACATCGCCCATTGCTTCGCACAGCTGCACAAAACGGTGACGCCAATCCAGATGCTGCAGCGCCTGACGAATCTGCTGCTCACCCTGCGCGGGGGTCCAGCGGGAGGCGGCATCGGCAACCTGCATGAGGCCCGCGCGAGCATCCGCGTGATCAATGTCGATGGTCGCGCCGTCCCACAGGATTTCACGTACGGTGGTGGTGTTCGGAACCTTACCGACCACAGTCACGCCCGAAGCCAGCGCATCGGTCCAACGACCGGTAATGTACTCCTTGGTCGGGTGAGTGTAGGGTGCCGGGCTGACCGAGGTGGAGAATGCCAGCAGGAACTTCGCGCGGTTCAGCGAATCCTGCAGGTGCTGAGCCGATTCGCGGTCGTTCGCGCCGAAGGGCGGGCGGCCCTCAAAGCTCAGACCCAGCTTGGCGGCGAGGGCGGCAGTCGCCTCGTCATCTTCGTAGGCGGCGGGCTGGCGACCCACACGCAGTAGATCGGTGCTCTTCGACTCCAGCGCGGCCAGACGGTCGCTGAACTTGCTCCACACATCCGCACCCCAGGGCAGAACGCCGGGAGTCTTCACGCCCGCAGCGGTCCAGGGCTGAACGTCATCAACGTCGGCAACGAAAATACGGTCGTAGGCGGAGGACTTAGCCACCGCGGGAATACGGTCATCCCAGAAGCTATCAATCACCCAGCCGTAGATAGCGCCGTAGCGGCGGAATGCGAAGGACCGCTGCGAAATGGCGTACAACTGACCGGGGTCAGAAGCAATCACCAGGCAACGGTTCGAGCCGCCCTTAATGCGGGGCAGACGCGCCAGAAGCTTCGTTTCCTTGCTGAGGGAAGCGCCCACATCCACGGTGTGTACGGTACCGCCGGTGTAACGGGCGAGAAGCTCCGCCATGGCGTGTACGGGAACCCAACCGGCTCCGGAGGGGACGGCAACAATAATATCGAGTGAGCTCATGAGAATCCTTGGGAGCAACGCCCGCCGCATGCACCGGGCTCACCGGGGTAAACCCCCGGGTCGCGCGCGGTGTGTGTCAGCGGCGAGAGCATGAATGTCAATAAATGATAGATAGGGTGCCGTACGTCAGCAGGCGCGCAGAAAAACGCGAAGGCAGCGGCGAGTGAAACCGCTACGACCGGCTAGCTTTCAGCCACGGAAGGCTACGGCATAGGTAGTTTTCAGTATATCGGTCAACCCCGCGCACGGGGCTTAGCCTGCACCCTTTAGAAACGGCTTTAGGGTGTGTGAATGCGCACCTCAACGCCCGATTCGGTACCAAAACCGGCAGCCATGCGCGCCAGATCAGTATTCGGGGCGGCAGCCACCGTGAAGAAACGATCCACAGCGGCGGTGAACTGCTCCTGACGAGCCATATCGCCGTGTTCAAGGGTCGTGAAAATACCGCCGCCGGCATCGTCAAAGACCTCAACGCGCAGTTCGGGCAGAAGCTCAGTATTCGGCAGGTTCAGCGATGACACATCGTGCTGGAAAGTCAGGTCACCGCACAGCAGGGTCACCGGCAGCGCGGCGCCACCAATCAGCGGGCGGGAGTTCTCATCCACGCCGGCAGGGTAGTAGCCCGACAGGGACACGCCAATAGCGGTCGCAATGGTGCCGTCAATACCGGCAAGACCGCGGTTAGCAAACACGCGCGCGGGGGCGGGCTCGCCCAGGGCGGGGGCTGCCGCATCCAAATCACGCACCAGGTTTGAGGAGCCCAGCACCAAGAGGCGGCGCTGAGCCACCGCATCCTGCCAGACGCGGCGGGCGTAGGAGCGGCCGGCGGTGCGGTTGCGGTAATCGGTGTAGTCAACCGAGTTCTCGGCATCGGGGTGTTCGTAGGCGGCAATGGCGCGCAGGCACTCATCCTGCAGCTTGCGTGCCGGGGCAACCCACTGCTCAAGCCAGCTCAGCTCGTCCACCAGCTCATCAGCGGTAACAGAGGACGCACACGCAAACTCGGCGAGCTCGTGCGGGGTCGACAGCTCCACGAAGGAGCGGGCGCCCGGCTCGTACCAGCTGGCGCGGCGCGGGGCGTAGAACGCGCACTGAATATCTTCGCGTTCCAGCAACGCCGTAATCGGGCGCGAAAGCGTCGGGTGTCCGAAGAGCACCACACGCTCAATCTGGGAGGCGGGGGCGAACGAACCATCAGCGAGCAGCTGCGGGTAGTGAGGAATGGAGGTCACGCCGTGGCGTGCCTCAGAGGAAGGCTCCGCAAATAGCGGCAGGTTCAGCACGCGCGCGAACTCCGCGGCAAACTCGCCGGCGCCGTCAGCGGCAACCACCACGGTGCGGTGCGCCGGGGTGAACTCCGCCAGGTCCGCCTGCGCCTCCAAAGAATCCAGAAGCCAACGCTGCTCAGCGCTGGAAAGCCCGGAACCCTCAGCGCGGGCGGCACGGGCGCGGCCCTCAGCCTGCGGGTCGTAATCCTCCAGCAGGCTCTGCGCCCACTGCGGCAACATCTGCGCAAAACGACCCGAGGGGGTCAGCGGCGTATCGAAACAAATATTCAGGTGCACCGGGCCAATCGGCTCCGTCGACTGCTTGCGCCAGTGCTCGGCGCTACGACCGGTCAGCGCATTCAGGCAGGCGGCAAAAGCCTGAGTCTGCTCACCCTCCACCTGCTCGGGGTAGGAGGTCAGATCAGCTTCAGCGCGCACAAAAGGATGGAAGAAACTCGCCTGACGGGTCGTCTGATTCACGCCGCTACCGCGCAGACGCTCCGGACGGTCAGCACTGAGCACCGCCAGGGGCACGCCGGCGTGGTACGCCTCCATAACGGCGGGCATGTACTCGCCCAGAGCCGTACCGGAGGTGCACACCAGGCCCACGGGCTGACCGGATGCCTTGGCTATACCCAGGGCGGTAAAGGCTGCACTTCGCTCGTCCACGCGCACATGCGCAATGAGCGCACCGGCTTCAGCAGCGGCGGCAATAGCGTACGCAAGAGGTGCGCTGCGGGACCCCGGAGACACGACAACATGCCGCATACCAGCACGAATCAGCGAATCGAGCACGGATACTGCGGTGAGCATGGCGGGGGTTGAGCGGTTTTCAGTCACCGTACCATTCTAATGCCGTAAGGTTTTTCGTTCAGTTATGGTTACCCTTCACAGGTGCGACCTTGACAACTGCGGTCTTCACAGCCCGGAGGCGCGTTCCAGCACCCGGTAGCAGGCAGTGACGCGCTCCACCCACCACTGGCGGGTCTGCTCATCGGTGGCAAGACGCTCCAGGCGCTGCGGGCTGGGGGTGATGGCGCGCAGGTCCATGAACCCGTCGCGGGCGATGAGCGGCTCATCGGTGACATCCTCAGCCATGAGGGAGACCGTGCCCAGACCGCACCCGTACCTCAACGTCGGTAGGGAAGCCGCCAGAGAGGCACCGGTGGCAATACCCACCGAAGACTCCAGCGCAGAAGAAACCACCGCCGGAAGTTGCGCCTGCTCCACCAGCGCGAGCGCACGACGTACACCGCCCAGAGGCGCCGCCTTAATAACCATCAGGTCCGCGGCATTTGCGCGGGCCACCTTCAGCGGGTCTTCCGCCTTACGAATCGACTCGTCCGCGGCAATGCGGACGGGCAGCCCCTCCTTAGCGATGGCGAAGCGGAGTGCCGCCATGTCCTCAATGGATGCCACGGGCTGCTCGGCGTAAATAATGCCGTACTCGCAGAGCTTACGCAGCGCATCAAGGGCGCCGCCGAGGGTGTAGCCCATGTTCGCGTCCACCTTCAGACGGGCATTCGGGAGTGCATCTCGTGCCGCCGCCACACGCGCAATATCGTCAGCGAGGCTCTGACCCTTCTCCGCCACCTTGATTTTGAGTTCCTGAATCTCGCCCTCGTACTTGGTGAGCACCTGCGGAACACGCTCCGCCGGTACTGCCGGCAGGGTCGCGTTCAACGGGATGCGCGTACGCACCGGCTCCGGGGTGGGTAACCACGCCGCCTCCAGCGCGCAGGCAAGCCACGCGGCAGACTCCTGCGCACCGTACTCGAGGAAGGGGGCGAACTCGCCCCAGCCATGCGGGCCACGAATCAGCGCGCTCTGGCGGCTATTGACCCCGCGGAAAGTGACCGTCATCGGAATTTCGACTGTGAACAGGTTCTCCAGAACCTCCTGTAGCGGTGGCAGGGGAGTGCCCGTGAGGTGAAAACCGTAGCCGAGAGGCGGCACGCTCATACTGGTGTTCAAGGTATCTGCCCTTCTTCGATGCGCTATGAGCTCACCATAGCATTCTGGTGCCGGGTGGGCGCGCTCGCACCCTGTTATGCATTCTCTGGAAACTCTCAGGTTATGGTCGAAAAAACTTTAGTTTTTCATAGCTTAACCTGGAATAGTAGGTAGTTATTCGCCCCAGAGAACCGGCGCTGTGGTACGAGAAATCGGTAGCTTGGGGGCTACCGCCCAAACAGTGGGTACCGGCAGGGCGAATACCGCTAACAGATATGAGGGTCAGAAGGTACGGAAGAGGTTATGAAGAAGACATCAAAGGGGCAAACAACAGGTGCGGGGAACCCCGGTTGGGGCGATTCGGAGAACCTGGAGGCTACTCGCGCTCTTCACCCTTCTGATGACGCGCCCACTACGGCTTTTAGCTCTGATGCAACTGAGGTGCTCTCTGATTATCAAGACCCTACCCAGGTGCTTTCTGATTATCAGGACCCGACTGCGGCGCTCTCTGACTATCAGGATCCTACTGAGGTGCTTTCTGACTATCAGGACCCGACTGCGGTGCTCTCTGACTATCAGGATCCTACTGAGGTGCTTAACGCTCACGAAACGGCTGCCCCTGCAGTGGGGCACAGTGATGACCGTACGAAAGTTCTGACCGATTACGGTTCATCGCCTGCTAACGAAGCTGCGCCGGCAGGTTCCGCGAATGCAGGTTCCGCGAACGCTGAATCCGCGAACGCTGAATCCGCGAACGCTGAATCCGCGAATACCGAAGTTATTTCTTCGCACCCCGAACATACAGAGGTTATTGGTGCGACCCGTCCTCTGCCGCGCGCCTACCGCGCCCCGATTAAGCTTCCTGAGACGATTCCCTCGCCGCAGGAACGTGCTTCCCAGGGGCACTACGGTGCGGATGAGCCGATGCAGGCTACTCGCCGTCTCGATCCGCCGAAGCCTCCGGTGAGCGGTTTTCCGCTGAACAACCAGATGGGCGCCTCCCCAATGGGCGCGCAGCAGCCGCTTCCTCCGCAGATGCCCCCGCAGGCGCCTCCGCAACCGGTGGCTTATCCTCCCGAGGCGTATCCTGCCGCCGCATACCCGAACGGTGCGTATGTTCAGACCGGTCAGGTTCCCGTGGATGCTTCGGGCCGCCCGGTGAATCGTCCCGGCGAAGAGCAGGGGCACCATCTTCCGAGTACCGGCGTTTTGATGCGTCACGTGATGGCGTTGCTGTTCTTGGGCCTGACGCTCTACGGTGCGTTCGTGTTCTTCATTTACACGGCGACCGGCCAGCAGGTTGATGAGCAGGCGTACACCGAGTACGCACACCAGTTCAAGAGCTACCGCGGTCCGACCCTGACCGCGTTGGATTCTCTTCCTGTGGTTGTCGGCGTGATTGCCGTTTTGGGTCTGGTTGCGGTGCTGATTTGGAAGCACCGGTTCCTGCCCTCGCTGATTGGTGTGCTGGTCGCGGCTGCCGCGGTGACGAGTACGTATCTGCTCAAGCACTATCTGATTGTGAAGCCCGACCTGGGCGTTCAGGAGGCACTGAGCAACTCGGCGCCCAGCGGCCACACGACCTTCGCGGCGGCGGCTGGCGCGGCGCTCTTCCTTGCGGCGCCTCGTTTCTTGCGGCCCACGGTGGCGCTGTGCGCGGCGTTGGCGACCTGCCTGACGGGCGCCTCCACGATTATTAATGGTTGGCACCGCCCGGCGGATGTGGTGACCGCTATCCTGGTCACCGCCATCTGGACGGTTGTGGGTATGGGCGTGTTGCGTTATGTGCGTCCGGCAGATTTTGCGGTGCCGGCGCGTGGCGGTTTGGTGCTGGTGCCGTTGATGACGATTGCGACGCTGTTCCTGTCGTTCTGCGCGGTCATCCTGTATCTGATTGCGATTTTTGCGCCGATTCCCGGTGGTGCGTTTACCGCGGCGACCTGCATGATTATTGGGGTGAGCTTTGGTACGACGGCGTTGATGGTGAACCTGTTGCGTCCGCGTAATAGTAATCGCTCCGCCTATTCGAAGGTGTGGAGTTACCAGTAAATAATGTTGTTCCCCTCCCTGCGCGGGGTGTTTTAGCTCGGGATGTTCTAGCCCGAGGTGTTTTGGCTCGGTGTGAGCTGAGGTATTGTCCCGTTGCGGGGAGGGGAATACAATATAACTAATTTAGTATTTTATATACCAAATATAGGGAGGGGGTGCGCGCCCCCTTTCACTCACCCCTGACAAGAAAGGTTTGTACCATGGCAGGTACCCATGAAGGCCGCGTCCTCGTATTTCCCCAGCTCACCGAAGCGCTGACCCCCTTTGACGATAAGCCCCAGGCTCGCAAGATTGTTGATGCCGACGGCGGCAACCTGACCCTCATGGAACTGGCTGCAGGTCAGTCCTGGCACGAGCACCACAGTGTGCACCCCATCTTCGTGCAGGTGCTCAAGGGCGAGGTTATCTTCCATGTGAAGGATCGCGATATTACCCTGGTGCCCGGCAAGCCGATTCACGTGACCGCCAAGCTGCTGCACTCCCTGCGCGCCGTGAAGGACTCCACCCTGCTGGTGACCATGCTGACCGGCGAATCGCACCCCGAACCCAAGGTCAATATTGACGTCGAAGAGGTCTAAACCCCGACCTCATAACGTTAGCTCGCCGCCGCATCCGCCCAGGATGCCGCGGCGAGCTTTCTATATGCCTTCCTGCCCTCACATATGGCGGCGAGAATCTCCACCCCCGCTACGCCCTGAGCTTTCTGTATGCCCGTACACCGCATGTACGCCGCACGTGAGCGTACCCTGAGAAGTAGGCTCCCGCTAACACCCCCGCTAAGACTCCAGGGAACAGCCCGAAAGGGGAGCAAGCCGAAAGGATACGCAATGCCCAAGTCACTGCAACGCCCCGTCGTTCTTCTCACCGGCGCTAGCTCCGGTATCGGCTACGACGTGGCGCCGCTACTGGTGCGCTACGGCTACACTGTCTACGGTGCCGCCCGCCGCGTTGAGAAGATTGAAGAGCTCGCCTCCGAGGGCGTGAAAGCGCTCAGCCTGGACGTTATCGATGAAGCATCCATGGAAGCCGCCGTACAGCAGATTATTGACGCAGAAGGTCGCATTGACGTGCTCATCAACAACGCGGGCTACGGATCCTACGGCGCTATTGAAGATGTCCCCATCGACGAGGCGCGCCGCCAGTTCGAGGTGAACCTCTTCGGCCTGGCGCGCCTCACCCAGCTGGTGCTACCGCATATGCGCGCACGGGGCCGCGGGCGCATCCTGAATATCTCCTCGATGGCGGGGCGCATTACCATGCCCCTGGGATCCTGGTACCACGCCACCAAGTACGCCCTCGAGGCGTTCAGCGATGCACTGCGCATGGAAGTTGAAGAGTTCGGCATTGACGTGGTCATTATCGAGCCCGGCGGCATCAAGACCCCCTGGGGGCTCATCGCGGCAGACTACCTGGAGGAATCCTCCCGAAATGGCGTCTACGCTGAGCAGGCGCAGCGCGTTGCGGCAAATATGCGTAAGCTTTACTCGCCCTCCTCCAGTCTCTCAGAGCCCAAAGTGATTTCGAGGACCATTCTGCGAGCCCTGGAGGCGCGCCGCCCCAAGACCCGCTACCTGGTGGGTTTCGGCGCTAAGCCCTCCGTGTTCCTGCATACCGTGCTGCCGGACCGTCCCTTTGACAAGGTGGCGCGCCGTATCTTCTAGAGCCGAAGTAGCCGCGAACTAGAGCATTAAAAAGCGGGCGGTGCTGCGCGAAACAGAATGTTTCGTACAGCACCGCCCGCTACGTTTTTCAAGAGCTAGTACTAGTCTACTACGGCGTGGGTCGGATCGAGCACGCGCGCCAAGAAAGCCTGAGTACGTTCGTGCTGGGGGTTGCCAATCACCTGATTGGCGGGGCCCTCCTCCACGACCACACCATCGGCCATGAAGACGACCTTATCGGCGACCTCGCGGGCGAACGCCATCTCGTGAGTCACCACAATCATGGTCATGCCCTCGTCAGCAAGGTTGCGCATAATGCTCAGAACCTCGCCGACCATCTCCGGGTCGAGCGCACTGGTCGGCTCATCGAAGAGCATCAGATCCGGGTTCATGGACAGCGCGCGCGCAATAGCCACACGCTGCTGCTGACCACCGGACAGCTGAGCCGGGAAGCGGTCTTCCTTACCTTCCAGACCGACCTTGGCGAGCTGCTCGCGGGCAACCGCCTCCGCCTCCGCCTTGGAACGGCCCAGAACCTTAATCTGAGCAATCGTGCAGTTATCCAGAATGTTCAGGTGACCGAACAGGTTGAACTGCTGGAACACCATACCCATGTGGGTACGCACGCGGTTAATGTCTACGTCCGGGTCGGTGACCTCGGTATCGCCCACCATGATGGTGCCGTCGTTCGGCTCCTCCAGCAGGTTCACGCAACGCAGCAGGGTGGACTTACCGGAACCCGAAGGGCCAATAAGGCACACGACCTCGCCCGGCTCGACCTGCATGTCAATGCCCTTGAGAACCTGAACCTTGCCGTAGGACTTGTGCAGGTTAGAAATGCGCACCGAGGAGGCGGCCATGGATGAAGTTGAAGCAGTCATAGTATCTTCCGTAATCCGTATCTGTCGTTGCGCTTACTTGCGGCCCGCAAGCTGGGTGCGGCGCTCAAAGTATGCGGAGAGCTGGCCCAGCGGAACAGTGATAATCAGGTAGCACAGACCCGCAACCACCAGGGGAGTCAGACCCGCATTAGCGGCGGTCAGGCCCTCACGGCCGAACTTCGCCAGCTCGTACTGAGAAACCGTCACGCCCAGCAGGTACACGAGGGAGGAATCCTTGGTCAGCAGGATAACCTCATTGGTCAGCGGCGGCAGAACCACGCGGAACGCCTGCGGAATAATGATCGAAATCATCGCGCGAGTGTGGGACATACCCAGGGAACGTGCCGCCTCCATCTGGCCCTTCGGGATCGCCTGCAGGCCCGCACGTAGAACCTCACTAATGTATGCTGCCGAAACCATACCCAGGGACAGGGTCACCGGAATCAGGTTATCCACGAAGCGGATCTTGAACGCCAGAGGAATACCGTAACCGAACGCGAAGAAGACCAGCAGCGCCGGGATACCGCGGAAAAGCTCCACGTACAGGGTCGCAATCCAACGGTAAGGGGCGATGGAGGAAATACGCATGAGCGCCAGCAACAGACCGCCGGAGAGGCCCACGATGAAGCCCAAGGCGGTGTACAGCAGGGTGTTCTTCAATGCCACGGTGATGACGTCGGGGAACTGCCGCGCCGCAACATCCAAGTTGAATACCTGCTGGCTGAGGGTCTTCCAGTCGGCCAGCAGAATGGCTACCAGGGCGATAACTGCCAGAAGGGCGTACTGTGCGTAGCGGAAGAGCTTCTGCTTCTGGCGGGGTGAGAGTTTAGAGGACATGCGCTTTCTTATCCGTGTGCTGTTCGGTTAAGAGCGTTGTATACGCTCACAAGGGTAGAGGCCGGAGAATCCCCCAACCCAAAAGTAATAAGGGTACTCCTGAATTGGGGGAGATGCTAGTGAATTGGGGGAGAGGCTAGCCGGCTAGACGCTTAGGAAGCGGAGGACGAGGCGCTCGCGGAGGTGGAGGAAGTGGCACCAACCCACTTGGCCTTCATCTTGTCGAGCTCGCCGTTTGCCTTGAGCTTGTCGATGGTGGCGTTAGCCTTGGACAGCAGTGCCTTGTTGTTGGAGGAAACCGCTGCGGCAATCTGCTCGGTGTTCGCGGAATCCTGGTAAGCGATCTTGAAGGAGTTCGGGTCGTTGGTCAGCGCCTCGGAAACCACGGAGAGGTTCGCTGCGACTGCCTTGACCTGACCGGTCTTCAGAGCGGAGAACATGAGGGAGGTGTCTTCGTACTGGATGACCTCTGCACCGTTTTCCTTGGCGTAGGTTTCACCGCTGGTTGCCTGCTGCGCACCAACGCTCACGCCCTTCAAATCCGCGGCGGAGGTGATGGAGGAGCCCTTGGGGACCAGGATTGCCAGGTTGTCGTCGAAGTAGACGGTGGTGAATTCCATCTTGCTCTTCCGCTCATCGGTCACGCCGATACCCGCCAGGGCGATATCGCACTGACCGGTGGCCAGGCCGGTACCGGAGTCCAGACCTTCGAAGCTGATGGAGGTCAGCTGAGCCTTCACGCCCAGGTCGGAGGCGATAGCGTTGGCGATGTCTGCATCCAGGCCGACGATGGTGCCGTTTTCTTCGTATTCGAACGGCTTGTAGGGGGTGTTGGTGCAGACGCTGAGGGTGCCGGACTTGACGAGGCTGACCTCGCCGTTAGGGTCGGTGTTCTCGTTGGCGGTGGAGACGCAGCCGGTCAGCGCCAGGGGTAGGACTGCCAGCAGTGCGAGGGGCTTGAGGGATGCCTTTTTGAGGATTGCGGTGTTCATGAGGAGCTCCTGTGTGAGGTGTGTTCTATGAAATCTATGGTCTATTGTGCGCCCCTATGTTAAAAAATGCAAGTAGATACATAAATATTCATAAATTTTTGCTGAATATGAATAAAATTCACCCCAAAAACTGAATAAAACCCCGAACTGGTAGCTCAAAAACAACTCCAGAACGCACCTTAGCGCACCGTGCGACACTACTACGGTTTACCCAACTATCGAATCTGGTAACCTCCATGCCACAATTGAGAGCGTGAACGCAGAGAAGAACACCCGCGCAACCCGCGCAACCCTAGACAAGAAAACCGGCGATATTGCCGCCATGTTCGATACCGTCGCTGAACGCTACGACCTCATGAACGGCATCCTCTCCCTCGGCCAGCACATCTACTGGCGCAAGCAGGCAGTCGCCGCCGTAGACGCGCACCCCGGTCAGAAAGTGCTGGACGTAGCCGCAGGTACCGGCGTCTCCTCCGAACCCTTCGCCGACGCCGGCATAGATGTCATCGCAGCAGACCTCTCCGAAGGCATGCTCGACGTGGGCCGCCGTCGCCGCCCCGACATGACCTTCGTACAGGCAGACGTCACCGCCCTACCCTTCGACGACGAAACCTTCGACGCAGTGACCATGTCCTACGGCCTGCGCAACGTCGCTAACTACCCCAAGGCATTGAGCGAAATCTACCGCGTACTCAAGCCCGGCGGACGTATCGTCATTCTTGAGTTCTCTACCCCGACCTTCGCCCCCTTCGGCGTGGTCTACAAGAACTACATCATGAAGGCGATCCCGCCGATCGCCCGCGCAATCTCCTCCAACCCCGAATCCTACGAATACCTTGCCGAGTCCATCATCGCCTGGCCCAACCAGCAGGAACTGGCGCAGAAGTTCAAGGAGGCGGGCTTCACCTCCGTACAGTACCGCAACCTTACCGGCGGTATTGTCGCGATTCACCGCGCCTTCAAGCCCGAAGCACATAGCGCCTAAACACCGCGTTCACACACCACCGAAGACACTAATACCACTGAAGACACCAACACCAAGAAGATAGAAGACACCGTGAGCAACGCAGAGCAGCCCATCGCCGCAACCGACCTGCTGGGAGACCTCGACCTGAAGCTTCCCGCAGGCTTCGAACTCATCGCCGCAGACCCCAAGCTGGGTCCGCAGATTCTTTCCTCCCTCGCGCGTATTGAGGAGCGCCTGGCAGAGGCAATCGCACAGACCGACCACCTGGCGGATGTCGCATCCCGCCACCTGCTCTCCGCGGGCGGCAAGCGCGTGCGCCCCCTGCTGGCTCTGCTCTGCGCAGCCGTAGACGGCGAAATCAACGACGAGGTTATCGAGGCTGCCGTGGTCGTTGAGCTGACCCACCTGGCGACCCTCTACCACGACGACGTCATGGATGATGCCCCCAAGCGCCGCGGCGTGGACAGCGCCCAGATGATTTGGGGCAACTCCGTCGCGATTCTCACCGGTGACCTGATCTTCTCCCGCGCATCGCTGCTGGTGTCCGAGCTGGGCACCCGCCCCATGAAGATTCAGTCCCAGACCTTCGAGCGTCTGGTGCTCGGTCAGCTCTTCGAAACCACCGGCCCCCGCGAGGGGCAGGACCTGCTCGACCACTACATCGCGGTCATTGAGGGTAAGACCGGCTCCCTGATCGCCGCAGCCGGCGAGTACGGCTCCCTGCTTTCGGGCGCTTCCGAAGACGTTATCTCCATGGTCAAGGCGTACGGCGAGCTGGTCGGCGTTGCATTCCAGCTGGCTGACGACGTCATCGACATTGTCAGCGACGGCAAGACCAGCGGTAAGACCCGCGGCACCGACCTGCGCGAGGGTGTGCCGACCCTGCCGACCATCCTGCTGGACCGTGCGGTAGCCGCCGGCGACGAATCCGCTATCGCTGTTCGCGCCCTGCTGGACGCCGATCTGAGCTCCGACGAGGCACTGGAGGCAGCCGTGGAGGCGCTCGCCGCTCACCCGGTCACCCAGGAAGCATGGCAGATCGCCTACGACTGGGCGGACCGCGCAATCGCCGCGATTGCTCCGCTGCCCGAGTCCACCGCGAAGGCTGCGCTGGAGTCCTTCGCTCACGCTGTGGTTCACCGCGAAGGCTAAAACCCGCCGTGTAGCGTGTGCGCTGGCGTAAGCGCTGATGCGTCTCATACTTCAAAACCCCCGCTGAATCTGCCCGGATTCGGCGGGGGTTTTCTGTGTTACGGCTAGTCAGCGCCGGTTTTTGGGGTGGCTTGGGGCTGCTCTCACCCTCCGAAAGCTTCCGCATGCTGGGGTCTTCTTGACCGCCATATGCCTTTAAGGTAATCCTTATAGGCATGCCTGAGGTGCACATCCACCCCTCAGACCTCTGACGGCTCCCACGCCCAACCCGTGTTGGAGAGCCGTTTACTATTTCTGGACGCGAGCAGAGCCCAACCACCCCGACGGGTTATTCTCGCACCAACCATCCGCGTCCCCACACATTCGAGGTTTACAACTATGGGAGCATCTACCCCTAAGGCGCCCACGAAGCGCGAAGGCTTCTCCAGCCGTCGCGTCTTCATCTTTGCCGCCATCGGTTCTGCTGTTGGTCTGGGCAATATTTGGCGTTTCCCCTACATCGCATTTGATAACGGCGGCGGCGCCTTCATGATTCCCTACATTGTCGCCCTGCTAACCGCCGGTCTGACCTTCCTTTTCTTTGACTATGCTATCGGTCACCGTGCGCGTGCGTCGTCCCCGCTTGCTTTCCGCCGTCTGAACCGTAAGACCGAGTTCATCGGCTGGTGGCACATGGGTATTAACTTCGTGATTGCTATCTACTACGCCGCTATTGTGGCGTGGGCTCTGCGTTACATGGTTTTCTCCTTCACCAATGAGTGGGGCGATAACCCGAAGGCGTTCTTCCAGGGTGAGTTCCTGAAGGTTGCAAAGGATCCCGGCGTCTCCCTGGACTTCAACATGAACGTCCTGATTCCTATGGTGCTGGTGTGGGGCGTTCTGCTTGCTGTGATGGCTCTGGGCGTTCAGAAGGGTGTGGGCGCAGCCAACATTATCTTTATCCCGCTGCTGCTGGTCATGTTCGTTGGTTTGGTGATTTACTCGCTGACCCTGCCCGGTGCTGTGGACGGTCTGAATGCTCTGTTCACCCCCAGCTGGGACTCCCTGGCTAACCCGGAGGTGTGGGTTGCTGCGTACGGCCAGATTTTCTTCTCGCTGTCCATTGGCTTCGGCATTATGGTCACCTACTCTTCCTACCTGAAGCCTAAGACTGACCTGACCGGTTCCGGTGCTGTGGTTGGTTTCGCGAACTCCGGTTTTGAGCTTCTTGCCGGTATCGGTGTGTTCGCTGCTTTGGGCTTCATGGCTCAGGCTGCTGGCACCCAGGTGAGCGAGGTTGCGACCAGCGGTATTGGTCTGGCGTTCATTGCGTTCCCGACCATTATTTCTCAGGCGCCCGGTGGCGTGCTGATTGGTATCCTCTTCTTCGGCTCCCTGCTCTTTGCTGGTTTCACCTCCCTTATTTCGATTCTTGAGGTGATTATTGCGGGTATTCAGGATAAGTTCGCGACCTCCCGTCTGGCATCTACCACTCTGGTGATTGTTCCGATGGCTCTGATTTCGCTGCTGCTGATGCCGACCACCACCGGTCTGTACGTACTGGATATTCTCGATAACTTCGTGAACCTCTTCGGTATTCTGGCTGCTGGTCTGTGCGCCATTATCGTTGTGGCGTATGTGGTGCGCGCGCTGCCCGCTCTGGCTGAGCACCTGAACCGTTACTCCTCCATCAAGGTCGGCAAGATTTGGATGATTCTGCTGGCTGTCGTGACCCCGCTGGTTCTGGGCTACTCCCTGATTCAGAGCGTCATTAAGCTTGTGGCAACCCCCTATGAGGGTTACCCCACGGATCTGCTGGCAATCTTTGGTTGGGGCATGAGCGCGCTGATTCTGGTGGGCGCGATTGTTGTTTCTCTTCTGCCCTGGTCGAAGAAGTCTCGTGCGGCTGAAGAGCCTCCGGCACCTCCGGTGATTGCCGGTCAGGTTGAGCATGGCCACGTTGATTCGACCGTTACCCGTTAGGAGCCCTCATGTCTATCTCTGCAATTGTGATGCTCGTTGTGGCAATCCTGATCATTTGGGGTGGTCTGGGTTTGGCTCTGCTGAACCTGCACCGTCATCCGGATCTGGATGCTCTCGATGATGCTGCTGAGGCTCAGGGTTCTGAGCTTTAGCGTGTGAGCGTGATATAAAGTGATGCCCCGCTGGCGTTAGCTGGCGGGGCATCACTGTGTTTTATGCACTGTGTTTTATGCGGATTTTGGGAGAGCTACTTGCTCTGTACGTCTTCTGCCTGTACGAGCGGGATCATGCCGGTTTCCGGGTCGGACAGCGCGGAGGCGCGGTAGGAGCGGGAGGCACGCACCGCATCCACGGTGAAGATGATGAGAGCGATCCAGATGAGGCTCAGGCCCAGTACCTTATCGGCGCTCATCTGCTCGTGCAGAACGGTCAGCGCCAGAACAAACTGGATGGTCGGGCCCAGGTACTGCACCATGCCAATAATCGACAGCGGAAGGGCTTTGGTTGCCGCCGCAAAGAGCATGAGCGGCACAACGGTGACCACGCCGGTGGAGGCGAGAAGCCAGAAGTGTCCGGGACCCTCACTGAAGAGAGTCATCTGCCCCTGTGCATTGAGAACAAAGAGGGCGGCAACGCCGAAAGGCGCCAGGATAAAGGTCTCCAGGGATAGTGAGACGATGGGGCTCACGTCGTGGGCGACGCGCGCTTTGAGCAGACCGTAGATGCCGAAGGAGAACGCCACGCCCAGACCAGTCCACGGTACCTGGCCGTAGATGAGGCTCATCATGAGCACCGCAATACAGGAAATCGCGACGGATACCCACTGAGCGGCGCGTAGGCGCTCCTGCAGGAAAATCACGCCCAGCACCACGGAGACCAGCGGGTTAATGAAATAGCCCAGGGACACGTCAATTGTGTGGCCGCTGGTCGTTGCCATCACGTAGATAAGCCAGTTCGCGCCGATGAGGAACGATGCCGCCGTCAGCACCAGCATGATGCGGCGGTCCCGTAGCGCGCGGCGGAAGTCAGCGGTTGCCCGCACAATCGGTAGCAGCAGGGCGCAGAAAAGGAGGGAGAAGACAACTCGCGCCACCACAATCTCAATCGGTCCCGCCGGAGCCATCATCACAAAATACAGGGGGAGCAGACCCCAAATAAGGTAGGTGCCGATGATGGTGATAAACCCGTTGCGGGTGGTGTGCTTCTGTGTTTCTGACATGGTTTCTTCTTCTGACCTGATTCTTTAGTTACGTTCTTCTAATGCTAGTTCTCGGGATGCGCCAGCGGGGGCATTGATGCGCTCTGGGGCTTACTCTATCCGATGCGGGGTACAGCATACGCTAAAGACGCCACAAGCGCGGTACCACGAGGATACCGCGCCTGAGGAATGTTGCGTATTCGGTTTAGAGGCCGAAGAAGCGGGAGAAGAAGCCCTTCTTCTTGGGCTGCTCTGCCTCGCGGCGTGCAGCTTCTGCCTGCTCGCGGCGGGCTGCCTCTTCGTGCTCTGCCTGCAGATCGGGAGCTGCACCAGCGTTGCGGATGGGCTCCACGTGCTGCTCCTCGTACTCTGCTGCCTCCTGCTCAACCTCGACGGGCTGCTCAGGCTCAGCAGCGACTGGCTCCTCAGCGTACTCGACGGAAGCCTCAACGGCCTCGTGCTCGGACTGCTCGGCACCGATGGACTCGTCGGTGTAGACGCGAGCCTGCTCGGTCTCTTCTGCCTCGTACTCGCCGGGCAGGGTCTCCACGGTGACCAGGCCGGGCTCTGCGTGCTCTGCCGGATCCTGATCGAAGGGAGCCTCGTCGGCGGGGTAGAGGTTCTCGGTGCTCTCAACGCCGGCAACCTCGGTCTCTGCGACCGGTGCGTGCTCGGCAATTTCGACGGCGCGCTCAGCCTCAGCTTCGGCACGTGCGGCGGCGCGTTCTGCCGCCTCCTGCTCGCGCTGTGCGTTCTGAGCGGCTGCCTCAGCGGCTGCCACGCGCTCAATCTCGGCGCGCAGTGCCGCGAGGGATTCGCGACGCTGTGCGGCAGCGGCTGCGCACTGCTCCAGAACCTCGGGACCAACCTGAGGCTCGGCCTGCTCGATACCGCTGATGCGGCCCTCGTCGAACCACAGGCGCAGGGCACCGTCGGTTGCGGTCAGCACGGCGGTTGCCTCGGTGTCCCAGGCAATGTGGAAGCCACGCTGCTGAGCGTAGGAGTCCACCGCCAGAACCTGGTTGTGGATCTCTTCGCTCTGCAGGGTCTTAGCAATGACGCGGCCAATACCTTTGTAGGTCGGTGCCTCGAGGGTCAGCTCAGCGCCCTCCAGCAGGGTCCACGCGCGCACGCCAGCGCCCGCGGGCAGCGGGTAGTGTGCGTACAGGCCGCTAATGGTCTTGGTCGCCAGGGTCAGGCGGCGTGCCAGAGACTCGGAGAGGGGCAGCTCGTCGGTGGTCAGCTCGGTCAGGCCGTCACGCTCACCGGTCTCGCGCGCCTGAATAGCGGCAGAAACAACGGAGTCGGGGAAGTAGCCCAGCTGTTGCCAAGACCAAATCCAAGTACCGCGGTTCTCGGATTCGGTGCCCAGCAGGTGCGGCTTGAGCGAAAGCGGGGGAGTGGTCTCAAAATCCAGAGACTGGGAGGTGAAATCCACGTTCCACTCGGAGGTACCCACGAGCTCAGCGAGTCGAGCCTGGTACTCGGTGGAGATAAAGATCGATGCGTCGATAAGGTCCTGCAGAGAATTCGTCATGCTTCAAGATTATCAACCTTTTAGCGTTCACTATGCCGTGTATCCCCGGTTTTAGCGTGTGCTTTAGGGGTATTGGGCTTTAAGGTGCCTGATTGAGCCGTGTCCAAGAGCTCTGAGGGAGAGATAGAGCATATATCTTTCGGCGTAAACTATCTGCTTTGAGTGCCTGTGTTCGTTAGAATCGAAGGGACGGCTTCTTCCGGCACCCTGTAAGCCGACACGACGACCGAACACGGATGCCTCCAGCCGCGCCGTATTCACACTCAAGGATGTATGAACTATGACTGAACCCCGCCTCCCCGAGACGAGTAGCCGTGCCGCGCGCATCCAGGATGCGCTGAATAACATTGGAAGCTGGCTGCTGGATGTCGTTAGTGTTGACCCCGGCTGGAGCGAAATGGTGCTGGACGTCAAGCCTCTGGCAGGTCAGATTTTCGTGCGCGTGCGTGAATTCCGCGACGGCGAAGAGTTCATTGGCACCATCGGTCCGCTCAAGGACGGCTCGCCCATTATTGCTGAGGTTCGCAAGCTGCAGCGCGCCGCCTACGACGGTAACCGCGGCACCTGGTTTACCGCCTCCATCGTGGTGGCAGCAACCGGCTGGCCAAACCCGCAGTTCAGCGTGGGGGCCTCCTATAACCGTGACGATGAGCCGGCCAGCTGGAAGAATGAAGGCACCCTGACCGCAACCGACGTGCGTGAGCACCTGGCTGAGTTCCCTCGCGATGCTTCGCGTATCCCGCAGTGGGCTCGTGAGCGTATGGAGGGGCGCGCCCGCCACTCTGCCGCCGCGACGCTGTCTTCGAGCGAGCATGAGATTCCGAACCCGTACCTGGTCGCCGCCCTGGAAACCTTCCGTAACGATGTGCAGGAGCGAACCCTCATCAACGTGGTTCGTACGATGCTCGGTGGTGACGTTCTGCTCGATGCTACCGGCTCCCTGCTCATTCCTTCCGAGACCGACCCGATGGGCCCCGATTCGGTGCTGACCCACCAGGTCATTCGCATGCCCGAGACCGGCATGCAGGCGCTGTGCGTGTTCTCTTCCTCCGAGCATATCGGTAAGAGCTACGTACGTCAGGAATCCGAGGGCGACGAGCTGATTCTGCGCGAACCGGCGATGAAGGTCTTCATTGACTTCCTCAGCAATGAGGCACTGGACCTGATTGTGGTTGACCCGGGCACCGATCACGAGTGCTACATTGAGCGCGCTCAGGTGCACTGGATTGTCACTTCTCCCCGTAATGACGGCGCGAAGATGGCGCTGGTGCAGGACAACATGCAGATGCTGCTCGGCTCGCTGGTGTCCCCGGCGTCCGTGCTGTTGGTGGGCGTTGACCCTGCCGATCCGTCCGGTACCTCCTTCGTGTTTGACCCGGATGAGAACGGCAACCCGCAGAGCCTACTGGTGTTCACCTCGGCCATTGAGATTGCGGCGCTGGACCCGCATATTGAGGTGCGTTCGGCGAACGCCCTGGATATTCTGCGTTACGCCCTGGAGATTGGCGCACCGAGCGTGAAGGTGAACGCGATTAACCCCTCCACCGTGCTGACCGCGGCGCAGATTCGCGAGCTGCTGGAAATTGTGGGTTCGCAGCCCCATATGGGTGCCTAAGCTCGTGCATTGAATAATAGTTCCCGCATCGAATACCTTAAACCGTTGAGGCGGCGACACTACTTGTGTCGCCGCCTCAACGGTTTAAAACGCTCATGACCGAACCTGCCCGAATCCCCGGGCTTATAAGGGATGCCGCAGGGTTGTTATGCGGCTAGGGCGCGCGCTGCCGCTTCCTGCTGAGCGCGGGCGAGTGCCGCCTCCTGCTCGGTCTGGCAGTCCACGCACACGCCCTGATAGAGCACGTCTGCGCTGAAGAGCGCCATGCCGTGAAAATCGCTGGGGGTCAGGCAGGGCGCGGAGCCGACCGCGCAGTCCACGTCTTCGACCTTGCCGCAGCGTACGCAGAAGGCGTGGTGGTGGTTGTCGCCCGTGCGGGTTTCGTAGAGGGCGGGGGTTCCCGGCGGTTCGAACTTGCGCAGCAGGTCGATGTCGGTCAGGTCGGCAAGGATGACGTAGACCGACTGAACCGTAATGGCGGGGATGCGCTCGCGGACTGCCTGCACGATGGTGTCGGCGGTGGAGTGCGGGTGTTCCTGCACTGCGTGGAGTACGGCGAGGCGCTGCTTGGTGACGCGGCGGCCCTTGGCGCGCAGACCGGTGGTCCATGCTTCTTCGAGCTGTTCGGGGCTCATTGCGGAGAGCAGGGGCAGGCCGGTGGTGTGGGCGCAGCCGGTATTGTGGTGGTCTGGGTGCTGGGTTTTCTTCGTTTCGGAGGTTGTCTTTGCGTCGGTCATAGGTTTAAGTCTACACGTTATTATGAGAAACTCATCATTATTTTATGAAAAACTCATAATAAGCCGGTGGGGTATCCTTTTCATCCACTCTGTGGCACCCCTTCTCACCCTGGCCTCGGGCGTGAAGAGATGCCGTACAATCAAAGAACCTAGAGTAACCCGCACCGGCGATCACCATCAAGGAGGATAGGGTCATGGTGTACGACTTCACAAACCCCATCTACATTCTGCTGATGATTCTGCTCTTTGGTGTGCCCATTGTGACCCCGGTGATTTACGGTCAGTACCGCAGTACTACCACCGGTTTTGATCTGGAGGGGCAGCTGATGCTCGGCCTGCTCTTCACCCTTTTCCTGGGTGCTTACGGCACGATTCTGCTACTGGGTATTTTTCCGACTGCTACGGCGCAGGTGCTGGAGCAGGTGCCCCTGGTAAATATCCCGGGCGCCATTCCCTAATGCCTCCACATAGTTTGGCGCGTTGGTGACGCTCTGGGTGAATCCGCGTGCCATAAGGTGCGCCGGCGGGTGCTTGGACGTATTCTATAGAGTCAAGTACACGCTGTACGCGCTGACCTATTTGCTCAGGAGGATACCCATGCACAGTCATAACAATGGACTGAAAACTGCCCTGTTGATGGGCTCCATGGTGGGCATGATGTTGCTCATCGGTGGCCTGCTTTCGGCGACCTTCCGCTCCTCCATTTTCATCTGGATTATGGGTCTGGTGAGCTTGGGTTCGGTCGCGTACACCTACTGGAACTCCGATAAGCTCGCCCTGCGCTCCATGAACGCGTACCCGGTTAGCCGTGAAGAGGTTCCGGTGCTTTACGACATTGTGGAGGAGCTGTCCTCCCGCGCGGGCCAGCCCATACCCGCCCTCTACGTGGCGCCGACCATGACCCCGAACGCGTTCGCAACCGGTCGTAACCCGCAGAATGCGGCGGTGTGCTGCACCGAAGGTATTCTGCAGCTGCTGGATGAGCGCGAGATGCGCGGCGTGCTCGGCCACGAGCTGATGCACGTGTACAACCGTGATATCCTCACCTCCTCCGTGGCAGCGGGTATCGCCTCCATCATCGGTACTGTTGCCCAGTTCCTTTCGTTTGGTGCGATGTTCGGTGGATCCAACCGCGATGGTGAACGCTCCAATCCCCTCGCTATGTTCGTGATTGCCATGCTGGCTCCCATCGCTACGCAGGTTATTCAGATGGCTATTAGCCGCACCCGCGAATTTGATGCCGATGAGGACGGCGCACGTCTGACCGGCGACCCGCTGGCTCTGGCTTCGGCACTGCACAAGCTGGAGAGTGGCGTGTCCATGTACCCGATGGACCCGAACAACCGCAACGCTGAGGCGGCGAGCGCCATGATGATTGCGAATCCTTTCGGTTCGTTGAAGGATATGCTCTCTACTCACCCGCCGATGGATCAGCGTATTGCGCGTCTGCAGCAGCAGGCTCGTGAGATGGGTCAGTACTAGGCCTTTTTTGCCCTCATCTCCGGGTGCGAATGTGGTGCTGCATGAATATGGTGTTGCATGAAATATGACTCAGGGTGACGATTATGACCCGCGATGACGGGGCGGCAGACAAAAAGTCTTCGGGGTGGCTACTGTGGAAGTAGCCACCCCGAAGACTTTTTGCATGAGGACTTTTGCGTTTCGGCTTCTAGTCGCCTCCCCTCACCCAGCGCGGGGCGGGGGAGGGGAATGCCTCGCCGGAGCTTAGCGGTAGTTGACGAACTGCAGGTCAACCTCAAGGTCGGCGGACTTGAGCATTGCAATGACTTCCTGCAGGTCATCGCGGGACTTGGAGGAGACGCGCAGCTCATCGCCCTGGATGTTCGCCTTCACGCCCTTGGGGCCCTCTTCGCGGATCATCTTGGAAATCTTCTTCGCTTGATCCTGCGCGATGCCTTCCTTGATGGAGCACTCGATGCGGGTTTCCTTACCGGATGCGTAGGGCTTGCCGGAGTCCAGGGACTTCAGGGAGATGCCGCGCTTGACCAGCTTGGACTGGAAAACGTCCAGCACTGCCAGGGCGCGCTCTTCGGCGTTTGCCTTGATGAGGATCTTGTCGCCGGAGTAGTCGATTTCTGCACCAACGCCGCGGAAGTCGTAACGCTGGGAGATTTCCTTCTGCGCCTGGTGCAGTGCGTTGGAAACTTCCTGCTTGTCCACCTTGGACACAATATCGAATGACGATTCGCTAGCCATGGGCTTTCCTTTCGTGAATGAGGTGCTACTGGCACCGGTTAGTACTAGCCTACCGGGTCAGGGCTCTTGTTCACAGCTAACTACCAGAATAACGGGCCTGTTTTACAGGTGTTACTAACCTAAAAAGAGGACAATAGAAATATGACCACTCCTAACCTGTCCGCAACGGACCTGCGCACGAGCGAGGAAGCTCGCGACCTGCAGACCCTTCTTTTCATCGACCTGCATACCTCTTTGGGTGCTGAGCCCGAGGGTATTCCTGAGGTGGAGCGTCTCAACGAATCTGATCGTCACGATATTCAGCTTGACCTGCATGAGGAAGATGCTGAGCCTTCTCCCTTTGATGGTATCGGTATCACTCTGACGGAGCCTTCTCTGGTGGCGCGTTTCCGCGGTGTTCGCCGTGACCTGGAACGTGAGATTGCCGGTGACATGTGCACTGTGGAGCAGGCGCGCCGCTACCTGGAGCACCTGGAGATTGTGCTTCTGCTTGAGCAGGATGGCGATACTCCTTCCCGCTCCTTCTAAAACTGCTGTAGGCGGTGGCTTTATTTACGGGCTTTATTCACGGCTTTACTTATAGGGTGAGAGCGCGGGCAGCGATAAATACAACCGGATATGTAACCTTCGTCACAAAACCCTATGTGAAGTGTACAAGTCCCTAAAACTGCTGTAGAGTAGTCTCTGTTCGCTTGAGCGAGCAACTAGCACCTAGCTAGGCGGCAGGTTACCCGAGCGGCCAAAGGGGGCTGACTGTAAATCAGCTGGCACTGCCTACGGGGGTTCGAATCCCTCACCTGCCACAAATAGCCCGGTTACGAAAGTAACCGGGCTTTTGTGTATCTAAAACCAGTTTCACGGTGAATCCCGCAACTGCTTTCCACCGCAACCACCTTCTACGGCTGCGCTCGTATTGTCCCGATGCTCGCATCGGGGCTTTCATAAGGAGGCTGTAGGTGGCCGCCCCGGGGCTTCGGGAGCAGGGTAGAGCGCCTCCATCACCCGGTGCGGAACCTTTCGCTGGATTAACCGCGACACGCCTAAAACCCGGCGGAACTTGCCGCAGAAAGAACCAACTATGACGGCAAGCTGTCATATCTTTCACAATGTTTGAATCCCAGGGCGAACAATTCGCGATTGGGGTCTTGAGGGTGTAGCTTTATCTCATGGCTACTATTGAAATTACTCAGCAGAACCTGACTGCTACCGTCGAGAGCAACGACATCGTCTTCCTGGACTTCTGGGCAGATTGGTGCGGTCCCTGCAAGCAGTTCTCCCCCGTCTACGAGGCAGCTTCGGAGAAGCACAGCGACATTGTTTTCGGCAAGGTCGACACCGAGGACCAGGGCCAGCTCGCTCAGGCAGCAGGCATCACCTCCATCCCCACCATCATGGGCTTCCGCGGCGGTATCCTGGTTTACCAGCAGGCTGGCGCACTGCGTGAAGACCAGCTGGAGACCGTAATCGCTTCGATCCGCGAGCTCGACATGGACAAGGTCCGTGCAGAGATTGCAGCAGCAGAGGGCTCTGCAGAGAAGAAGTAAGCTCACCACCACAAAAGAGCTTGAACGGGGCGCACCCGCCGGCACAACCGGCAGGTGCGCCCCGTCGCCTTTTAAAAAAACAGGTGCGCCCCGTCCCCTTTTACCCTCGTGAGGGTGTAAGAGTGTTAGCGGTCGCGGTGATCCTCAATGCTCATGCGCGCCCCGTAGCGTTGCTTTGAGAAGCCCGAAGCGTGCATGAGCCGCACCAGTCGTTGCCGATGCGGGCTGTAGGGTGCCAGTAGGGCGAGCATTCCCGCGTCATCGGTGCGTTGACCTGTGAATAGCTCACCAATCGCGTGCGCCAGATGGTAGTCGCCCACGCTGATGGCGTCCGGGTGCCCGCACACGCGTTGCAGAGCCTCGGAAATGCTCCACGGGCCCACGCCGCGCACAGCGTGCAGGCTCCGCGCCAGTAGCGCGATGTCGCCTGTAGCCGCAATGTTTTTTAGAGACTCGGCGGAACGAGCGTAAGCGTACACGGCATCGTAGCGGCTTTTATCAACGCCCGCCCGATGCCAATCCCAGGTAGGAATCGTCGCCAGGGTCCGGGCGGTAGGGTAGACGCGCATGCCCTCCGGCTGATGCCCCAACCCGGTCGAAGGGGCGGGGGAGCCGTACTTTCGCAGAACCCAGCCCAGGGTTCTGAACGCTTCGGTCTGGGTGATGCGCTGTTCCACAATGGCGTTGAGCATCTGCCGGTCCAGCTGCCCCGAGGCGCTGAGGCGAAGCCCCGGATTCTGCCGCCACGCCTGCTGAATACGCGGCGGAAGAGACTCAAAAGAAGATAGAGCGCCAAACTGCTCGGCGGGGTCGTGCAACCCCAGCCAGTACGTCATTTCCTGCGCTAGCGCCTGAAGGTCGGCTCGCGCCCGCATCTGCTGATCAGCGGCACTATAAGAAACCCAGATGCGAATACGCACCGGGCGCATCAGCAGACGATGAAGAGCAGGGAGCCCCTCCGGGAGTTCGGTCGGCCGCGCCAACCGTTCGGCGTACAGCACCGCCGGGAACTCGTGAAACGGCGTGCGAGCCGTCAACCAGATTCTCTCGGCACCATCCGCGCGGCTCAGCGCACGATACGAAAGATCCTGGGCCCCGCGGCGCAACGACCCCAAAGTCTGCGCCAGTTGCACCGGAACGTGCGGCTCAATCACAACCTCGCACGCCTCGGGAGTCGGGGCGCCCGGAAGAGACGAAACAGCGGGGGAGAGAGTGCGAATCTGAACGTGCGGTTCGTGAAGATCATCCGCAAGCGCCGGCGCATAGGGTACACCGGCTGCCGCCAAAGGATGCCGGATGCGCCGCGCACCCGCTGCCGGGCGGCTACCGGGGGTCGCGCCGCCGGGGGTTGAGGAAGGAAACGTACTCACTACACCAGTCTAAGCGCGCAGACCGGGCAGCAACATTCGGGGCAGATCTTTGAGGAACGAGATACAAAAAGTGCAGGAAGGGCAGGTACGCCACTAATGCGATACCCTAAAAGGTAGAGCGAGAACGAACGCCAACCCCGCCACGACAGCGGCAATGCGTTCCACCCGCTCACCGTTCCACCCGCTCACAAGGGCGCCTGTAGCCCGGACACACCCCCGAGAGAAGGACGCCTATGGCAGCGGAAGCACACGAAGCATCCTCGAAGACTGACGCACCTGAACAGAAGAACAGTGCCGCCAGCGCGCGCCGCCAGCGTACCCAGAAACAGCCGCGTCAGTCCCTCACCGAGCGCGTCAAGAGCATCCGCCCCCTCGAACTACTACCCGGCCTGCTGCTTGCCGCCGCCGTCATGGCGCTGTACACCTACTACTCGCTGCAGCAGATGAAGCACTGGATTACGCCCTCCTGGGACCTGGCGATTTTCACCCAGATGGCGCAGGCGTACTCGCACTTCTCCGTGCCCATCGTGCCCATTAAGGGGCCCGACTTTAACCTCTGGGGTGACCACTTCCACCCGATTCTGGTGCTCCTGGGGCCCGTCTACGCGCTGTTCCCCTCGCCGACCACCCTGCTGATGGTGCAGAACGCCCTGGTCGCCTTCGCAAGCTTCGCCATTGTGCGCTTCACTCAGCGTGCCTTCGCGCTCGCCCAAAAAACTGAGGGCGCTGATACTGCGGAAAACCTCAAGTCCGCAAAACTTCAGGGCGTTATCCCGACCATCACCGGTCTGCTACTCGGCGCCGGATTCGCCCTCAGCTTCGGCGTTCAGCAAGCTATCGCCGCCCAATTCCATGAAGTAGCCTTCGCCGTGCCGCTGCTCGCCATGAGCCTCGGCTACCTGGTGCTCGCCTCACGAGTGAGCGGTACCGAACGCGCACGCTACCTCGCCTACGCCTGCTGGTGGGCTCTACCCATTGCCTTCGTCAAAGAAGATATGGGCGTTACTGCCGCAGCCATCGGACTCATCATCTTTATCCGCACCGGCTGGCTGAGCACCGCCGTGGACATTCTGATGCCGCGCCTCTCCGCGGGTACCCCCGCCCCCATGCGCACCCGCATGCAGCAGCTCTATTCCTCCTGGGCGCGCACCCCCGCCGTCGCCGAATCCACCATGGTCATGATTTGGGGTGTATTCTGGTCCGCCGTCGCGATTTACGTGATTCTGCCCTATTTCAATAGCGGCGGAAACTTCGACTACGCCGACAAGGTGAACTTCTCCGCAGCCCTGGGCGACCCCTTCGGCTCGGCACTGCAGATGCTCAGCAATAACACCAAGCTGGCAACCCTCGGCCTGCTGCTCATTACCGGAGCGGTCCTCTGGGTGATTTCTCCTCTTGCAGCAATTGCTCTGCCGACCCTTGCCTGGCGCCTGCTCTCCACCATGGAATCCTACTGGGCAAGCACCTGGCACTACTCGCTCGTGCTCATGCCCATCGTCTTCCTCGCCCTGCTCGACGCTGTCATGCGGATACGCTACGGCGTGGTTCCCGCAGCGATTCCCGTGCGTTTGGGCGCGCGAGTCGCCGATAGCGCCTCCGCCGAGGAACCTCAGAGCAACACTGAGCCCGGCCGTCTGACCGCCCTGGCACGCCGCATCCCCGTGTGGGCTCTACCCGCCGTGGCGCTCTTCCTTGCCGCATCCCCGATTTTCGTGCCCGGCTCTCAGCAACCCCTCGCATCCCTGGGTAATGCGCAGTTCACCGCCTCCGCGCTGACCGCGACCGACCAGATGAAGCAGGACGCTGTGCAGAAGGTACCCGAAGGGGTGTCGGTCGCATCTGACCTGTCGATTCTGACCCAGCTGATTCCCGGCCGTACCGTCTACTGGATCGGCCACGCCGGTGAACCCGCACCCGACTACGTGGTCATTGACCGTAAGAGTAACTCCTGGGGCGGCAACCCGCCGACCAACGCCGCACAGTACGCGGCCGACCGCTACGGCCACTCCTACGCGAAGTACGCGACCGTCGGCACGATTGATATTGTGCGCCGCGTGGATTAATCCCAGGACTGCATAGGCACGAGGTGTGCCTGAAAAGCGCCCGCCCTCCGACTGTGAGGGTGGGCGCTCGCCGTTAAGAGATGAGGTTTTAAGCACCTTTTGGGGTTAAATGGGCGACGCTAAGGTAGACTAGGTAGAACACGGGAACCCCCGATGAAGGTCTTGTGCGCACCCGGCACCCAAGGTGGTGCTGGAATTGTAGGTGCGCCGTACTCACCATCACCGATTGATACGCCCCATAAACTTGCGGTTCATACCGTACACGAGGGCTTCTCTTAACGATCTCTGGTCCAGCCTCTATGCTGAGTCTGCTGTAACAGACACACCTCTGCTATAGGGCAGGAAGGCAAGCACCAGGAATACGTGACATTGCATGTGAGCATTACCCACCCTGTACACCCCTGATTCACAGGAACTACTGTGCGTCGAGCGTAGAGTACGAACAGGCGTGCGGATAATGTGCCGAGAAATTCAAGACCACCCCCAGCAAAGAGCCGCTACCTGAGCATCCGCAGAAAACAGCTGACGGATTAGCCGGTAACGGAGGACCCCTGGACGTTCTACTCCCCAGGGGATGATGTGTGGCTGGGCCGTGAAGGGGACACCCGGTAAGCGCCGAAAAGCGTGCGCTTCCACCCCTACCGTATAGAGGAAAAATTGACTGAGAATACTGCTACCCCGGCCGAACTGAACGCCGAGGCAGAGACCATTGTGACCACTGAGAACATCACCGAGAACACCGCAGAAAATATCGTTGAGAGCCCTGCTGTAGAAGCAGAAGAAACCACCGCAGAAGCTACTGCAGAAACAGCGGCAGAAGAAACCACGGCAGAAGAAACCGCCGAAAAGGCCGAAGAAGAGGGCGTACGCTTCACCGACCTGGGCCTGGACGCTCGCGTCCTGGCAGCCCTGGAAGAGGTAGGCTACGAGAAGCCGTCCCCCATTCAGGAACAGACCATCCCCCTGCTGCTTGACGGCCACGACGTGGTTGGTCTGGCACAGACCGGTACCGGTAAGACCGCAGCATTCGCGCTGCCGGCACTGTCCCGCATGGCTGAACTCGCCGACGTCAACGGCGTCTCCCGCGATACCCAGGTCCTGGTCCTGGCACCCACCCGCGAGCTGGCTCTGCAGGTTGCAGAAGCCTTCTCCTCCTACGCAACCCACATGGAGGACTTCACCGTCCTGCCCATCTACGGTGGCTCCCCCTACGGCCCGCAGCTTGCCGGTCTGCGCCGCGGTGCGCAGGTCGTCGTCGGTACCCCCGGCCGCGTGATTGACCACCTGGAAAAGGGATCCCTGGACCTGTCCAACCTGCAGTACCTGGTACTCGATGAGGCAGACGAAATGTTGCGTATGGGCTTCGCCGAAGACGTGGAAAAGATCCTCGAAGGTACCCCCGACAACAAGCAAGTTGCCCTCTTCTCCGCAACCATGCCCAACTCGATCCGCAAGATCGCTCAGCAGTACCTGAACGACCCCGTCGAGGTTCGCGTCAAGGCTAAGACCACCACCAGCGCAAACATCAGCCAGCGCTACATGCAGGTCATGCACTCCCACAAGCTGGACGCAATGACCCGCGTGCTCGAGGTTGAAAACTACGACGGCATCATCGTCTTCGTGCGCACCAAGAAGGAAACCGAGGAAGTTGCCGACAAGCTGAAGGCACGCGGTTTCGCGGCAGCAGCGATTAACGGTGACATCCCCCAGCAGCTGCGTGAGCGTACCGTTGACGCCCTGCGTGACGGCCGCATCGACATCCTCGTGGCAACCGACGTGGCGGCACGCGGCCTGGACGTTGAGCGCATCTCCCTGGTCGTCAACTACGACATCCCCCACGACACCGAGTCCTACGTGCACCGCATCGGTCGTACCGGCCGTGCAGGTCGCGAAGGTGCCGCAATCCTCTTCGTCACCCCGCGTGAGAAGTACATGCTGCGTCAGATCGAGAAGGCAACCCGCCAGAAGGTCGAGCCGATGCACATGCCCACCGCAGAGGCAGTGAACGAGACCCGTAAGCAGCGCTTCGCACAGCAGATTACCGAGACCATCGAGTCCGAGGACCTGAGCTTCTTCCGCCAGATTATCGAGGACTACGAGAACGAGCACGACACTACCGCTGAGGACATTGCAGCTGCACTGGCTGTTATCGCCCAGCAGGGTCGCCCCTTCTTCCTTGATGAGAGCGAAGATATCGCCCACAAGTCTCGCCCCTTCTCCGACGATGATTCGGATCGCGGCGGCCGCAAGGCAAAGCGCGCGCATAACGACGAGGGCATGGTCAACTACAAGCTGAACGTTGGCCGTTCCTCCCGCGTGACCGCAGGCGCTATTGTGGGTGCACTGGCTAACGAGGGTGGCATTAAGGGCTCCCAGATTGGCTCCATCGACATTCGCCAGCACTTCACCATTGTTGGCCTGCCCGAGGACCTGCCCCGCGACTTCTTCGATCGCCTGCGCGACACCAAGATCGCTGGCGAGTTCATCAACATCCGTAAGGACAATGGTCCCAAGGGCGGCGGTGGCCGCGGCTTCGGTGGTGGCCGTCGTGAGGGCGGTTTCCGCGACTTCGATCGCCGCGAGGGTGGTCGTCGTGAAGGTGGTCGCCGCGAGGGTGGCTACCGCGGTAACCGTGACGGTGGCCGTGACTTCGGCGGTGACCGCGACTTCAAGCGCGGCGGCCGTGACTTCGGTGGCAAGCGCAATGACCGTGACTTTGGCGGCCGCGACTTCGGCGGCCGTGATAACCGCCGCGAGGGTGGCTACCGTGGCAACCGTGACGGTGGTCGTGACTTTGGCGGCCGCGACTTCGGCGGCCGTGATAACCGTCGCGAGGGCGGCTACCGCGGTAACCGTGATGGTGGTCGTGACTTCGGCGGCCGCGGCAAGCGCTACTAAGATTTCGGCTAAACCCGGATCTGCGGTATGAGTGGCTTGCTGAGGCTATCGGCTAGCAGCCTTGTGATCCGTAGATGATTCAAAGACCGGCAGGGGAGTGATGAACTCTCCTGCCGGTCTTTATGTATTTGTGTGTTGATGCGTTTGCATTAGCTGTTGCGGTGGCGCCTGGTCAATGCGATGGTGCCGGGGCAATGCTGGGCTGTTAGGTGGTAGCGTGAAGAGCAATCAGGTATAAATGTGGCGTATGCCATAGCTTTTCCGCTTGCGAGCATTCGTGAAGACCTGTATAGTTTTACCTGTTGCCCCGATAGCTCAGTGGTAGAGCGCCATCTTGGTAAGATGGAGGTCCCGGGATC
>ERZ773272.105-NODE-105-length-32995-cov-10.264026_pt1 | contig 32995 bp, 43 predicted proteins | sample MGYA00511891_ERZ773272 | MGnify/ENA primary metagenome ERZ773272 (study PRJEB29015, sample SAMEA2738150) | human oral metagenome | biome: human oral; feature: human-associated habitat; material: saliva | place: China | collected 2198 ...
ATAAATTCTGGACGATAGATATCAGGAATATCAATATCAATATCCGGCATGGTGTAGCGCTCCACATTTAAAAAGCGCTCAAAGAGGAGGTTCTTCTCCACAGGATCAATCCCTGTAATCCCTAGGGAATAGGCTACCAGTGAGCCTACAGCAGACCCACGTCCCATTCCCATATAATAGCCTTGACTCCGTCCGAAACGAAGAAGGTCCCAGACAATCAAGAAATAATCATCAAAGCCCATTTGGTGAATAATGTCTAATTCATGCTCCAGACGTTCTTGATAGACCGGACTGGTCAAGTTCTTTCGAAGAAGACCCGCTTGGGCTAATTCTCTCAGTTCCTCAACAGCTGGTTTCTGAGGATTGAAGCGAGGCAATTTCAACTGGGTGTCAATATCATATTGAATCCCTTGGACTAGTTTTTCCAGATTTGTGATGGCTTGAGGAAATCGCTCTGCAAAATCACTCTTTAAATCCTGAGGAGTTTTTAGGACTGTTGTAGGGTCAATCGGTCCTGTTTCTGTCAAGCTTTGATTGTCCTTGATGGCTGCCAGCATCTGCATGGCTTCCACATCTTCCACCTCAAAGAAACGCACAGTATGAAGAGGGAGCACAGGGTGGCTAAACTCTTGGACCGGCGTATCCGCAAAAACTCCGATGAAGTAATCTAGACCAAGCGGCAAGTCTCCACTAGCAAAAGGCGCTGGGACAATGACTGCTACTCCTTCTGTTAGGTGCTTCACATCCTCCCAATTGCTCTTCCCCATCATTTTGACGGTCGACATCTTCATCAGATTCTGGTAGCCCTTCGTTGACAGAGCGATCATCCGAAACGGAATTGTTTCATTGTCTACCTCTAGTCCAATTTCTAAACCGACCAAGGGGCTGAGCTTGTGGGCCTGACAGGCTTCGATAAATTCATAAGCACCATATAAATTATCTATATCCATGATTCCCAATGCGCCATACCCCATGCTTTTAGCCACTTGGACATAGTCTTTTATAGTCACAAGGCTTTCCATAAAGGTATAGACTGATTTGGTATCTAGCTGTGCAATCACTTTTTCTCCTCCCTCACTTGTCTATTTTTGGGACTCTTTTTTGTACAAAAAAACACCACTGCTACACAATGATGTCTCAACAACGGAAGACATGGGATTCGAACCCACGCACGCTTTTACACGCCTACCGCGTTTCCAACACGGCCTCTTAAGCCTCTTGAGTAATCTTCCATGAATAAAAATATGGAGCCGGTGGGAGTTTCTAAAACTCAATTATATAGCTGTTTTTAGGTTTTAGGGTCTGTTTTAGGTACTGACTTCTAAAACTTTCACGGCTCATCATTTGTATTACTAGTTTAGCATAGGTTCCAAGAAAGTTCAAGCTTAATTATAAAAGAGATATAGAATGAAGCTATTTAATAGGAAAAAATCTTTTATTTTTTTTTAAAAAAGTTAGTAAAATCTCTTGATTTAATACAACTTTAGTTGTATAATATATACATAAGGTTAAGGAGGAAACCTTAGACAAGGAAACTAAAGAAAGGAAAAATAAATGTTAAGGCGAAGAAAAAAGCCAATCAAAGCTAAGACGAATAAGCTAGTAGTCAAAATCAACTTGTTCATCATAAGCATTGAGTGGCACATCGAATTCGGATAGTGAGCAATCACTATCCGCCCCTTGGTGGGGCTTGCTTTAATTATAACAGGTATCGTGATGAAAGTAAAATTTAATGTTAAAAAAACCACAGCTAGAGAAAAACTTGAGTTTATTTTAGGGCTTCTGTTGATCGTAGTGATCATTTGGTTTTTTGTGAGGTAAATATGTTAGTTGATATCAATGCTATTAAATGGCTGCTAGAAAATGCCACAGCCTATTCTATTAGTAAAAATTGTGGATTATCCACCCAAGCTGTAGACAAATATAAGAATGGTATTTCTGATATTATGAATATGCGTTTGAAACACGCAATTAAAATGACAGAATACGCCAATCAGTTAAAAAACAAAAAGTGATGGTTATTTAATCATCACTTTTTTTGATGTAAAGACCCATTGCTTATAGCAGAGAATCAAAAAAACATAGTCATTCGATTGAGGTTACAACGGACAATTTTAATAATTGCCGTTATAAGCACAATAAAAAAAGCCCCCTCGAATTGAGGGGGTGTGTGTCTTATGTATTATAGAGTTTCTGGCCACGGGTCATCTGTGATATATGACATATCAGTAAACCGCAAGTCTCCGATATCACGATCTGTTGGCACTGGGTCATCGAATTGTAAGCGTAGCTGGTTGCCGTCGCCAGGCCCGCCTAAATAAAAAGTGCCAAGGCGCTTGCCCTTGTCATTCGTCATAATACCCAGTTTTGAGCTGGTCGCACGAAAACCGACGGGTATACCGCCGACGTTTAAGATCACCACGTTTCGCTCACGGTCAGAGCCTTGTGGAACGTAGCCGGGCGCACCTCGTCTCACGATTCCAAACCAACCCCAAGAGAGGCCACCAAAGCCGATCTCAACCGTGGAGTTTATACGTCTAAACTCGACATATGCATTAGCTTGATTTGAGTTGATATTTCTTGGTCTAACTTTGACATCGCCAAACAATACAGACCAAGCGTTAGATCCAGTTCCATTGGCCTTTTTAATCCATTTAACCGCCCCATTTTTAGCTGTCGTATCAGTATAAATTGTACCAATATCTGCGTTTAGAGCATATGGAAAGCCTTGGCCTTTTAATTCGCCACTAGCACCACCAGAACCGACTGAACGCTTCAACTCTTCAAGATCGTTTTTCGAAGCAAGCTGGCTTGTGTCAATCGTTGGTAACTTGGATCTTGTGATAAACGGATCGCCACCGTTTTGCAATTTTGTATCGATGAGAGCGTCCAGACCGAGGTCTACGTGCTTCTCCTTGATATTCGTGGTCATCTGCGCTTGTAACGTGGCATACGTTGGAAACAACTCGTAAGCTTTGGAAGTTTGCAACGCTCCGCCTTGATTAGCTTGAAGCGTCCCAATATCACGACCAATGGATTCTATAGCTTTCTTTAATTTATCCATTCAGCACCTCCTTAGAGGGTATTTTTAGCCGTTGTATAGATTTGTACGAAGTCAGTATTTTCAAGGTCAGTGAATTTTTGGCCAAGCTCTGTCATTTTAGACACAATAGCTTGGTCTGCTGATCCTGCACCATTTGCGATACGGTCAGCGATCTCTTTGAGAGTATCTAATTCTTCTGGTACTCCATCGCCTAAAATGGCAGTCTTGACACCAGCGATAGCCGTGTCTAGTTGTTGTTGTGTGATTCCAGCTTGTCCAAGTTCTGACTTGTCGGCTTTGCTTGCAAGTGTGGTTTTAATTTCCTTGATGTCGCTACCGACAGCTTGAGCAAATGATGTTAATTTTTCAGTATTTAAAGTCATAATTTTTCCTCTCTAAATTTTTGCAAGATTGTATAGTACTGTTAGGTCTGGCAACTCTTCCGTTTGTGATCCGTTTGGATGTTCAGCGATATACTTGTCAATTTCAGTTTTAACATCATTTTTTACAAGCGATAATACTTCCTCGCTTGTAAATTCATCTGCTGAACGGGTGACGTCTAAACGTGTTGAGCGATCACTTGGGAAGATATAGCCACCGCAAACGACTTCAACCAGATAGGATCCGATCGGAAGGGCTTTTTCGATTTTTAAAGTGACTCTGGATTTATCCACTTTACTTTCAAATGTAGCCTTTCCTTTTTGGTTAAAAATCCTAATTGTGGCATTTTTTCCATTTAAATCACTGATTGGATGCATATTTTCATCCAACAACTCATAACCAAAAAGAGAGGCAGAGTCGCCTTGCTTTACGATTGCACCACCTTCAAATTGCTTTAGATTTGTTGAATTAATACTCATAATTCATCTCCTTTTAAGCGAATGAACCAAAGCTATTAATTCTACGTCCGTTTTCAGATTGTCCGACTGCAACATATCTTCGATTACCAGACCCTGCGATGTATGTGATCCAGATATAACCGTCATTGTCGATCCAGCCATCATAGTTGATAACTTGGCCTGCGGTATATACTGCTACGATCTCGCCAGACAATCCTGCAGAGGCACGTACATTGAGCGCAGAGACTTCCACTGTAAATGTGCCAGTCTCTGGATTAAATTCACCAGAATCAACTGTAAGAGGCTCTGACGGCTCAATAGTATTTACTTGCGCTGGTTGGTCATCTACAGGGAAGTAGAACCAGCCTACGATGCCCGTGAAATCACGGGTGTTATATCGTGCTGGACCACCCACGTATAGAGCGTCTGCGTTGCCGTCAATATTCTGTTCGATTGTCCGCATGGTATACCCGTCTGAGTCTTCGATGACTATACCAGTGTGGCCATAGCTGTGACCATAAATGTAAGTGGTATCCATAACGAATACTGCACCAGCCCGTGGCTTACTATCGAGATTCCCCTCTTGATTGTATTCCACCTCATAGCCTAAATCACGGGCAGAATTGAGTAGATCAATAGCATTGCCCCAGAGAGTTTTTCCGAAAAAGTAAGTAGAGATTGCATTCGGTAGTGCAGCGCATTGCATTCCCCATTGGCTCATAGATACACCAGTGCCAGCATCTGCCAATCCCTCAGCGTATCCTAAAATATCATTTAAAGTAGCCATTACTGCTCCTTTCTAAAATCAAAGGCTACTATCCAAAAATAGATAGTAGCCAGTAAAAACATATTAATCTTCGCTAGGCTCTTCATAACCTAAAGCACGCTCTGAATCGCTCAATCCAGCAGTAGTTGGATCGTTGACTACTCCGACCAAAACGAAGAAGGCGAACAACACATTGACGAATACCAAGATTTTATCAATGGTTTGTCCGAATTCCAATTTGATACCAAAGATATCTGCGAATGCTTGAAAAAGCAATGCAAGCGCTGGAACGATTGCAAGCCAAAAGTTTTTATTTTTTAAACGTACATTCCAGTTAATTTTCATGATGTCACCTCTTAATTATTTTTATTTTGAATCAATGCTTTAAGTTCCTTCATATCCTCGCTCAAGGCTTTGACCTGCTCTGCGAGGATCAATAGAGACTTATTCTGTTCATCGTGGTTGTCAAGTCGTCTCACTGCTGTTAGACGAAAGTCACGCATGTTTTCAATGTCTTTTTCGATAACGACCATGCGTTTTTCTTGCGCTACGACACTTCCTTTAAAATTACCGTAAATTCCAAGGAGGACACCGACAAATCCAATGATCATGCTGATGTCCTCTGGTGTAAAGTGGATCATAGATCACGCCCCTTCCTGATTAAAGTACTGGTTGTGGTGTAGTTGCGGCCACTGGTTGAGTTTCAAGGTCTCCAGAAGGTTGTCCTGGCTTCTCTTCCTTCTCTTCTTTTGGTTTAGTCCATTTCCAGATGCCGATCTTACCATTTTGGTGAAGGCTGTTCAATTGATCCAAGGTCTCGCCTTGGTAAGTAAATGGCTCGTTTACTTGAACCATGACACGCTTGCCTTCTCCGAAAGCTTCTGTGTGGCTTGGATCTTCAACTGTAAAGATCTCTTGTGGTTGGTAAGTCTTACCAGATTGACCAAGTTCTACCAGTTCAAGACCACGTTTAAATACAGTAGGATCAAGTGGATTTTCAACGTCTGTCACACGGGCTAAAACGTTCCATTCTGCCACTTCTTTGATCTTCTGGATTTGGTTTGCTTTTTGTTCGTTGTCCTTGGTAAGAGCTTGGATCTTAGCGATAGCATCATTATTAGCTTCGACAGATTTGTCTAGCTCTTTCTTGATTGCCACGACTGCGCCAGATGTATCGAGTTCCATGCGCACGATGTTTAATACTGCTTCAACAAGTGTTACATCATCTTCAGTCATGCGGTTTGTTGGCAAAATTTCCTCGAACACACGGTACGGGAAGTCTTGTTTGATTGCTACCTTGGTAGTGTTAGCTACTGCATCGTATGATTTAAATTGTACTTTGTAATCCATTATTTAGTTACCTCGTTTTTGTTTTTAATTTCCTCAAACAGGTCTTTTAAGTCTTTGTCGGACTCTAAGACTGAGCGATAGCTTTCAACTTCCTGAGCAAGTTGCGCTACAAGTTTCTGTGATTCAGTCAATCGAGCTTTAAACTCAGCTTCATTGATTGATTTGTTAGCCAATTGGTTAGCTAAATCAGTGATGATTGCTATGTATGTATTTTCGTTCATTTAATTACCTCTTATCTAAATCCATATTTATCAAGCACACCTTGAACGTGACCGCCAGCGGCTCCACTAATCTGCCCATAACGTTTCATGATACCAAAGCAAGTCAAAAGATCCCAGAGATACTGACCTATATCTCGTCCACCACTCATATAGAAATGTTTTGAATAGATTCCTTCAAGGAAAAAGTCACCACGACCGATATAGTGTTTAACGTTGTTTTGGTTCATCGGTATCAAATAGGCATTCCCGTCATTTGTATTTCCGTGGAAGTTCCAAGGACTACGATAGCGACCGTTATTATAGATAAGTACCCGGTCGCCCACGAATTCTGTAAGGCTTTCTTCTTTACCGCTCCCTTTACCTGACCAGAGCCGAATGCCAGCGAATGTTTCGTTGTCGTGTCGTTCTACCTCTTTTGGATCTTTGTTATGATTCGTCCCGATTACCATCAAGGCGGCATTAGAATCACGAAATTGTTCTGCGATAAATCCGCTCTTCGTCAATTTTATAAATTGAGATGAGTTTGTATCATCAATTCTTCGAATCGTGCCTGTATTTGAATACAGATTCAGCGTTCCGTTATCCAAATCGAATACAGTTGAGCCCGTGTTTGCACTCAGCCTACCTCCTTTGACGTGTTCTGCAGAAATATCAATCGAAGCTAGTTGCGTGATAAAAGCTTTTTGGGCCATTAATTCTCTGATAAACGCTTGATTAGCAAGCAGTTTCTGAATCAAAGCATAATCAACTTGTAGTTTGTCTGCTGTTACTGCATTACTAGCCAAAACCGGTGTAGTAACTGATCCAGCCTTCATGTGCCCAGTTTCCACGCTCTCGCTTGCAATGTGACGACCCAAAATAGATCCATCGACTACCATGTCCCCTTTTACTTTAATCAATTTTGCAATTAAAGCAATAGACTCTGGCTCTTGTACCATTAAGGAGCTGATCGTTCTTCCGTTAATACTCTTGCCAGTACCGAAGGAAATTTGACTTGGTGTGATTTGGATATCCGTTTTTCTCACCATATCACCAATTTGGCTGGTGATTGTTGTGAATTGCCCATCTACGGTCTGTTTGTATTCGGCAATCTTAGACTCAATTTTAGTCTCTGAAGTGCCAGCTTTATCCAGTGGGCTGGGCCTAAATGCTGGAATCTTAGATCCACGGACTAAAATTGGATTTCGTATCCAAAACTCTCCGTTATTGATAGCATAGATGTAGAATGGGAAATTTCCTGTTTTGTTAAACTCAAAATCACGATTGGCAGTGAAATGGAATTCTGCTCGAATCCATCTATCTTTCGGTGTATTTTTGTCAGCAAAACCTTGACCAAATATGGCAGTATTGTTTGAATGGTTTTTTAATGCAAACGCTAGGCCTTTGTCTACCTCTACACCAGATTTGATCATGTAATCAAATGCGATAGAGTATACATCACCTTGCAAAATGCGATCAATATAGATTGGAAAACAAGGTCCTAGCCATGTTGTGGACGGAGACCCATCAATTTTCATTTTGAAGATTCCGTCTTCCGGCCTTGAAAGTCTATTATTATTATTATTATTGGACACACTGTATTCAGTTAATGTGTCCGCAAATCTGATAAGATTGTCTGGTGTTGTATCGGTCGCAACACTTTCAAATCTTCGATTGATTCCAGCTACATCTTCCTCATATTTAGCTTTTGCTATGTAGCCTTGCTCTAGAATCTGCCTTGTTGCTTTCAGGGCATCAACAGCAGCTTTTTCAGAATATGTCAGCATGCGCTGTTCGAGTTCGCCATTTGGACCAGCTTTGCTCTCTAATTGTGTTAATTGAGTCGAGAGACCTTGGATGGTTCTTTCAAAAGTGGCTTGCGCCTGTGTTACTAAATATTCTTGATCTTCAGGGGCTGGTTGCCACGGCCTTTTTTGAGTCCCTTTATAAAGGTCAATTTCTGCAATATATAAATCGGACTGACCGCCATTTGTTCCATTATTATCAAAACGTAAATAGGCATTATCAATATCTCCAGAATTAAATTGGACCGATACACTTTCTAGGTCACTAATGCTTAATTTCTTGCCATTAATCAACTGTTTGATAATAGTGAAGCCTTGAGTTTCACCATTCCGTCTGCCAAGAACGAAAACATCATAAGATGTTAAAGCTGAATTGTTAAATCCTCTAAAGTTAAGAGTGTAATCTGTATTCTTTTCTAACAAAAACCGATTGGAACTTATAACTTTTTCGGTTCGGTCATTGTTGGAGAAAATAAGTATTGGTTTTGAGCCGTTAAAATAGAATGGATGGTTCCCTATTTTTGTAATCCCGGTGCTGCCAAAATACTTCGTACCTTCTTTATAAGCAGTATCACGAATTAAGTTAGGCCCACCGATTCTCGAAGAGGTAAGTTGCTCTTTAATTCCATTCACTGTCTGCTCGACATAAGAGCGATCAGCCTTGCCATTGGCCACATTAGTGAGGTCGGAGATAGCTTTTTCAGTCGTCTGCTCAAATCTGGATTGTGCGCCTTGAATCCCAACAAATTGGCTTTGCGTTTGAGCCTTGAAATCATTGATCAACTTCTGGATATCAGCATCGCTAGTCTTTAATTGATCAGTAGTAGCTTTCAAACCTTGCATCTTAACTTCGATGCCATTGTACTGAGCTTTAAACTCTTCCACAATTTCATTTTTGTTAGCCTGGTTTGCTGCATTGATTTTGTCGGTTACTTGAGCCGAAATTTCCTGCTTGACTACTTCAGCTTGTGCTTTTGCTTGCTCAATGCCATCTGTGATTTTATGTTCCAGCTCTTTTGCTTGCTTGTCATACTCAGCATTAGCATTATCTACGAGCTTCTGCACTTTCGCTTCATATTCTGCATCATAAGACTTCATTTTCTTATCAACGGAATCGTTGACCATGCCTGAGATAGAGTCTGCTAAACTTCTAGCAACTTCACCAAATCCGATGCTGACAAGTTTGATGCTCATTGGATTAAACTTGTATTTCGTGATCTTTTTTCGCAAATCGACATCGTAGCCCTCGTGAAAGATGCTCACGATATCAAACATGTGTACTGGTTGATCTGCCTGGCCTACAACATCAATTTCAAGGCTTTCTTCGATCATGTCACACAGAGTTTCACGGAAATAGCGCTTGCCGTATTCTTCAAGCGTTTTTTGATCCACTACATCCTGATCTTGTACTTCCATATCTGCTTCGTAGATATGCTTGTATTTATTAATCAGTGGGCTATCAATGGTCACGGTTAGGATCTGATCTTTCTTTCCTTCCTCGTGCGCTTCGATGACCTTTTTAAAATGGATCCGTGTTCTCAACTCTTTGGTGGATTTTGTTTCTTGGAACGACTTCATATTTTTCTTGTAGGCAAATAATGATTCGTTTTCGATTCCACCATGTTCTAGCAATCGGACGCTGTACTTGTCCCGGACAAGGTCTCCACCCCACTGCCCAACGATGGAGTGCTTGTCTTTGGCCAAAGCTTCCATCGCTGAGATATCTTTTAAATTAAGGGTGTGTTTTGACATCACATCAGAAAAGAATGTGAATGGTGTTTCTCGTTTGAACCCGGCAACAAGCGCATTCATTACGGTTGCTCCATTCACTCGATCGACATTGATCTTGTTGATAGAATAACCATTGAGTAATGTTGCTACTTGATTAGCATATACAGTAACATATCCGTGTTGCTTCTCGACTTCAAAGATAGTAAAGTACTGTTCTCCGTGCAAATCATCAGCAACTAATTCTGTTTCTGGAGTTAACGATGCCCATTTGGGGTCTGAGGTTGGAAATTTAAAGGTAAGCTGATAGGTGCTGTTAGCTTCTTGGACAATTTCAGAGCTAAAAGCTTCATTAAGAGGAAAATTTCCCTCTTGCAGATAGATCATACTTTATACCTCCAGTTCCCTTTGATTGTGATTTTTGAGACGGTACCTGAAACTGCAATACCGGATGTACCTGGAGCAATTTCGAAGAAACCACCTCTTTTTCTCAATGTATTTTTCAGATTTCCATTTTTGTCATAGACATTTTGTTTTTTATGCCGGCAATCGATTGTTGCTTTTGTATCAATCGTGAGTTGCATGGTTTGCTTCCCGATAGTGAGAGATACATCTCCATTGCCTTCGATTGTGATGACGGGTTCTGAATATACAGTCCCTGGATTGTTTACTGTACCGTTACCTGCCAAAGTGACTACAGCATCATTATTTAAGTAACGGAATGGATGCATCTTTAACTTAATTTCTAAAGTCCAAGCATGCAAGCCATTTTGTTTAAAGGATGCGCTCTGAAAATCAGCATAAAAAATAGAGCCTGGTCGATGACTAAACTCTATTTTATTTTCCTCTGGTTTGAATTGATTGACAATCATTTCGATTTCGCTTGTCTTAACAACGTATAGAATTACTGTCTTATCGTACCCGTCATAAGCTCCATCGTAGAGATTATAATCTCCATTGGCTCCATAAATCGTATTTGATTCGACCCTTGGTGTTGCCGTCTGGTCTTCTCCAAAATCTGTCACATAGCAGTTTGGGATTGATCCAGTGTCAAATCCATTTATAATCATGTTAAACATTAGATTCCCTCCCTCGCCATGATTTTAGAATATCTTTGATAGCTGTTTTGTGCCAAAATGTCACCGTCCAGGTACGTTTCTGACGGTTTTTCAAGGATAGCAGTAAGGATCTTTTCTAAACTTGCTCTCAGAATTGCGATCTCAGCAACGATATTTTCACCAGTGTAGCTATTTCCTGTGGATGTTTCTTTAAATAAAAATTGCTGGCTGGCTTTTTTCATTTCTCGCAAGAATTTGGCATCTTCCGGGATGCCAACACCAGTCGCATATCTTGGAAAACCAAGATTTTTCATCAGTCGCTTAGTTTTATCAGCTCGCAATACTTTTGATCCACGAGGCAAGTTAAGTACAACATCCCGTCCGTCTGGTATAAATGAGCTTCCGTCTGGTAATGTTACCATTTCTTTATAGACTGCATTTCGCTGGTCATTAACCATTGCAAGACCACCTTCGTGGAAGTTTGTACCTTTTTCGTGTCTTGGTCCGAAAACACGGGAGAATGAGTTGATCACTTTATTTACTACTTCTGTAGCTGTGATAGTCGTGTGGTGACTTGTTGGAATACCGTTGATAGCATTGGTAGCACTGTTCGCAGCATTAACCGCACTAGTGCTATCGCCTGTTATGGACTTAGTTGGGCTTGGTGTAGCGTTCCAAGCGTTTTGATTATCAATCGCTTGTCGTGCAGCAGTGATAGCACCAGTTGGATCACCTAATTGTGGTTTAACAGGGCTTGGAGTGTTATTCCATTCTTGCTGTTTGTTAATCGCTTGCTGTGCAGCATTATTCGCATTGCTTGGATCAGCGGTAATTTGTTTTGTTGGTACGTTAAATCCGTTATATAATCCTAAAGCGCCCATTGCTTGGTTAGTTCCAAGCGTTACACCGTCTGGAGTTGCAATCAAGTCCGTCTTATGGTCGGTAGGTAGTGTTAAAATGCTAGACATCGCACTAGCGATAGCGCTCTTAGTCTTGTCTTCTGCATCCAAGTTGACTACATGAGCCATACCAGTTAACGAATCAACTGCCAGTTTTACACGTTCAGCCTTATCGCTCGCAGCATCTTTTAAGATTAACTCTTTCTGCTCTGGTGTGAGTGTATTCCAACGTTCAATGATCGCAGTCGCACGTTCGCCAGATGATAGAAAGTCGGTATTCTTCATTAAGAGTTCTTTAACTTCTGCCGGCATAGCATTGTATTGTTCTAACAATGTTTTATTATCAAGGATGGCTTGCATACCTTGATTGTTGCCTACGACTAATTCTTTTTCTGCTGGAGTTAGGCTGTCCCATTTACCGACTTCAACCAATGCTTCACCGATTGTCATCTTGGCATTTGTTTCAAGATTGGCATGCTTGAGAATAAATTGCATATTCTCCCAACCGTTCTCAGCCTGCAATGCTTTTGTGACTTCTTCCTGAGCATTTGTCTTGACTTGTCCAGTTTTAGGATCAAATACCATTCCGTTCCACAAGAGATTCGCATCTCTTGTCTCTTGTGACATATTCTGGACACTTTTAGCCACAAGACCGGATGAACGACCTACAATGTCAGCAAATTGATCTGCCTTAGCCATCATCTTATCGTAATCAAGTCCAAGTTCGGCCCAGCTCTTTCGTAACTCTCTAAAATACAAGTCACGTTGTCGGTCATCGCCAAAATTGAGAGGGACTTTTTCGCTCAGTTTCTTTTGAAGAGCGGCATACTCACGGCCAAATGCTTCCATTTTGGACTTATGTTGAGCACTTAACTCTTCCATTTTTTGGTTATATTCAGCTTTATTGAGAGTTCCTTTGTCATACTCTTCTTTTAAAGCTTTTGTCTGGTCTTCGTAAAGTTTGATCTCATCTTTCAACCATTTAGCAACGACTCCGGAACCTTTCCTTAGCTGGGTTTCGTTCAAGTCGTTGATTTGACCATTCATCGCTTTGATGATGGCTGTGCGCTCATCTGCAGAGAACTTCTGCATTTCCAGTTGTTTGTTGATAAATTGGTTCTCGTAGTCGTAAATGAGAGCTTGTTCTTCACGAGTGATCTTACGTTTTTTGTCAGACGCATTTTGATAGATCTGGATGATCTCATCAGTCATTGTCTGGACGTTTTTCTTTTGCTGTTCCGCTTGTGCTACAGCACGTTTTTGGACTTCCTCTGAAGCTCCAATTTTCTCAAGATTTTTTTGAGTACGTTGGAGATCTTTATCGATTGCTTTTTGCAAATCGCTCGAAAGTCCCTGGACACTCTTACGGACATTTTCAACGGCTTGAGATCCACCGTTTCCAAAACCAATCATTGCTTGATGGGCATCATCGATTTTAGCTTTTAATTTCGATAATTCCTCAGCTTGGACCTTGTTTACCGATGTTCCCCAGGTCCGAGTCCTCTCGTCTGCGTCTGCCATTTCTTTGGCTACTGCAGCAATCACACCAACAGCAACACCGCCTATTAGGACTCCCCAAGTGACAGGGTTCCCAAGCAGTGCAATCCCTTTTGCTAATAGACCAGTAGAAGCTACTGCACCTTCTGCAGCAGTGCTAGTTGCAGTGATGCCGGTTGTTGCGGTTTTAAATGCAGAAGAAAGACTGCTTCCCTGTTTAAATAGTTGGAATGTCTTTCCTAAAATAGAAAGTCCACCACCGACTTTACCAATACCTTGAGTAAGGAAGCCGATACCTTTAGTGATACCACCAATGACTCCGATACCTTTTCCGAGGATTGATAAGGCTGGGCCTGCGCCTGCTGCAAGTAATCCCCATTTAATAATATTTTGTTGCTGAGACTCGCTCATTTCACTAAATGCCTTGGCCATGTCCGCCAATTTTTGGACCCAAGGTTTTGCAGCCTGCAAACCGGAATTCATTGCTTTCAGAAGCGGTCCGCCAAATTCAATTGCTAAATCAGTAATTTGGTTTTTAAAGATTTTCAATTGAGATTCTGTCGTTTCATAGCGCTTTTTAGCTTCGTTCGTGAGGGCTGTATTCTCTTTCCACGCTCCATTTGCAGTTTTCAGGGCTCGTGATAACAAGTCTCCAGCTCCGGCCATACGTTGCATAGTATCTACTTCTTGAGTTGATTTAATCCCCAACTCTTTTAGAGTTTGGGTTACGTCCCCTCCGGACTGTTTAACTTTTTTCAATCCGTCTAAAAATGCTAGTAAGGCAATTTGAGGTTCTGTTTTCCACTCGTGAGCAAAGTTTTGAGCGCTCATTCCAGATACTTTCGCAAATAATTCTAGCTTTTTACCACCAGAAAGGACTTGCGTGTTGATTTTTTGCATGACACGAGAGAATGAGCTTCCCCCTGCTTCTGCGTTAATACCCACGGAACTCATAGCAGTTGCTACTGCTAAAATCTGCGGTTCAGTCAATCCTACCAGATGCCCTGTACCTGCTAAACGTAAGCCCATTTCCAGAATCTCAGATTCAGTTGTTGCAAAATTATTTCCGAGGTCAACAATGGTTGATCCTAGTCGTCTAAATTCAGATTGTGGCATCTGAGTGATGTTTGCAAAACGGGCCATTGCGGTAGCGGCTTCATCAGCAGTCAAGTTGGTAGATTCACCGAGGTCGATCATGGTTTTCGAAAAGTCAACAATGTTTTCTTTTTTGATCCCTAACTGACCTGCCGCTTCCGCTACTCTCGCAATGTCCGCAGCACTCGCTGGCATCGTCTTAGATGCCTCCCGAATAGCATTTGACATCTTCTTGTATTCGCCCTCAGTAGCGTCAACCGTTTTTCTAACTCCGGCAAAAGCAGACTCATAATCTACGGCAGCCTTAACTGCAAATCCTGCGCTTGCAATCAACGGGGCTGTCACACCTTTGGTTAATGTTCCTCCAAAGTCAGAGACTTTCTTACCAAATTTTTGTATGTTATCTCCACTTTTAACAAGATTCTTCCCAAAGTTTTCCATTTTACCAAAAAAGCTATTTTCACGTCCAACAGCTTTCAAGGCTTGCTCTACTTTGTAGAGTTGTCCTTCCATTGCTGACAATTTTGCGTTTTCTCGCTCAATATCAGCAGCAGCTTTGTCAAATTTAGCAGATCCAGGATCGAGCTTATCGAAGTTCTGCTTCATTTGATCGAGTACTTTCTTTTGCGCTTCAATGGCCTGTCCTAAAGACTTGTATTTGGCTTTGAGGAGTTCAGTACTCTTACCATTGTTTTTCAATGTGCTATCGAGCGCTTTGACATTATTTTGGAAATACTTCACAGCGTTCTTTGCACTTGTTAAGCTAGGATTGAACTTTGACACGTCCAGCCCTAGTTCGATGTACATTTGTCCTAGTGGCGTTCCACCTGCCATTTTTCCTCCTTTTACAAACAAAAAAGCCCAAAGAGGCTTTATGCTTCCATTTCTCCAAAAATGTCAGCTAGATCTAAAGACGCATTTTCGGTTTGATCTTTATCAAGATCAATAATTCCGATCAGATCTTCCCAGCTTAATTCCATCACATCATGGACGTTCATGTTATATGGTCCATCAGCAACTTCCTTAACGAATTTGTAGAAACGTTTTAATGCATTTTTAGGATCTATTTTTTCCCCTTTGGGTCCACATCACCCACAAGATGAGCGTAGATTTCCGTGAACACTTCAATGATTTTAGCAAAATCAGTATGTTCTAGTAATTGCTCTACTGTCACATTTTCGAATAGTGAGGCAATGAAGCCTAATTGTTGATCCAATTTTTCAACTTCTGTCTTGTCTGATGTGAGTGAGTCGTTCAATACAAGGTAATCACGATAATCACGAGTAGTAATTTCTTTACTAGAGTAAAGTACATCTTCTCCAGCTTCGTTCTTCATGGTAAATGTAATTTTTGACATTGTTTGCCTTTCTATAATTAAAAAAGCACCGAATGGTGCTTATTTCATTTTGTCCAAGTTTTATTTAAAAATTCAATTTTATTGACATCATTATCAGAATGGTCATTATCCATCGCATAAAATATAGCTATGGTTGCCTCTTTCCCGGCTTGTATGACGACACTTTTATCCGATTGAACAGAAACGGTATCATCGTTAGACATAACGGAATCATAAGCAAGATAATTGCCTTTGTCATCGCTCGCAAGGAATTTACCTGGATTGAATTCAATATTCGATGAGTCGTTATTTTTTATAGTCAGTGTTACCGTTACTGGGATGAAACTTTTAGAGTCATGGTTCATCGCAAGCATTCCGGAAGTTTGTTTTTTCGGTTCGCTGACAGCAATTTGAGTTTTGTCGAAAAGAACTCCGTCCCCAAATTTGTAGCTAGTCAATGAATTCATTCCAAGAACGAAATCATTTGCTTCCAGAAATAAATCGTGATCTACGTTTGATACGTATGTAGAGAGCTTATCTTTTACCATGACAGCTCTGTCCTTCTCTTCCTTTACGCTCTCTAATTCCTTGTGTGTCTTAGAAAGTTGATTGTTGGAATTTACGAGCATAATAGCAAGTGCGATGGAAACTAGAGTGATCATAATTGTTAATGTTATTAAAACTGTATTTTTCTTATTTTTCATAACAAAACCTCCACAACTTATTATATCAATAATTGTAAAGGTTTACAACGATATAAAGATAAATAAAGGGGCTAAATGCCCCAATTATTATCCTGCTGGTGCCATACCAAGTTTAGCTTTCAATTTCTTGATTTTTGCTTCATCGCTACCAAAGTACATTGTACCGTACTTGTTCTTAGTTTGCTCATCAGTGCTTGCGCCTGCTGCAAATGATACATCTGTGGTAGCAAGCTCATCAGCTTTATCTTTGATCGTGTTAAGATCGATTGCATCCATTGACAGATTTCCTTTGTAGAAGCCGTAGTAAGCTCCACCACCATCTGCAGTGTTTGATTCGAGCAAGATAGCGACATCTTTTGAAACTGTGTCAGCTCCAAAGTCAAGGATGTCATCATCGTTTTCGTAGCCGAGAGCTTTAACGTAAAGCGCTACTGGGATGTCCAAGAGCCCAAGATCTACTTTGACATCTCCAACCCCACGGTTGTTTACATGGTAAGCGATGTTGCTTCCGAATGTTTTTGTAGGGTCAACGGCAAGACCAGAGATTTTTGCGGTTTGAGTCGCACCTTCTCCTTTTTTACCTTGGATGATAAAGAGGTTTTCTCCCTCTGTTGGGGTTTGATTCCCATCCAAAATTCGAACTGTAAGGCTTTTAAAACCAACTGTAGCAGTTCCTTGTTTTTGTTGTGTCATATTAAATTTCCTTTCTAATAATCGTCATACAGCTTGCTCTTTCCTTTATAGGTCCTGGCATCTGCATAGCGTTTGATTTCAGGGATCCATTCATCAAGACCCCCAGCAATTTGGTAGAATCCTTGCGATTCCATCACCTTTTCGACTAACCCTTGCAATTTTTTGCATTCAATTCGGTTGGTCGATTCAACATTGATTTGATAAAGAAATGTTTTCGAAAAGCTTGTATTACTTCCCTGGTCACTTTGGATAGGTGGCCCTAGTGGGATAATAACAATACTCGTCTGATCTGTTGGTAAGGTTTCAGGACGCTCAAATGATTTGATAGTGATCTTAGAAAGTTCCTCATCGCTCATCAGAGCATCATATATTTCTGATATCTTGTCTTTAATCATCCAAGCCCTTCTCCTTTCAATTTAGTTGCTAACCTATATTTAAATTTTTCTTTGTTGGCTTCCGAAAATCTTCGGATAACACCGAATCCTCTTGGATGGGCCTTTTTGGCATATCCAAATTCGTTCAAATGCTCCAACCGCCAACGTGATCCAGCGCCAAAACCAAGCTTAACCATTGGCACTCCTTCAAAAGCACCCGTTACATTTCCGACTGTTGCGCTTTCGATTGTTTCTCCGGTCTTTCTAAAAACTTCTAGAGCCACTTGAAAATCTTCGAGTGTTTCAGTTGCTGCGCCTTTCAAAGCTCTATTCGCAGACCTTCTCACTTTCGCATCGCCAAGCTTTGCTTCTAAATTCCGGATGACTTCATCGAAGCCTCTTAATGTGGCACCACTAGTCATTTGATCCACCAATAACAACAATTAAATAATCACGGTTGTCATAGTCAGGACGAACGTCAATGATCTGCCATTTTTTATTTTCTAATCGGTGATCATTCACTTGTACGAAATGCTTATTATCAGGTTGATAGCTTGTTAAGGGATCTCTTATTTTTAAGGTCATCTTTGCAGTCATCGATTTTCCTGTTGAAATTTCGATATCCTTTAAACTAGGTGAGTAGATTTTTGCGAATGTATAAAACACTTTCTCAAAACTCACATCTCTGCCATCTAATCCTTCAAGTACTTTTGAGTTATAAAACTCTACTGGAGTTCTTAATTCGCTTGTATTGGTTTCTGGTTTCTTGTATTTAAATTCAGGTTTATTCATCTTCCACAGCTACATCTTCGTTTGGATTGTCCGAAGCTACTAAATCGTATTCTTTAACAAAATCAGGTAATTTCTTCATCAATTCGTTTTTTCGATCATCATCAACTTCAAAAATGTCTCCAACGTGTCGGACAACATTTTCTTTCAAGTCAAAGAAATCTTGGATTGTTTCTAGCACTCTTTTCCTCCTATTGGGTGATTCTGAAGTGATAATTCAAGGAGTTCTCCTTGAAAGTTTGAAAAGAAAAACTCGACCTGATCATTGTACAGATATCTTGCACGTTCCAAGACGAGCTCTTCAGTGCGAGAATCTGACAAATCAAAAGCTCCTGTTAAATCGAGAATTGCTTTTTCGGATGAAACTAACATCCTTGAAAGATTCCCGTCTTCAGCATCATGAAAGATTTTCATCCGCTCCTTGAATGTTCCCAGAAGCGGATGAAGTTGTTTCGTTTCTTCCATTCGGTGTCACCACCTATTATTTAATTTTCAATACCCAGACAGCAGCAGTCTTTTCATCGTGAGCCTTACCGTAAGCAAATTGCTTAGCAGTGTAGAGGTTCAAATCTTCGAGAGCGTAAGTCTCAGTGAAGCGACCAAACTCGATTCCACCGCCTACAAATGCATCGTAGCGACCTTTTACAAATGTAGTCACTTTACCAGCGGTTTGAGCAACTGATTCAACCAAGATCAAGTTGTACGGCATTGCAGTTACATACGTTCCTTGAGCGTTCAAGGAAGTGTATTGTTTCTTGACATCCCACGCATCCGCTGGGTTGACGACCATCACGACATTTCCTTCAACTGCCACTGGGTTGCCGTCAGACTTAACAGAGTGATGTTTGTACACTGCAGTCAATTCTTTGACAACTGTTGCAGAGTCCGCAAATGTAAGGTTCGCAGTTTGGGCCTCTTTTTCTGCATAAGTTGTTTTGTTTCCTGCCACAGTACCTGTAAGAGTGCGAGAAAGACCGATTGGTTTACCATCTCCATCTCCGTTTAAGAAGGCAGCTTCCAAAGCAGCAGCGAACGCTTCTGTGATTTGAGCAGATACGAATGATTGCAACCAAGCCGGACCGAATTTCTCAGAGTCTTTAGGAATGACTACAAATGCAGTCAACTTGTTTTGAATAGCTTCTTCTTCGTTGAAGGCTTGTTTCAATTGTCCTTGGATTTCCCCATTGATCTTGCCCCAAAGAGCTGTTCCAGTCTGAGTTGATTTGAGGAATTTAAGGCGGATGCCAGCATTGCGCAATCCAATGTGTTGCAAGAGTGGGCGAGATTTTACCATATCGTCAAAGATACGGTCGATGGTTTCTTGTGGGAAGAGTTTTTCTACTCCTACAGGAGCAGTTTTGTCGATGTCGTTGAAGAATTCACGAGCTTCGGCAGTCAATTTAGCATCATAAGGATTCATTGCTGAAACTTCCTCATGAGCGGCATTGCGAGCTTGCTCCATCATTTCGTTTGTCATCGACTCGATCATTTCATTGTAAAGTTTCGCTTGCTCTTCTTGAGGCGCACCATTTGCCACTGCGTTCAAAAAGTTCTGACGAATTTCGTTGAATTTGTTTGATAATTTCATTGTCATTATTATTTTTCCTTTCTAAAATGCAAAAAGACCGAACCCTTTAGGTACAGCCTTGTTTGTGTTATTTTCTGGACTTTCTGGAAGGGTGAATCTTTTCTGTACAAATTCACTATTTTCAAAAGTCTCTTTTGCAATCTGTCGAGCTTCTAACTTATTAGCTACCAGCTCAGCGATTTTATCAACATCAGGAGTCATCGCTGACTTCATCTTGTCAATAAAATCATGTGGGATCATTGGAGTTTCGCTTGCAGCAAACGTAGGAGCAATTTCTCCAGCAAACATGATTCTATCGGCAAATCCTTGATTTACTGCTGATTCAGCATCGAACCAGGTAGTCTTGTTCATCAGATCCAATAAATCGTCCAATGCTTTTCCAGTTTTATCAACATAAGCATTTGCGATTGACTTATTAAAACCTTCAAGCACTCCAGCTTCGTGAAGTAGAGCGTTGTGGTCTCCATCAACTCGTGATGACACGTTGTGAATCATGATTTGAGCAGTAGGGCTAATTTCTACGATATCACCAGCCATTGCGATAACGCTCGCTGCGCTTGCAGCAATTCCCACGATTTTAACAACTACTTTCCCTGAGTAGGCCCGTAATGCAGTATAGATTTCGCTACCTGCATAGACATCTCCTCCACCCGAATTGATATGGACTTCAATGTCCTCACCAGTTTCCGGAAGTACTACATTTTTAGGAGCTGTACATTCCCAATCAAGCCAATCATAAAGCCAAGCATCATTGTTTGACACGATCGTTCCTTTAATCGGAATCACTTTCATCTTCTTTCTCACCTCCCTTCTCTACATCCTCACCAAGTTGATAGTTCTTAGTGATCAGAGGCTTGTCGCCCCACGGTACAGCTTCAAGACCAAGTTCCTCGCGGACTTCATTGATAAGCATGGAACCGGAAGAAATCAGCTTGTCAATACTTTGAGCAAGAGAAAATTTGTCTCTTTGCCCTTCACCAACAATGACAAGACGCTTATTGTCTTTGTACTCGCTTCTGCTTAGTAAAGCAAAGTTCAGACCATCACTCATTTTCTTCACAAGCGACTGGTAGCAATAGCTATTAAACATCTTCTGACTATTTTCCAGATTAGCCATATCCCCATGCATCAACGCAGTGGGAATTCCTAAGATGTCGGCCACCTCATCATCAAATTGCCTACGGAGCTTTTTGAGCTCATCTACGGATAGATTTGATGTTCCTGTAGTGTTGGTCAGCTCAGAATATTCCATTCCTTCTTGAGCTGGGACAATCGCTACTGTCTTGGTTGTAAATGATTTAAAGAGACCGTCAGCATATCGTTGCATCTTTTCACGTTTTGATTCGTCAAAACTTGCATTCGTTCTAGTGCTGAGTACTCCACGAATTTGATTATTCCGTGCAAGTGCTTCAACCAGTCGAGTGTGTAGTTTTTCATAATCATTGAAGAGTTGAGTGAAATATTCTTGAAGACGATTGTTGTTGTATTGCAAGAAAATGACTTCATTCATCTTGAATGGTTTCTGGAAAGTATAGTTTTGACAACTCACAGATGTGAATATGTCATCGAACACAGCATATTTCTGTCGAATGTACGAGTCAGCAATCAATAACTGATCATCATTCGTCAAGAAAATCAGTACTTCATTTTTGGTCAACAAGCGATAAACCGCCTTTTGCCAAAACTCAGAGGCAGATTCATTCTTGTTGGGTCTTACATTTAGCAGATAATCCCAATCAGTAGCCTTCTTTTTTCCATTCTCAATGAACTTAAACTCAGACCTTGCAAAGATGCGGGCCACAAATTCAGCAGCCTTGTCAATCGACAGGCTCTTTAGTTGCAGATTTCCAAAGATCCGCTCCAGCTCATCAAATTCAAAACTTGGTTCCGGAACTTCTCGCTTGAATAAATTTAGCCATCCCAAGGCACCTCCTCCTTTCTAAATTTTTATGCCTGCCACCCACCCGGATCTTTCTTTTACCGTTTGAAGAAAGATTTTTTAGAGAGTTTTAATTCCTTCTTGATTGATTCAAACTCTTTATTTGTTTGTAAGATATTTTGAACGCAAATATCTTCATGTCGCTTCACGGACTGGCTCAAAGTATTCAATTCAGCAGTGATTGAACCAATCTTGTTCAATAATTCCATATTTTCTTTTCTTACTACTGCAAGCTCACATTCAAGTCCTTGAATCTTTTTTTCAAGGTATTGTTTTTTCTTCATTCGTTTGTTCATTTTGTTGTCCTTTCTAAAATTCCCAATCTTCAATCACGTCAAGAAAGTCTCCAACAGTACTCTCTTGAATAGTTTCTCTCTTGTAGAGAGCAGCAATAAAGGCATGGAATCCGTCAGTTTTTCGTCTCAACGGTTCCTTTTTCAAAAATCTCTTGTTCCCGTCTTTGTCTTCTTTGACAAAGGTATTATCGGTATACCAGAGCATTGATTTGTCGTTCTCAAAAATGAATCTTTCATTTGCAAATCCATCTTCAATGATTGGAGCTACCTTTGACTGTATAGCTCCTGGATTTCGTAAAAATTCATACTCAAAATCAGCTTCTTCCAGCAATGGTTTCAGCAAGTCCATTCGAAATCCATCAGCGCAGACAATTTCGATATTGTACAACTTGCGCCACTGGATCAATTTATCAACAAGTAATCTTGGATCTATACTTGGACCGTCTACGATAGTAAAGAGCCCTTGCTCCTGCCATTCACGGATTGGAGCCTTGATTTTAAACATATCCAAAAATTGCTTTCTGGCAAAACTGTGTTGTTTCCAGATAAAATCATCACCATTTTTAAAAAGTAGCCCCACACTTGCAAAGTCTCTGATACTTGCGTAGTCAAAACCAGCGACACAAGATCTTCCTGAGAGATCTATGCCAGGGCTTCTCAATGCAGCCATTAACTTCTCACGAGTGGTCACATCTTTTTCGATGTCTGCTTCTGGAAGGTTCATCCGCTTGGTCATAAATTCTTGTCTGCCGGATGGTTCCAATTCCAGGTCATCATAATCAGCTTTCGTTCTGGCCAGTAGACGTTTGGCATAAGGAGTTGTTTCATCCAGCATAGGATTTGCTTTTGGCCAGTTGCTCATATCATCCACTTCTTCCGGATCATCTAACTTGCATATGAATGGAAATAAGCGAAACTCATCAAGTTCACCATTCAAAATCTTCATTGATTTCTCAATCATCTTGTCGTAGAACCCTTCACGGACATGCCCATTGGTACCATTGTAGAAGGTACGAGCATGGGCAATCTTACCAAGCCCTGAACGCTGGATTTTAACAGCAGAGTCATTTTCGAATTGGTGAATTTCATCGAATTCAAGACAGCCATCACGAGCCGAGTCCATTGTCTTCGGATTGTTTGTCCGATAAGAAAAGACCGAGTTATTCCCTCGGCCTGTAATAGACATCTTTGTCAAATAGTAATGGTCTTCCAGTCCTCTTCGCTGGACAGTTTCATAAACTTCCTCGAATGAGACCTTCCCTTGTTTCTCAGAATTAGCTGTGATTGTCACATCGTAATCTCTGACAGGATAGAGAGGGCTGATAAAAAATGCGTCCCGACTGGACATAAAACCATTTTTACCGCCCCCACGAGCCAGAGTAAGAAGAAATTCATCAAATTGAGGTTCACCGTCTTCTTTCCGGAAAAGAAAGATAAATGGCGTGATGAATTTTTGATACTTGGTCAGTGGGAAGAAATTCTTCTCGGTGAACTGGATATATTTTTCAATCAAAACATTGTCAAAATATAAATCATCCCTTGGGTAGATTTTTTCTTTAATGATTTTGAATAAGAGTGAGCGTTCTTTGTTGACTTTGATTTTCCCAGATTCCGCAAGTTCGATATAATCATCAATCAGAGGATGTGAAATCACAATAGATCACTTCCGTCCGATGGTGGTTTCTTCTCGACTGGTGAATTTTCAACTTCAAAATCAAATGATCGCTCAATTGCTAGTAGCTGATTGCTGGTGGTGTTGATCTCTTTGATCAACGAGTTCGCTTTCTGAAATCTTTGTTGGCCGTTGTGGACGGTGATGACTAATCCATCTTGTTTGAGACGTTCTTTCAGCTCATACAGTAGACGGACCAGATAGAGATAGCGATGAACTTTTTCGTACTGAATCGCATCTTTCTTTCGTGTGCTAAAATTACCGATTTTGGAAAGTAACTGGTTTTCCAATTCTTTTATATTTTTTTCTGAGTATTCTTCCATGAGCCCCCTCCCCCTAAAAAAATAGTGCTTTGCATTTGGACAATCGACCCCTCCCACCGGTTCCCAGAGACCGATTTTTTTCGATTTTTTTCGACCGGGGGGTCTTTGGGTTTTTCAAAATTTTAAATTTTCATCCCCACCATTCGTCAGAACGAAAATTTTTATTTTGCAGTTTGGATGATTTGCGAAATTGGAAGCGATGATGTCGCTTGTTATGACACTCCTTGCACAGAGTACGAAGATTGTCTATATCTAAAGCAAACTCTGGATAATATTCCAGCTCTTTGATGTGATCGACTTCGAGGTTATCTGTAGTCACCTTCCCCTCATCTCGACACCAGACGCATTCAAAATGATCTCGACTCATTGCTTCGAGTCTTAATTGTCTCCATGATTTTGAAAGATAAAACTCTCTGCGACTTTCTCTTGTCGAAACATCTACTTTCAATTCTCAAATCCTCTGTAACATTTCATACTTTCAATTATCTATTTCTGAAATTCATTATATTATTTCTGAAAACTATATTGTTTTTCTCTCTTGAATTAGACATATCTTATATTCTGTCTGATTCGCACCGGCACAAAAAAACCAGTAAAATAAATGAATAGCAGGTAACTAATAAAACTAATTAGCATTTTACTCGTTGTGTCTAATTGATAACTATAAATCAAAATTAGACATGGCTTTATCTCGTTGATCTTGTCTAATTCCAATGTACCTCAGCGTGATCGCAGGAGATGAATGATTAAATAGATCCATGAGCATTGCCACGTCTTTAGTCTTTTTATAGTAATGGTACCCGAATGTTTTTCTCATCGAGTGGGTTCCAATATTCTCAATTCCACACTCGATAGCTGCAGTCTTCAATATCCAATCAACTGTCCGCCTGTCCAATGGTTTGTTTTTTCCAATACGACTCTGAAATAAATAATGATGCAGTGGCATATCTTTGATGTACTCTCTGACTTCCTTTTTAAGAGTCTTTGTCATCTTGAGCTGTTTCCTTTTGCCAGTCTTCTGCTCTTTTATTTTGATATACCAACCTTGCACATCCTTTACTCGTATTCGAAGAATGTCGCCCACTCGCAATCCGGAATTAATGCCAAATAAAAAGAGCAAATAGTTCCGCTCATTCCATTCTCGCAGATATTCCTTCATGGCTTGGATGTCATCTTTGTCCCTAATTGGATCCACAATGTTCATCGACTCACCTCCTTCCAAGGCAAAATAAAAAGCCAGCTTGTGCTGACTTGGCTGATATTAGGAGTACAGGATTCGAACCTGTGACACGCCGGTCATAACCCGACCGCTCTACCAACTGAGCTAACTCCTAACCCGTTTTATAAGGATCCATCGGTTCAGTTTTACCTGATGATATAATTTTACCACCTTATTTTTAAATTTTTTCCACACTTTCGACTGTATTTTTAACTTTTTTCCAAATTAATATTAATCTTAGTGTTCACAGACAGTTCATAGATTTTCTTTTCAAGCCCACTAAAGAATGGCTCGATCACTTCCTTGTAGGCAAGAGACTTACTACAGTGCAAGTATTTGATTGATGCTCCTTCCACAGTTAGAGTTCCATCAATGTATACTTCTTTAATTGCAGCCCATTGTTTCTCTGGTGTCAGAATTTTGATAGTGCTGATTGCTTCTCGAAGTAATTCGAGACGATGCAGTTCTGGATCCGATTCTTTTTTGATGATATCGGCCAGGGCTTTTGGAGTCATTACCTTATTACTCTTGATCCCTGTGTTTGGATCTGTTGGTTTCCAAGGTACTTCAATTTCTTCGATTCGTTCCTTGATTTCTTTTTCGAATGGATACTGCTTCAATGCTAGGATTAAATATCCATATCTGCTTCTTAAATTCATTCATTTGCCTCTTTGACGTAGACTTCCGCAATTCCTTGTAAACCTAAACTCTCACGGTAAGCAAGTGCGTCATGTCTGTTTTCAAATTCTTTCTCAATATATTTTGCTGAATGTTTAGGATCGCTCCAACTTGAGCGTCCATGGTATTTCCTAACAACATATACCCTCATTTATTGTCCTCCACATCGATGATATGATCAATAATACGCTTTAAATCTCTTATATTGTCAAATGGCAGCACTGCATCGTGCAGATCTTCAAAGTATACATCTGTTTCAAAAAATTCTTCCCCAAGTATAGCTATCTCTAGCTTGCTATTTATTTGGGCAATAGATAGAATTCTGTTTGCTCGCATTGGTATATGTACGTTATCTAAAGTCATCGCTTATCCTTCCTACCTTTAAACGCAATCACACTAGCCCAGATCAGACCAGAGAGCCAGATCAGTGCAAGTAGTAGATAGATAAAGTTTTGTAGATCCATTGGTTGTCCTCGTTTAATGTTCTAATGTTTTGATTACACGTTCAATATGTTCTTTCTTCTCTTGCAATTCCTCCAAACTTTTGAGCTCTAATGCTTTTTTAATAATTTCAAGCTGTTCGATTTCTTTTTTAAACTTGATAAGTTCTTCTACCTTTCGTGCATAATCTCTAAAATTATCCGCCCACTCATATTCTTCCCAGCCAAAAGCATGTAAAAATTCATTTTTTAAGTCATGGTATTTTCTTACCAAATCTCTATTGACCATCGCTTGAGAGTACATGATGTAAATTGTCATAGCTGAAACTATCAAGCATACTATAAACATCCCCCAGAACATTAAATCTTTCATTGTTTTACCTCACTTGTAATTCTATTGCGCTCTACTCTTAATTTAAAACTAGTGTTATTACCTAAACATACTAGAGTTGTTTCTTCCTCCCACTGGCTTCTTGTGTATGGATATCTTCTTGGTCTACTCATTGATCTCCCTCCATATCACGCATTATTTCTCTAGCTTCTGATACATAAGCATCAAATACTGTGCTTGATGAATGCTTACTAATTGAATCATCTAAAGCCTTTCTGATAACTTCAGCTCTTGAATTATAGCCATAATACATTCTTAGTGCTTCAAGGTGCATGAATAGGTCATCTGTAAAAGTAACTGTAACTCTTTTCATCCCTCGACCTCCTAAATTGCTAAATGGAACTTCCCACTGATAATCATCATATTCATAACAAACGTTTTTGATAATTTCACCTTTAGAAATTTCAATTTCTTGCGTGAATTCCATGCCGTGCTCAAATGTAAAAATTTTAATATCAACATCAAACTTACTTGAAATTTCTTGATAATTTTCTGGAATAGCACTCCACGCTTGCTTGAAATTATCTAATTCAACAATACAAAATTCTTCTTCACACCAAACTTCTATTTGTTTTTGTTCAATAAACGCTCGTCTTGTCCCATTAATATAAAAATAGGAAGATGTGTTGTTGAATATAAGAAGAGCGCCATCACATTTATCTTCTAGTGTCACAGTGTCGTTTAATAGCATTTGTTTTAATGCTGATACAACATTTTCGCTTTTCCCTCTCATTTTAAGAGATCCTTCGGCCCAATTTGGCATTATACCTCCACCTCCTCAACTTCAAACAGTGGGCTATTGACAACTTCCCCAAACCCAGCATCTTCCAACTCTTTGCGGGTGTGTGCGACTTCCGTGTAGCTGTAATCAGTATCATTTCCCAAATACCAACTGCCCCTAATTTTATCGAATTTTAAAATCGTAAAATCTTTATCCATGTTTTTCATCTTCACAAGATAACGTTTCTCTTTCTCGATATGGTAACCATTCACCCACGCTTCTGCGAAAATATCTACGTTTTCTAATTCTAGCCAATCATCAACCGTACCTCTTGGTGCTTCGTTGATCGCACCAGCGATGTTATACCCGTCTTCTTTTGCTTGCACGATCCAGTCAGCAATAAAACATGGGATCATTACTTTCTGTGGTTCATCTAACTGCTTAAAGTCTTCTATAATTCCGTTGATCGTCACGATTGGAAAAGCATAAAGCTTTTCAAAAAGATCCTCGTACTTTTCAATTAATTCCTGCTTTTTCATCCTTCCACCTCCTCAACTTCAAACAGTGGGCTGTTAAACACATCACTGAGGCCAGCTTCTTCTAACTCTTTGCGAGTAAATTTCGATTTTAATCTACTTTGTAAAAAGCCTAAGAAATCCTCGTCTGTATTTCTTACAAGATACTGATTTACAGATTTGATCTTAACTGTATACTTTAGTTCTTTCTCGACCTCGTAGCCGTCCAGCCAAGCACGGGCAAATGTTTCTTGGTTATCTACAATCCATCTTCCGTATTTTTCTTCCAGATTAGCTTGTAAAAACATTTGAGACAGTTTCCAGCCTTCATCTTTTCTCTGTTCAATCCAATCCGCCACAAACTGCGGTATCGTGACTTTCTGCGGTTCGTCCATTTTCTTTAGCTGGTCTAAAAAGGATTTTACCATTAAAGCATAGGATGCAGTTTCATTAAAGGGACTGTGCTCTTTCCATTCGTTTTCATACTTCTTAATCAATTCCTGCTTATTCATTTTTTCGCTCCTTTTTTCAAACTCAAGGGGGAATAATCCCCCTCACATTATTTTTTATTTTTCTTCAAAACAAATGCCAGCGTAGCTACTGAGATGCCAAGTGCCACAAGTGATAATCCAAGGTCTGATCCAGTCGCAGGCAATACCGCTGGGGCGCTGTATGCTTCAACTGGTTCATCTTGCTCCACTTCGCCTTGGTTCACCACTTCCACCGTTTCCTTTTTGGTTTCAGTTTTAGGGGCTGGTGTGTTTGACTTATCTTGTTTTGGTTCTTCTTTTGGTTGAGGTTGTTCTTCTTTTGGATCTAGACTTGGTTTCACTGGCTTGTCTGGAATTTCAAGCTCTGGTTTTTCCAAGATAGGAGCATCGAATGGTACTGTACCGCCGTGCCATTCTGGTTTGTCCAAAACTGGCGAGTCATTCGGTACAGTTCCGATAGATTCTGTGTATTCCGGCTTTTCTCGCACTTCTGGAATTCCCGGAATACCACCTTCAAATTCTGGGATCTCCACTTTTGGAGATTCTTTTGGAATTTCAAAGGTTGGCTCTGTTTTATTCTCACCGATAGCATCACCTTTACCACCAACTAATTGAATCTTCTGATATGAGACAGCACCATCATTTTCAGCTTTCAGTTCAATCTTGTTAGTCGGGTTTGTACTATCATTAACCGCATTTACAAGTTTAGTCTTGTAGTACAAGTAAACCATGTGATCCAAACGATCCATTTTGATTTCAAAACCATGATCTGATTTGCTGATAGATTTTACAAGATCCATAGCAGAACCTTTGTCAACCCAAGGATTTAAACTTTCAATGTTCTTGATTTCAAAGTAGTTATCAACTAACTTTTGATTTTCTGACATTTCGTCAATGATTGTCACATAGTTCAACACACGCTTAGCATAGTTCACACGGGCCGTCCAATTAATTACAGTAGGATCTTCTTTGTCTTGTTCTCCCCATTTTGCAATCAATTCATCTTTACCAATGACTCCTTCTGATCCAACATTAGCTGTGACTAATGTTCCGTTAAAGTTAGCTGTTACTGGTTTATTTGGGACAACCTTGTCAGTCCAACTTGCATCTAACTCTAAGCTCATGCTCTTGTTAAGAGGGTGATTCTTAAAGTAGTCGTTAAATACAGTTGTCACCTTGTTAGTAGTTGCATCTGCTGTAGCTTTACCCACTACAGCATTTTCTGGATTGTGGACATCAAATTCATAGGAAGTCTGGAATTTTACTTCTTCTGGTAAGTCAAAAGTAACCTTGTCACCCTCATTTACCTCAATGTTATCAGGGATTTTAATATCCTCATACTTAACTTTAAATGGAGTGTATCTGCCATTTCCTTCTGGTTGTTCGATCACCACTTTTGGATTGGTCACTTGGATCACATTCCCGCTCTTTTCAAAATTTGTCGGAAGTCCATCTCCTCCTCTAGTTGCTTCTGTGTCCGTTGGATCGCCTTCTCCAATTTGAGAATCTTCGTGTTCAGTTCGTACTTCTGAAGGAATAGTCCCTTCTTTTTCAGTTCGAGCGTTTTCAGCTCCGACTGTAATTGTTGTATTTCCTGTAATGTTTCCTCGATCAGACTCATCGGCATTTACTCCCTTAATTCCAAGTGTAGCTGTCGCAATAGTAGCGACTGTCAAAAGTGTTAATTTGTTAGTTTTCATTGTTTTTCTCCTTTTGTTTTTAGAATGGCAAATCACTTTCATCAATGTCCATCGGATTTGCATAGTTAGGTGGCATCTGTTGAGTCATACTGTTCTGGTTGGCAGTGTTATCACGTTTTTCTAAAACTTGAAAATTTTCTGCGACAACTTCAGTAACATATACTCGCTTACCGTCATTGCCTTCGTAGCTTCGAGTCTGGATTCTTCCCGTAATTCCGACCAGCATTCCTTTCTTGGTCCAATTACAAAATCTTTCTGCTTGCTCTCTCCACATCACGCAGTTGATGAAGTCTGCATCATATTCACCATTTGCATTTTTGAAATTTCGATTGCATGCGACATTGAATTGAGCTGTTGCGATATTGCTTGGTGTGTATCGTAGTTCTGCATCTCTTGTTAACCGACCAATAAGGGTCACATTGTTGATCATTATTATCCTCCAACATTATTCATTTCAGCGGCTTCTTTAACTGCTTCTGCTTTCTTTCGCTCCTGCGCTTGGTACTCCCGATTTAATTTGTTTAGGATTACCTCTTGTGCAGTGTTTTGTTCAGCAAAGCGCTGAATACTTAATTCATGCTCCTGAATGGTCCACTGCATATCCTTGATTGTTTTTTCTTGTTCAACCAATCTGGAATTGAGATTGATGGCAATTACCAATGTAACTCCTGCCAGCAATACCAAGTTAATGATTAGCCAATCGATTTTACGTTTCATCTTCTTTTACCCTTTCTAGTTTTAGATGTCCTGCATTTCTTCCTTGCTCGTTTAAGTGGATGTAATATTTAAGTAATGCACTATCTTTTCCAGTAATTCTGCTCAGTTCTTTTAAAGTCCCTGTACAGATATACTTATCACGATCATATAGCTTATAGTCGGCAAGAATTTCCGGATCACCCATCAAAGTTTTTTCCTCAATACCGAAATACTCGCACAATTCTTGGACATAGTCAGGATTGATGTCATCCTTAGTGATCCATTCTTGTATCGTCTGTTCACCACGATATAGATTCCTAGAGAGTTCTTTGCGAGTGAGACCTTTTCCTAAAATCAACAATTGCAGTTGTTGACGAAAGTGATCCATTTGATTTTTCGTATAATATCTCATAACTATCACTCCTGTTTGACAATCGCTGTCTTTTCAAGATCCTCACGCTTCAAATCTTCAATAAGCCACTCAAGATATTTCTTAGCTTTATTTAGATCTTCAAGCCCGTTCTTCTTCTGGAATCGACAAAGATATTTGATAGCATTTCCAAAATAGAATCCCTGAACCCCTTCCAGACTTCCTGCAAAGTTCCGAATGACATCAATAGATTCCAGGCCGTACTTTCCACAGTAGTGATTAGGTTTATTTACTTTGTCAAAACCATTGTTTAAAGTTTCTTCTGTCATTTTAGTCGCTCCTCCTTAATCCAAACACCATCGACTAATTTTCCTGTTCGATCTTTGATTTCTTCATAAGCGATATTCAAACACTCGACAAAATCATAATCAAGCATTTGAGAGATTCGCATCAACTCATGTACTACGCTTTTAAGTTGATAGCCTTGACGGTTGAAATATGATGCCAGTGCCTGGTCCATCATCAATACAAAATAATCTTCTGTCTTTGCGGCTTCTGAAAAAATGAATTTCTCTTGTTCTGGGAAAATCTCTTTTGTGTTGATTTCAAGTTGAAGAGTCAAACCAATCAATACAACAGTGATGTCTCCAATACTGTCTTTGGTCACTTCTTCATCCTTTTCAGCAATTCCCCTCGACAACTCCCCAATTTCTTCATAGAGCTTCAGAAACTGCTTATTGGGTTCTTGAGTGTGTAAGTTACGGTCATAAAACCATTTTTGAACTTTTGAAATTAGATCCTTTAGTTTGTTGTTTTCCATCAATATCTCCTGCTTTCTGTATTTTCTGGGAATTTAAAAATATGTTTGCTTGCACCCTTGAAGATTCGGTCAGCAAGGGCCTTGTTGTAAATTGTTTTAATATCGTTGCTCGATAAGTTTGTGTTAAAGAATGTTGTTTGACGATTGTCCAATATTTTAAACAGTACTCGTTGTCTCCACTCATTTGCTTCTTTGAGGCTTCCGCTCATGCTACTTTCTTTTCCCAAATCGTCAAAGAAGAGAAAATCAACATTGCTCAATAGATTCACAGCATAACTTTCTGTGAAGTCTCCTCGACCATTGAAGCTTTCTTCAATCTTTGAAAAGAGCGCAGAAGTCGAAATGAATAGCACACTCTTTGGTTGCTTGCATTCTTTGAATTTTTCATTTAATGCTTTGGCTATTCCAATAGATAGATGGCTCTTTCCAACTCCTGGAGGGCCGCTCAAGATCACATTGCCTGTTTCGTACTTCAGAAAGTCACGCAACATTCTTTTCGAAAAGTTCAAAGCTTGTTCACACCGCTTATTTCCAGCATCGTAATTATCAAGTGTCTTATCTTCCAACTCCTTGGAATAGATACTCTTACGATCAAATACCTTGTATGTATTCGCTAGGATTGACTGGATAGTTGCTTCTTGCTTTAAGTGTTCCTGTAACTCATTGATTCCTTCCTTTTCGCATTCTGGACAAATGTCAATCGATTGCTGGGATCCATTGATCATGACTTTTGCGGAGATCATCCTGGATCCGTGCTTATTACATATTTTTGGTTCGCTTGTAGAATCTACTGTATAATCCTGATACATTAAAATCCCAACCTTTCATCTTGTTGCTGAGTTGATGCACTCGAAGGCATCTTTTGATTTAAGTACTTTTCAAATTTAGTCGCATTAAACAATGTGTCTGGAGTTAAATACTTGGACATTTTGGAGTCATTCTTCCACTCAAGAGTTTTTA
>ERZ773272.106-NODE-106-length-32905-cov-14.334186_pt1 | contig 32905 bp, 46 predicted proteins | sample MGYA00511891_ERZ773272 | MGnify/ENA primary metagenome ERZ773272 (study PRJEB29015, sample SAMEA2738150) | human oral metagenome | biome: human oral; feature: human-associated habitat; material: saliva | place: China | collected 2198 ...
TTTTTGTTCGCCCTGTTTGGTAGTCGTTTTTTTATCATTTCGTGCATTTTTTCGACTATTTCAGCAGCTTCTGCGGAGGTTTTACTCACCTCGCTTGTCCGTTTTCGGACAAGTAGAGTATTTCTATTACTGTTTCTATTACTGTTTCTATTACTGTATTCTATAGTCCTCCGTGGGGGCAGGGGGGGTGCCTCGGCGGGTGTAGGGGGTGTGCCTCGGCGGGGGCAGGGGTGTTCATCGGCGGGGGCAGGGTTTACCTCTGTTGGCTCTTGACTTTCCTGTGAAAATGTTGGGACGGCTATAGTTAGCTTCGGCTCTATGCTTACTCTGTGGTACTTTTCGTCCATATTTACCTTAATCCACCCCGACGCGTTGAGTTCGCTTATGATGTTGACTACGGTTTTGTAGGCTAAGCCTGTTTCTGCGGCGATTGTTTTATTACTTGCGATACAGCCATAATCGCCCATAGCGTGCGTTTCTATGGCTCCGTAAACCAGCACGTGGCTGTGTTTGGTTATTTTGCCGTTGGCTAGTTCTCGATTTAGCAAGCTTGCGTAAAATGGTATGTTTTTTAGCATTTCTTTGACTCCTTCGTTCGTATATGCTCCTATTTGCTATTCATTCCGCTTTGTTTCGCGTTTTGGCGTTCAAGCCCGTAACTTTATCGTCTTTAATTTTTACGGCGCTCCTGGCGCGTCTGACGCGTTTTCTGCTAAGATTTCGGCGGTGCGCTTTTTTACAAACGCTTCGCGGGCGTCTATGTCCTTCAGCGCTTCTGGATTTTTGAGATTTTCGCGTATGTATTCGCGAGCGGCTGTGCCTCGAGCTTCTTCTTCGGTTGTCGGCTTCGCCTTTGCTTCGATTTGCTTATTCTTGTCGATTGCTTGAAGTCGCGAGCAGGCGCACTGCTCGTTCGCTCTGTGAAAGTTCTCGTGTAGGCAGATGAAGCCGCGGTTCTTAATCCTGGCGCTATCGCGATATCTGCCGTATGGCAGTATTCCGTCGATTGAGTGCGTCGCAAGTATCGCGCCTTGAATTGCGATATTCTTGTAGCCTTCTGATATCTTTACAGCGACCTCTCGCGCTTCATCTCTGGTTAGTAAAAAGTCCCCAGTTTTCGATACTAAGACGAGTGTTTCTTTAGCGTTTCTTCGCTCCATTCGTTCCCCTTTGCTGGTTAATTTTTATGTACTCTTACTATATGACAAGCGCGGATTTTCCGCCAGTGGCTATGTAATTTTTGCAACAGAAAAGAGGGCTATTTTGCCCTCTTTCTTGTTCGCCTTTTGTTCTATTTCTCGGCGGGTTTTTCTTCTTTTTTAGCCTTTGGTTTCGGCTCTTTTACGACGATTTCGTACTTGTCGCCGTATAGCTCTATAATGAGCTTACCTTCGGCGTTCGGTTCGACTTCGATTTGATACATACTGCTTCCTTTCTCTAAGCGCTTGCGGTCTGCCGCCCTCTGCGCTGAGTATAAGTACATTATACACTACATATTCGCCGCGCTTTCCGCCTCGTAAAACGTCGGGGCAGATTTCGTTTACTCGCTCCTGCGTGCGCCTGTTTACGATAAAGACGCGACCGCCGTCGTTAATCACTGAATAATCGCGGTGGAGCTTGTTCTTGAATAGCCAGACGTTCGTTCTGTGCAATAATCGCGTATAGAGATAGTCGTACTCTCTGATACCTTTACTGTTCTTGATTGCCGCGTTTAGTTGTCGCTGGATTTCCGCACCCGTCATTGTCTTACGCCTTTCTTAGGTTGTTTGTGTTCAAAGCCGCCCAGACTTGCCCGCGGGCTGATAACACCGCCCTGTCGCCTATCAATTCGGTAATTACGTAGTTGTTGTCGTATTGTGTGAGCGGCGTTCCGTTATAATCCACGGCTACTTTCGGCTGGACAATATCGCCTACGCTGAAGCGCGGCGCTTCTGGCTCTGGTGCTGGCGTTACCTGCGATAGCTTCGCGTTCACGCGGTTCTGAATATCGTCAGGGTTATAACCCGCTCCTGCTAATCGTGCGCGTCGGTCGTCGCCGTTGCCCCAGTCGCCGCGGATAACCTGCGCGGCTACCTCGTCGGGTGATAGTTGCGGTTGCGGTGCTGGTGCTGGTGCTGGTGCGATGTGCCAGCGCTTCAGCCTCATTGCGCCGAGAAAGCTTCCTAGGTTCATATTGATTTCAGTAAATGGTGCGCCGTTACCGTTGCCTGTTTGGTTCTGTCCCAAAAGCCTCACGTAGCCGCCGAGATTGCCTGATACCGCCATTCCGACGTGTCCCCACTGGGTTCCGCCAAAGAAGAGCCAGTCACCTGGCTGGATTGCGTTTCGGTCGGTGATGAGTTCAAATTCGCTCCCTGCGTTATAACCACGAGCAGCTTCCCAGGCTCCGCGTGCCGCGCCTGTGCCGCCTGTGGACAAAGTCCTGCCGACTGCGTTCAGCCAGAAGAGCGCGCCTCCGTCCCAGCATTGCGCGCCGTATGCGCCGTCAATATCAAACGCTTGATTTATAACCGCGTTGCGGAAACTCTGCCAGCTGTCTGTCGGTACGCTTGCTCCGCGTCCACTGTCTAGGAGCGCCTTTGCGCCTGATTTCTCTACCGCCTTTTCTACGTCTGCGTCTTTGGCTTTCTTGCCGCCTGGCAGGTCTGCCACGTCAACAACTAGCGGTGCTTCTGCGTCCTCTTTCTCGAGGGCGCTGGTTGTGATTTTGTCCAGGTTCTTCTGGCTGACGCCGTAGATTTCGGCTAATTTCTGGATATTTTTCAATACCATACCAGCAATTCCTGCGGCTAATACACCGAAGATAATCTGCGAGCTGATTTGGTTCGCGCCTTGCAATTCAATACCCCAATTCGGCGCAAAGATAAGGAGCGCCTTTGCTACTAGGATAATCACTATCGTGCTTGCGCCTAGGAGCGCGTATTTCGCTAGCCCGTTTAGCCACAGCTTCTTGTCGAAGCCTTCGCTGATTTTCCAAACGTTAATATTCGACCAAGCCGACAGGATTGTGTAGCTTATGGTTGCTAATCCATACAAAGCAAACGCTTGCAAAGATTGCACTAGTAGCTCTGTCATTTCTGTCATTTTTCGCCCTCCTTATAAATGAGCCTTAGTATTATTACCGTAATTATATCATCTAATATATCGACGATAGAGTAAAGTAGACCGTCGTAGCCTTTCGGCTCTGGCGCTATTTCTATATGTGCGTAGGCTCCGATAATCCACTGTATAAGCAAGATTGCGTTACTCGTCAATAATGATATCGATAAAATGAGTAACAACAATTTCAAGTGTCGCACCTCTTTCGGTGCTTTCAGTCGGTAAAGTTCTATCTGGCGCAATATAATAGCGACAAGTGCTGTCGCTATCAATATACGCGCAATCGCGGTTATAGTTATAAACATCTTCTATGGTTTCTTCGGCTGTTTTTTCGGCGCGCTGACCGCCTTTTTTAGCGTGATGTGAAAGTGATTTTCACGTATTCGCTGCTCTAATTTCTGGCTGTTCTTTGCCAGGTTCACATACGCCTGCTGTGTATTTTGTCGCGCTTTTCGCGCCTCTTCGCGGGCGGCTTCGATGTCCACGCTGTATAATTCCGCTCGTATGACTGCGGCTGTGTCCATTTTAATTACCCCCTCGGTTAATCTTCTCAGTTAATAAGTCGATTGAGTGCGACATCTGAGTAATTGCTTTTGACTTCTCGGCTTCGTTTGCGGCGTCCTGCTTGTAAAACGCTATCATCTCGTGTCCGTTCGCTCCTGCGATTTCGACGAGCTTTTGGTTTAGCTCCTCGTTCTTCTTCCAGAGCTTGAAAACCGCGGTAGATAAAGCGATGACGGCGATACCGAGTACGCCTTGCGTTGCCAGATATGTCGTTACGCTTGCTTCCATAGTTTTATTCTAACACCCTTAAATGTCCTCGGACAAGTCGCCTTCCCATTCGACCAGCTGGATTTTATAGAAGCCCTCCTCCGACGCCATAGTTCCCGCAAAAATTGAGATGTTTTGCCCTTTCTTTATGAAAACGCGCCTACTTGCCATAACTGGCAAAGAGCCAGCGTGTTGAGATACGATTGCTATCGCGTTATAGAAAGCTCTATCTACGTTATATTCGCCCTGCGGCAAGTCTAGCGCTATTACCGCCATTCGGTCGCCGCCTAGTCGGTTGTGATTGTTTAGCGTTGTCTGCGCTACGGCTATCTCGTAGTAGCCTGAGCGTGGCGCTGTCATATGCGCACCTACGGTCTGCGCTCGACCCCAGTTTATAGTGCCATAAACGAAGTGTGTGCTAGGCAGTTGTTGGTTCTGTATTACGTCTACATATTTTTTCGTGTACCCTGCGGGCAATTCGCTCGCGACTTCTGCTTCTATCTCTCTCAATCCTAAGGCTCGAAAAGAGCGCACTCGCGTTGGCGTTTCTAGAGGCTTCTCATTCATATAGATTTTACCCTTGACGTCTAGCGCTCTGCCTTCGGCTGGCATTTTGCCGATACCGACGTTGCGATTGTTGCTCGATATCATCATAATAGGCACGCCTCGGTCTAGGCTTATCTGTGTTTTTGAAGTACTCAATTTGTCGCGCACTTCAATTTCGATAATAAACTTCGAGGAGTTCGCCATTGATAAAAAGGCGGGCGTCATTGTGAAGGCTCCCTCGCCCTGCGTGAAGTCGCGCTTTATCCAAGCCGTCCAGTTGTTGTCGTCCTGCTTCCAGCGATAGCGCAGGCTTCCTGGTTCTATGCGGTTTTTGTCGGTTTCGTCTACGGTTATGCGTGCGAAGGTTCCGCTGACGCTGAGCTTCGTTTCATTTTCAAAGTTATTTTTTCGCTCGGCGGTCGCTGTGATTTTTGGCGTGTCGTATTCGATGAAGTTCAAGTCCTTGAAAGCTTCCGCGGTTAAGCCGCGGCTGTCTGTCGCCTGAATAACAAGGCGCTGGCTTCCTTTCTGGCTAATCGTTCCGAGTTCGGCTTCGTACGGCTTGCCGTTCTGTTTTTCGTCGTGCGCAATTGTCGCGGTCTTGTCGACGAGCTTGATTGTGTAGCTCTTCGGCGTCGCTTTTAAGCGCGTTTTCATTTTGTCGGCGTCGGCAATCGTTGCGACTACTGTCGATATTCCTTGAATAAAGACGCGGTCATTGCCAGTTACGGCTTTGCTGGTTGCGTTCGTGTCGCGGGCGTCAATCTTTGAAAAGAGGGGGCTAGCCTCCTTGTCGTTCACGGCAATTGTTACATTCTGAAAGCCTGAGCCAATCATTGAGCCGCCGTTAAATGTCCAGGTGTCCACGCCTAGGCTGGTTTGGCGCGTGTCTTTCATTCTCTCGTAAATTGTGTCTATTTCTTGCTGGTTTGGCGTCCAGACGTACTGGTCGCCGACGAAGCCGTCCTGGCGCTTAATTTCTGCGCCGTCGGGTATCTGAATACTGACATTGTGATGAAAGCTCCAGTGTTTCTTGTTCATATTGACGGCGATAGGTTCGCCCACGGTGTACAAGCCCTTTGTAAATGTTGGCGAGCTGGCTCGCGGTATTGCTGGCAATTCCCAGCCGCCGCTCGTTTCAAGCGCTCCGCTTCCATACAGTGAGCCTGACATTCCAGCGCTGAAAGCTTTACCTCCGTCGCTGTTGTGGTAGATGTCCATTATTCCGCCGCCGAGCTGGTGGTCGCCATTACCGCTGATGTTCGACCAGACGCCGCTTGCGATGTTGCCACTTCCGTTCACGGTCGTGATGTTCAAGCGCACCGCGTTGCTGTACCAGCGTGCATTGTTCGTGATGTTTATACCGACTTGCCAGTGAATAACCGAGCGGTTCGTGCCGACGTCCTGTCCGCCTAGTTGCCATTGAAAATAGAAGCAAGTGCCGTTATACCTGCCAGTTTCAATTCGTCCAGATGTTGCCACTATTTAGTCCTCCTCTCCGCTGTCGATAAATGCGACGCCTTTAATGCTTCCTGTTTTAATTGCGATTTGTTTTATAGGGTTCAGCACTATTTCGTCCTTCGCTGAAAACTTCGTCACGATTGTCCGCTCGCCGTTCACCGTGAAAACGCGCTGTTGGCTTCCTCCTGATGTGGCGTAGCCTGAAAACTCGAGCGGTGTCATTGCTGTATAGGCTCCGTCGTAAATGTCCGACTTTACTATCAAGCCGTACTCGTTCATTGTAACGGAGGTACTCATTGCCTCGCCGCTGGCTTGCTCCCAGTTTGCCGAGCTTCTGCCGTGCGCTAGCATTATGTCCGTAAAGGTTGCCTCTGCGTCGCCGTTTGCCCAGATTTCGACTATGACCTCGTCGCTGTCGGTTGTATAAAACGGCTCAAGCTCCAGGCGCTTATAAAAGGCGTTCTCGCCTTCTTTTACGTCTGCATATGATAACACCCAGCTTGGCACTGTCGCGGTTCGCACTTGTATTGCCGCTATACCCAGCGCGCTCTTCTTAATCAAACAGCTTAATGTGTAGTAGCTCCGCGTTTCTTCTGTGTCTGTAGTCTTCGAGCGTCGGATTTTTACAGTCTGGCTTACTTTTCGACCTCTTAAGAAGAGGTTGTTGCCTGATATACCGCCGTTGGCTTTCGCCTCGGCGCTCGGTGCTACGTCTATAATCGAGGGCGAGCTTAGCGTTTCCTCTTTCCACGGCTTGTATAGGTTCGGCTCTGCGGCTGTGTCGTCTGGCTTCTCCTTTGATTTGTAAAAGAAGGCAGAGTTCCTCAGTAGGTTGTTGCCGCCTGCGCGCTGTATCTTGTTTGTGATTTCGCGCACTTTCTGTGTGATTTCTGTGTGATTGTCGTTTACTGTGTTGCCGAGCGTCTGGACGTCGCTTACTACTCCGCGAATAACCTGCTCCTGCTTGTCCACGTAGAGTTCCGTGTTCTTTATGCGCTTGTCGATGTTGCTCGTGCGGTTGTAGTTTATTTTTGTACGTGCGGGGTCTTTGCACCAGAGATTTTCTTTAATCCCGCCGTCGAGGGTCAATTTGCGCCCCATAACAACCGAGCGCTTGCCGTTTATTTCGACTATATCGCCGACTAATGCGCCTATCACGCCGCTCGTTTCGGCTTCAAACGGGTAGTAGGTTAAGCCCTTGAAATATGGAAAGAGTTTAGCCTTCACCGCCTCGCGTCGCTTGTCTATGATTTGGTTGTTGGTGATTGTCGCCTCGATAATAGGGTTCGCGCCTGGTTCGGTTTCGGCTACGTTGTCGTTCTGTGGGCTTCTCGCAAGCACCAGGCTATTCACGGCTCCGTATTTTTCTAGCTCTGTTAATTTAATTAGGGCGCCGTCTGGTATTTTGACGTGGTGCGCGTCGGTTTCGCCTTCGAGGTCGTTTGCGCACCAAAACTCCAGGTCGCCGCGGTTGTTAAAGCGCGCTATGCTTCCCGTGAGAGCCGCCAATTCCTCGATGATTTCGCGGTATTGTATACCGTGAATATTTTTATAAAGGTCTTGCTCTATGTCGATATCGATGTTCGCCTGGTTCATTGTCGGGGCGATGTCCAAAACGCCGCAGATTTGCTGGAGTAGTTCGTTCGCGGTCGTCGGGTATGTGAATAGCTCGGGCTTGTACTCCGCGGTCAATAAGTGCGTCTGGTTAAAAGCGGTTACTTTGACCTCGTCCTTGTCTTTGATTTTTTCGGAGGACACCGCGTAAAATGTGCCAAGGGTTAAGGCAGGGGGTAGCTGTCCTGCCGCGTCCCTCTGCCCTGCGCTGACTTGAAGAATAAACTTGCGACCGAGTAGTTCTTTGCCTTCTAGGTGCGTCAGCGTGAGCTTCTGCATTTCAAGGCGACCAATTCCTGGCACTTCGCTCTCTAAGGTCGCGCTTATAAGCAGGTCGCGGTCTGTCATTGTGATTTCTTCGCCCTCGTCCATTGTCTGGAGAAACATCTCCATTTCGCGGGCTGGTATGTCCAAGCCGTTTATAAACTCCTGGCGCTCTCGTAGGTCGTCTAGGTGTCGGTCGTACATTTTACCTCTGCGCCTCCTGCGCTATCAGGTTCACCTTGAAGTCGGTTACTAGTCCGCGTCTGCGGTCAAGCACTCCTAGCTTCAGGTCATTCGCGTAAAATGTCTGTGATTTGTAAGAGTTGGTGTGAATATCGAAATAGCGCACGTTAAAGAATGGGCGGTTCAATATTCCCGCGATTTGCGCCGCCCTGGCGTATTCCATAGGCACAAACTCCAGCTCTAGTTTCGGAAAGATACCTATCAGCGTGCTTCTCATACTGCCTCTCATATTGCGCCCCGCGTCCTTCCAGAGCTTGCTCGCTTGCACGTCGTACTTCTTTAATTCTCGTATCTCGACTCCTTCGATTGTTACAAGTGCTTCTGCCATAATGTTATACCAATATCACCCCTTGATTGTTTAAGTAGCTCTGGTCGTTAATTCCGTCGATGACGCGACGCACCAGTTCGTCTTCGCCAATTTTTACTATTATAGTCTGAGCCTGGCTTCCTGCGCCACCCCTCTCGGCTAGTTGGTTCGCGATTTTATCGAGCCAGCCTGTGTTATTCTCAAGTGGCACGACCGCTTCGCGTCCTGCTTCGCCGACCACCGCCAGGGTTGCGCGGTCGACCACGCCTCCGCGTGCGAGCTTCGGGATTTTCGGTATGTTCATATTCTTACCGCCGACACCTGGCACCCAATCTGGTATTTTGATTTGGTTCAATCCATTGATAAAGCCGTTAATGATGTCAATCAACGCGTTAATTGGTGCCTTTGCGATTGCGCCAAGCGCGCCAAGCGCGCCGCCTACAATTCCTTTTAGTCCTTCGAAAGCTTTCTTCCAGTTGCCTGTAAATACGCCTGCGATGAAGTCAACCAGTCCGCCGAGTACCGTAAATACGCCGCGTACGAAGCCTCCGATTGTGCTTAGCGCGGTGTTTATTATTCCGCCGATTGTCGTGCCTAATGCGACCCAGACGGGCTTAAATGTGCTTATAATCCAGTTCACAATTGGCGTTATAAACTTGTTGTAGATTTCGAGCGCTCCTGCCACCAGTTTGCCGATAAAGTCGGTTACGGCTTTCAGCGCTGGCTGTAGCTGGTCTTTCCAGACCTTTTGAAACTCGTCCAAAAATGGTTTAATAATTGGCTCCAGGACGTCGCTGTAGAGCCTCTTAAATGTTCCCGTGATATTTCCTAAGAACTCGCCTATTCCCTTTGATATGTCTTTACCGTATGTGTCCCAGGTACTTTTTAGGGTGCCTGTGAAGTCTGTCCAGATTGTGCCTACGATTGTGCTTATCTGCGTGAATACGCTCTTCATATTCTCCATAAGCCCCGTCAGGTTGTCGACGATTTGCGGCGTGGCGTCAGCAAGTCCTTGCAGTAGGTCTGCGGGGATTGTACCCGCCAAGTAGCCGATGTCTGAGAAGCCTTGCCTTAATGGCTCTACTAATGGCTCTAGGAAAGAGTTCGCTAGCTCGTACAGCTTCGCGGTGATGTCCATAGCGCCCAAAAATGCGGTAGTGAAATTGTTGGCGATTTCTTCGGCTCGCGGCACTACCACGCTTTCTAGTCCCTCGAAGAAACCTACAAACGGCGCCGCCAAGACGTTTATCTCTGTCGCGATTGTGGTACCCATTGATGTAAGCAGATTTGCAAAGTGTTCGTCAATTTCTCCAGCGCGCTGTCCGATGACCGTCGCCCAAGCGCTTGTCTGCGCTGTTACGATGTTGCTTATACTTGTGAATACCCTTTTGCCGTTGTTTGCCAAAGCGTCGAAGATTTTACCTACGCCTGTCGCGAAAGCTTGCCACGATTTTGTACTTTGGATAACCTCGAAAGCTTTTAGGAAGCTGTCCTTGATTTTCTGCGCGATTTCGTCGGCTTTGCTTGCGCCCTTGTCCATATTGCCCAGGTCAAAGTCTAAGCCGCTCATATCCATACCGCCGCCGCCTGCGTCGCCACCGCCTCCGCCACCACCACCTGCGTTGTCTTCTGGCTCTTTCAGGACGTTCATTTCATCAAACGCCGCTAAGCCTGCTAGCTCCTTCTTAAGCTTCTTTGCTTGCCCTGCGGCACCGCCTAGTTGTTTGCCTGCTCCTGCCGCGCCTGCGCCTACGCCACCGACCGATTTGCCGACGCTGTCGACTGCTTTCTTCATTCCTTCGGCTTTTTTGCCTCCGCCGCCGAAGAGTGAGCCTATCCAGCTCACCGCCATAACCATAACCTTCACAAAGCCCACCACGTACGGTATTGCGGCGTTAATCGCGTTAGTTATCATCTGGAAAAAGCCCGCGATGTTCGCCTGTCCGATTGCGTTCATAATGTCCGCCAAGCCTCGGGTGAAGGCTGTCTTCATATTCGTGATAGCTGTTTCAATTCCGCCCGCGGCTCCTAGGGCTTGCTCTGAGAACGGCTTTATTCCGTTGGCGCCGTTTTGGTTCAGCTCTATCATAGCCTTCATAAAGTCGTTCATACTGACGGTTCCGCTTCGCAAGGCTTCGCCGAGTTGGTTCGAGCTTGCGTAGCCCATATACTGCGCCACCTGCTTCAATTGAGCAGGCATTGCGGTCATCATATTGCGCCATTCCATCATATCAGGCTTGCCCTTTGCGTAAGCCTGGCTTAATTGCTCGATTGCGCTCGCTTGCACTTGTGCGGGTGCGCCTCCTGCAATTATAGCGTTGTTCATTGCGAGAAACATTTCGGTGCTGGCTTTGACGTTGCCGTTTGCGGCTGTCAAGCGTTGCACGGCGCTTGCGGCTGTGTCGAGGGTCGTCGGCAATCCTACGAGCTTCTGGCTCATATAGTCGATAGATTTTTGGGCGTCTTCGGCTGAGATACCCAGGTTACCCATTACCCGCGGAAAGTTGTTTAGCGTATCAACGCGTGATACGGCGTCGCCTAGGGTCGATGTGATAGCGCCTATGGCTTTCGATATACCAGCGGCTACTAATCCACCCATTGCGACGGCTCCTGCGCCCATTCCGCGGAAAGAACCCGAAACGGTCGACGAGGCTTTTGTCGCGTTCGAAGCGATTGCGTCAATATCTGCGCGGGCGCGACCGATTTCTTTTCTCATCTGGTCGGCATTCGCGGTTATAAGCAGCTTTAGCTCGTCGACTGTCATTTTAGGTTACCTCCTAGTTTAATCGTGTTGCGGATTGCCTGCTCCTCCATTTCTTCGGGGGTCATTGCGCGCCGCTTCTTTTGCGATAGGAAAGGTTCTTTCGGGTAGTGCTTTCCGTTGTTCACAGCTGAGCCGACGTAAACGCCGAGGAGGTAGTTCAGCTGGTCTGTTCGCTTTTCGTTCTCTTTTTCTCTGGTGTAGTACGCCGTTACGTGCTTCTGGAATTGCTTCGGCGTTAATTCCCAGTAGTAATTCAGGTCTAAGCCTATTTCTAGCGCTGTGATTTCGTGGTGGCGCCATTGCGCGCCGTATGTCGATAAACCCAGCGCCTGCGATACTCTGCGTTCTAGTTTATGTCCGTCAGAGCCTCGTTCACTTCGGCTTTGTTGCGCCTCATCGCTTCGACGTTCGTGTTCTGCGGTAAAAAACCCGCCTCCACTAGCGCCTCTGTTACGTCTAACATAATATCGTACTTGTCGCGTCCTGCTTCAAACTGCGCGTCTAATGTGTCCAGGGCTACTTTTGAGCTAACGCCGTATCGCTGGGCGTTGTCGTCCCATAGGGCGTGTTCTAATATCTTTGATAAAGCGCGCACGCTTCCGTCTGCGGCGATATGCTCGATAGAAACATTGCCGACGGCTCTTTCGATACTGTCGACTATTCGTGCGTTAAACTTTAGATTTAGCTTTTCGGCTTCTGCCATTATTTCGTACCTCGTTTATGTTGCTGTGGTCGGGCGGATATAGCGCCACCCGTTCGCTTTTTGTTCTCCTTAAAGAGTGTCTGGCTCTGTTGGAGTGAAGGTTGGCTTGCCGCTCACGCGGATTGTTGCGGAGAAAGTAGCCAAGCCGTCTACGGTCTTTTCGCCGTCCTTGAAGGACTTAATAAAGCCCTTGAATTGCCACTTTGCGCCTGACGGATATGTTACAATCCATTCTTGCATTGTTTGGTTCTCGGCTAATGCTAGCAATTTGGCAATAGTTCCCTTTTCGTCTGCTTTGACGATATTACCAGCGATTGCGACCTCGCCTGCGTCTTTGGTGGTTGCGATAAACTCCTTGTAGCCGCCCTCTGTATCTAGGGTCGTTGTGTCTTGTTCATCACTCTCTACACCGATTTCGCCGATTGAGGTTAATTTACCAATAACTAGGTTTGCGGTTTCGTCTTTCGCCTTGACTTTTTCGAGTCGAGTTCCCATTGTTCGTGTACCTGCCATAATGTGGTACTCCTTTCTAATGCTTTACGCTTTTATTTTAGCATATTACGCCGTGGAAGCGTGATGTGATATGAACCAGGTCGTCCTGCGTTGTCGGCATATCGCTCGCGCTGTCCATTGACCAGCCCTCGGCGCAGAGTATGTCGCTCGTGCGCTGAAGAAGTTGTTCGGCTTGAGTCGCGTTATTCGTCCAGATGTCGATTTTATAGACCGTCATTGAGCCGATGTATTCGCTGTCAAGCGTGTATTTCGTTTGATTGCCTGCTAATGAGAAGGTAATTGCTGGCAGTTTCGTTAATTGAGCCGTTGCTCCTTGTATGACGTCCGCTTCTGGGTCTACCGAGCAGAGCATATCATAGATGTACTTTCGCGATACTGACACGTTTCTCCTCCTTAGTTCTTAATCTCTGACCTCATTATTGAGGCGTAACGCTTGCGCACTTGTTCGAGTGCTGGCTTCATATACGGCTGAGCCACCTGTCCTGCGGTGTCGCCGTATGCAATTGAGCCGTTCAGTGGCTGGCTCTGCGCCGTTGCGGCTCCGCGCTGACCTGTTCCGTATTCAACAAACGCCGCGTATTCTTTGTCTGTGTGTACTTCCGCCGTGATTTCGCCGCTATTCGCGGTCGCTGGCTTCATTGTGATACTATTCGCGAGCGCTCCTGTGTCGACTGGTGCGAGTGCGCGTGCTTGTCCTTCAACTTCCAGCGCGGCTCTATTCACTGCCTGCGCCACGCCCTTCGCCTGCTCCAGTTTGCTGTAGCGCGCCTGGATTTGACCCAGGTTCTGAAAAGATATAGACGCGCTCATAGCTTTACGCTCGTTGCGGCTATCAGCACGTGGCTGTCCCGCGGCTTTATCGATTGTACGACATAAACTTTTCCCGCGTATTTTAGCCTATCACCTATCTCTGCGGGCGATAATGGAGCTATTGTGATAGTCAGCTCCGTGTCTTCGTCTAAGCCGTAGTTCTCGATAAGCCGACGACTCACCGATGTCTGAATATTGCCGACGATTTTGCCGACCGTTACGTATGTGGTGCGATTGCTTCCGTCGAAAGCCTTCGCGGTCTGTCGTTTCAGCAGCTCGGCTTCCTTGTCGTAAAACGTCCGCGCCACCGCGGTCTTCATATTATCTAGCCCCCGCAACGTTCGCCCTCCTGTACGGTGCTAGTAGCTCTGCAAAGCCGCCTAATAGCTCGCTATCTGTCGCGCTTGCGTAGTAGTTCTTCACACCGTCTTTGTATGAGATTGACTGACCGTTGTCGCTGATACTCTGGACTGCCTGCTCTATGTTGCCGTTCGCTTTTTGTTCGCTTGCTTGTGCCAGGCTGGCTACGACAATTCGCGCTACAATCCTTTCGAGTCGCGGCTCGATTTCGTCGGCGTTCAGGTATAATTTGACGCGGTCTGCGATTTCTTCAATAACGAAGTCTTCGAGCGCTTCGTCGCGTTGTTGTTCATTCGAGCGTAGGCTTTGTATGTGTAGCTTTATTCGCTCTTTCTGCTCCTTTTTCACGTTCCTCCTTATACCTGAATAAGGCGCCGTGTAGCGCCTCGTTCTTAGTCTTCTTTTGGCGCTTCTACCTTAGCCTTTTTTGGCTCTGGTGCCGCCTCTTCGGTTACCTCGACGTAGTGTTCAGAGTTCACCATCATTTCGATGACTGCCTCGTTGGTTACTCGCTCGATTGTTCCCGTTGTTATATTTTCGAAAGTTTTCACTTTGCTCCTCCTGGGGCTTTGGCGGGGTTTCCCCCGCCTCTGCCTTAATCTTGGTATCTACTAGACTACTGTTGCGAACTTAATCAAGTCAGGTGTTACTGCCTTGGTGCCGTAGTTGTAGAACATTTCGGCAGCATAGTCGTTTGACAAAGGTAGCTTCTCTGCGTCGTATTGTGCGACAATCAGTGGCTGTGCAATTGCGCCGTCTACGAAAGCGATTGCGTCCTTGGTCTGGCGTACGTTGCTTACTACTTCTACGCCGTGGAACATTTGGATTTCCTCAGCGTCTGTGGTTACGCCGATTTTTACAGTGTCTAGGTAGTTGCGCAATTTACCGTAAGCTTTTGGTGTCAAAGACAATTTAATCATCTCGCGGTCAACGCCGTCGACATAATCGTTCTTTGTCGTTTCGATAGCTTGAATAAGAGCCTCTACCTTGTCCTGAATTGTTGGCTCTGCGGTTACGACTACTTCTGAGCCTTCCGCTTCGGCAACGCTGAAGAATTTAGCGTCAGTTTCTGAGATAACAGTCTGAGCGTGGTTCTTCTTTCGGCTGTCGATAATGCCAGGAATACCGCGTAGCTTCACGTCCTTCTGTGCGATTTCCTCGACAATTTCGCGGTCTGTGTCGATTTGGACGAAGACCTTGCCCTTGTTGTTCAGAGCGTCGCCTTTAGCTGCTGTGCGGGCTGTGCCGTAGTCTTTACCCTTTGAGTTTACAAAGCGGTTTGCTTCGACGCTACCCGTTGTTGGGTCGCCTGACAAGTCCTTGTTCTTAAAACGTGCGGCTAGTGAGCCCTTCTGGATTGACTCGATAACGTAGCCGTAGCTCACAGCCAATTTATCTTTGTCTGTGTTGCTTAGAATGCTTTTAGCGTCCTGTGCCATTTTTATAATCTCCTAATTTTTAGATGACGGTTACTTCACCGTATTTTTGAGCGCTCTGTGCGCTGTCCTGTGGAGCTTTCGGTGTGCTTCCTTTCAGTCGCTCTGCTACTGCGGCTTCGACAGCTTTTCCAAACTGCTTTTCCAAAGTCGCAATATTCTGCTCCTGCTTTTCAACGTCTGCGTCTACTACCAGCTCGGCTAGCTCGTGGGATATACCTTTTTCAATAAGCACGTTCTTCGCGTTAAAGAGGTTTTCTCTCAGCGTGATTTGTCGCTCTTTCTCTGCTAGCTCGCGTTCCGATTGCGCACGTCGCTCGGCTTCGCGCTCCTCTTCGCTAAGCTTTGCTTGGCGGTCGTACTCGGCTATGCGTCGGTCGAGTTCCTTGTCGTACTTCTTGCGCTCTCGGACTAAGCGACTCTCTACCGTTCTGTTTACGTCCTCTTGTGTAAACAGGCGGTCTTCTGCTTGCTTCTCCTCCTGCGTGGCGTTGTTTTCTACTGCTTGCGCTTCGTTGTTTTCGGCGTTGTCGTTTTTCACCTTAATCTCCTTTTCCGTTTTAAGCTCGTCAGCTTTCTTAAAGGTTGCCGTTTCAGTTCCGTCGAACAAGCTCGGCTTTAGTCCTGCTTGCTTAAATTGTAACATATTTTAGAATAAACTCTCATATGCTTTTACTTCTGCGTCGATTTTTAGGAAGGGCGCGTTTATTTCCTCGTCGTCGCTGAATTGCTCGAAGTAAATATTCCTCAGGCGTCCTGTGTTCTTGTCGACTACCAGATAATGCGGGCGTTTGAGCTTCGTTTCCTCGTCTTTCGGCGCGTAAATTATGTAACCCTTCATCTCACCCACGTTTTCGTAGCCCTTGCCTACCAGTAGCTCGGCTCTACTTGCTGTTATGCTCATCTCTTCGCTCCTTTCTTCGGTTTCGGTTGTGCTTTGCCTGATTTTCTCACGATATACGGGAGCATTTCTGTGTCGATTTTCGCGTTGTCTATGCGTATAAAGCCCCACCTGGTCATTTTATTTTTATATGGCGGGACGCCAAAGCTCTCGCCGTTTTGTGGGTCGATAAACCTCAGCCCGTCTGGGTTGCCTGCCGTGGATTTCACGCGCTCGGCTACTAGTGTATGTCCCGAGCGTCCGTTGCGGGCGTAGAAGAATACCTGAAGCCTTGAGCCGACTGGCAATTCCTTCGTGTGGCTTACCATTTCAGGATACTCCGACTTGTATAGTCTGCCGTCGATTTTCTTCCACCCCAAAAAGTCGACCTCTTTCTTCCAGAGCCACTCCATTTCGCGTATGGTGCCGCTAAACTCGCGCCGTAGTTTCGGGGTGTTTGGCAGTGCTTCCACGTCATAGCCGCGGCGTCTTAATTCGTATGCGGGGACACACCGCTGGCAGTTGCTCTTGTACCCTCCGCCCTCGTCGTAGCGTGGATTTGCCTGGATAGCCTCCTCTGGCTCCATTGGCTCGCCCTGCGTTCCTATGGCGTCCTGCATTGCGTAGGCAATTGGTGGCGCTGTTGGCTTCGCGCTGATTGTTTCGGCTCCTACGTCGTTCTGCCACTCGTTAAAGCTCTTGTAGCTCTTGACCTCGCTTGGCGCTGTGTCTGCGTCTTCGCGGTCTTCTAGGCGTGAGCGTCTTAGCGTTGGCTCTGCGTCGTCGCCTAGGTATGCTCTAATCTTCGAGCGGCAGTTCGGGTGCATTGGCGGGCAGTTTACGCCTACCTCGCGCTCTGATAGCTTGAAGCGCTTGTCGTCCAGTGAGCCACAGATTTCGCTGGTGCGAGTGTCCAGGGTCGCCATAAAGACATACTCCGTTATTCCTAGCTCCTCGTATAGCCTGGCTTCGGCTTCGTTCTCAAAGTAGGTCGTTTCGGTGCGTATAAGCCTCATTGCCTCGTAGGCTCCTACGTCGAAGCGTTGGCGGACTTCTCGGGCGAGGTATTGCGGCGATTTGCCCGCCAGTAGCCCTGCGGCGGTGCGCTGGCTCAAGTCCTGGGCTAGCCTGTTTGTATTGTTCCAGATATTCTGGCTGTAGTTTGCGCCGTTCCATTGCTCGGCAAGCATTCGGTTTAGCCTTCGAGTGTTTATCTGCGTAAACTGTTGCGCTCTGCCTGTCGTTTGCTCGATGTCGTAGGCGGTTCTGAGGTAGCTTCGCTTGATTGTTTCGGCGTGCGCTTTCGTCGAGAGTTCTATGCGTGGCTTCGTGATTGTCATAGCTTCCGCGTAGATGTTGTGCTTAAACTCCTCTAGTCGTGTTATGCGTGCCTTGTAGTTTTCCTTGATGTACTGGCGGCTGAGCTTGCCCTCGGCTGTCTTCCAGAAGCGGTCGGTTTCGCCTCGGCTGAGCAATTCCTTAAGCTGTCCGACGTCTATACCCGTCTTGTCGCTGTATTTCTGATAGGTTCGCTCGATGTCGCGCTGGACAATCTTCGCCGCGTCTGAGTAGATTTTTGCAACGTTCACCGACTGGCGGTCGATGTGTCGGCTTATGTCTGCGCCGCGTCTTTCGGTGCGCTGTTGCCAGTATTCCGCGGACTTCACGGGCTTACTCCTCGGCTACTTCTGGCTTTGGTTCTGCTGGTTTTGCTGGTTTTACTGGCTCGATTTCTTCGAGGTCGCTGATGTCGTCGGCGTTGCTTGTCTGCTCGTCTTCTTTCTCGGCTTTCAATCGCTCGATAACCTCGCTGGCGTCGCGGACGAAGGACAACTGGCTTATTAGCGTTTCGTCGTCGACGTGGTCGGTTAGGTTGTTTATCATCTGGCTTACTTCCAGGTCGTTTGCTGGCAGGCTTCGCGTAAACTTCGCGTCAACGTCGCGGGCGGTGATTGGCTCCGTGTTGTTCTTTACTTTTAGGAAGCTTGCGTAGATTGCCATACGTTCCATAAGTCCGCGCTCAAAGTAGCGCTCCTTGGTCTTGATGTTCTGCTCCATTGCAAGGAGCTTATATTTCAGGGCTACCCCTGAAGAGTTGCCTGCAAAGTTCTCGTCTGACATATTCGGCGTCTTGCTTATCTTGTGGATATCTTTCTCAATCGATGTGCGAAGCGTTTCGGCGTCTGACTCGTTCAATTGCTTGACGATGTATTCAATTTTGGCGTCTTTCGGTATCGATGAGATGACGCGGTTGTTCCTCAAGTCCTGCACTTGCTGTGCGGTCAGGGATACGCCGTAAAGCGCGAGGATTGCGTCGACTAGTTGCGCCTTGTCGTTAATTCGGTCGCTTTGCAATATGTTGTATACGTCAATCAAGCCGATAACGCCCTCGAAGTCGCCCGTGCGCGCTGGATTGTTTCGGTATTCAATCACAGGCACGTCGCCCATTGCGTGCGCGTGCTTTGGCTTTACCTCTGTTAATTTCTTAGGCTCGGCTTCGGTTGTGTATTCGGCTACGTATTCCTTGTCCGCGATATAAACCGTATAGCTCTTAATGGTTCCGTTGTCGTCCGTCTGCGGTATGTAAATAATCGCGCCGATTTTCGACTGCTTGACCGTGTTGTCGCGCACTAGCACGACGTTGCGCGGGTCATAGTGTGCGCTGAAAATGGCGCTGTTCTCGTCTGTGTAAATGTATTCGTAGGCGTAGCCGTAAATTGATACGTCGCGGGCTATTTCGCTGTCTAGGTCTGCGATGACCTGGCGGTCGTATTCGTCCATAATTGGCTCGATATTCACGCCCTCTTTTGTTTCATAATCGACGGGGCTTCCCAGGAAGTAGCCGACATTGACGTCTGTGATGTAGCTCGCGTGGTTCACTACTACCTTGTTATTCACGCCTGATTGCGTTTGACGGCTGTTTATGTCGTGGTCGCCGAAGTAGTAGTTCTCTAATTTGTCCAGGCGCGCTTTTAATTTCGTGTTGTAGGCTATCGCGGCTTTGACTACGTCGACGCTGTGCAGGTCTGTGTCTGGTGCTTGTGTAAATGGCTTGAAGGCTTTACTCATTTTTGGCGGTGTTTCCTTTCCTTAGAATAATCCGCGGCGACGGCTGATGTTGGCGCCGTTCGTCAGTATGTCTTTATTATACAGTACAGGTGGTGATTGCGCGGTGATATGCTCGTAAATGCTTGCGAGGACGTCTGGTGCGTCGTCGTGTACGTTCTTGCCTTTGCTCTGGTAGCTGACAACGTTGGTGTGGAAAGCTCGCCAGCGACTGCTCCACGATTCAGGCATATAAACGTGTTTCTGTACCCACGCGCTTGATGAGAGAATACGCGCTTCCTTGTTCTTGTTCTGCGGCACTGCTTCTATGACGGTCTTGTTGCTTTGGTAGACTTCGGTCAGTCTGCGCTCGATGTTCTTACTATAAAGCCGTCCGCCGTTATTGCTCTCGAAAGTCGCGTTCGTTACGTTGTTGCGATAGAGGCAATCCGCGACCTCTGTTTCCGTGGTGTCCATATTCTCATCCGTGAAGACCACGTCAAGCACGTACGCCTCGTTGTCGATAATCTTGTAGACAATCATACAGAGGTAGTCGCTTCCTGTGTCGGCGGTGTCGCAATAAGCCCACACGCGTTCGTCGTCGGTCTGCGGTATAACCGCGTAGGTGTTCAGGCTCTTGTATAGCACACCCTTTACGTCCATTGGCTCGCCGAGATAGTTCGCGGCGGCTATGGCTGGAAGCATTTCCTGCGTTTTTAGGTCGTAGTCCTCCCGCGATAATATGCTCGGGCAGAGCATAGTTCCGTCTTCTTTGATTGCTTTCAGGTTCAGCTCTAGCACTTTGTCTTCGCCGTATGAGGACTTAATCCTGCCCGCGATGTCGCCCGTTGCCCAGCGGGTCATAATGACGATAACGCGCCAGTCGCCCTCCATTCGCTGGAGCATTGTGCTTGTAAACCAGTCCCAGATTTGCTGTAGGGTTCGCTCGTTCAGTGCTTCTTCTGCGCTCTTAATCGTGTCGTCAAGCACGAGCAGGTTCGCGCCAAAGCCCGTGGCTGTACCTTTCGGGCTGGTCGCCAGGTACGATTTGCCGTAGCTTCCCTTCAAAGCCCAGAGTGCTTTACTGCTTTCGCCTGATTGGAGGGTTGTGTAAGGAAAGATGTCGCTATAGACGACCGTCTGGTCTTCTGCCTTCTGGCTGGCTATCGTGTTGCGCACGCTTTCGGCGAAGGTTGTCGAGAGCGTTTCGTTGTAGCTCCCTGTCATAACTTTCAGCAGGTGGTTCTTGCCAAAGACCCACTCTACGGCAGTCTGTCCCGTGAGGCTTTTCCCGTGGCGTGGCGGTGCGTCGAGTAGCAGAAACTGATAGCCGTGGTCTTCGGTGAGGAAGTACTGCAATATGTCGCACATTTGCTTCAGGTGCGGTCTGTCGCTTCGGTAAAATGACGGGCGCATAACCTTCGCATATGCATACAGGTTATATGGCGCTAGCTTTACGAGCGCTTGCTTCTGTAGTTCTCGGCGTATTTCTCGAGCCTGTTCCTGCGTGATATGCTCCATATGATATATTTTTAGCCGTTTTTTCGGCTCGGTTTTCATTTTCCCGGACTTTTCGTTGTCTTTTCTTTCGTGAAAATATCGCGAGGCGGGTTTTTAGTCCTCGTCTACGTCGTTAAACGCGATTTGCGCGAGTTCTTCGTTCGTCAGGTTCAAGCTTTCGATTGATGAGGTCGTTATGCTTGTATTCACAAACTGCGGTGCCTTACCCTCGGTGCGGTCGGTGATTTCCTGGGTGGTGTTCAAGCCGATTTTACCGCCTTTGCGTGCGTCTGTAATTCTGGCAAAGGCGATTTCCTGCGCGACGGTTCTCTCGTCCTCTGGCACTTTCGATAGCCAGCGTCGCGCCTGTGCGGTGGTCATTTTCATAAAGTATTTGTACCAGTAAGATATCATATTCTTATTAGTCCAGCCTCCCGCGCTTCGGTTCTGTGGATTTACTGCTAATCCTGCGGGTACGCCTGTGCCTTTTATGAAGCGTCCGTGCTTATCACGCTTCAATTTTTGCGATGTGTCAACAGTTACGGTTTCCCTCTTAAGCTCCTCAAACCGTTGCTCATCACCCGCCAGTTTATGCTCAATCATAACCGCGTCGCGTCGTCGTTTCGCGTTCTGTGCTTCTTTGCTTGTCGGCGTTGGTGTCCAGTCCTTCGTTGGAGCTGTCGGTTCTTTTACCTCTGTTTGCGTATTCTCTGTCATAATTGCATTATATCAAAAAGCCCCGAGAGTTGTTTATTCTCTCGGAGCCTTCTTCTTTTCAGGTGCCTGCTTGATTGTCGTTTATTTAGTGCTTGCTTTCTTGTTTGGCTTTTCGTCTGCTTTCGCTTCTGTTTTCTTTGTGCGTGACTTGCGCGTCTTTGGAGCGGTCTTCTTTTCTGCGTCTTTGGCTTTCTTTATGGCTTCCTCGCGCTCGGCTTCTTCTAGGCGTTTGCCTGCAAAGATAGCCAGCTTGGCTCCTTCTACTAGTGCGCTTTCGTAGCTCATAATCTCCTTAATCGTTCGCACTTCGATAATCAAGCCGAAGATGAGTATCAAAATGCCCAGTAGGTCAAAGCCTTTAATTATTCCCTGCGCTATGACTGCGCTTAGGCTGATTGTTAAAGCGATAGCCAGAAAAAAGAAAGCCTCTGCTTTTCTGACTGCGCGGTCAATCACCTCGCTCGACTCGTCCCTCAATTCCTGTACGTGGATTTCTATAGCTATAGCTTTTAGTTCCTTCTCAGATTTCATAGTTTAGGTTCTCCTCTTCTTTAGTTGGTTGCTCGATTGGTTGCGTGGTGGTGTGTTTTTCCATTTGCCGAAGTCGTTCGTATCCGCGCCAGATGAGTTCCGCGGCTTCAAAGAAGGCGGTCTTGTCTGCCTCGGACAATTCGGCGATGTAGTTCAGTGCCTGCTGTCGCTCGTCGATTTCGTCTATGGTTGCGCTGTAGTCGTAGTCTACGGTCTTGTGCTTATTGTTAAACATTCTCTTTTGCCTCCTCTTATAAGTGAAAGTAGTGGTTCGGCGATACCGCGTAGTAGATTGTGAAAATTAGCGAGATGAAGCAGGTCAAAAATGCTAGCGCTATATGTAGCAGGACGCTGTGTCCTTGCTGTATTCTGACGTAGTTAGCTCCGTCGCGTGCGTTTCTTCGTTCTGGGTTCATTTGGTTTACTCCTTTGCTTTAGTTTAGTATCTGGTTGTTGTTCTCGCTCCCTCCTTTACATTATGATAACCCCCATTCTGCGAGGCGCTCGAAGCCTCCGATTTCGTCGACGTATTGCTTGGCGATTAGCACGATATCTTTGTAAGGAACGCCGTCTATTTCGTTGTCGCCGATTGCGCAGCTTAATTCTTTGCGCTTGTTGCCGCCTGTAGCTAGGATATGCGCGTAAATATTCACGGCTACGTCTGCCTTGCTTAAGTCTTTACCGTGAAGTCCTCCGCCTGTTACCGCTCTGCCCATATCTGAGCCGAGTTTGCGGTTGGTTGCTCCTGCGTCGACGTTTTCGCCGCCCGACCACGAGCCGAGTGGATTTATAACAATGTCGTAATCCTTTAGCTCTTCGGCTTTGATTTCGTCCAGGATTTTATAAAGGTCTACCCTCAGCGCGTTCTCTTCTGCGTCGCTTTGGCAGATAATGAGGCGCTCTGCTTTCATATCGAGTATATATTTACCGTCCGAGTTGTATTTCTGGTGAATACCTCGGGCGATTTTCGTAAGAAGCGACTGCTCTCTGTCTGCTGGTTCACCTGCGAAAATACCGTTGTCGCCTGCGCGTGGCTCTTCTGCTTGGTTCGCGGCTAAGCGCACGTCCTGCTCGACGATGTTCATATTCAGGTTGTAGTTGTCGTGCTTTAATATTCGCGTTGTGATTTGCTTGGCTACGCGCTTGGGTACATATACCGAGCTTTCGCCGATAATATTCACCTCTCCGTGTCCGAGTAGCACCTCGAAGGCTACGCGTGGAGCGACCTGCTCCTCATAGGCGTAGTCCACTAGGGCGCCTGCTATTCGGTCGGCTAGTTTGTCGGGGTGGTCTGGGTTGACTTTTTCAATCATCTTTAGAGTCCTCTCTGTCGTCTTAATGCTCGGCGTGCTGGCTCTGCTAGCGCGCTCTGCTGGGTTTTATTTATATAAATGATAGCATTTATTGTTAGCGCGATGATAAGCACCGCTGTTGCGATTGCTTCGGGTGCAATTGCGTAGGCTGTTAATGTTGCTAGTGCTGTGTTGTATAGTTTAGTCATTTTTTATCTCCTGGCGGGGGCGGTGGTGGTCGCCCCCTTGTTTTTGTTTGTTTTAGTAGACGATTGTGTCAGCGTCGATGTCGTAAAAGGCTAGTAGCTTGTTCCAGTTTCTGGTGTTTGTGAAGTATTCGGTGTAAGCCCAGCTGATTTCGCCCGTCTGGCGGTTCCTGATAGCGGCGCCCCCTCCGTCGATTTTCGCGTTGCCTGCTTCGATGTCTTCGATGAGGCTCATTGTGAAAGGCTGAAAGTTTTTAGTCATAGCGTTTTCTCCTTTGTTCTTACGTTTGCTATGTTCTTAGTATATTGTACCCTCACAAAAAATGCAAGGGTTTTTGTGAAGATTTTTTGACTTTTTTGAGGCTGTGGATAACTTTTATAAAAATAAAACTACTACCCCTGTTTTGAGTAGTAGTCTTTTAATTGTCGCGTGATTTCGTGATAGCCCGCTCTGCGCCAGTAAGCGCTGTGGTCAATCAAAAATAGGGCGTAGTCCTGCATTGTGTTTAGCTCCTCGCACTCGCGCTTCGCCTCGATAATGGCTCTCTCGATTTTGGTCGAGGTTACTCTATTGTTGAGCTTCTTTCTTCTTGTCGCGTCGTATCTGTTCGCGCCTGCTGTTGTTTTCATTCCAGTACCGTATCGTTTTGGCTTCGCGGTGGACGCTTCGCCTCATTGCTATATATTCTTTTAGCTCCTCAGGCTCTGCGCCATTTTCAAAGCAATACTCGAGCAGCTCTAATTCGTATAGCGCCAGTTCGCTTGCGTAGTCGATTGACCAGCGGCTCGCGTCCTTGATTGCGCCGCGTGTGTTTTTCACTTGACCAGCTTTTGCGAAGTTCGCAATTCGCTTCAGGGCGTGGATAAAGCCCTCGCCTAGACCTTGGATTTCCGCGACCTGCTTTGCGCGTGGTCTTAATTGTCGCGTCTGTCTTTTCATTGTTTACCTTTCGGTTTCTTAGCCGCAGGGCTAGGTGGAGGCTCGCAAGATGTATGTTTATGATAAACGGGTAGAAAACTTTTACGTAAGAACAAAGGTACGACGAGCCTCCGCGTCGAAGCGCCAACGGTGTGTATATCATCAATTGAGTTAATCGTTTAATAATGTTTGTGCTGGTGCTTCTAGCTCCGCGGCTAAGATAGACTGTTAATGTGCTTGCTTAAATTATATCAAACTTCCGCGCTGTCGGCTTCAGTTTTCTGAGGCTTCGGGCGTCGGCTTATGGAGCCGCCCTTTGAGCCTGCTCTCCGCGCTAGTTCGCGGTTCAGGGCGAAGCCCTTCGGTACGCGTGCGGCTCCGCCTATTCGTCCGAGTTCTCTGTAAAAGTTCGGGTTGCTCGCCTTGTTTTTCTGCGCGGCTTTTAAACCGCCCTCTCGATTTCCTGCCATAGTTTTAGTCCTCCTTTACCAGTTCAGGATTTTCGTTAATATTACCGGCGACCTCTAGATTTGTTAATTCAGAGAGAAGCTCAGTTACGCCTGTGCATTCGCCTACAAAGGCGCCCTCTGAAAACTTGACCACCCAGTATTCGATAGGCTCGCCAGTGTCGTCTATAAGAATATCTCCCTCGTAGATTTCTGTGCCATTCTTGTCTTTTAGCCCCGTGGATTGCTCGATAATATACCGCTTGTTGTCCGAGTCTGGCAATATTCGCGTATACCACAGGTCGGAGTCGTTGTGGTCGTATCCTTCAATAATAAATACGTTGCCTCGATTGTCTATAGCTGTGTCTTCTTCGTTGAGATAATCCTTTTCTAGGTTGTCCCAAACTCTGAAGTTAATTTTACTCATTCGATATGCTCCCTCGATTTCCTTTATGTGCGTTACATTTTTTATGCGCCAGCTGGCAGTTTTCGATTGTCGTTAAGCCGCCTTTGCTGATTGGCGTGATGTGGTCAATCGTGCAGTCTTTCATTGTTTCGATTGGCTTACCACAGAGCGCGCAGGTCGCTCCGTTCTTGTTTATCAGTTGTCTTCGTATGAATTGTCTTGAGCGCGTTTCTTTCGCTCCGTAGTCGCGAGTTACCTTCGCTGATAATTTTATATACATTTACTCCTCTCCGTTATTTTTTAAAGGGGCAGGGTGGCTGGTGCGCTGGTCTGGCTGTTTTTGAAAGGTTTATGGAAGTTGCGACCTCAAGTCTTGCCGTCCCAGTGCCACTTTCGCTGGCACCACCGCGTTATGTTGTCGCCCTGCGCTCGTCTGGAGCGCTCTGTGGGCTGTTTTATATAAAAGTGCTAGTTTGTCTTAGTTGCGCCAGAAGCCTCGTCAGGCGCTTCCTGTGAGCCGACTTCGGTTATCCAGGTTTCGTCAAAAATGATAGACGCTACGTGCTTTGGGTCTTTTTTGATAAATTGCCTAGCGTTCTTTTCCGCGTCTTCGTAGTTGTCGCCTTCGACGTAGATAGTGCCGCTCACTGTTTGTGTAACCTTTATCTCGTAAACCATTTTCTTTACCTTTCTTCTTACGTTTGTTATAGTCTTATTGTATTGTACCCTCTCAAAAATTGCAAGCATTTTGTCAAAGATTTTTTATAATTTTTTCAGCCTGTGGACAACCTATCTCAGTATTGATGAAACGCTCACCAGGCGCGCTCTGGCGTTGTATTTCCTGGCAATTTCGCGGTTTTTCGCGTTTATTCGGTCGACGATTGGCTTTAGCTCAGCTTTGGCTTCGTCTAGCGTCAATTCGCCGCACCCGAGCCGCCGCTTGATGTCGGCGACGGCTTCGAGGTTCTTCTCGACTTCTGTCATTATTTAATCTCTGCACCCTTCAAGGCTTCTAAGATTTGGTTAAAGTCCATTACTAAGACCTTGCGAGCGCGCGGGTTCTTTTCGAAGAATTCGAAGGCAGTGCGCTCTGGCGTGTTCCACTGCGGCTTGTTGTTGCCTGTTTCTAGCGCGTGCTTGAAGTCTTCGCGGTTGTATTCGTCTGTGAATACTGGAGTTGCTTTTCGGGTTGTGTATCGTCCGCTTCCGCTCGTCCAGTCGCTGGCTTGGATAGCGTAGCCTTGCTCTGCGAAGATTTTAATGTTGTTGATGTCTTTGGCTGTAAGCTTTTTCATTGCTTGCTCCTTTGTTCTTACGTTTGTCGTATTTTTAGTATATTGTAACGGCTCAAAAAATGCAAGGGTTTTATGAAGATTTTTTGACTTTTTTTGAAAAAAGAAAGACACCCCTGTTACGGAGTGTCTGTCGAAGTGGAGCGAGGCGCACCAACCAGCATTTGCGCCTCTGCCTGTGCCTATAAGATTGCTTGCTTCCTGCCTGCAATCTTGCACGGTTTTAGTATAACACACTTTAATTTATCGCGGGAGTGGCTTCTTCCCAGCCGTCAATTGAGCCAGTCTGAAAGTAGTGAAAACGCTTGCGTATCCTGTCGACAAAGCGCGGGTCTAGCTCCATTGTGCGACATTTCCTGCCTAGCTGTTCGCACGCTAGTAGGGTTGAACCTGAGCCTGCGAAGAGGTCGAGTATTGTGTCACCTTCTTTACTGTGCTTCTTAATTGCTCGCGCTGGTATCGCGACAGGCTTCTGCGTCGGGTGAATATATTCCGACCGAGGGTCGCGCTTCAAGTCCCAGACAGTGCTGTCGTCTTTCCATTTCTCGATTTCTTCGAGAAGCTGTTTTTTCGACAAAGTCTTGAGCGTTTCGGGACTGTCCCAGACCGTCGTCGACTTTCGCTCTGCGGCTTCTTCTGGGCGTAGTCCGTCTTTGAAAGCCAAGTAGCACGGTTCGTGCTTCCAGTGATAAGAAGCTCGCCCAAGCACCAGGCTTTCTTTGTTCCAGATAATCTGTTGTTTTACTACAAAGCCTGCGTCTTCGATTGCTTTGTAAAACTCTCGCTCGGTTGCATGTGCGTGCCACACGTAGCACGCACACTTCTCCGCGCTGGTTGCGTATGCGTTTTTAAGTGCTTTATTTAAGAAGTCGTAAAGCTCCGAGCCTACAATTTCGTCGTTCTGGATTGAGCCCTGCGTGTCTGAGTTATATGACACGCCGTAGGGCGGGTCTGTATGAATAAGCGCCGCTGTCGCCCCCCCATAAGGAGAGCGACGTCCTCAGCCTTCGTGCTGTCGCCACACATCAGCATATGTTCGCCGAGCTTGTAGATTTTTCCGAGTTCGCTTTTGGCGGCTTCTTCGATTTCTGGCGTCGGCACCTCTTCAATTTTAGTGTCGTCTTCTTTCTCCTCAAGCTCAGGTACCTCGACGCCCCATTCGTCTAGCTTCTCATAGTCGTATCTGTTCGCGAGCTTATCCCAGTCCCAGTCACCGTTGTTTACGTTGTCGCGTATTGTGATTTCTTCCTCGCGCTCCTCCGTCAGCCCCTCGATGAGGTGCGTCGGCACTTTTTCCAGCCCGAGCTTCTTCGCGGCTTCGTAGCGCTGATTTCCTCCGAGGATTACAAGCTTGCCCGTCCTGTTGCTTAAAATGAGCGGGCGCGCTTCGAAGTAGTCAGGATTGTCTTTAATCGATTGACAGAGTGAGTCGAAGCTGTCCTTGTCAATTGTTCGCGGATTGTCCTCGAGCTTGTGCAATTCGGAAAGATTTCTATACTTCACGGCGGTTATACTTCCTGTGCTTACGTAGCTCTTCCATTTCTGCCGCTCGCTCTTCTGGCGTGCGCTTCTGCCAGCGTTTTTTCGCGTTTGCGGCTACTTTTTCGTGAAAGGCGCGCCATTTCTCCGCGTCTTTCTTCAATTTCTTATACTCTGCGATTGGCAGAGTGATTTCTTTAGCCTTCGTCATTTACTGAGCCTCCATATACGTTTTATAGTTTTTAGATTGCTGTGAGAGTGCCTTCTTTGCGTCGTCCTCGGTCGCGTAGTACGCGATTGGTTTATAATTCACCGCTCCGCTTATAGGCACAACCACCAGCTCGCCTGTGCGCTTGTCTTGCGCGATTGCGTAGGCTACCGTGTTCTCGACGAGCTTCGTCGCTTCGTAGGAGCCTTCTTTTGATTTGATTTCTTTGTAGGCGTTTTTCCAGTTCGGCTGGTATTGGTTCGCTGGGTGCGCCGCCAGCTCTGCTCGTGCAATTAGTGCCGATTTGTAGGCGAGGGCGTCTGGGTATCGCTCGAAGCTGTTGCCGAGTGATATTCGCGCCGCGTCTGTGATTTCGCCGCGATTTTCTGCGTCGCGCACTTCACCTTCTGCGGTTAAGTAGTAGTACTTTGCGCCGATTGCTGGCTTAAAATACCGCGCCAGCTTTGTATCGACTTTTACAAAGAACTTCGCGAAGTCGTTAATTTTATCAATCTTAATAATGTACGCTTCGTTGTCGACTGATACCAAAGCGTCGCCGTTTGTTGATTGATAAAACATAGCGCCCGCTTTGCATTCTGGCGTGTCTTGGATTAGCTTAAAATACTTCACCGTTGTCGTCTTCCTTTCTGAGTTTGTCTAGCTCATCTCTTACGATTTCTATAGCTTCGGTTGCGCCGTAGGCTACATAACCGTCAATTCCTGCGCGCTTCAATTCTTCCAGCCAGAGCTTCTGCTTTGGCGATACTGTCGGGCGCGCGCCTCGTTGCCGCTTCATTTCGATAGCGATAAGCTTACTTCTGCCGTTTCGCTCTGATTTAATTATAACGAAAAGGTCAGGCACTCCGCTTGAAACTCCGAGCTTTCGGTTCACCATTCGATAGGCTCGCTGGCTCTGCTCGTTCGGCACGTGAAAATGCGGCAAGCGCAATATCTCTAAGTAATTTACAAACGCCTTGTGTTCTTCTGCTTCGAGCGGATACTGCCTAGTCGTCAAGGTCTTCATCTCGCGGCACCCAGATTGTGATAATCATCAGCGCAATCACTAAGATAGCCAGCACTGAAAATGTCGTAGCAACCACCTTCACGATAAAGTTGTGGCTGTTGGTAAAAATAAATAGTGGCATTGTTATTAGTCCGCCGATTGCGAAGACTACCACGCTCACAAAGAGCCTTGCTATTATGTCTATAATTTTCTGCCTCATTTTTCTCACCCTCCTCTTAAAATGGTATCTCCGATAAGTCGACTGGCTCGTCGAGTTTTACGTCGTCGAGTTTTACGTCGTCGCTTGGTTCGGTTTCTTCTTTCTTCGGCGCTTCTGCGCTTGAGAGTAGTTGTATACTGTTTACAATAACCTCAGCTCTTGAGCGTTTTTCGCCGTCCTTCGTTTCGTATTTGTTTATGTGCAATTTGCCGACAACGCCGACGCGCTTGCCTTTACTTGTGTATTTCGTTACCACTTCCGCGGTTTTTCCCCAAGCCAGGCAGTCGATAAAGTCGACGTACTCTTTTTCAATTCCGCCCACCGCGATTGTAAACGCGGCTATATTTTTACCCGACTTTGTGGTGCGCGCTTCTGCGTCGCGCACCAGTCTTCCTACTAGCGTTACGTTGTTAATATCTGCCATTTTTATAAAGCTCCTTTCTTAAATGACGCGCTCTCTTTTAATAATACAGCCAGCGACGATGTCTGCGCCCGTTTTCTTTACGTAGTCCTTGATGAGGCTCTCGCTTGGTACACAAAGCTCTCGAGGCACTTCGTTCGCGTTCACGATTTCGACCGTGATTTTTTCGCGACTTCCTGTTTTTGGTGCTTCTTTCTCTATTGCGCGAGCGGCGGCTTTGGCTTCTGCTTCCATTTTTTCCGCGAGGGCTTTCGCCTTGTCGATTTCTAACTGTTGCTCGGCTTCTTCCTTCTCCGTTTCTGGATTTTTTGCCAGCTCGATTTTTCGCTCGGCGATTTCCTGGCGAAGTTTGCCGATGAAGGCAATTGCGAGCGGGTGCTTCGCGTCGTCGTTTAGTGCGGCTATGCGCTCCTCTGCGATTTTCTCGCTCTTGTCTACGTCTTCTAGCGTCTTTGCGTCTTCGATTGCTACCGCGCTCTTAATCTCTAGCAGGCTTACCCAGACGCGCTCTGCTTCGCGCTTCTTCTTCTCTTCCTCGGCTCGCTCGAAGGCTAGGATTTCGTTAGCAACAATTCCGCGAGCTTCTTCGGCTGGCGCTAAGATGTCGCGCTCCGCGCTTATGAATTGCTTTTTCACATCGTCGAGCTGTCGTGTGAAGTTCTTACGTAATTCTTCGGTTGACTTCTTGTGTGCTGTGATGTCTTTTATGACTTCCTTGGCGGTCTTTACGTCTGCGGCTGTTTCGACCTTGACGTTCTTGGCTCGCTCGAGCAGCTCGTTTGATTTAATTTTCAGCGGTGATATTGCTTCTATTTGTTTGTTCGCCGCCTGGCGTAGTTCTTGATTGGCTTCGTTCATACGTACCCTTTCTTTAGTTTGTTGTGGTTTAATTATATCAAAAATTATGTAACGCTACAATACTTTTACGTTGTATTCGCGCACTTTTTTCTCGGCGGCTTTCAATTCGTCGATGAATAGCGCCACCTCAATTTCGAGGTTCTTGATGTAGTCCTCGTCGCGGTAGACGCGCACTATTACTATCTGTGCATTCTCTGAAAAGTCTGGCGCGTAGCTGACCCAGTCCCACCAGAGCCGCTCCTTGTCGCACATCATATTTCCCTGGATTTGAGGTATGTAAATTGACGGCACTTTCCCTGTCGTTAATGCTTCGAGGTGGTGCGCTGGTGTGCGGTTCTTGATTTCTATACCGCCTTTACCTTCGCCTCGCCAGTTGTCGACTTCTACTATTCCGTCAGCGCTCGCTCCTGTTTCTAGGAAGAGGTGCTTCTTTAAGCCGCGCTCTTCTACTGTGTTGCCTGTTTCTAACTCATACCTGAGCCTTGCGGCTGGCTCCATTTGCGTACCCCAATCCATATAGGCAGTCTTGCCGTAGCGGCTGTATGGCTGACCTGTCAGCCGTTCGGTCAGTAATTCGGCGAGGTAGTTTTTGCGGGAGGTGCTTGCGTATCTTGCAAGCCCTCCGCGCTTGGCGAGGATATCGCCGTAGCGGCTGGCTGTTGGTATTCCGAGGCGGTCTTTGTACCAATCCTCTGTTCCCTGTTCGTGTGTTGTCGTGTCCATTTTAGCCCTCGACTTTTGTTGCGGTTGCTTCTTTAATTTTTCGCAGTCTTTCGCGTGCGACTGTTGCGGCGTAGGCTTGCTCCGCTGGAGCTAGGCTCGCGTAGGCAGCTTTTAATTCGGCTATCGTTTCGGCTTTCTTTAATCGCTCAAAGGCGTCCTCTTGCGGTTCCTCTGTCAGTCCGTAGTCTGAATTGTCGATTGTGTCGATGTCTTTCACCTCCTCGAAGAAGTAGCGCTTGCAGGCTCGCTTTATGACGGATTTTAGCCAGAACTCCGTGTCCCATTTTTCCCAGAGATAGTTGTTGCGGCTACTCTTCTTCATTTTTTCGAAGTCTTCGACGGACAAGCCCTCGTAGTGTTCCGCGTCGCCTGTCTTAATCACACAATACGCGCCGACGATTTTTGAATTGCTGAAAGGCTTAATCTTGTGAGAATAGACGACCTTTCCGCTCTGTTTTTCGACTGTGAAGTCGTCGTCTTCGCGGACTACCTGGACGTCAAAGGTTGCATTCGGGTGCAATTTCAGCACTTTGTTTTTGTAGCCCTGATACGTAACCATTGTCATATTCGCGCCCGATATGACGACGTTGACGCCGTCGAGGGGCAGGCTTAGATTCAGCCATTTCGCAATCATTCCAGCGAGCGTGCGCGCTCCGTTCTTGCCTACGACGCGCTTGTCGGCTGATTTTCGCGACTCTTCTATGAGCGCCTCTCTCACGTAGCGGAGGCTTGCGCGTGCGTCTTTGCTGTCTACGTCTACCTCCATTTTCTCGAGTTCGTCTTTGATTTCTGCTATGATGTCGTTGATTTTTTCCACTTCGTTCTCCTTATTTAGTTGCTTTACTTTATTATAGTGTAACGGCTCAATTTTTGCTAGTCTTTGCGCGGTGTTCGCGTGAAGCGTTCTATTGCTCGCTCTAAGAACTTTTCAGGGTCTGTGCTTGACCTTACTAGTCCGTTGCCTGTCATTCTTCGGCAAGCGGTGAAGATTTGGTTGTTAATCCTGCTCGCGAGTGGCTCGTAGTAGATTTCTAGCACTTCGTCGCCGTCTTGGATTTCCATTTGGACGGGCGCGATAATTCCGCGGGTGGTTTCGCCTGCTAGGATTTCGACCAGGTGTCGCTTCTGTATTCGCGGGGCGTGCAAGGTGATAAACTCGCCGCTGTCGTCGATTGGCAGAACTACCTCCTCCGCCAGCTCATTGGCGAGGGCGAGTAGGTCGCCGTTATATTCGCCGTTGACTAGTTCGTCGTGTAGCGCCATTTGTAGCAGCTTATCTGCTAGGCTCGCGGTTCTATTCGCTGTAATCATCTTGTTGCTCCGTTTCTTCTATAACTCGCTGTTTGGTTGCTTCGTCGACTTCTTCGCCGCAGTCTGGGCATACAATCGCGTATGTTCCGCCGCAGGCGCATTCGACGTAGCCGCTCTCGCCTTGTCCACAACAAGGGGCTTCGAGATAAGCGTTTTCGTGCTTGCATTCTTGCATAGTTTTACCTTTCTCTTACGTTTGTTGTACTTTCATTATATTGTACCCTCTCAAAAATATCAAGGCTTTTTGTGGAGATTTTCAAAGATTTTTAGCCCTTAAATGAAAGCGATATTGTCCCGCTTTTTCTTCTGCTCGGCTCTCATTCGAAGAACCAGCTTGTCGAACTGCTTGCGAAGCTTTGCGGTGGAAAGAATATTTTGCGACCAGAAGTCGTCCTCTTGCGACCATTTCATCACTGCGTTAATTTCGGCGTAGCTGTAGCCGTCGAGCCTGTGGATTTTCTCGATAGTTTCGATGTCTTTCTGGAGCTGTGCTTGTGTTCGCTTTTTGTTCGCCCTGTTTGGTAGTCGTTTTTTTATCATTTCGTGCATTTTTTCGA
>ERZ773272.108-NODE-108-length-32834-cov-8.784496_pt1 | contig 32834 bp, 35 predicted proteins | sample MGYA00511891_ERZ773272 | MGnify/ENA primary metagenome ERZ773272 (study PRJEB29015, sample SAMEA2738150) | human oral metagenome | biome: human oral; feature: human-associated habitat; material: saliva | place: China | collected 2198 ...
CTGCTTATTGATAGAAAGCTTCGTAGCATGTGATGTGACTTTACGAAACCTAATTCCCTCGAATGTGAGGAAATTAAAACTCGGCAAATCATCATCTTATATAGCCAACCAGTTCTGCGGTTGAGAGAAAGGAAATGACAATGCGTGATATCAAATTCCGAGCTTGGGACAACCTAGAAAAAAGAATGCGAAAAGTCGTGTCCCTGCACTGGCAAGGCGACAAACTTGTGTCAGCTAAGCTTGAGGGCGAAAATGAGCCGATTCCAATTGAGGGACGGCTGGTGATTGAGCAATTCACAGGCTTAGTCGCACGTGATGAAGAAATTTGGGAAAACGATATAGTTGAGGTTACTAGCACATATCATGATTATGGATTGGGTGCAATCTTTTGGAACGATAATGACCTGAGATTTGGAGTTAAACTCAACGAGAACCCAATACCATCTGCAATGTACGAGATTGACGCAGGACGAAGTGAGGTTACGTTTGTCAGTAATATCCATAAGAACCCTGAATTGTTGGAGGAGAAAGGATGACAAAGGTTAAATTCGATATAGCAGGTCAGGTTCCGAGTAAGAAGAATAATAAGCGACTTCTAAAGAACTCTCGAACAGGAAAAATGTTTATCGCGAGCAGCGAGAAGTTCAACGAATGGCACAATCAAGCTATGATGGATTTGTGTTTCAGGCTGAATAAAGACAGAGATGTCTTTCGTAATAAGCAAGTAGAGATAGAATTAACATTTTACAATAGTGACAATCGACGGCATGATCTCGACAATATGACTAGTAGTGTATTAGATTTACTAGTTGACGCTGAGTTTATCGACGATGATTGTTGTCGAGTTGTAAGTAAAGTCGTTTCTATTTTCGGCGGAGTAGATAGACAAGCGCCTCGCGTTGAAGTTGAGATTAATAGTGTTGAGTGTAAGTAAGTATGCACCTAAAAACTCATGTAGCGAGTTATGCTATAATAATCATAGAATTGCGGATCGAAAGGTCCGCTTTTTGTTTGGAGAAATATCATGACGACCAAGAAAACAGTGAAAAAGCGCGTTCCCAACAAGGGAGGGCAGCCGACGAAATACAAGCCAGAATATTGTCAACAACTAATTGACTATTTTTCAATCGATCCCACAAAAATCACGGAAGACGAAACCGTCTCGTCAGCTGACGGAGATAAGCTTATAGCTAGAAGAATGCCTCAGAGAATGCCGTGGCTTGAAGGATTCGCTCGAAAAATTGGCGTACATCGCAACACTTTGAGGGACTGGTGTGATCTTCATCCAGAATTTGCGGAAGCCTATGAAACCGCGAAAGATTTACAACGCGAGTTTATTGTTGATGTGGCTTTAAGCGGTGCTGCTCCAGCAAGTTTCGCTATCTTTACTATGAAGAATGTATGTGGTTGGCGAGATGAGCGCGACTTAAAACTGAAAAAAGCGAAGGAGGAGGGTAATATTGATGACGAAGAACTCCGAGCAGCCATCTTTGAATAACCTGACCAGGAAAGACATTGTACGACTATGCAAAAAATACTGGGAAACGGATAGAAATAAGCTCCGACAATACTTATTAGCAATATTTAAGAGGCGCGAAAACATACATTTATTCGGTTGGTTCATCGCACGGCCGTATTTTCCTTTAGAAACGCCGCCGTTTCATAAAGAGATATTAGACCTGATCAGCAACAAGGACAACCGACGAGTTGGCGTTATTGCGCCACGTGGTCATGCTAAATCGACGACGGTGGATATGACGTATCCTTTATGGGCAGGCTGTTTTGAACAAGAAGAATTCATAGTGATAATCAGCGATACTTATACACAGGCGGCAGAGTTCATCAATGCTCTTAAAGACGAATTCGAGAATAATCCAAAAATTAAATGGTTATTCGGAAATATGAAGGGTGACGACTGGCAGGATGGCGAATTTGTTTTGGGTAACGGCATTAAATACGCCGCTAAGGGATCTGGTATGAAAATCCGCGGTATTCGCCACCGACATACACGACCGACGCTAATGATATTCGACGACATCGAGAACGACGAAAATATTAAAAGCGCCGAGCAACGTCAGAAGTTGTATCACTGGTTTACCAAGGCAGCGATACCAGCACTAGCAAGAGGTGGACGAGCTGTTGTCATCGGTACGATTCTTCACTTTGACAGCCTTGTAAATAAAGTTATGAAACAGCAAGATATTTTCAAAAGTTGGCAAACACGAGTATTTTACGCAATCACAACTGACGAAGATGGAACTGAGCACGCTTTGTGGCCAGAACACCGCAGCCTCGAAAAGCTAAAATCTATGCGCGACAACCCAAATGATCAAGAGTTCGTTGGAAGTATTGCTTTTGCGCAGGAATATCAGCACAAACCATTCAGCGAAGAAGACGCGATAGTCAAGCCTGATTGGATTAAAGAATGTGAACCTAGCCAAGCGCCAGACGAGTATTCTCGCCAAGCTAGAGTGTTGACAGTTGATCCAGCCGCGAGTGAAAGGCAGACTGCTGACCCGACAGCTATGATTGTTGCTGACTTAGGAGCTGACGGCAATGTTTACGTGCGAGCAATTCGAAATCAGCGAACATCACCAAGCATAACAGCCGAAACTATTCAAAATCTTTACGAAACATATCAGCCGCAAGTTGTCGGAATTGAGCAGGGTGCGTTAGGGTTAGTGTTCCGAGACTTATTAGCAGGATTGCCAGTTATTGGGTTGAAACCAGATAAAGACAAGGTACGACGTTTGCTAGCTGTCAGTAGATTTTTCGAGGCTGGAAAAGTGTTCCTAGTCAAGGATATTCAAAACGGACAAGCACTAAGAGAACAGTTGATAGAATTTCCAAAAGGCACACACGACGACATGGTTGACGCGATTGTATACGCGATTAGAATGTTGCTTGTCGATGGATTAAATCAAGGCGAAGAAGGATTTGATGAGAGCGGATCGTATACGTCAAAAGAGGATGATTGGTCAGAATCGGATTTCGTGATATAATCTAAGTTATAAATTGCGGTTACTTAGCCGCATTTTTCTTTTTGGTGAAGTAACTGCTTTATTTCGAGGAGCGAAAGAGTGGCACTATTCAAGAAAGACGAAACACCAAAAAACCTGACTAGCGAAATTGGATTTGCTGGAGATATTGTTTTTGAGAGCTTTGACAGAGAAGAATCTCGTACTGACGAAATCAGTATTAAAGATTATCGAAAAATGCTCGATAGCGACACAACAGTTGAAGCGCTATACAACATCTTTACTATGAGCATTCTAGCGGCGACATATCATATTGACGCCGATAGCGAAGATGTAGACGAAGCACAAGCTGAGTTTGTTCGTCGAAATCTACTAGAGCCACCTCACAAAGGAGGTATTCAGACGCCGATGAACCTGTTTATCGATCAGTCACTCATCGCAATTTATGAAGGATTTGCTTTATTCGAAAAAGTCTATGAATTAAGGGACGGCAAGCTCGTGCTGAAGAGGCTCGCTCATCGCGACAGCACTACATTAACACTAATCAGAGATGAGGTTGGTGGCTTTGGTGGAGCTAAGCAACGAACGACAGATATTGACGGAGCCGCTCAAGAAGTGATAATCCCAGCTTATAAATGCTTTTTGTTTACTTACGGAAAAAGCCGAAATTATCTTTACGGTCGCAGTGCTTTTAAGTCGCTATATCCTCGTTATGACAAGAAGCGTCGACTCGAGTATTTGGATAGTGTAGCTTTGCAGGCTGATGCCATCAAGCCAAAAGTTTTGAAACGAACGGTCGATGGTGTTGTGTCTGAGCAATTGAAGAAAGCGCGAAATAAAGCGCTGGAGGTGCTTGGCAGATTAGGAAAACACAACTCTGTAGCGTCTATTCCGTACGGTTACGAATTGGACGTGCTTAACACAGAAGGGCGCGATCCACATCAATCGATCGAGCGACAGAACTCAGAAATGGCGCGAGCATTCCACGCTAGCGTTATTCTAACGGCGACTCAAGGTTCCGCAAGCAACGTAGGCTCATATAGCCTAAGTACTAATCAGAAAGACTTGCTACAGACCGCAATTACTGGTGTTATGCGACTGCTTGAATCTCATATTAATCAATATCTCATCGCTGATCTTATCGACTTGAACTTTGCGGAGCGACACTATCCAGAATTCCACTTTGACACACCTGACGAATCTATTATTTCGGCAGTGTTTGAGGCATTCAAATTACTCGTTCAAAAAGACAGAATATCAGATGACATCGCTACTGGAATCGAGGAATCGACAGCGACTCGTTTAGGAATTGACCTAGACGCGATTAAAAAACGTCGTCAAGAAGAACCGAAAGACGAAAAAGTAGACGATGATGACAGCGACAATGACAAAGACGGAGGCAATGGCGGCAACGCCGACAAATTTCTAGACGAAAATGACAAGATTAGCGAAGTCGCTCCTCCTGAACCTCACGAACACGTTACAATCAATCGAGATTTAACAGACGCCGAAAAACGAGTCAAGTTCGACGCTATTCAGGATTGGATGAAGGCGCAGGAGGATAGTTTCGCCGCAGCAGCCACTGAAGAGTTGAATAAAGTGATTGATAACATTTCACTTGACGAAGCGTTCTCGCTACCAGCCAGTTACACAGCATTAATCGCAAAATATTATCGCACAGCTTACAATTACGGAAAATTGTCTGCGGCGGATGAGCAAAAATTGCCAGCGCCAGCCCTAAAAGAAGAACGCAAACTCCACGAAAGACAGTACGTAGACTTCATCGTCGATATGCAGAATGAAGATGTGAATAACATTATTACTGGAGAGTTATTGAAGCAATCAATTAATCTTGCGGATGAATCTGATGAAGATACAGAAGAAATCGAACCGACAACACCTGTTTATCAAAGTACGACTCAAAAAAGCGCCGTACTAGAAGCTATTAAAATATCGGCTGGCGCGTGGGTAGCGCAGGCTGTGCTTGGAACGAAAGGCACTATCATTTCTCAAGGTATGAACGACGGACGCGATGACAGTTTCGCTTCATTTGACGAAGATGACGACACCGCGGTTTATCAGTGGTCGGCACTGATGGAAAAAAACACTTGTCCAATTTGCGCAGAATTAGATGGCAAAGTAATATCTGCCAATGAGCGTAAAACGATGTTTCAGCGACCGCCAAAGCATATCAACTGTAGGTGTATCTGGACGAGAATATCGGCGTTAAATAAGGAATATAAGTTGCCAGAAATAACCGGAATTGACGAAAAAACAATGAAGCGCATAGAAACTGCTCAATTCCAGAGTAAAGCAGCTATTGGTTTACCTGATGGGATAAGTAAGAAAGCAGCGATTGAGTCAGCGAAGATCAATTGTCACGATCCGCTATATATGACGCCTGCTGAAGTGGAGTTTTACGAAAGATGGAAAGACAGACTCAGCCTAAAACGGTTGCCGAACAGAGGAAGTCAGCCTTCGAATGATTTTTCTATTGGCGATAAAGAGTTCGAGCTCAAAAGTATTGCTGTCGTTGGTGCGCATACTGTTAGAAATCGTATTCATAGAGCGACAGACAAAGGCAAGCGTAACGTTGTATTGGACATAATAGCAACTGATAAGGTACAGCAGCAAGATGCCTTGCAACAAGCTAATGATTTCGTGAATAATCCCAAATTTGGCAGTAAGCTTGATTCACTAATCGTTTGTATCAAGGATAAGAAATATACAATAAAATAAGGTGTACCGCTTTCCGAGACCAGACCCGGGGCGCATACACCTTATATTGACATATTACCACGACCGCTATAAAAAGTCAATAAATAGTTGTTGCTAATATCGTTTTTGTGCTATAATGTCGGTAATGAATTGCGATCGTATGTGATCGCAATTTTCTTTTGAAGATCAGGGCTTCACCCGCCAAAGTAACCACTAGACTTTTGCAACACAAACATTTTTGACACTGTTACAGGTTGATATTTGTAGAACTCACACTTTTCTTACATACGATCGCGGTTCATACAGGAGAAAAAAGTATGTATGTATTTATCAATCGAGATGTGAACGTCGAGCTAGCAGATAACACTAGCAGTAATTTTAAGAGGTTCAAAAAGCAGATTTGTCGATTTGGCGAATATGTCGATCCTAACAACTCATCACGAAAGATGATTTTGGACAAGATTTTCGGTAAACGTCTTAAAGAAAATTTCGATAGCGGAAAATATGGCGTCGTCGCTGTTCCATTGGGACATCCAAAAAGCGCGGCTGAGCTGGCGGCTCTGAATAAAGGCGAAATGGTAGACATGGAGCTTACAGACGAAGGTATTGATGCAGTCATTGAAATTCGCGACGAAGAAACTGCCAAAAATATCGAAAATCACAATATTCCTGACGTTTCAATGGGCTTTGAAGACAATTATCTCGATAAAAGAACTGGACAGCGTGTCGGTCCGCTGTTGAAACATATCGGATTAGTTGTCGATCCTTATATAAAAGGAATGCAGCAGTTTATGCCGCTTGCTGACGAAACGCCAGCAATATTGTTTAGCGATAGTCAAGATTACGAAAAGGAGGAAGAGACTATGAAGGTAAAAGTTAAGAACGACCGCGAATTTGACGTTCAGGTTAAATTCCAGGAGGACGGTGAAGAGAAGGTTGAAACAATCGCCGCTGGTGCTGAAATCGAAGTGCCAGAAGACCAAGCAGAGGCTGTAAAGCAGCAAATCGCTGACGCTGAGGCACCTGAAGCAGAAGAAGCTGAAGAGAAAAAAGAAGAAAAAGAAAATGAATTTTCTGATCGAGAAAAAGCGTTGGCTGATCGCGAAGCAGCAATTGCAGAAAAAGAAGCTGCTCTAGCGAAAAAAGCTGCTGAGGCTAAGTTTGATAAGTTGCTGAGTGATGGCAAGGTGGTGCCAGCTCAGAAAGAAGCGTTTATGGCATTGAGCGAAGTTGCTAGCCAAGAAATCAACCTATCCGATGATGAAACCAAGACTGTTGATACGTTATTAAGCGAGTTTATTGAGTCAAGTCCAGCGCTGAATTTGACTGACGAAAAAGGAGCTGAAAGCGATGACAACAGTGGAGGCGAAGAAGTTGAGCTTGGCGACGAGGATAAGAGAACCATCGAGCGCTATGGCTTGAACGAAGAAGATTATAAAGAAGTAAAGAAGGAGAATCAATAATGACTTTTCTACGACAAGACGGCGATTTGATCTCAGCTCCATTTGGCACCAATGTGATCAATCGCGGACAATTAGTTACTGTTGACGCTGCAGGCAATGCTAAAGCAGCAGAAGTAGGCGCAAAACCATTTCTAGGCGTTGCAATGGAAGGCACTAGCAGCTTAGTTAAGAATGAGGTGCGTGTTTATCGAACAGGTGTGTTCCAATTGGCAATCGACTCAGTAGCAGCTGCTGACTTAGGTAAAGCTGTTGCAGTTGCTACACCTGACAAGGTTACGACAACTGTTAGCGCTACCGCTCCTGCAATCGGACAGATTGTTGAAGTAATTGATAACAAAACTGTAGGCGTTCGCTTGAGCTAAGAAAGGAAGATGAAATGAACTTGAAGCAAGTTTTACAAAATCTTGATACTGTAGTCAAAACAGTATACAAGACGACTAAAAAAGAATACAAAGACCCACTAGCTGGCATTCTTTACGACGTTACGCCAGTTACAGGCGCCGTAAGTAACATCGTTACTTTGAACAGCGTTCCAGGTATGCGAGAATTTAAGTCAGAGCGCAAGCACGGTGTAGCTGACAACACAGTTTACACAATCGCTCCTCGAAAATGGGAGTCAACTCTGGATGTTGAGCGCGAAAAGATTGAAGATGACGACCTCGGTCAGATTCCAAACCAAACTCGTGTTATGACTACTAAGAGCGGTCGTCACTACGGCGCGTTGGCTGTAGCTGCACTTCCTGTTGGCTTTACTGCTAACTTGAGCGACGGCAAGCCATTCTTCCACGCTGATCGTGGCAACTTGATTACTGGTGCATTCAGTGCTACGACTTTCGGCAGGGCTTACGATGCTTTGGTTGGCATGAAGGACGCTGACGGTGATTTGATCAACCCAATTCCAACTCACTTGATCGTTGGTTTGGAAAACCGCGAAGAAGCTGAGAAAGTCTTGCTACGCGAGCGTTTGGACAACGGTCAAAGCAACCCTAACTACAAGCGTGTTGAGTTGATTGTTGACCCACGAATTGCTGGCAAGGCTACATTCTTGGTTGCAGCTAAAGAAGGTATGTGCCCACTGACGATTGCTGAGCGCGTGAAGGTTGGTGAGCCTGTTGCTAAGACTGACTTGAATAGCGACAAGGCATTCGAGACTGATATCTTTAGCTGGGGCTTGCGCGGTCGATACGACGCAGCTTATCAAGCAGCACAGTTTATTGTAGGCTTGAAAGGCGCTTAGTCGTTAGTCTTGAGGCGGAGGAGTTTATCGTCCGCCTTAGTCTGAATACTAAGAATATAAAAAGGGAGTTGCGATGATATACTACACGACATTACAAGATATACTCGAAGAAGCTGGACTTCATCATGTTGAAAATGGCGTTGGTCTAAACGGCGCAGTTGATGGCGTAAACAAAGTGTTTACTACTGATCGCAAGCCGATTACAGATCGCAATTTTGACGATGCGGTTACAGTTGATGATTTTGTCGTGTTTGTTGACGGAACTCCAGTCAAAGCTGTAAAGGTTGATCCTGATTTTGGTGTGATTGAGTTAGAAAAAGCACCGAAAGCCGATTCTGTCGTTACTATAGATTATTCATACGCTTCAGTACCTCTAAGAGTTGTTGAAAAAGCTCGATTGGCGGCTATGGAATGGATTAATAAGAATATGTCCGCAATTGATCCATGCGCACCATACAACAGAGAAGAAGGTAAGCCTATTCCTGGAAAAGTTGCAGAATTGTGTATGAATTATGCCGCGGCCCGACTCTTAATTCGAGAATATGGCTACAACCAGGACATTGAAGGCACGAGCAAAGATGGCTATAAGCGACTAGAGACTGTTAAAGAAGATTTGCAGGAGTTCATGAAATCTGGTGGTGTTTGTGGCGAAAGTGGCAGCGATTCTACTATTGGATTAGGCTCTATCTCTGCATATTGCGATAGCGACTTATTCGGAAGATTCTCAGGCGCAAGTCGAATCCACGGCGATCGATGTTATGAACGCGAGGATTAGTCGTGAGCTTGCAAATCACATTTTCAGTTGAAGGACGCGACGAAGTCATGCGCGAATTGGATTTGCGCGGACGTAAAGCTAAAAACATACAGACGTCGCTAAGAGAGTCTGCTGAATATATGACAAATGTCATTGATCAGAACTTTGGTTCACGCGGTGGCGTTTGGGGCAAGTGGAAAAAGCGAAAAAAAGCGTATCCGTGGCAAATACTTGAAAAAACTGGCGCAATGCGTCGAGGATTTCGTAGCAGAATATCATCAAAGCAGGCTGAGATATCCAACTCGCGCTCATATTTCAAATATCATCAATCACGTCAACCGCGTAAATATCTGCCGCGCCGCGTGATGATGGCGATTGAAGAACAGCAGGCGAAAGAGATAGTTCGCATATTCCAACGTAATATTTTTGATTAGAAGGAGAAGGCAATGGCAAAATACGTAGATCCAATACTCAAACAGATAAGAGATATTTTAGAAAAAGATGGACCAGAAATTTTACGCGGTCGATATGGTTATGGCGACCCTGTCGTGATCAATAAGAGTCAGCTGACGCGACCGATGGCGTTTATCAGCTTTGACAATGACTACGAGGTTCACGATTCGGCTGGCGGCGAAATTGAGAGCAATATGGCGATCGTTTTGTGTGTGGTCGTAGACATGACTAAGGATTTCAATCAGGGAACAGACGCCCGCAGCCATCTCGAATTAGTAGAATTAGTAGCAGCCAGGCACGATGACATGACGCTTCGAAAAGATAGCATTATTGGCGCACTAAGAGCTAATCAAGATCCAGGCGATCGTGTGTGGATTGACGCTGGAGAAGAGACGACTGTAGAATTTGACGCTACGCCACGCGATAAAGGATTATTTACAGCTGAGGCTATTGTGAGGTTTAAGGTTAAGCACGCGCAATTCCGACCAGATTTATTATCTTAATGTGGTATAATTAGAGTAACAAATTGCGGTCTCGAAGATCGCAATTTTTCTTTAAGTCCGCTTTTGTTTACCTAGGTAAATAATAAAAGGAGAAAGCAAATGGCTACATTTAGCGGACGAAAAGTTGCTGTTGGTATTGGACTAGAAGACCCAAACGCCAAAGGCACAGCGGTAGCACCAACTTACGGAGCACCACATCTAGATATTAGTTTTAAGGATTCGCCAACAAGCAAAATGAACGAATCTGCGCTTGGCACAATCATCAAGAACAACGGCAAAACCGACGTTTTAGTTGAAGGTGATGGCTCGATTTCGACAAAATTGTGGGTCAAGGGTCTGTACTATTGGCTCGCGCTAGCATTTGGACAGAAACCAACGACTACAGCTGTACAAGGCGACACTACAGCGAAAGAACACGCATTCACACTACGAGATGACAATAATCACATTTCAGCTACTATGGCGATCAAAGAGCCAAATCTGTCTGCTCGATTTGCGTACGCAATGGCTGATACAGTGACATTTACGTGGACACCTGACGATTTTCCAAAAGTTGAAGTAGCGTTTAAGTCTCACAAGAGCGTTACAGCTAGCGACAACATCACTTACACTATCGACGACACTGAGTTTTTGCCAAAGCACGCGTCATTCAAGATTGCCGACAATTTGGCTGGTCTTGACGCCGCTCCTGAGGCTAAGGATATTAAGAGCTTGACGTTGACTATCAGCAAGAACCTTCAGCCACAGCAAACGATGGATTCTAAGGATACTTACGGCGAGATTCTAAACGGCGAATTTGAAGTTTCAGTTTCTATTGAGAAGCTGTACCGCGACAGTACTTATCGAGCTATGAGCTACAACGATGAGCGAAAAGCACTACGTCTGTCATTTATCGATGACAAGAGCAAGGCTGGCTCGAAAACCAACACAAGCCTGACATTCGACATTGCAGTTGCTGCGTTTAGCGGTTATGAGCCAAGCTACGGCGTGAGCGATATCGCTACTGAGAAGATTGACGCTGTTATGTTGCTTAATACAGCAGACTTCAGTAAGTCATTTACTGCAAAATTGGTTAATAAGTACACTTATTAGCCTCAAATATAAAGAAGAGCCCGCAATACGCGGGCTTTTTCTATCTTCTACGACTTTCGCAAGCAACTCCGTCGCCGTCTCTGTCTAAATCTGGCGAATATCCAGGTTCGCCACGACGCATATTGCTATATCCAGCAGCGCGAGCTTCTCGACAACTGCTAAACGTTACACCATCAGCAGACTGATTTTGAGCTGGAGCAGGTTGCGCTTGTTGATCTGCTGGCTTTTCGGTGTTGCCGCCACATGTATTTGCCGCCCACAAGCCCTTATTTTCTTGTATAGCTATTCTCTGAGCTTCTTGGAACTGCGCTTGCCATTTGTGAGGATTAGAATTATATGTGTATTCATGACCGTAGCCTTCACGAATCATCGTATAAGCTACGTTTGTGCCGTCTTCGAGGTAAATATAGAACAAATCCCGTCCATATTTATCTTTACTGCTCTGAGTAGGATCTGCGACTAAATAAACCGTTTTACCAGCAACTAAATCATTCATTTTTTGAGAAGCTTCTCTACCGAAACACTGAACTGGCTTGCGCGGGTGCTTAGTTTCAGGTGTATCAAGTCCAACTAGACGAATTTTTGCGTGGTTCGACGTGCGAATCGTATCGCCATCTATTACCTCTGTTACAGTATCTTTTTCACCTTGCTGAAAATTCGCGTCTTGGGCTAATGCTGGATTAAACTTTGGAGCCTCTGGCTGTTTTTCTGGTTGTTTTTGAGCTTGCTCTGGCTGTGTTGTTTGAGTATTAGATTTTTGCTGTTCAGCCACGTGATTGTTATTCGATAGCGCACCGCCAACACAAAAAGCACAAAAAACTACACACAAAGCCACAATACGAGAAGTATTATTCAGCTTTTTCCACTTAAAAGCGACATTTCCTAGTAGTAAAACGCTCGAAATCATAAAAGTGCTCGATATAGCATCCATAAGACCGCTCGGTAGCCGACATATGAAAAATATAATAGCTATAATGTAAAACCAAGCAGGAAATAATTCTTCCAACTCAAAATTAACATTCTTTTTATCAATTGGCGATATTGTAGACTTCATATTATGAATTATAGAGTTAATTTGGTATAATACAAGTAATAAATTGCGATCTTGTGTCGCAATTTTTCTTTTGCCACAAAACGATCGCTTTAATACAAGGAGGTTACTTCAGTGGAAGATACGAAAACTATTCAACTACCTAGCGGAGGCGAGGCAATTTTGAAAACGGCGATTACTAACCGTACACGTAAAGAATTTGCAAAGGCAAAGGATGACGTAGACTTAGCTATCGAATTAGGCATAAAGGCTGTTCTTATCAGATATAAAGATGCTGACGGTTCAGATGCTGCGTATGAAGCGCTGATGGATTCAACAAGCGGCGAAGATTTTAACTTAATATCTGAGCAACTACAAGAAGTCCTTGATCCGCAAGCAAGCCCAAAAGAATAACCGCGCTCGCACAAGATTATGAGCGTGCTTATCGAACAAAAACAGCAGCTCCAGAGCCGATTGTCATCGCAGGGATTCTAAAAGACTACGGCTGGACTTACGAAGAATACCTGGACACACCTGAATGGCTTATAGAAGCAATTATGGCGAAAAGAGCAGTTGAAAACAAAATAGAAAGCGAGTCTTACGACAAATTATCAAAAGGACGTAACTGACAATGGCAAGCAACGAATTAACACTAGTAATTAAAGGAAATAGCTCACAATTGGTTTCGGCTTTATCAAAAGCTGGTCTTGCTGTTGATAACTTTACGAACAAATCGAGTAGTTCTAGTGATAAGACGAAAAATGCTTTTAGTGGCATTAGTGGTGCAGTTACGGTCGCGGCTGGTAATTTGATTTCGGCTGGAATTCATAAGTCTTTTGATATGATTAATAGCTCTGTTGATGGAGCTATTCGTCGTGTGGACATTTTGAATAATTTTCCTAAGGTTATGAGCAACCTTGGGATTTCTGCAGACGCCTCAAAAAAGGCGATCGCTCGAATGTCTGACGAGCTGAAAGGGTTGCCTACATCACTAGACAGCGCAGCTATGTCTGTACAGCGATTAACCTCGAAAAATGGAGATGTCGGCAAATCCACGGACATGTTCTTAGCGCTTAATAACGCTATTCTAGCGGGTGGCGCACCGATGGATATTCAGGCTACGGCAATTGAGCAGATTTCGCAAGCATACGCTAAAGGTAGACCTGACATGATCGAATGGCGCTCATTACAAAGCGCTATGCCAGCCCAGTTGAAACAGATTTCAAAGGCGTTCTTCCAAAACGGCGCAGCTATCGACAAGTATCTAGAAAAAGCTCGCGAATACGCGAAGAACAATCCGATGTCTTCGACAGGAAAAGAGCTTGTCGAGCAATTAGAGGCTGTCAAAAATGGCACTGGCGACATGACAACCGCGCTCGGCACGTCAATGCGAACTGGAATTGTGTCAATGGACGAATTCATGGACACGATCACAAAATTGAACACTGAAGGTGTTGACGGATTCCAGAATTTCAAAGACCAAGCCAAAAATTCTACTGGCGGAATTCAGACCTCTATAGAAAATATGAAAACGGCTGTCGTTCGTGGCGTGAGTAAGATCATTGGTGCTATTGGTGGTGGAAACATAACGGGGGCAGTGAGTGGCTTTGGTTCTGGAATTGAGAAGATGCTTGGTTCGATTGCTGGATTGATAAATTTCGTAAAAGACAACAGCACTGTGTTTACTGTAATAGCTGTTGCTGTCGGAATATTTGCTGGCGCGGTAATTACCTACAATACAGCCGTGTCTCTAGCTAGTGCGGCCTCTAAGGCTTGGACAGTGGCTACACAAGTGGCGACTGGTGTTCAATGGTTATTTAATGCAGCACTCAATGCTAATCCATTAGCGATAGTGGCTGTAGCTTTAGCGGCAGTTACAGCTGGATTAGTTTGGTTCTTCACACAAACGCAAGTCGGACAGAACATCTGGAACGGATTCGTAGGTATTCTATCGTCGACTATTACTTCAATAGGTCAATGGTTTGGAGGTCTTTGGAACGGCATTGTTGGAGTGTTTGGCGGTGCAGCAGGTTGGTTTAGCGGCGTATTTCAGGGAGCCTGGAACGCTATTGTTGGAGTGTTTGGCAGGATGCCTGGATTTTTCGGCGGCGTTTGGAATACTGTTGCTGGAATGTTCGGAAAAATAGGTAGTTTCGTCGGCAATTCAGTAGGTGGAGCGGTTAAAGGTGCTGTAAATGGTGCGCTTGGCATGGTTGAGCGAATGGCGAACGGATTTATCAATACGATAAATGGCGCTATTGGATTAATCAATAAAATTCCAGGTGTACACATAGGCAATATCTCACAACTACATATTCCTCGACTCGCTACAGGTGGTATTGTGCCACCAACAAACGGTGGATCGATAATTTATGCTGGTGACGGCGGACAGAATGAGTGGGTTGTTCCAGAAAGCAAAATGGCAAGCTTAGTCGCTCAAATTAATAAGCGCACAAATGGCGATGTTGGAGGATTGACGAAGCACATCGTAGTTAATAACACGTATAATGTTCGCGACAAGGTCGATGCTCAAATGGTGGCGAGTGATTTGGGGTATTTATTAAGCCAGGCGTAGGAGGATAAAATGTGGCAAGTATTTTTGAACGATTTTCAGATAAATGATCAGCTGATAGGTATGCATTTAGACGAGCCGATCGAAGGATTGGCTGGACTACCTGCGATTCGAACATCTCAAGGTACGAATTTAGGAGCAAATGGTGGCTGGACCACAAAGCAACTATACGAACCTCGCTTTATCTCATTCAGTGGGCGAATTTTTGGCAGAACGGTGGCAGAAGTCGAGGACAGACGACGAGAATTTTCGACTATCTTAGCTAAAATAGTCAGAAATAAAGGAACTCTTCGCATTATCACGCCTGCTGGACACGTTTATTCAACAGAGGTAGTGCTGATTGGCGTAGAGATGCCGATTAATAAAGTACTGAATTTGGTTGAGTGGAAAATAAACTTAAAAGCCGATGATCCGCTGCTATACGACAACAGCGACGGAGAACTTCTAGCGACAATACGAAAAACTCGACAGGGTGGCTTTATAATACCGTTCGAGCTTCCGCTTTATATTAGCCCAGACGAACAGCCAGCGACTGTGAATAACTCTGGAAACGAAACAATACTACCGAATATCATTATTAGCACCAAGGCGACCAACCCGAAAATCATCAATCGAACGACAAACCAATCGATGGAAATTACTGCGGTGGTTAAAGATGGCGACAAATTAGAAATTGACATGAAAAACAAGACAATATTACTCGATGGAATGAACATTTACGATTTACAGACGGCTGGATCTAATTTTTGGGGACTAATTGCTGGAGATAATCGAATTGAGTTGCAGACAGATATCCAAGATGAGCGAACCGAAGCAGAGCTGAGGTTTAGAAGCGGGTTTATAGGTATTTAGAGATGGCTGATTACAAAATTGAGGTTTACAGTAAAAATGGAAAATGTTTAGGCGATATTCGTCATCTGGCTCAAGGTTTGAAGTGGACAGAGCAGAGAAACGCCGCTGAAACTGTCAGTTTTCGAATGGATTTAGCCAGGTATGAAGAATATGTCAAAAAAACAGGAATGCGACCGTATGATTTTATGGACGCAGGTACGACGGATATTCGGATTGTGAGAAATGGCAAGGACAGAATTGGCGCACACCTTATTAAAATCGATTTTTTACCAAACGACCCCTCGGTAGACATTGAATTGAGTTTTACTGGTTATCTCAATTACTTCAAAGACGCGTATGTTGATGCGGCTTACAATAACACTAGACAAGGAGATATCGCTTGGGGTGTTATTAACCAGTATCAAAACAAGCAAGACGGAGATTTTGGCATACGTCGTGGCGAATTTACGTCCGTAGGAAAAAGCCCTCGTCAGCGTAATCAGACTAGGGCTAATGTGAAGGATTTTCTGGTGCGACTGAGTAATGTTATCGATGGACCAGATTTTCAGTTCACACCCGACAAGAAATTCAATACTTTTGACGCGATGGGAAATTATCGACCAGATATTAGACTAGTTTATCCTAAGAACGTTGCAGGATTTGGTTTTGAGCGCTCGGTGGATAGTTTAGCCAATTATGTCATCGGAATCGGTAGTGGGAATGGTGATGATGCTATTGTCGCCACGGCTACAGACCCATTCTCACGACAAGCGTTATATCGTCGCGAAAAAGTCGCTACATTTAGCTCAGTTGAGAAAGAATCGACGCTTCAAGAAAATACGAACGGTATTTTGGAGATGTTGAAAGATGTTCGCGAGCTACCGAGTTTTACTCTGTCTGACGGTATTTTAGACTTAAACGATGTTGGCTTAGGTGATACGATCTACGCTGAAATGAATGGCTACATTATGTTTGAGCACATTCACGGATTTTACAGAATCGAAAAAATTGAAGTAACTGTTGACGAAAATGACGCTGAAGAAGTAAAGCTAACATTCGATAATTTAAACGTAGATAACATCATCTCACAGCAAGAGTAAATATGAGCAGATTGACAGAATTAGAAGAACATAACGTGATCGGCATGCTATCGAGAATACAAGCGCAGCATATTGACATGAAGAGCACACCACAGCCGACGAGCGTTAAATCTGGAGTTAGGACTTACCAAGTACCAGAGGGCGAGTTATGGGATGAATTCGAACTGTTCCAGAAAGCCAATGGCAGCGAGACATTTATCGGCAAATATCAGAGTTATCTATTGCCTGGAACTAATGGAATAAATAATCCTGGTTCCATCAACATAATCACTGAATTTGTGCCTAAAAATCAGAAAAACCCAGTAGTATATCCATACCTCGTCGCTTCGCTAGATGGCAGGCAATGGGAGCCAACGTATAATCCAGCTGCAGGACTAGCCTTCGCAATAAAAGATCCTAACGCGAGATCTCACATATTTTCTGAGTGGTATTTAAAAGACAACACAAACTATAGAACCAACAATATGTTGAAATTTTCATATATAACTGGCAGCTACTACGACACGCCAGATTCTTCAAGCGTTGAATTCAAGGTCCGTTTTACTGTTCGTAGCACTGACAGAGGTGAGACAAAAATCAAGGTGGTGTTAAGTGCTTAGTAGGATTGATAGAGATAGCTTAATCGCGCAAATAGCTGATATCCAGCGAGAGATGCATGACGAGAAAAATCGGCAGTTTATTGGCAGTAACCAGATAATTATGAAGCTATCTAACATGTCGACTAATACTTGGGACTTTAGCGTGCTGCCACACAGATCAGAGCAGTCTTTCAGCGATGCTGGATGGAATGTCGTTCTTATTACCGCTAGAGCTAAAAATTCGAACAATCTCGTGGCCGATCTTGCAATTCGGACCAACACAAGAGACGCACTCACTAGGGCTATCGATGTGCCATTGCCGCCATCACAATCAAATACCAAAAAATGGTTCGTGCCTGTTTTTGGGAAAAAAATACAGTCGATATTTTTTAAGCTGCAAGTTATCGCCAATGATGATTGTGATATTTCGTGGGAGGAATACCAAGGATGAGTTTAAACCGATCAAGCCAATATCCAGATATTATCCAGACGATGAAGGACATCGAGAGGTGGCAGCGCGAGAAGAAAGAAAATCAAATCGTGGGTGCTGACGCTGTCAAAACATTTTTGGTGCAGACTGAAGATCGTTGGGACTGGATAGGCAAGACGCATTTTGAGGGCTCGGCTAAAATCAAGCGGCTTCGTGTGTCTTTTGAACCAGAAAAGAGCACAACAGCAGCGCTAAAATTACAAACAGCACACGAGATCGTTGGATATCCAACCGCTCCGTTGACCATCAATAGTATGCGCGAGCCTGTTGTTATGGGGCAGCCACAAAATTGGGACGTGACGATCATTTGGTTTGGAGATCAAGAGCTCAGGGTTAAATTTTTTGTGTCGTCGACGGGCAAGGGTCGGTTATCTGTGATATAATTATAGTAATAAAATTGCGACCGCTCGGTGGCAATTTTTCTTATTCAGCCCTTCTGGCGGCGCGGAAAGGTAGAATTATGACAAGGCGAGTTTTCAATTACGGCGGAGGAATGCACAGTCCTGCAGCACTAACGCAACTTATGCGCGATGCTTTAAGCGGAGAAGTGGCAGATGGATTAGACGTAGTAGCTGGAAGTGGAATGAATGTCACAGTCAACGCAGGCACTGCGCTTGTTGGGCGTGATCCATCTTACAGCATCAATGTTATCGGAACAGAGACGGTTAACGTCGGAGCGGCATCTCCATCAAATCCTATAAACGCGGTTATCGTCGCTTATGTAGACAGAAATGTAGCAGGGGATCGGTCTGTAACAGACAATACTAATGATGTTTTCAAGCTAAAAGCTATCTCTGGAGCTGCAGCATCAAATCCAGCTGATCCAACAAATTCTGCGATTCAGGCGGCGATTGGTGCGTCAAATCCATTTATTATACTAGCTAGAGTCAAAAAGCGCGCTGGAGCGACAGCTATTAGCAGCAATGATATCACTGACTTGCGAAAAATGATAACTTTGCCGAATGGTAGAATTAATAACGCTAATTTAATATCCGATGGTACGATAGAATCAAAGAATATTAAAGATGGTTCAATCCTACCACAGAAACTTAAGACTGCTGATATGCTGTCATTCAGCGCTAACAACTCAGCACAGGCTGTCTCTGGTTCGCTAGTTATTCAATCTGGCTGGGTGTCATTTTATGGAAATGGCGGAAAGCAACAAGCTGTACAAGTTAATTTTCCTAAGAAGTTTAAGGAGGTGTATGCGGTTATTCCGACTTTAATCGGATATACAAGAAATACCCCAACATCACCAGCGAGTTTTGATCAGAAAATTGGCGCTGGCACAAATATTGAGTGCGGATCGTTTAATCAAACAGGTACGACTATTACGGCTTCTACATCTGGTATTTTTGGTGGTGCGCATCACGGCATAAGCTGGATTGCTGTAGGTACTGTCTAGTTACTTAACATACTCTAAAACAATACTAACTTCTGAATTTCCCCAATTATAGCTACCAGAGATTGTAATATTCGTTTGATCAATTGAAGTAACGCCTGATTGGTGCGTACCCTCAATATAAGGCAGTGCCTGTTTTATAGGATTGTTTGATAAAACGCCAGATAATCTCATATTGCCATAGTATCGTATTAACTCCCATCTATTAGATAGACCTTGAATACCATGCGGCAAGTTAGATGTGTTAAAACCACCCGTCATATTCACAGTACCACGCACGACTTTACGAAAAATAGGGCGACCGTCAATCCATTTTTGTCCGGTATCCACCTCATTAGTAGAATAATCACCTCTGGCAATTGACGATAACTTCTGTGGTAGGATTGTTTTATGATAAAATAATATATAGAAATGCGAGCAAGCACGCGAGGGTTTTCAGGGTGCTTTATCTCGCATGTTTGTTCGTATTTTTTAAGTTGTCTGTGTTATAATAAAGTCAATAGATTGCGATCACTTCACGTGGTCGTTTTTTTATGGGGAAAATTATGAACGAAAAACCAGAAGTATCAGCAAAAGAATTTGGAGCCTTGTGGGCAAACGTTGAGCATATTAAAGAAAGCGTCGATAGACACACAACCACGCTAGAGCGAATTGAAAACATAGCTCGTGCTAATGTTACTCAAGCACAGCTTAAAACATACATCGCCGAGCACGAAAAGGAATCAGAAGAAAAATACGTCAAACGCACTGAAATCGAAGGCGTTATGAACTTTTGGAGCCTCGTAACAAGCAATTTAGCGAAATTATTTGCAATCGCACTTGTCGGATTAGCTATTTACGCGACTAATAACTTAATTCAGCAAAATAAAACTGTTACAGAATTACAAGAAGAAGTTCAACAATCTCAAGTGAGGAGGAAATAATGGCAGTTCGACAAATCTATGAACCAAATCTAAATATCGGCGCTCAGAGCGGCTGGTGCTTACAGTATGTAGATGACGCGATTAACTCATTAACTCGCTCACCAAACGCTCAAACAGCATACTTAAACGAGTTGAATGCAGGTCGTATAAACACAGGTCCCGCACCTATTGGCGTTTGGGTGATTGGATTTTTGGGATTTTCAATAGGTCAGTATACAGAAGATGGACACGTGTTCTTAATGCGAAAGCGTGAGGATGGCTCAATCGAAATCCACGACAGTGAAGTTCACAGTGGAGCGCGAGGGATTTATAACAGCATTGAAGAACTGATGAACTGGATGGGAAACTATGCACCAGATTATCTAGGATATTCGTATTGTTGCGACGGCAGATGTATAGCTGAAGATTACGACGAAACTCAGCCGACGGATAGAAAAATGGAAGAGGATGGCAACGCTCGCGACGAAGCTAACACAAATTCAGCTATTTTTCAGGAACTAGAAAAAGGCGACGTCATCGCTATGAAGGGTTACGTTACGAACGGTCAACCAGTCGCTGGAGATACTGTTTGGTACGTTACAGCTCGGAGCGGTAAATATATGAGCCGTCAATTGTTCGAGGATAAAGACTTACACGATTTGCCAGATTTGACACCTCAATCTGCACCTCAACCAAAGCCAGAAGAACCGCAAGAAGACTACAGCAAGATTATACTAGACATCTCAAATCATCAAGATGACGCTATTGTAAATCATTTACATAAGTTCGCTGGTGTTATTCTCAAGGCTGGACACGTCGGGCAAAGCTACGGCGGTGATGTGAATAAGATTGACCCGAAACTAGTCAAATTCGCTAAAGCCGCGGGAGATAAGCTACTAGGCATTTACTGGTTGCCTTATTTTTCAACCGAAGAAGAAGCTAAGACTGAAGCAGAGCGTTTTGTCGAAGCTCAAAAGCTTGTCAACGCACCGCTGTTATTCGTCGACTTAGAGCCAGATTTCGAGGGAACACTCGAGCAATTGAAACTATTTAAGAACTTAGTCTTACAGAAGACAGGTAAGCAAGTGTTCACATACGGTGGTGAAGCTATTATTCAGAAACTAGGCTTAGACCGCGTAGATTGGTATCCGAATTACGGCACTAAAGACAATTACGCACACGGCGCGCTAATCCATCAGTTTACCGATACCGGCAAAATTGATGGCTATGGTGGCAATCTGGATTTTTCGACGGCTAAAGTATCAATTGACGAGCTCAAGACATTGGGTAAAATAACCACACCAACACCACCAGAAGAGCCAGAATCACCAAAACCAAGTGAACCGGATACAAAGCCATCTGAATCAGAAAAACCACGGGAAGTGCCAAATAATAAACCAAAGGAGGAAAAAATGGCAACACCAGTATTCACCAAAGAAGACATCGAAGCAATCGAAAAAGTGACCGCAGAAGAGGCTAAACTAGCACAAGGACTAGCTGAGACAGATGAGGCTCAGGAGATCATCAAAGGTATCAGTAAACGAACCAAGCTAATTGTGTATATCATCGGTGACCTACTCTTGGGTGCAAGTGCAATCGCACCACAAGTCGCAATTGCTGTATTGTCTGGCGACCCGTATGTTAAGACAAATGCGATCAGCGGTGCATTAGCCACGGCGGGGCTGTTCTTGCTGACAATGTTTGGTATTTACAAGAACGGCAAAAATAAATAATCTAACGCTAGTTTATGAGTAATTCGGAAATACCGAATAACTGAACTATTCGGAAATCCCGAACAGTTGAAAAACTCTGTACTCGACTAAGCTACTGTGTTTCCAATCTCGGTAGCTTTTTCATTTGCTAAAATTAAACTATTAAAAATGGATATTTTGTCTAAGAAAATAGAAAAACCGCTCTAATCTTGCGGTTTGATCTTAGATTTTATAAACTGAGACACTCTGCGGCTACAAACTACGCCGTTTATTATGCGCTCCATATCGTCGTCGTTGAGGCTATTGTCCATCATTATCAGGTTGCCATTTTCAAAATGCTCTGGATTTATGCGACATGTTTTGACCGAGTTGCAGTCTACAAGGGTCTTTTCTGGAAAGAAAGAATATTTGCCCGCTTCGAGTACTACAGTAGTGTTCTCTGGGTCGAGGTTTGGGTGATACTTGTTGTAGAAATCAAGCCGCTTATCTACCTGAGATGTTCCATTTACTAAAATGAGAGCTTCGTCTGTGTTTGGATCGTAATTGAGGACTATGAACACATGGTATTTACTACTTGGAAATGGTTCGTCGCCTCGCATCCGAAACAGCGTACCTTGACGTAGTGATGCATGAAACGAAGCTGATTGAATGTCTGACGGTATTTTTATCATCTACAGTGTACCGAGGGCGGCTAGCGCGTTTTTATCGTCAATATAAAGCTCGCGGGTTGCTGCTAGCTGATCGGCATCCTGATTAAAAAACTCGTCACCGTGTTCTGGGTTATCAAAAAACTTGATAGGGTCAATATCCCTACGACCACGACCACCGCCGCGAACGAAGAAGTCTTCAAACTGTGCCCATTCAGGATATAGGTGGCTAACGTTATTGGCAATATCGAAAGCTTCTCTATCCCCAAAGGTATCCCATGCCCACTTCAAAGCTTCCTTGTCTGTTTCTGATAGGTGATCTTCCTCTCTACTGGCAGCCGTAGCCATGGTATCTTTCTCATCAGCGGAGAGATAATAGCCAATATATTCCATGTCTTCTTCATCGAGTGCGAAGTCATTCTTAACCTGGGCTATATCAAGAGCGAGAGATGAAACAGGCCCGAACTTCATAGCGACATAGTTACTATCAGACACCAAACGCCCATAGTGTCGCATATGATAGCGATCCGCTGCCCATAACAGCTTGATTAGCTTGGTGCGGTTCATTTTTCCATTATCATCAAAGGACAGCAGATATCGTAGTATCTGTGTCATCTTTACAATATCGCTGCTTCGAGATGATATATTCATATCGTATATTCTATCATAGTTTTGCCATTTTGGCAATCCTACGCCCCTTTCTATAGACTATACAGCCTACATATAGTTTACCACAAGCGCATTGAGGAGTGCAACCAGTTATGGTCTTAGAAGTAGTTCGAATGGTTGACTACAGACAGTGTAGCTATCACTAAAGACTGCTTAATTTTATAAAAAAGTTCATAAAATGCACGCAAAATGCTTGCATTATGAATGCGACTTTGCTATAATTAAGACAGTCAAGCGAGGCACATTAACAATTAGAGGATACGACAATGAAACTAATCACAATAAAAGCTTTTATCGGCAGTAATAACAAGACTAAAGAACTTGAGGTCGACAAGATAATATCAACCGTAAACGCTAATCACGAAGCTTTCACTCTCGACTATCCAGTCATCGGATACTGGAGGGGCGAGGCTGAACAAACGGCTGTTCTTTATCTATCAGACGAACGTTCAAAGGTACTAAACACGCTCAACGAATTAAAGGAGGTGTTAGACCAAGAAGCGATCGCCTACCAAATAGAGAATGACTTACAACTAATATAAAACTTAACGCCTCGCTTGGCGCTAGGGTCCTCTAAAAAGAAAGGAAAGGCTATGCCAATAGTAAATCGAATTGTAAAAAAGAACGGCAAGATTATCAAATCTAAGGTTGAGATACCTGCACCAGTTTATAATGTCAGAATTAAGCAGGAAGTATACGAACGCTTAGTCGTGCTAGCCGCAGAGAACGGTCGTAGTGTAACTGGTGAGATAAACTACCGGCTTGAGCAATCGCTTAAAAAGTAGTATCATAGCTGGGCGATTGTTGTGATTAGCAGTCGTTGTTGTATGAAGACACCTCAAAAACGAGGTGTCTTTTTTTGACTGCTAATTCGACTGCTCGCCAATCGCGATCCAGTTCACATAATACACTCCTAGAAGCGTCGCACCGTCAAATCGTCGGCATCGAGCAGTAAATGAGGTATTCGTAACACCTACAGCGCTAAAAGCGCAGCCACCCCACGACGAGTTCGGAGTGTCTGTCCACCCGTCGCCAGGTCCAGTATATCCACCAAAACTACAAACTACAGTGGGAATATTTTTGAACTGTTTTGGGAAAGTGATTTGAACAGCGCTTTCAATCGCTTGAGCGGGTACGTTGAGCATCGCTACGCCGTGCTGAATAATCGAGCTAGATGATTTGCTGGCGTTATTTCTTTTTGACTGAACAAAATCAGACCACGACAAATTTCGCGGTAGGATTGGACCGTCTTAGCTATTGACAAAAAATTAGGGCAGGGAATAAACTACTAACGTAGGATAGATCAAAATAGCCTCAAAACTATATTTAGTTTAAGGGGCTATTTTTGTTTTGAAATAGCTCAGAGGGTAATTTTTACAGGGGTGAACATTACAATTGATGAGCGACGTATTGAAAAAATGCAGAAAAAATTAGGTAAGGCGACAAAGCTTATTTCTGATGATAAATATCTGCCGATGTTTCGAAATCGACAAATTAATTACGAAAAAGAGTTTGAGTTTTCTGTGAAATTAGCGAAACGAAAACGTGATCCACGCAAATATTTTGCTTTTATTTGGTCCAGAAAAAATTTGTCAAAGACTGTGGATTGGTTGCGTAAGTTAATAGCTCAAGCTAAAGCTAAGTTAGCTAAAGAGCACCACGCACAACAGATGAGCGAGCAGCTAGAATCGCCTACAAATATTGCAAATTTGCATAAATTAACAGAGATAAAACGTCAATACAATCTTTTGACGTAAATTAATATCATTTTTACGTACTGTCGCTTTCGTAGCGGCTTGTTTGCGTTTGCTCGCACTCAATTATTATGTAATAATTCTAAATATATGCGAGTTTTTTGGAGTTTTGCATAATTGGAGCGGTCGTTTGACCGTATTTTTATTGTTTTTTCGAGCAACTCGAGCACCTCCGCGCTAAATATGACAATTAATTACTAATTTTACGTTCTATATACAATATTTTCTTCAAAATATGATTATAAAGAAATTCTATATAGAACTATTTGAAAAGTGGAGTTTTACAAATGAATAAACCTATTTATGAGCAAATCGAAGAATACTTGAATTATTGTCGAGCTCGACAGTTTACAGAGCAGACAATGGATACGAAAATTAGAGTGCTTAACAAATTCGCGGAACTAGAAATTGTTGATGATATGCAGAAATTGACGAATAGAGATATTAATAAGTGGATGGCAATGCAGTCATCTGGAACAGCTACTGGAAACGTAGTCTCAGGTAGAACTATTAATAGCAGACTCAGCCACATAATAGCTTTTTTGAAGTATTTGAGGGATATGGATTACGACATATCCGTAAAAATTAGACTAATTGAGCCAGCGAAAGAGAAACCTCCGCGTCGAAATTGGTTCACACGCGATCAAGTCGAGAAAGTCATTGAGAATGCTGAACCTATGACGCGATTATTGATATCTCTAGCGTTCGATTCAGGATTACGCGCTACAGAATTAAGAAATTTGCGACTTAAGAATATAAGCGGTCGAGAAATTCATATCATTGGAAAAGGGAATAAAGCGGGGGTAGTCTTTATGACGCCTCGCACGAAAAAGTGGATGGACGAATGGATTAATTTCAAAGGAATTACAGATTATTTATGGATATCTCCAGCTTATAACGATGGACGACCATATAGTATTGACGAGCTTAGATATAAAATGCGTCGAGAATTCGAAAAAGTAGGAATCGACGGATTTTATCTGCACGCGCTGAGGCACAGCTTCGCTACAGACATTCAGAAGCGCGGTGCGTCAATCTCACAAGCGCAGAGATTGTTGAGACATTCGAATTCTGCAACGACTGAAGTTTATCTGCATGCGCTTGATAGCGGAATGATAAATGTCTATGACAGATTAAAGATAGGAGCTGTCGCTTAATTTAATAAATCCATAAAATCTTTACTTAATTGCGCTTAAGCTATTGACAAAATAGCTCTTGTTTGCTAATATAGGAACATATGATTGCGATGTGCACAGAGCCTTCGCAATGTGTACGTTGAAACCTCTAACCTTACAAAATCTACAAAGGTAGAAATCATTTACTGTAATTATTACATGGATGAGCGCATCCATGGTAAGGATGAGGTCTCGGGTTCAAGCCCCGATCGTGGCTCCATATGAAACACGGATTCGCAGAGATGCGGATCTTTTTTTATTCTTCCTTCACTAAGTTTATAAATTTAACTGGTTTTCCTTTTTCCGTCACTTCACTACGATAATTACAACTACAATACTATCAGCCCTGCTCAATCTCTACGATCTTTTGTTTTTCGCTATCATAAACAAAATTAATAATATCACCCGTATTTAATAAATCTATTGCTTCGCGTATTACTCCAATCGGCACAGAATACCATTCGTTCGGAGAGTATTCTTTACTATCTTTATCAATCACAGTCAGAGTAACTTTTGCATCAGCAAAAAACCGATGGATGAGGGCTTCGACTTTCTGGGTTTTATAGTCTCCGGTTACTTTATAAGTGTCAACAATTTCAACTGGCGCCATAAGGTAAGTGGGGTCTTTTTTAGCATTAACAATACGATTTTCTACGGTATCCTCGGTCATTCCAATTTTGTAGAGATTGGCAATTTCTTGAATACGCATGTCTTCACTCTTCGATTTGAGGACATAAATATGACCAACAATCTCTTTATCGTCAATAGCTCTTTCATCGCTAGCATTAACGACAATATAACCGTCATCGTTGTAAAGTTGGCTTGAAAGGGTACGAAGATAGATATTTGATTCTGTTCCATTTTCGAAAATAACACGAAGGCGCGCTTTCATGCGACCAAAGGTTAGCTTCTCTTCGCCAATACTTTCCACACAACACATTTGACCGCCAGAAATATAGTAGCCACCTTCGACGACTTCCTCTTGTCTTGTGAATTTCATTAACTTATATTTACCAGAAGAAAGACCATCCTGTTTTTCTTTAAACAGGGATCTATACATAGAAAAGTCTTCAACAAGCTTGCGACTTGCTGTTTCCCCGGTATTTTTATCGACTACTCCTTGCCTAGGTAGCTTCTGGACATCAAATATATCACCAGAAACCTTGAATAAATCACTATCTTCAGCAAATAGTTCTTCTAGTGATTCTGGCGCCTTTTCAGATTCAAACAATCCAAACTCATCATACTCAGCTAATGCTTCGACTTTCTTTTTGTCTACTTTTACCACATTAAGCATATGGCCGAGCATAGCCTCACTGATATCATTAGCCTGTTCATTAGGTGTACGATTGTTTTTGCGCACAAACTCATTTATCTGCTCAAACGAACTAACTAAACGTTCGTCTTTGGTGATTGCATGCTTCTTTGGAGCTGGCTTAAATAGATCTGAGTCTGGTCCCTCAAATAATCCGGCCAACTTATCATAGTAGTCCATTACAACGCACCTTCGGCTACTCTGCGAGCTTTTTCTCGCTCATATTTGGCTCTCTGTGCGGTCAGGAATGCTTGCGCCTGCGCAAGAATTTTTTCATTGCTATCATTAGAGCGTAGCGACGGATACCCACCGTTGTGTGCAACTACGAATGCTTTTATTTGAGGAACCATTGCAAGCGCATCCTCTACGCGCATATCAATCCTACTACCAGCAATAGTATCCTGAATAATTTTGAACGTACCGGCACCCACTTTTTTCGAAATAACTTCAAAAGCGTGATGAAATGGATTAATAGAATCAATGAGGTTTATATCAAGGTCATCGATCTTCACAAAGCGATTAGCGATCTTTAGGAATTTAATATTACCCTCACTATCTTTGATTGGCTCAGCCACCTTAGTAGCGATATTAGCAGCAAGATATTGCCTTACAACTTCAGTTTCTTCATCAGTTAGTCCAGGATTTTTTTCACGAATAATCTCACTCTGGAGATGTTTCATATAAGGGCCAGTGATATTTTGTGCAGCGGCTTTCTCGACTCGCGAATCTTGCAGTACGGCTGCGGTAAGATCTTCTAAGTCGCTCGCGATAATTTGTTTGACTTTTGGAGTCTTTGGAGCTGCGAGATCCTTGATCGTAATTTCACCTGGCTTTAGCGGACGAGTCTCACGCGATTTAGGTGTAAATGTAAATGTCGGAGCTAGCACCTGTTCCATAAGAAGAGAGACAGTAATAGCCTTAAGCATACTATTTACCGCAATTACGATATCATCATTAGTGCCATTTGGTTGAACAATTAGGTTTGTAAACTGAGCGTGTCTCTTATTGTAGCTATCACGAGTACAGCGACCAATAATCTGAACTATCTCAGTTAGAGAAGAGCGATATCCTACAGTTAGTGCATGCTCGCAATATGGCCAGTCAAAACCCTCTTTTGCCATACCTAATGCAATAATAATATCAATACCAGCAATATCATTGCGAGCTACATTTGTTAGGTAATTTACCAATTTCTTGCGATATTCTGGCTCATCCTCAACTAAGTTGGCTACTTTAAGCATTCTGCCATCTGGAGTTTCAATATAGTCGACGTTATTCTCGTCTTTGTGATCCCAGCGGCCAATAATATCATAGATATTTTGGACTTCTTCGAGCTTGCCTTTCTGTGTAGATTCTTTCGAATTGACATTCGGAATGTGAATAATTGTCTTCTTGCGAGTATCAAGTACAGCATCGAGTGCGCCTCTATATAGATAGCTACCGGTATAGAAATGGTAGCCGATACCTAAAGTTTTTAAATATGTGTAGCCATTTAACTGCTCATAATAGGTATATGTAACTTTATCGAATTCTTCTTCGTCTTCAGGAGTAAGAATTGGCACGGCATCACCACGGAAGTATGAGCCAGTCATCGCTACAATATGAGCATTTGAATCGCGCATCACATCTTGAAGAAGTTGGCCAAGGCGACTATTTTCGGATATAGAAGCATGATGGAACTCATCAATTGCCAGTAGACAATCTTGAAACTTGCTAGGCGGTAATTCTTCAAATGCAAAACGAAGTGTTGCATGAGTACAGAGAAGGATTTCATCGTCGCCATCCATAAATCTCAAAAATGCACCGACTTTACTCCGATCGTCTAATCCATCATCAGTGCAAAGATTATTACGATCATCAATATGCCAATCTTCATAAAAGCCAGAAGCTGTTAAATCTGTGTCGGAAAACGAAGCACCAATTGAACGCTCTGGAACAGCAATGATGGCTTTTTTAATTCCTTGATTATGGAGTTTATCTAGTGTAATAAACATCAATGCACGAGATTTGCCAGAAGCAGGCGGCGCTTTAATCAGTAATTTCGTACTAGTACGCTTATTATATGCACGCTTCTGCATCTCGCGCATACCAAGCTCATCCACCTTAGTGCTTTTTCCGGTAGTATTATAGGCGACATTCACTATATTAATCGTATCGGGGCTGGTTTTCCCGGAATCGGAATCTAATTCAGTCTGGTAATCTTTATATATGTATCGTTTTCCATAGTTATCGTCTCCGTAGGGGAGAAGAATATTGAGTGCCAAAAGTTTCTCAACGATATTATATGCACCGCGGTCTGTATAGCCAGTCCAACGCTTAATGTCGTTAATATCAACGATAGGCTTTTCTTGGAGCTTAAAAACAATCTTATCGATAATCTCGACGGAAGTCTTATTCATATTTGTAATATTATCCTCCATGTAAATATTTCCTTTCAATTATGAACATTTTAGCGCAGAATATAAACAAAGTCAATGCCAATATGAACAAACTACTCACGTCCTGTCATTTCTTCATATAGTTTGAATAGCGTAGCCAACCTTGCCTCGTCTGTTTGGAACGGAGTCGAGCGGTAAAGCTTATCAACTAATATATCATTTTCCTCATGAGCCTTGCGTAGATCTTCTGGCATTTTGTCTGGATCGTACATTTCGGCGAGTGTTAAGTCTGGATGATTGGCTCGAGCGAATAAGACATTACGGGCGGAGTTATTTAGCTTCTCTTTTTGCTGTGGAGTAAGCGGAGGGCAAGGGAATGTGTTATATCCAAGAGTTGACGAGTAGCGATAATCTGTCTTAAGCTTACCGCATACAGTTCTAATCCAGGCCATGTGGATTTTGGATTCAAGAATCGCGAAGAGCCAAGGTTCAGCGTCGTAGACAGCAAAGGCTGCATAACTGATTATCGTAGCAGATGTCACGTAGCCCATTGGTATATATTCTCGCCGCTCCGATGAAACGACAGGTACTAAAATAGCATTTTTTTCTTGAAAAGATTTTCTAAAAAACGCCCATGGTTTAGCCGCCATAGCACAAACGTTTTTATCAGAATTAGTCGATCTAAACTCTATAACTTTATCAGTGCGCTCCTTGATGCCTTTAATTGCTAGCGCTTCGTCACTTTCGTTATCTTCAATCCATAGGCAATAGCGATCAAGATTATTTATATATTCTTTTGAACCGGCGTATTTTTTAATATATTTTTTTGCCTCAGGGTAATCAGTTGTAAGAGTTGAATATTCATCTGGTTCTAGGATTAAGTTTTCGCCTTCAGTTGCCGTACTTCCCTTACGCATTTCCGGTAAACCGGATAAATTTTTATTCGATTTTAGGACTATCGCTTCGTTTTTATCTTCTAAATGATGATTAATATTATTAACATTGAACGAGATCGAGCCGTCAAATAATCTCTTTGTAGAGTTTGATTTATTTTGAAGGCTAATAATTACGACTGTGACGCCGGCATTGTCAACTGCATTATTCTGCCATTTAAATGATTTATAAGCAAAGCCTATTTCCACTCGATCCAATATATTCGGCCACAAGATACCTGCTTGATCACCTTGAGTAATTGAATTTGTACTTACAAACGCAATTTTTGTATTTTTTTCATATAGGTAATTGGATGCTTTAAAGAACCAAATTGCAATATAATCAAGGTATTTATACTTATCGATGCCGTTTAATACTTGAAGCATATCCTGCTTTTGAGATTGGTTCTGTCCTCGACTGCCTTTATATGGTGGATTTCCAATCACGTAAATTTCGTCAGTTCCGTTATTCGGGCAAATTTCGTTCCAATCGAGTCTTGCAGAATTACCGCACTGGATCGTCGGCATGTCGATTAGCGGAATAATCGAGATTTTCTTGCCAAATTCTTTTTCAAACTCGATATTCATTTGATGCGCTGCAATATACATTGATAGAACAGCCAGCTCACGTGGGAAATCCTCTATCTCAATACCGAAGAAATGATCTAATTTAATTTGCGAATTTAGCTTAACACTCAGAACCCCGTGTTTTAATTCAGCAATGCGACGAATAATGTCATGCTCGAGTTCGCGCAGCTTTTTATATGAAATAATTAAAAAATTACCGCTTCCACAGGCAGGGTCGAACACTTTAATCTTAGAAATTCTACCCCACAACTTGAATAATCTATTCTGGTCATCAAAAGCCTTGTCGAATTCCTCTTGTAATTCATCCATAAATAATGGGTTAATAACTTTTAATATGTTCGGGACACTCGTATAGTCCATACCATTTTCGTCACGCCGAGTTTCATCTACAATACCCTGAAAAATCGTACCAAAAATATCAGGGTTAACACCACTCCAGTCCAAATCTGCGCATAGAATCAGAATATGGCGTGCCGTTGGCGAGAATTTTGGTATAGCAATGTTATGTTCTTTTGTGTCAAACAGAGAGCCATTCACATATGGAAATTCGGAATATGGAGTCGTCATTCCGCTTTTATCTTCAGAATCTAGGGATTTGAACAGTTCCTTAAAAAATAGATCAAGATTTGATCCGTCAGTCTCGGTGTACTCTTTAATAGAGTTTGTAAGTTGCTTTGGTCTGAAGAGTCCAGTATCTTCAGCAAAGAAACAAAAAAGAAGGCGGCTGAAAAATACGTTTAAGTCATGACGAAATCCAACAGGGTCGGCCTTAAAACTATCGATGTTTTCACGCTCGATTTCGTCGTAGAGATCTTTCATCTTGTCGGCTGCACGTCGATCAGCAACCGATTCATCAGCGCTACCTTTGTTAATTTCATTGCCAGTCCATCCGTAAAAAAAAGCCACTTCGTTATCAATGTCTTTTATTTCAATATCTAAAGTGGTGTGTTTTATGGTATCTTTTGCAACAATGTGGTGAAGATCGGTGGCAACAATATAGCGCGGCTCATAGCGACGGGAGAGAGATTCGGATCCCATTTTCTCTACTTTTTCTTCGAGCAGAGTTCCTTGAGGGAACACCTTGAAATACAACACGCCTTTTTGAAGAAGAGCATTAGGGTCTGTAGATTTATCGATAGCACCAGACTTCAACTGATTAATTGCCGAAGTTGCGCGACCATAAGCCGCCATTAACTCAAAAATAAATTCTTTAGTGTATGAATCACGATTAGCAATTTCAGCTACGTTACGTTTAACCTGATCAAAGGTATATTTAGCCACGCCAGAACCCCCACAAATTATAAATATCTCTATTACATATAATATCATGAGATTCATTTTTTTACGAAGCATCGGCCATTAGCTTAAAATACTTAAGTTCGCTGAAATGCAAATGTCTACACTCATAAAAGCCCGACATGCCTTATCAATCGGCGAAGTAAGCATAAAAACTAGCAAAATCTGATATGGTACTAGCATTTTCACTTCACCCATGCTATAATTAGCCAAGACGTTTTATAAAATCTAACGAGTAAAGAGATGGCAAAGAAGAATACGAAAC
>ERZ773272.109-NODE-109-length-32652-cov-8.032273_pt1 | contig 32652 bp, 48 predicted proteins | sample MGYA00511891_ERZ773272 | MGnify/ENA primary metagenome ERZ773272 (study PRJEB29015, sample SAMEA2738150) | human oral metagenome | biome: human oral; feature: human-associated habitat; material: saliva | place: China | collected 2198 ...
AGAGGTGGTCGCTGTTTATATCATGTAAGATTATTTCGTGATATGATTATATCACTGAAAAATATTACATGATAGAGCAAACCGCTCAACCATGAATCTTGTTTTTTTCAGTGATGTTAAAGGTCGTCGATGGCGGTGTCACCGCTCATCTGAACTGTCTTCAGTATAGCAAAACGCAAGCGTTCTGTCAATACGCTTGCGTTATAAAATGGGCAAAAATGATACGAAAGCTGTGGAAAAGTCCGCACCATTACCTCTGTTGTTATGATGTGACGCTAAACTTCAATCTTTCAAAGCACGCTGCCATCTGGCCATCCAATCCATGCAAATATCGCTGCGTAATCACCGCGTTTGAATGACCAAGCATCTCCTGTGACTCCATAAGTGTCGCCCCGTTTCGCTGAATGTCTGTAGCGAACGAGTGCCGCAAAGCGTGCGGGTGAAAATTGCGAAATCCAGCCAGATAGAACGGCTGACGCATTAAATGCCGCAGCTCCTCGACGCTGAGTAGTGTACCGCTCGACTTCTGCCACAAATAATCATCAATACGCTGACTAACGATCCACTGCGTCAATCTTTCGCGAGCTTCTCGACTCATATGTACCTCCCGCCGTTTAGCCCCCTTGCCAGTAAATACAATCATCCTGTCACTGATGTTCATTAGTCTTAAGTTCCTTAGCTCAGTGATACGTAAACCGCAATCAAACGACAATTTAACTAACAACCACTGAATCTGATTGCAATATCCCAACACCTGCTCGATTTGCTCTCTCGTGTAGAAAACGCGGCGAATCGGCTCGGTCTCTTTCTGCTTAACGATGTGGCGAATCTTTAATTCAGGCATCTCCACGCCCATATCTCTGAAATATCTGAACATTGCCACCACATGACAAATTCGTGTATTGATAGTCCGGCTATTCAGACCTCGCCGTGCCTGCTCTGTAATCCAGTCGTTCACCTGCTGCGTCGTAATTTCGCTCAGACTGCTGGCTGGCACGCTAGTTCTAAAATCTCGCATCACCCACCGCTTAGCGCTCAATGTTTGGCGGCTCATCCGGCGCGTAAACTCGCAGTACTCCAGATATTCGTCAAAAGCTCGCTCGATTGGCATAATTGTATTTTTCGTCATGATATTTTAACTCCACTTAAAAAACCAGTTCTATATAGAATGTTTATACTGAACCTCTAAAAGCTCAATTGTATATAGAACCCTCACGTTTAATTTTCTGATATTCTGTTATCAAAAATGGGCGGTGGCGGGCGGATTTGCGCTAATTTGAATAAAAAATACGGCCAGACGGCCGCTTTCATTACGCAAAACTCCCAAATACTCGCATATATCTAGGATTATTGCATAATATTTGCATACAGGCAAACGCAAACAAGCCGCTACGCGAGCGACGTTAAAATGTTAGCAGTGATTGTTACGTTATCAAATTGTAGCCGCGCTTCATCTGCGCTAACTTATCTAATCCGTCAATATTGATCGATAAGGCTACCTGCTCTTGCATTTTCTGCTTGTGACGCTCCTCTGCCGCCTTAGCTTTCGCCTGAGCAATCAATTTGCGCAACCAATCCACCGTCTTTGCCAGATTCGCACTCGACCAAATAAACGCAAAATATTTACGTGGGTTTCGTTTACGCTTTGCCAGCTTAATCGAATAATCAAACTCTTTTGCGTAGTTGATCTGGCGATTTCTGAACATCGGCAAATAGTTGTCGTCAGTGATTAGCTTTGTCGCCTTACCCAATCTCTGCTGCATTTTCTGAATTCGTCGCTCGTCTATGGTTATATTCCCCATTTTACCCTCAAAACGCCATTCTGCTCTTGACAAACAAAAATAGCCTCTAAAATTGATAACAATTTTTGAGGCTAGATACAGACAGCCCACCCTGATTTACATCTGGGCGGGCTGAAAATCCTGTACGTTCACCGTCGATTGTAGCAAACTGATTTTGCTTTGTCAACAAAAACCCGCCCCCATTTTCAGAGGGCGGAAAGAGAGCATGGATGCTTAAACCATGCGTTTGCAGTTTATCACTATTTATTAGATTCCGCAACAGCAACGTCAGCAACGACCAGTCGTCGTATATATTCGCTAACTGTCATATTCAACTCGGCAGCACGCTTGACGATCATTTCGTGATCGCTCTCTGACACTTTTATATGTATGTGCTTATTTTTCACACTCTACCTTTCTACCCGATACGATGCCTCGGGCGGGGCTGTTAATATTTAATAAATAGCATTGATAGTAAAGTATTTCAAGCCGTCGTAGCGAATCTCAGCCTCTTCTGTGCCATTCTGTAGCATATAGTCGATAGCTTCCTGTAAAGCTTCACTAGCTACGAATACCTCAGCCTCTTCATCGTCATCATCGTAAAAATGAATAGTACCGTCGTCATCAACTACTGCTTCATAATCTTCATACCTGTCTAAGCTCTTTACTGTTTCAACAATATCATCCAGCATTGTTTCTTCATCGAATTCAATAGCGATATCTTCAATGTTTAAGTTTTCACTTTTGCTAAATCTTTTACGAAGTTCAGCACGCATTAGCTGCTCTAGTTCTTCTTTATCGTTTCGCAAATCAGCGCTTGCTTCAAATTGTATTTCTTGAGTTGGTTGGTTATCTCGATAAAACCACCCTGTAAATGTTGCCATTTTCTTATCCTTTCTTGGCGGCGGCGATGGTTGAGGAGCTGTTTATTTTTTAGTGTTTGATTTTATCGACCGATTATTTTCTAGCTTTAGTTTTCTTAATCAACTCAAGCTTTATGGTTATTTTAAGTCTGAAAAGTTGTAATGATGTTTTAAGCATTTTTACTCTCTTTCTTGCCGCCGAATTGTTAATTGTTGCTTGGTTGCTCCTCAACCATGTCTTAAGTATAACAAACGTGTTGACATATGTCAACACGTTTTATGAAAAAAGTCAGAGATTTTTCGACATTTTTCATCGCCCATGTTAAACCTGTGGAAAACTCACAATGTTACACGGTATAGTCCTACCACGACACTTGAAATCATCAGACCTATTATCGTTCAGTGCTAATAATTCAGCACAAGCTGTTTCTGGTAATTTAATAATCCAATCTGGCTGGGTCTCGTTTTACGGAAATGGAGGCAAACAACAACCTGTACAGGTTACTTTTCCTAGGAAATTCAAGGAGGTTTACGCCGTTATCCCTACTTTAATTGGGTATACACGAAATACACCGACATCACCAGCGAGTTTTGACCAGAAAATCGGTGCTGGCACTAATATTGAATGCGGATCATTTAATCAGACAGGCACTACTATCACTGCCTCAACATCAGGTATTTTTGGCGGCGCTCATCATGGCATAAGTTGGATCGCAATCGGTACTGTTTAAGACTTCTTGACGTATTGAATTGTCACGAATGAGGTCCTATAACCTGATTGGTCCGCGTATGTTTGGATATTGATATTGCTATTATCGGCGTAAACTGTCACTGTATAAGCTTGCTGGTCGGCAGCGTGTGGTAGGTTGATTGTCGCGCCAATACTATATTCCTTTGCAATGCCGCGAATATTAATAACCATATCTAGTTTTTCAATGCCATGCGGTTTCGTTGTTTTGCCAGCAACTTTTAAGCCGCCCATTGAAAACGTCTTCTGGTAAATCGTGCGGCCGTCAATCCACTTCATGCCAGTGTCGATCTCTGACGTGCTGCGGTCACCGCGGGCTGCCGGAGACAAGTGTCGTGGTAGGACTATATCATTGCCAAGTGCGGCAGAGCCAATCACACCATTCTTGAACATTTCACCTCTGTTTATACGTCCGTCAGCCAGCGTGGCTGGATTACGCCTATCGGTGATAACAGAGTCAAGAATCGTCGTTGCGCCAGCGTTTACACGTATCTCAGCGATGACTTCATATGGATTAGACGCACCAATCTTCGCCTTGATCTGAGATGGCGTTGGCGCACTTGGGTTGGTTGCTGGCGTGCCTGGAACGACAACGGCTTTTGTGCGGTTCTCATTGTTGGCGACGGTTTGCGACGCAGCCACGTTTGTGTCGATGTAAATCACCACTGCGTCAATTCGCGGATTGGCGCTGTTTGCCGTGGTAACGCTCGCCTGAACAGGCTGCGTGCTTAGATTGCTCACAGGAAACGTTGCCGACATAGCATCGCGCACCAATAAATCATCAGGTATACCACTCTCGCCGCCGATCAGCACATTCATACCGACAGGACTGGCTTGACGTACTCTAAAGCCGCTAATCCACGAGCCGACAAAAGCATTGCCGAGTGCGTGGAATAGTGCGCTATCGGTAGTACGACCACCGTTACTATTAGGAAAACCTAGTGCCATAGTTATTTTTCGTCAGTGCTTTCAGTCTCAGCCTCGGTAGTGTCGGCCGTCTCAGACTCAGCATTATCATTGATATTTTTAACTTCTGGCTCGACGACCTCGTCGGCAGACTCTACTGCTAGTGTCTCAGCCTCAGCCTCGGTAGTATCGGCCGTGCCTTTGGCTGCCGAAATACTCACATACGGACCGCTGTGCGCATCGCCTTTGACGAAAATATAATAGCCGTCAACTGTTCGGCGAATCTCGCCACCTTTATAATTCTGTACTTTTTCAGTGTTTTCCATATGAATCCTCCTGATTATAAATGTACAGATTAGGAGATCTTGACGTTATTTGCCGTAGAAAATATAGCGATATTCTTTATAGAGTCGAATAATGATTCGTTTTAGCGTCAAGAGCATATTTATATTATAGTATAGTCCTACCACGACATTTGAAATGGTCCGATTTTATTCAGTCAAAAAGAAACAACTCCAGCAAATCATCTAGCTCAATTATTCAGCACGGCGTAGCTATGCTAAATGTTCCAGCAGTTACACTTGAGGCTGCCGTTCAAATCACTTTTCCAAAGCAATTCAAAAATATTCCTACTGTAGTTTGTAGTTTTGGTGGATATACTGGACCTGGCGACGGCTGGACAGATACACCAAATCCGTCTTGGGGCGGCTGTGCCTTTAGTGCGGTAAGTGTTACGAATACCTCATTTACGGCAAGATGTCGCCGATTTGACGGAGCTCAACTTTTAGGAACGTATTATGTGAATTGGATCGCGATTGGCGAACAATCGAATTAGCGATCGAAAAAAAGACGCCTCAAAAATGAGGCGTCTTTATATAACAACGACTGCTAATCACAACAATCGCCCAGCTATGATACTACTTTTTAAGAGACTGCTCAAGTCTGTAATTTATTTCGCCAGTTACACTGCGACCATTCTCAGCAGCAAGCACTACAAGTCGTTCATATACTTCCTGCTTGATTCGTACATTATAAACTGGTGTAGGTATCTCAACCTTAGACTTGATAATCTTGCCATTCTTTTTTACAATTTGATTTACTATTGGCATAGCATTTCCTTTCTTTTTAGAGGACCTTAGCGCCAAGCGAGGCGTTAGTTTTATATTAGTTGTAAATCATTTTCTATCTGGTAGGCGATTGCTTCTTGGTCTAACACCTCTTTTAATTCGCTGAGCGTGTTCATCACCTTTTGTCGTTCGCCCGATAGATAGAGTACCGCTGTTTCTTCTACCTCACCTTTCCAACATCCGATGACTGGATATTGTAGAGTGAAAGCTTCGTGATTAGCGTTTACAGTTGATATTATCTTGTCGACCTCAAGTTTTTTAGTCTTATTATTACTGCCGATAAAAGCTTTTATTGTGATTAGTTTCATTGTTATATCCTCTAATTGTTAATGTGCCTCGCTTGACTGTCTTAATTATAGCAAAGTTGCTTGCATAATGCAAGCGTTTTACATACATTTTATGGACTTTTTATAGTTTTCCACAGATAAAGATAATCTGCCTCATATAAAAAGCTACCGGGTTTGCAAACACAGTAGCTTAATCAAAGGTAGAGTTTTCAACTGTTCGGGATTTCCGAATTACTCAACAGCCTCTCTCATCTGTCGCGCCAAGTCTAGGATAATAGTCTTAGCGGCAGATAATCCAGCTGCGATTGCAGATAACGCGGTAGCCATCGTTAAGGCGTATAATTCGTGCCAACTCGCCGCGAATAGTAAGTTCACTAGATTTACGCCAGCCAGCAAAAATGTTGCGATAAACGTCTGTATGAACGTCCACGCAGCGCGAATGACTACATCTTTATAGTTGATATTCTTTAGTGCTTCTAGTGATTTCATATCACCTCCTTTATTTCTTAAATTTGAAAATACTTAGTAGAAAATCGATAATTAACTGCAGTAAGCTTTTAGCGGTCTTTTCAGTCTTTACTTCAGGTTTCGACTTAGTTTCTGGCTTAATCTCGGGCTTGGTTTCAGGTTTTATTTCAGACACCTCAGGTTGTTCAGATTGTTGAGGTTTATCCATCGCTTTCAACTCGTCTATAGATATCTTTGACGTTGAAAAATCTAAGTTAAATCCGTCAATCTTTCCACTTTCTGTGTACTGATGAATAAGCGATCCGTGTGCGTAATTGTCTTTCGTCCCGTAATTCGGATACCAATCAACGCGTGGCAAGCCCAATTTCTGAATAATAGCTTCACCTGCGTAAGTGAACACCTGTTTACCTGTCTTCTGTAAAACAATATTCTTAAATAGTTTCAATTGCTCGACTGTTCCCTCAAAATCTGGCTCTAGGTCTACAAATAACAATGGTGCGTTGACAAGCTTTTGAGCCTCTATAAAACGCTCTGCTTCAGTCTTTGCTTCTTCCTCGGTTGAAAAATAAGGCAACCAGTAAATCCCTAGTAGCTTATCTCCTGCGGCTTTAGCGAACTTGATCAATTTCGGGTCAATCTTGTTAGCATCACCACCAAACGATTGACCGACATGACCAGCCTTAATAATAACGCCAGCGAACTTATGAAAATGATTTACAATAGCGTCGTCTTGATGATTTGAGATGTCTAGTATAATCTTGCTGTAGTCTTCTTCTGGTTGCGGTTGTGGTTCTGTTTTTGGCGTCAAATCTGGCAAATCGTGCAAATCTTTATCCTCAAACAATTGACGGCTCATATATTTACCGCTTCTAGCTGTTACATACCAAACAGTATCACCAGCGATCGATTGACCATTTGTAACATAACCTTTCATCGAGATGACGTCGCCTTTTTCTAATTCCTGAAAAATAGCTGAATTTGTGTTGGCTTCGTCGCGAGCGTTGCCATCTTCTTCCATTTTTCTATCTGTCGGCTGAGTTTCGTCGTAGTCTTCAGCAACACGTCGCCCATCGCAACAGTATGAGAAGCCCAGATAATCTGGACCGTAGTTGCCCATCCAGTTCATAAGTTCTTCAATACTGTTATAAATCCCTCTCGCTCCACTGTGAACTTCGCTGTCGTGGATTTCGATTGAGCCGTCGGCGCGTTTTCGCATCAAGAATACGTGTCCATCTTCTACATACTGACCTCTTGAAAATCCCAAAAATCCAACTACCCAAATACCAACAGGTGCGGGGCCTGTGTTTATACGACCTGCGTTTAATTCGTTTAAGTACGCTGTTTGAGCATTCGGTGAGCGAGTTAGTGAGCTAATTGCGTCATCTACGTATTGCAAGCACCAACCACTCTGTGCGCCGATGTTTAGATTTGGTTCATAGATTTGTCGAACTGGCATTATTTCCTCCTATTTACGGTTTATTCACGACTCTCACAATCAAATCGACCATAAAGCCAATCACAGTAATTACTGCTGTCATTACGCCAGCACCAATCTTGGCTTCGCTCTTGGACAGATAATTGCCTTGCATCAGTTCTACGCGGGCTATCAGAGCTTTAAGCTCCTCGGCATCGGCTTTCGATTGTGCCAGTTGACTTACCGACTCCGCCAGTCGCGACACGTTGTCATTTATAGAAGATAGTCGCTCATTCAGCACATCATCGCGTGCTGTTATTATGATGCCCAATTCCCGCACCGTTTTAGGCGTTTGATTCATTGATTCTTTGTCTCGTATATTATTCATTCTCACTTACTACATTACAGATTAGGTATACTCAACCCTCAGCTCGCCATCAGACGTAGCGAACGCGTAGATTTTGAACGTGTTGCTGCCGAGATCGACCAAGAAATCTGATATATTTAGCCACGTCTGTACACCACCACTATTTCGCTGGCGCTGAAAATAGCGAGTAACATCCTCTAGTCTCGAGCCATGACTGCTGCGCCTGCCAACCATCAGCTTAAAAACCATACCAGACTGATACGTGCTGGCTTTCGGCGTAAATACGATTTTGAACCGCCTCAGAAACGTTGCGTCACGCTTGTCGATCGCCGCTTCTAACTTGACGCGAAATATCTGCACACCGTCAGCGCCAACACGCTGCGTGGCTTTCATTTCGGTAATTTCACGCTCGCACCGCGTAATGATTCGCGCCATCGTCTCACCATCTATCTCTTGAATCCTCATAACATCCTGCTTTCAACGGTTAAATCAACGTTAGTATTTGCCACCACAGCACACTTCATCTGTGCCAATACACTGCTCAGCCCCTTTTGCACATACACGTATGCAAACCATCTGCGAACGTGCCGCGAATCGCTCGATATCGGTATTATGTCAATACGCGTTGGTGCTGCACTATTGATCAACATCTTGTCAATAATCAAATCAGCCAACAAGAACGTCTTATCCTTTTTTGCCGTCGCCGTGATGATAAATGGCACGCCAGAGGCTTGCTGTTGCCCACCAACTACACTAGCCACCTGGTTAAAATCCCACTCGTCGTTACTGGCATTCTCGTAAAACATCAGACCGCTCGACGCCATCACCTGGCTAGTCTTGAGGTCGCGAATGTTGCGATCAAGTGACGCCAGGATGTCTGCCAATTGGTTTTCAGGCAACATACTCAGCCGATTCATAGCAGGCTCGCTTTCATGCTGAACGACCCCTTATCTGTCCCCAGAAAAACGCACTTAGCGTACACATACTTCGTCTGACCTTGCGGCGGATTGTCGATAGTGGCGCTAGCGCTAAACGCCAGCTGATATGGCACCTCTAACTTATTGATGTCTGGTGTGCTCTGGTCAATAATGCTGCCGCCAATTATTTGTGCACCCGCCAACGTGTCAGGACTGTCACCGACGTAAAACTGCGGCAAAAACAGCACGTAAGGCCACTGTTGTTTGCGTGCGGTAAATGTCGTCTCAATCTTGATTATTCCGCCACCAAGAAAAGCGGGGTCATGTGTGACAGGTATTATTGCATCGTACTCCTGTGCACTTTTCGTTTCGTAATAAATAATGCCGGAGTTGTTGCTGGTTCTCTGTGCGGCTTTCATTTGCTCAGTAGCACGCAGAAGTGCCCGCAATTTGCCAATGGCACGCCGCTCCTCCACTAGATTCAACCGCTCGCTCATAGGTCATAATTATCCAGCGTTAAGGTTATCTCTTCACTCATGTTCTCGTCGACTTTTACCGACAGCTGCTCGATACGATAGTAGCCGCTCAACGGGCAGGATGAATATTTACTTTGCTTAACAACAATTCGATCACCGACGCCGATACTATTCAAATCAAACTGGGCACCACGCACTGTGACGCGCGGCAAATCGACCAGTCGGCTCATTACCGCCACATCAGCCTCGCAGTGCCCCGCCAGTGTGCTCAGGTTTTTAATGCTGTTGTACAACTGCACTTTCTCTCGTAGAATGAACTCCTGCTGGCTCAAAACATCCTCAGCACTATAGCGAATTGTCTCTTCGCCCATACCAGAGGCCTTACCTATGATGTTGTTGTACAGGTTTGCCCCAGACTGCGGCAACTCCATACGAATAGCACCAATACCCAACCCGTCGTCGGGATAATGCACTGTCACGTCTGGCCGCTCATTACCGAGCGTCTGAAACGTCTCAAACTTGCGGTCATGGGTAAATCGAAAATCAAACTTGCCGTCCTGCAAATTGGTTAGCGACACCAACGCATCTTTGGCATTGATATCCTCCCAGTCATCCATTCTGTCGCGTCGTATGCCAGTGCGGTACTGCTTACTACCTCTAGTGATGCCGACGTCGCCGTTCGGGCGATTCTGCGCCTCCTGAATGACACCCCAGGCAATGTCCGTCGTTTCAATACCTTTCCAGCGGCCGTTCAAGTATCGCGCGTCAATCAGATTCAAATAGCCGTCGCACTGCACTAGTATTCGTGCGTTATCGGTGTTCAGGTTTCGGTTTGCCTCTACCACCACTGCACCGAACAAATACTCGCCGTTACGCTTGACTCTGATGTCGCTCACCCATGGTTTCAAGATAGTGTTTGGATTCTCGCCGATCCGTCGGCACTTCTCTTCCCAGTCTGGCATTGACATATTAAAATCTAGCGACTCAACGCCGTTGCGAGTCATGCTCCAGTCGATATCTTGGCAAAGCCTCGTAATATCTGCCACCTTGGTCTTTCCGCGATGCCAGAGCTCGATGGTGTAGCGTGGTGGTATGTACTCGTCCATTACGCTACTCCTGTGTAACCGTTATGCCACTCAACGGTGGCTGTGCCGGTATCGGTACTGTTTGACGTATTGAAGATCAGTTCGTTCAGCCCTGGCACTAAACGCCAGTATTGGCTGCTGGTGAGGTTATTATCGATGCCTACTCCATTTAGCGTGACCTCTCGGTTGTATGTATCAAATACGATTGTGTCGCTATCTGTTGTGCTGATGTTCAGTGCTAGAATCTCGCCAGTTGTCTGGTTGGATACGGTTGGGTTGGTGACCTTGCCGGTAATTGTGATTGTCGGCCAAACATATGTATTACCATCATTTATGGCGTGATTCAGTCCCCCGCCAGATATCCAGTGCAAGCCGTCGCGCTCCCAAAGTAAACCTGTCGAGCTCCACAACAGTCCGCCATCACGCGGTCGCTCAAGTGTAACTATCTGTGCGGCACCGTCAGTATAGTCGTACATTCGCGGGTCGCCAGCAACCAGTTCGATGTCGTAGTCGGCAATGAGCGGCCACTCAATTTTTGGATCAAGAGGCTGTGTCAGTTTGGTAATAGTCTGATAGACGCGTCCAGTTGGCGTGAACAGCTGCACTCGCAGCTTGTCGCGGATTTTGATGGTTCTAGCAATTTTTGCCATCTCGGCGTGCATTTCGGTAAGTCTTCCGTCGTGCTCCACTGCCACGAAAAAACTCAGCGGTATTTGCCGCACACCATAAAACTGCTCATCCACGCTACCTCCATCGGCACCAGAAAACACATACTGGCTGTTGCGAACGTCAGGGTCACCAAAGCCTTTCAGCGGCGGCGTCAGATGTGATAGCCCTTGCTTGCTACCTGCCAAAAACACGCTCTCATTAGTGCGCATATTGGTGATTTGTACGTCATATGTTCTCATGTCTACCCTCTCCTCATCTGTTGCACCAGGCTTCGGTTATATTGGTCAACGTCGATGCCGTTTGTCAGGTTGACGGTTTGGTTGATCTGCGGATAACCATCATTAGAACCGCCATTGTTTTTATCGCCCCAGATGTCGTCGGCTCGTAAAGAAATACTGCCACTACCAGATACACTAAAATCGGGTGACAGCGAAGTTGTCATTCTGCCAGAAACCGCACCATTCATTGTATCGACCGCTGATAACACACCTCCAATGCTGTCAGTGATACCGTTAGCAAATCCTTGTCCTAAAAATCCACCCATCTTTGCCATAACAGTCGACGGTGAATGGATACCAAAGAAATTCTTGATGCCATCAAGCACAGATTTGCCGAACCCTTTTATTTTATCTAGAATCCAGCCGGTCACGTTGCTAATGCCATTCCACAGCCCCTTGATTAGATTTTCTCCAACACTCCATAGACTTGACGGCGATAATACCTCGACAATTTTATTTATGACTTTCCATGCAGAACTGCCGATGTGACCAAGCATACTGCCAATGCCATGGATCAACGCGAACAGTAGCTTGACGGCAGACTCGCCTAATTTCTGCAACATTACTGGCTGCGTCAGTGTCGTAACAATTGCGTCAATGACACGTGGCAGTGCGTCGACCAGCGCGTTAATAACTGTAGGTAATGCTTCAATTATGGCTAAGAACAGCTGAATCGCACCCATAATCAGCGCCTGTAGCATAGTCGGCTCTGTTAGTGTCGTAACCAAGCTGTCGACAATTTGCGGGATCATTGGTGTTATGACTGCGATAATCTGTGGCGCAGCTTGCAAAAGCGCCATAAACAATTGCATAAAGCCCTGAATCAGCGCTGGCAGCATAGCTATGATTTGACCAATCCACTGCGGCGCGGTTTGAACCAGTGCATTGAGCAGGAGGATGATTCCATTGATGATAGCTGGCAATAATTTGCCGAGAATCGGTGGTATAAGCGGCGTCAATCTGTTAATTATCTCTGGCAACGCCCTAGAAATGCCCCCGATAGAATCCGCCAGCCTTGGCACCATATTTTTCAAAAATACTTCGACAGACGATGTGAAATTGCCAAGTATTTCATCATACGAAATATCTTCGTTACCGATACCAGCAACGAGATTTGACCAAGCAGCTTTCATCGAATAAAAGCTACCGCTAATAGTCTCGCTAGCTTCTTTAGCGGTCGTACCAGTAATACCCATTTTCTCCTGAACTTTATGGATTGCTTCGATGAGCTTATCGAATGGGATATCCTTGACGTTCTCGGCCGTCGCCTTGAAACCCTTGCCCATCACGCCTGTTTCATTGACCAGGCGTGCCATCTCGCCAGCAGTACCACCATAGCCAAGCTTCAGGTTGTCGAGCATAGTATAGTTGTCTTTTGCGAAGCCCTGGTAAGCATCCTGGATCCTTGCAATATCAGTGCCCATTTTGTTGGCGTTATCAGCCATGTCTGTAACGGCCATATGAGCATATTGAGCTGATTTTTCAGTGTCGCCTTTCAGACCTTGCAATAATGACGCTGAAAAGCTTGTGACGGTCTCCATGTATTGGTTTGCCGATAATCCTGCCGTTTTATAAGCATTCGCTGCATACGCCTGAACCGTGTCGCTCGACTTCTTAAACAGCGTGTCAACACCGCCAACCAACTGTTCCCATTCTGCAAATCCCTCGACAGATTTTTTGGCTAGCCCACCAATTGCTACTGCTGCGGCGGCTGTTCCAACGGCAAATGCCTTGCCCAGTCCTTTAGCTACGCCACCTACATGGCTCAATGCCCCGCCTAATTTCTCCTTTAAGCCGCTAGCCAGAGAGTTGATGTGCGGCATTACCTGGCTAACCATGCCACCAACGGCATTGCTAATTTTCCCGCCAAGTGCGCTAAACATACCAGAAATACCGTTACCAATCGTCGATAGTCCGGGCGCCAAGTTGCGTCCAATCGCACCGCCGATTCCACCGAATACTGCTATCATTTTTTGCGCGACAGGGGCTAGGATTGTGCCTATACCTTTACCTAACCAGATAAATGGTGCGGCGAGTTTTTGCGCCACTAACGCCATGCCCTGTCCAACTTTAGATGCAAAACTAGTTACTGTATTAGCGGCGATAGATAATTTCGATGATATGAACGCGCCGATATTGCTAAACGTATTTGCAACAGCATTGCGTGCTCTAACGAAAGCCGCAGATATTGCACTAGCAGCTTTGCTGGCAGCGTTAGTCATTGGTGAAAAGAATGTGGCAATGCGATTGCCAATATTTGCAAAACCTGCGCTGATTTTACTTGCCAATGGCGCTAGCTTGTTAGTGATTGGTTGAATAAGCTCTTTTGAGATGATGGCAGCACTCTCAACTGCCGCATTTTTTATGCCAACCCCCAGCTGCTTAAATCCAGTTCCAATCTTGCTCCAAGAATCAGCCATTTTCTTGGTAAGCTCGTCATTATCCTTGGCGGCGCTCTTCATTTTTTTCTGAACATCAGAAACAGACTTGTCAAATTTTGACCTGTCAACTTTGTAGGTAACTACTATTGTTCCTTGGTTCATATTTCGTTTCCGTGGTATAATTTCTTTACTAAAGAAAGGATCTTATAATGAAAGATGTTGAAACATTCAAAAAGCTTGCTCTGATTGGTTTGATTCCATTTTTTAATGGACTGCCATGGTTCTATATGGGAAGAATTACCCGAGGATTGATGTACACGTTTACTTGTGGATACGCTTACCTTGGGTCCGTTAAAACACTTTCCAAAGCTGGTGAGATCGTCGACACATACAACGCTAAGCGCGGATATGTTAATACTTCTCGTCGCAACGGATAAACTCATTTCAGCTCCTTTATAGCCTTTGTCAGGGTGCCATGCATTTTTTTGTACGCTTCCCTGTTTTGTGCTGCTGCTACTACCGACAAGAGGCTCAGCGTTCGCTCACATTCGCGACGCATTGCTGCTTTTGCCAGTTCTACAGCGTCAGCCTCGTCCATCTCCAACACTTGCTCGTGCGTGTATTGCGGATAATTGAGCAAGATTATATGCACTCTCTCCTCAAAGCTTGTGAGAACTTTATCAGCCTGAATCTTCAAATACTGTTCGTATTTTTCGATATCATATCCAGGCTGATTATTCTCGTTCATAACTAAGCCTCGACTTCTCGTACTTCAATACCCTCAGCGGCTAGCTTAGTTAGCCCTGTGGTTGCTAATCGCACAATTTCAAGCAGTAGAGCGTCGACGTTGTCATTATCAAGTGCATCAAGCAAATCTCTTAAAGATAGCCCTCCCTCAACTACTGTCGCTCGAGCTACAACATCCATGACAATCGCACTACCAGTAACGGCCTTGCCGTCTTCACCACCAATGCTTAATCGCGCAGTGTTTGCTTCAAGGGCTTTGTACTGCTTGACCCGCGGAATTAGATATTTGTAGTGCTTTGCTGGCTCGTCACCGTCTGCTGGCATTTCAATGTCCAGCAATACACGCTTCTCAGGCTGCTTCTTTTTTAGAACAAACGCCATCTCATTCTCCATTCCATAGTTGTAAAAACTACATTATTTTTTTATCAATTTAGGTATTGACACGGTGTTTTTATCACCGTGCCACCCCTGTTACGCAAATGTCAGGTCGCCCTTGATCAATTTACCGGTTACGCTGATTTCAAACTCAGTCAAACCGTCCTCTTGGCTGATGTCACTCAGGGTTGCTGTAGCGTCAAGCATGAACAACGTATGGCCTGCTTGAGCTGCTAATTTCGGCACCAGCTTGAACACACCAGGCACCTGTGTCGAGCTGCCCTTTTGCAAGCCAACCTGTACAGCACCCTTTGTACCAACAGTAATGCCAGTAGTACCGTCAATCGTTTCGCCACTGTTATAGATATAGCCAGGCACGATATTCTTGAGGTTGTCCTGTCCTATGTCAGTCACCTTAAACTTGATGGTCGATTTGAACGATTTAATAAGTTTGAGGTTTGTGCCGTCGATAAAATCACGTGTCACCTCCTCCTTGTCGTTGTCAAAGTCCAGGTCGTTCACACCCAGGACTTGCTTGAAGCTTTTACCAGTCTTGTCCCCGAAATACAGATCGTGGTTCAAGCCGGCGTAATCGATTGCTACCATTTAATTACTCCTTTGCTTAATCTTTCAAAACTAATGTTACAGATTGGGCACTCCATACCCCCATCCGTAATTCAGAGGCTTCATAGGCGCTGTCTTGCATCGGAAATACGCTCACGCGAATAAATCTCGCGTCAGTGTATGGCAACTGCACCAATGCCGTACGTAGCTTGCTGTCGAGCTCGTATAGCTCAGCCGCATCAGCTTTCACTACGGTAATCGTTAGTTCGGTGGTCAGTTTGGTATTACCTAAGTTACCACCGTCATATTCACCGCCGTTAGCCGCAACTGCCGCCATACCGTCTTGGCTTTTGTTTGCTGGTAATCGCCCGACAAACACATTTTTGCCAAGCTCTCCACCAACGGCAGTAGCCACTACCTTTGCGATCTCCAATGCTACATTCATCTAAAAAACCTCTTGTAATCTTTCATGGTGCTTCTCACACCTTCATCAACGAAACCTTTGCCAGTGCCGGCTGTGGTGTATTTACGCACCACATGAGTGCCATTCGCACGCCTGCCGCGGTTCTGGTACTGCGAGTAGACTGGCTTCCATGTCAATCTGATAGCATCTCTGCCAATTCGCCGTACCTCGACATTGCGGGACTTGAGCGACCCTCTACGTCTGAACGGTGCGGTGAGGTTGGATACTGTCAAGGTGTGATTCACCATTGCGTTCAATCCTGTCGCTGCCTGATTCTGAAAGAATCGTTTGACGGCGACTGTATTGTCGACCACTGGCACGATTACACCTCTCTGTCGAGCCTTTCCAGCTCAATCTCAATATGCTGTACTGCGCCGCTTGTTATAACCGCCCTGCCGACTGCTACATTGGCAACGCGGTACACCCGCTTAACGCCAAACAGCGTCACCTCGGCGAAATATCCCTCAATCGAGTAGCCAATTGACGACAACCAGCTATCTCGGCCGTCCAGATATGCTCTAGCATCACCCGTCATAGCGTCGTAGCTACCGCCGCGGGTCAAGCCACTCGTCTGCTCAATGACACACTTCACGCTGTGTCGCTCGCCTCCCGTCTGGCGGTATACACCGTCTACGGGTGCGACCAAGGTGATGCTATCGCGAAATATCATGACGATGAACTCCACGCTGGCTCAGCGGCGTATCAGTGTAGCCAGACACCACGCAACTGCTGATTGGCTTTACAAACTTTGCCAGTAGATCAACGTTCGCCTCAGCGAACTGGTCGATAACTTGCTTGGTGTTGTCATACGTCACTGAATGACTCAGCACTGTTTCGGATTTTACGTTGTTATAAAAACTACCTTGATTAGCTATTGACAGCGTGTCAAATAACCTTGCAATGAGTATTCTCAAGCCGTATGGCAACGGCGTTCCGTATCCCCACGACGCCTTGACGATGCACCGTCCAATGTCCAGCGAATCAACCATCTCGATGACGTTGAACCAGCTGACGTTCAGTTCGTCGCCTTGACTCACTGACTTGATCACCAGCGGTCTGCCACTTTCTGTCGTCACCTCTGGCAATAGACTAGTGAACGGATCGACAATCAGGAAACGCGAGCCGCAAGTTGTCTCATATCGACGTGGCGTATTTGCCTCGCCCTGCATTTTGACATCTAGCAGCGCCTCCAACGTCTCCGTCGCCTGCTGCAATAACTGCTCAAAGTACTTATTCTCGGTATCAGAAAGGGGGCGTAAAAGTACGCCCTCGATATCTTCTTTAGTTACCAATGCTGTCATCTCTTACGCCCCTCTCTGTTAGGCTACGTGTTTAATAGCCACTGCTGCTGCGATGCCGCTCAAGCCGCCACCTGCGAAGATCTCCTGCAAGTATTCGTGCTTATTCTGCTTCAACGCAAAGTTTGTGTAGCTCTCAATTGACTGATCGCCAACCACCTTGTATTTGTTGAATACAACCAAGTAGGCATCGTTTTCGGCGTCGTTAGTGTCGTTGAACCACTGTGGCGTAAACTTGCCAGCAAGCTCCAAGTCTTCCAAGATGTTAACGCCTGGAGTGTACAGCATATGCTTGTCGGTACCTCGCTCATCTTTCAGAGCTGTGAGGTAGCCACGCTTTGCGATGATATAAACGTCGCCCTCAGCCTCGATTAGGTCGCGTGCATTCAAGATAGCAGTACGGCGACTTTCTCCTGTTTTTGGCGTATAGGTTTTAGCAAACACGTTGCCAGCCTTAGCGTCAGCTTTGACAGATACAAATGACTTGATCTTGTCGTCGCTAGCGTCGGCTAGGCCGTCACCGATAACAATCGCACGCTCGATACTTGCGATAATTCGCTTTGGCAACTCTTGTAATACGTAACGCAACAGTGAGCCAGTACTCTTGTTCTTGCGAATAGTTTCCTTGTCAAGAGTGAGGTACTTGTAGATGTACTGACCTTCAAGCACACGGTTTTCGATAGCGATCGTAGCCTCTTTCTTGTCTTTACCAGCCTGGTGTCCCAGTGCACCGTCAGTATTGGTGTCCCAAGCGGTGTTGTAGGCGTCAAGTCCAGTTTTATCAACTAGGTTCCAAATTGGGCCGCCAGCCTTAAACGCACTCTCAACTGCCTCAACAACTGGTGCTGGGAATAGTTTGTCGGCACCAGTGACAGCCATCTGTACACCGTTAGCCTCAAGCTTGTCCATCCACGCTTCGCGAACGGCTGCCGCACCAGCACCTGCTTGTGCTACCAACACGTCAGCAAAATCTTCTAACGCCTTTGGTGTGTCCAGGTAATTTACGACAGTACCTTTGTCGACAGCTGCTGGATCAGCTGGTTCTTTAATTTGCATCTTTGCAATATCTTTCGGATCCATTTCCGTATCCTCCTCAGGATTGTTATCAGTTGATTCTTCCGGCTCTGATTGCTCAGCTTCGTCAGTAGGCTCGGCCTCTGGCGCGGCTTCCGGTGCCGCTGGTTCGTCAGTCTTCATCTCAGGTTCAGTTGCGTCTTCGGTCGGCTCTGCCGCCTTAGCTGCTTCAGCCTCTGCTTTTGCCTTGATTTGTTCAACTAGGCTCTGCATTGGCTTGGCGTCTGCCTGCTTGACTGCCGACATACTGAATGCAAAGTTCATACCCATCACATTCTGTACGCCCTCATCTTGCTTTTGCTTCTCTGGTGCATCAGACACCTCATCGGCAAAACCAAGCTCGACAGCCTTATCGGCAAGCATCCACGTTTCCGCTTCCAGCAGCTCAGTGATCTTTTCATCGCTCAGCCCTGTTCGCTTGGCGTAGATAGGCGTGATTCCCTCCTCGATCTTCAGCAACACATCTTTGGCTTTCTCCATGTCATCCACTGTGCCAGCCGCGTAAACGGACGGGCGGTGAATCATGATCATTGAGCCTGGCGACATGATAATCTTGTCGCCTGCCATCGCAATTACTGATGCGATCGACGCCGCTAAACCATCAACTCTGACAGTGACATTTCCGTTATGATTCACAAGTGCGTTATAAATCGCTAAGCCTGCGAACACATCGCCACCGGGGCTGTTGATGACAACTGTCAAATCGCCCGCATGCTGCTTGAGTTCTTCGCGAAATAGGTCAGGTGTGACTTCGTCGCCCCACCAGGTATCGCTCGCGATAGGCCCGTCAAGTATAAGCTCTTGATTATTCGATGAAACGGAATTGCTCCACTTCCAGAACTTCATGCTTTATTTCCTTGTTAAAGTTTGCTTTCGACTCCTGCTTGCCCGTCCAATTTGAGCGTCTTGCTCTCGTCTTATTTCTAAGACTACAGATTACGATTTATCGAACTCATAACGCACTTGGTCGTCTGTCGAAGTGGCGTTCACAATCTTGATATTGTTGACGTGTTTACACTTCGCATTACTACAACGCACCTGTGCGATCATCTGCGTGACGCCCTTGATATTTAGGTAGCGATCGCACTCCTCGCACCGCAAATCCAAATCAGCCAGCTCATCGTCGATGATTCGTCGCTCAGCATTCAAATACGCCTTGACAACGCGGTACTTCGGGTGACACTGTCCGTTCGGGTGAACATCATAGCCATCATTCTGCGCAAAGTTATTGATAAATATGCCACCATCTCGGCCAATGATTGCCTCGTTCAGGCTTAGGATTGGCTCGTCAACTGTCACCCACTTATCGATTAGCGTGGCGCAAAACTCACATGGCTTGCCGGTCTCGCTCTCCATCGCTTTCTCGATCAGCGTTCCTGTTTGGTTTTGCACCTGTTTCATGGCTTCAACGCTTGACAATGCGTCGGCTCGTGATATTTCAGTGCGAGCCATCCGCTGCACTCGCCACTCATCAGTCTTCATAATGCCACGCAGCTTCTCCTCCAGTTCAGACTGTGCCCAGCCGTGCGATGCCGCATGATCAAGCACTCGGCGAATTGAGGCGGCCGTATCATCGGCGTATGAGCGAGCCACGTTCAGCAAGTATGCGCGATAGGCTTCCTGTGTTGAGGCTGCCACCACAAAGCCAGTTAACTCAGTAGTAGATACGCCGTTGTCTATCAATAGTTGCTTGCCGTCCTCAAAATAAATCGCACCTTGAACTATCATCAACGCCACGATGATCAGCAGCAATGACTCGGCAAACTCGTTCTGCTCGTCATCTTCCTCGGTACTGTTTTCAGCCACCTGACGAGACTCAGCGATAGCTCGATCGACTTGTTTCTGCATAAACTCCGTTGTTGCATCATAAATCAGCTGCTCAAAGTCATCGAGCGTCTGTGGCTGCTTGTCGGCTGATGCTTTTGGGCTGGTGCCATTCGCTTCTCCCCAAACCCCCGTGTCGCCAACCTTGCGGCGGTCTGGCGCGTCTGCTACTTCATCGCCCTCGTCAACATCCGGCTTATCGTTCTCAATCTCTGGTGGCTCGTAGTCGCCCTTACGCAACAGCTTAAAGTTGTTCGGCAATTTCAACGCGTCAATGATGCTCTCGGTACTGTATCCAGCTGCCTCTAATTTCAAGATGCTGTTAATCCGAATATCATCAGCCTCAGCCTGCACTTTGACCTCGTCAACAACCTGAGGAATAGCAAATTCGTAAGTAATAGCCATACCCATGCCACCCGTGATTCGGTTTAGTTCGTGCGTCAACTGTGTGTAGTTACGTAACAGTAGTGGGTCAACGACATTCTCGGCAAACACCTGCTTTGACACCTGTGCGTTGGCGTACGTAGCTGTGTCATCAATACCTTTCATAATGGCTGAAACGCCAAATGACGTGTCAATCCGCCTATCAACCTGCTTAAATAAGTTCTCGAAGTCAATATCTTTATTTGGTTGCGAGAACGGCACCCACTCAACAGCTGCGGTAGTTGATGGCTTGCCAGTCTTAGAGTCAACCGGTCGGTGCGTGTAGGTGACGTTGTTGTTGCTGCCGGCTCCGCGATGAGCGTCTTGCAACATCGCTACGCTCTCTTGAAATGATTGCCGTGTTGGTGCGGTAATAATGAACTGACCAGCCGGCACCGCTCCGTTCTCGAAAAAGCCAGCCTGGAAATCGGCGATGTAATCATCGAGTGTCGCCCACCGGCGTGAGGCTTCAGACGGCGAATAGCCAGCATACAGGTCGTTTGGATCAACACCACCAGGCAATACCAGCACTTCATCTTCAGTAAACGTCTGTGTGCCGACTGTGTATGTTGTCTTGTCGCCAACTCGTGCAACTCGCGGAAACTCCAAGAACGTGAAACCAGCAATATTCTTGCCGCCCTGCCCCATAAAATCACCGCCAGGCTTTGCTACTCCGCCATAGTTGCTCCAAACCAAAATGTACGTCTTCCGTAGAGACAATGTCGAAACGGCTATTTTTTCAGCAAATGCCACCGAACTGTCAGATTTATTCGGGTGATACAGCGCGTCAATAACACAATGATCAATCCGTTTTCCATTTCCATCAATAGCAAACGGCCGCACTGTCATATACTTGTTGGCAACCGTTCGAATATTAGGATAAGCTGTCGCGTAACTGCTGGCTCGGTAATGATCAAACATTGATAATCTCTGAAAAGCGGGGTCAACACCACTCACGCGTCGCTCACCCCTTAACCCCATAGCTGTTTTAATAATTCCCATCTACTTATTGCTCCTGTATAAATAAACCGACCAAAATATCAGCTGCACGCCGACAAATACCACTGTGGCGACTTTGCCGCCGTAATATAGCCAAATGCAAAATGGCACACCGATGAACATTAGTAGTCCTATCCACGCCTCGATGACAGTGTCCCTGTCTGGCTTTTGAAACTTTAATTTGCGCAAAAAGTCTTTCAATTTCATATAATCCTCTAACTGTAAATATACGGATTACATAATTCCGCCCCACTCCATCACTACCTCGTGCTTCAGCTGTAGCCAAAAACCCATCAATACAGAGTCGAATATGTCAGGCGATTTGCCGAGTCGCTTCTTGATTGATTCCTTAGACTCCAACACAAACACCTTGTCTTTGTACTCGTGGTGGTGCATCTGTGCCTCCTTAATAAACTCATTGAGGAACGGAAAGCTGTCGAGGATTTTCACCTTGCCGCTATCCAGTCCCATTGCCAGCATGTACGCCACCTGTGAACGTAAATTATTAAACGCCATCAGCTCCTGTGAATGTTCGGCGTCCTCTCGGCTCTTTGGTTCGTCGCCGAATGTCAGGAATGGGTCGGGCGAAAAGCCAGACTTAAACACCGCGAACTCAGCGCCGCGGTCTTTACCCCCGTCAATAACACCAACACCGACACCCACGCCGTCGACTGCAATATTCTCGTAGCCAATAGAGAAGTTATCTGAATGCTCAATTAGCCACTCGGCTTGCTTGCCGGTCTCTATCTGTTCGTTCGAGTCTTTAGTAATCGTGCCGTCAACCAGCGTCAGATTTTCCCAATCTACCGCCACGCTACGGTCAATGCCATCACGTGCCACGTCGTATCCAGTCGTCTTGCGGCCTGGTTTATAACTTTTGACGACAGCCTTGGCAAAGATGCTTGAGCGGAATATCGTCTTGCTCTCGTCTTGGTACTCCCAGTTATTTTTCAGGTACCGTTCAACCCACCAAGTCGGGTTGGTCATCATGGCGTCGATATCTGATTGCATCTGCCATGAATCAGACAAGTCAAACTCGACCACGCGAATATTCGGTGGCAGTGGCTCATACTTGCCATTCCCGCCGTACTTCCAACGCATATATACCTCTTTGATGTGTTCAACGTCATTCGGGTTGAGGGTGATGATAGCGATGCTCGGCTGCCCGTTGGTGTTGCGGCGGCCCTTACGGGATCTAGCTGTGGTAAACATCGTCAGAGACAATTCGTCAGCCTCGTCAATATGACTAGCACTGGCGTTGATACCTTTGATCTTCTGCCCATTCCTGTCTTTCGTCTCATCCGCCTCCACAAAACCAATCTTTGAGCCGTTTGGGAACTTAATCTCATAATCTTGGCCGTTGTATGTGTAGTCCTCGCCCTCCTTGAAGTTCTTGCGATCGAGCATCGTCAGATACGACGGAATAACCGACCGCTTCGCCGTGCTGATATTCTTGCGAAACACCGTCCAGTAGGTCTTCTCGAACGTATCGCAAATATCTATGCCGATACTGGCCGCAATATCTGTCTTGCCCGTGCCAACGGCACCGATCAGGTAAATAGTATCAACCTCAGGGCAGTCGTTAATAATATCGACAACGCTTTGCTGCTTCGGCTTTAATTTTAGCGACATGAGCTATTCGCCTTTCGTTTTGCGTGGCTTGATGGTCGAGACAATCTTTGGCGGCTGTTTCTCGCGAACGCTGACGTCCAGGTCGACATGATCAACTGGCTTGCCAAACGCTCGGTCTAGCATATCCTTGATCGCCTTGTTGTCAGGCTTCTGCGTAGCGATGAAATAATACTCGTCATCCACGCCATCAAGCTCACCGTCGAGAAATGCCGCGATAGTCTCAGGGTCGGTGACTTGCTCTGCTGGTAACCGATTGCCCTTGCGATCAGTCTTGATGACAAACAGCAACTGCACGCCAGTAGCCAGCCGAAACTGTGCTTCGTATAGCTTGTCAGCGTTTCTGGTGATTCGATCCAAGATACGCTGTTTCTCTTTCATTCGGTCGAGAACCTTTTGGGTCTTTTTGCCTTTGACTCCCCCGCTGCCTTTCCTGGCTCCGCCATGAGTTGACGGTGACGTACGTTTACAACCAGCTACATGGATATCGTAATTGTCCTGCCGCTTGTACTTTCGGCCGCATTTAGGACATGATTTGAAATCATCTTTCATGATTATAATTCTAGAGATTGACGCGTAGCTCTTTTGGTATTGACTGTTTGGAAACGGCTGAGATGTGTACGCCGTAACTATTTGCGATGAGCTGTGCCTGCATAAGAGTCAGGTCTTTAGTGCTTTGTAACTTACGCAGCATATTTTGGTACGGTTTCTTGTTTCGGTCTTGCCAAGACTGCAAAAGAATGTAGTGCGACAACGGCTTGCATTTTCGCTCGTCGCCAATAATAATTGCCTGTTTCGAAATATAATAAATGGCGACCTGCCCGATCTCCTGACGGCGTCGCCTTGTCTTGTCTTGTTTGTCGATTTTTAGCCACTTGACCATGTTTGTTATCCCTCCTCTACCTCTGAAATATACAGATTAGGCGCTGGCAATCGCGGCCTCCCAACCGCTCAATCTCACCAGCGCCTAGCTATAAAATGCTTTGACTGTTTTATCAAGCAGTCAAGCGTTCCACTTCAGTCATAAACCCCTCAAGTTATTGACTCAATAAACTCAATCGCCGCATCACAACCCTTACAAACAACAGTCTGAATGCCAGCCTCATTGAGTGTTTTAATCCACTTCTTTTGGTTCTCTGATGTTACACCTCCTTTCCTGCGTTTCATTTCGATGAATACCAAACGATTTGCGTATGTATTGGTATATGATGATAAATCCTCTCGAGGCACATTGTCGCCGTATCCATACCAGACATCCGGCACGACTACGGCCAAGTCAGGCACACCAGAACTCACGCCAAGCTTTTTGTTCTTCGCTTTCTGACTCCAGCTTCGGGTGTACGTTTCATTCGGCACGCGAAAATGTGGATAACCTTTCAGCCGCAGCCACTGTACAAACGCCTCTTGCTCTTAATCCTCGGTTGGATTTTCTATGTTTGCGATGTTAGGCATTATTTCCACTCCTTAATTCCAAAATAAGCTAACCAATCTGCTCGATTTTCTTTAATAGACCTTTTAGCGTCTTCCTCTGTTGCGTAGCGTACTGGTTCGCCATAATTAACATAGCCAGCATCCGAATAAACCAACTCTTCAAGGTGATAATTGTACCCCACAACCCAGCCGCCATTTTTACCCTCAAAGTCTGGCTCAAACGTTGACGTTTTTCGCAGTCTGACTTCAGCTAGTTTACGTTCATGAGCTTTTTTACACTCTTCTTCGGTGTAATAAACATTACCATTGTCAATATTCAATCTGTCAATGGTAGCGTCTGCGTAATTGCGATAGTTAACATTACCCCAATAGTCAATGTACCAATATCTATCGCCCCATTTAAGATTCCAACTAATACTGCTTGTTGATTCGAACCACTTGTCAAAATTATCGATTTCTCTAACAAGAATTGAGTGTTTATGTCCTGATCCACATGTTTTCAAAACCCTTGTGCCATCGATTTTAATTTTCTCTTTGAAGATTGCCCCAGCTTTAACGGTGGGCAAATCTTTTAGTAGTTTATATAGTTTCATTTCTCCTCCAGCAGCTGTTCATGCTCTTTAACCAAATCCATAATACTTTCGACAAAATCGCTCTTTATACAACTAGCTTCTTTGTAAAAATCGTCTGGGTCAACTTGTTTATGCTCATACATCAGGGTTAAATCACCAATCTTAAAAGATAGATTGTCTACAGCAAACTTGATACGAGCCATTAAATCTTCGTCTGTCATTATTTTTCCTCCAAAAACTCATCTAGTGCTTTGTCATATTCTTTGAAGCTTCGCTTGTAGTCATCGATAATTCGCTTTACGATATCGTCTTTGTATTCGACTTTGACTAGTTCATTCTCTTTGTCGCTTTCGTTCAATCGTACAAAAATGTCGTAGCTTTCTCTCGTTCTAAGCCTTTCCCAATACAATATTCTTTCTTTTGTATAGTCAATTGACCTTACTAAGTGTTCAATAAGCTCTCTCTTGCGATTATTCATCTTTGTCATCCTTACGTTTGTCGAATACAATAAACATACTCCACTTATTACTGTTGAATAACTCTTCAACGGTCTCTTCGTATAGCAACTCTTGAGGATAACAATTGTCGCCTCCTACATGTTCACAATCGGCGAGAATAGATATGTCATCATTTTTATAATAAAACGCATCTAGACTGTACTGAAAGAACCTCACTTTCATGTTTCTGTATTCTTTTGGGAGTTTGTTTTTGATATCGCTGCTAGCGTCTATGACTATGATTTCTTTCATTAGATTTCCTTCCCGTTTTTATAACATTTCGAGTAGCCCATTTCGCCACCAACCGTTTTACAGCGGGCTTCAGTGTTCATATTTTGAACCATCCAGGCAATAAACAGGCATCCAGCAGCAAATACTAAAGTCGGCATCATGAAAGCGGCTACATTGCTCCAGTTAATGTTAAGTTTCGTTTTATTCATTGTCATTCCCTTTCCCTAGTGGTTTAGTTGACATTAGTTGTTTAATTATTAGCTCTAAAAATCACTATCGCACTCGGAAACGGCGCCGGATTTGGTTGGTCGTCAAATTTAAGCCTGCCTCTTATGTAGCGGATTTCGGTCGCTTTCATGCAATAATCATGCCACCAGCGAGTGTCGGTTCGGCTTGGTATCAGAAATACAACTGTTTTACCTTTCTGCCATTCCTGGTGGCCTTTTTCAATCCATTTCGGTAATTCACGTCCGTAAGGTGGATTGACGTAATTAGATTCGCCCCAATCGCTGGTTAGCCCATCAATTTTGCCGTCCCAGCCAGCAGGACATGGGTCGTAGTCAAACTGAAACTCTGAATCAAGTACCTGATAGACGGCTTTGGGTGTTCGCCAGTCCATTCTTAATGAGCTAAAGTGTGGCTTGGTCATAATCTTCCTTATTTATCAAAACCCTCCTGCAACATTTCTTTGAGGCAGGTCGAGCCGTTATAGAACTGCGTTATGAATTCATAGACACCATCTTGAACTTGAGTGATTTCAATAAAGTTGTCATACACGTCGAAATCTTTATCTAATTCAACTTTATAAATGCAATTTCCGTCGATAACGATATAGCCGCTATCCTCTAATTCATACTCGTCAACTTCTTCTGCATCTTTATAGTATTTATCACGCTCTTCTCTGGGCACACTTTGCCAGAAATTTTTCAAATTAGCTTGAAGTTCATCAGCGTCTTTATATTTCTTACAAAGTGTAAGCTTTCCTTTGCGTCCTACAGTTTCACTCATTGTCTATCCTTTCCTTATTTATACGAGGCACAATATTTAGTAATTTCGCCCCTGTTGTTTTATTCTCGCTTATTTGTAGTTAGTAATTTCAACCGCAGAACTGGGGCAAGGCGACACCAAGTGAGTGTATATCATTAGTTAATTACTTTAAGGTTTGATGTCGCCTATTAGACAGATGACTCGGGTGGGCAAAATAGTCATCTGTCCAGTTGACAGCATAATTACAGAGCAAAGGATTTCTCACCTTTCGGCTTACTCCCGTTCGGGAACCCAGCTTTATTCCTCAGATTATGCCGCCAGTTCTACGGTCGATTTTAATGTTCATCCAGTTTATTGACATGCGATAGGTCATTAGTTAATGGTGTTTATGTGTCATTAGATCTTATCGGTGCAATGCCAGCCACAATTTCGTTTCCATCCCAGGCGTAATTTGGCGAGGACTTTATCAAAATCGGCTCATCATGCTTGCCGACATGGATCGTAACACCGCCCATCATGCCGTCGCTCTGACTGAATTGTCGCAGTGCTTCGATAAGCAATTTAGGATTAACCACAACCGACTTTACAGGAAACGCCTCTGAACTTTTTTGCTCAACGAATGGTTGTATATCCGGGAAGTACAGCTCGGTTTGCTCCCGGAACGGGATTTCAGCCTTGATCGGAAAACTCTCATCAATCGGTGTCGTTTCGCCGTACGGATTTGTGCGAACAATAATTTTGCCGTCGTAAACGTACGCTCGGTCAAAGTCAGTCTTCATGACTTTATCAGCGGCAACGAGAACGCCCTGCGGAATATTCATTGAGCAGGCTTTTGCGCCATTTTATATACAGCAATCTGCTGCTTGGTTAGCGAAACGATACTGCTCACTTCTCCCACCAAAATCCCTTCTGCTCAGCCTCAGTCTCAGACGGCTTACCGTCTTTCAAACTGCCGGCTGGCTTATTATTTATCTTGACCGCAATGTCTACGCTCCGAACGCCGTGCTCCAGCAGCCATTTCTTGGCTCGCTTGGCATCAGATTCGGTAGCGTAGGTTTTCGCGTGCGGTTTGTTTTTCTCGTCGCTCCAGCGAACCGTGAATGCGCAATTCATCATAGACATTACGTAGCCTCCAGTTTCTTGCGTTTGCGGCGCTGCTTTTTGCGAAGTGCTTTTTTAGTCACGACTCCTCAATCTCCAAACCTCTCATACATACAGTTTTCGTGCATGTCTGGATAGTCTTTTCGCTCTGCGTCAGATTGAATGAGTGCCAAATTGCACATACTGCATCTGCCGTACGGTGCGGTTTTTTCAAATTCAGCCAGCTCGTCATCCTGCTTAGGTCTGCGTTTGCTGATTCGGCCGCAAATCCGAGCTGCCTCCCGATTGAGTGCAAAGCCTGTTTTGTCGCCTCTTGACCTCGATCCACCCTTTCTGCCAATTTCACGGTAGAAGTTTGGATTTTTTGCGAGAATTGTTGCGGCGGCTTTCTTACCGCCCGCTTCCGTTCCTGCCATGGCTCTCCTTTCACTTATTAAAATGGTATTTCGCTCAAATCAATTGGCGCGTCGAGGTCGACATCCTCGGTAGCTTTCGCCGCTTGTTTAGTCGTTGTATTTGCTGATTTAGTGTCCTCTTCGGCATATCGTTCTGTGGCTGGCGCGGTATTGCTACTGCCCTTGGCGTCGCTCAAGAACTGGAACTGGTCGATGATGACTTCAGTCGCTTTACGTTTGATGTCATCTTTCTCCCAGATTCGTGTTTGCAAGCGGCCAGTAATGCCAATTTGCTTGCCTTTCGGTGCGTACTCTGCCAGCAGTTCAGCTGCCTTATTCCAGGCGACGCAATCGATAAAGCTAGCGTCGGCATCTTTGCCATAGCCGTCAACCGCTAGTGCGAATGAGGCTACGGACTTACCGCTATTTGTCGATTTGACTTCAATGTCGCGGACAACACGGCCGATTAGGGTTACTGTGTTAATTGCTGCCATATTAGAAACTCTTTTCCTCGCGGATTTCAACGCCTGGGATTTCACGTAATCCATTAGCGATAGCTTCGCGGATTAGTTTGTCGCTTGGCTCGCACAAGTAGCGCGGCACTAACTCAGGATTGGTGACCGTGAACACCGTCTTGGTTTTAATGCCAGATTTAACGGCTGGCTGTTGTGCTTTAGCAGCTTTGGCTGCCTCGGCTTCAGCGATTTCCTGTTCGCGTTTACGCTGTGCTGCTAGTTTCGCAGCTTCAGCTTCGTCGCGCTCGGCGGTTGTTAATTCGTCCTTACGTGTCAACAGTTCGTTGATGGCTTTAGTGAATGCCAGCTTGATTTCAGCGTGATTCTGATCAGCTTTAGATAACTCAGCAAAGATTTGCTTCAGTTCAGCACCCTTTTCGTCGCAAGCCTTTTGGCTACGCAATGATTTAGCATTGATATCAAACTTGGCACAAATAGCGTCAACACGTGCGGCTTCCTCTTTTGCTAGTCGCTCTTGCTCCTCTTGGTAAGCGAGGATTTTCTGGCTGATATTCTCTAGTGCTTCTTCAGCTGGCGCCAGAACGTCCTTTTCAGCGTCGATGAATTGCGATTTAACACTGTCAAAGTTGCGAGTGATCGCCAGTCGAGCGTTTTTAACTTCAGTACGATGCGAGGTGATCAGCTTACGGATTGCAATTGCTTCTTTAGCAGTAGCGTCGTCAGTGATTTCTTTGGCTTTGGCTTGCTCCAAAAGCTCTTGAGATTTGATTTTGAACGGCGATATCGTAGCGACCTGCGAATCGACGTATTCTTGTAGTTGTGACATGTATCCTCCTTTATTTCCTGTCTGCTTCAGATTTGCCCAAGTGAGCATCTGTCATTTCGACACGTGAGCTTGGAATGGTTGGCTTAGCGGCTGCTTCGATTTGCTCTCGGCTTGCCAATACTGGTGCTGCCGTGATCCACGCATACTCAGCGTCACCCCGAACGCCATCGACGATCTTTGTAAAGTCTGGTTCGATGTAACGTCCTAGCCGACCGGTGCGGTCTTTTGCGACGTATTTGTCGCTGGCTGGATCAACGATGATCAGTCGCTTAGTGTCGCCGGTTTCGCTATCATTGATCGTTGTCATGTAGCCGACGATGTCCACCAGATTGACCAGCTCCTCAGATAGCCTTGTTGCGACCATCGGACGTTTAATGACACGGCCATCATCGTCTTTCTCTTGAACATGAGCCACGATAACGATATGCTTACCGCTATCACGCATGGTTTTCAAGAACGTTCGCATGGTTGATTTCAACCAGCCCCAGCCCGCCATTGTCGGGTTGCCGTCACGCTGTACTAATTTGCTATCAGCTTTATTTCGCATGTAGGCGATGAGCTTTTCCATTAGCTCACCGATTGGATCGATGATCACTGTATCGTAGTCGTCAGTGAGTGCGATCTGCATAAACTCCTGCATATCGTCCCATTTTTCGATCAGCGCTACGTCGGCTGCAATGCCGCGAAGTCCGAAGTATTTACTACCGTTCTCACAGTCAGCGATAATCGGTCGTGGTGCGGTGGCTGCAAACGTTGTTTTGCCAACGCCGCCCTCGCCATACACAACCATCAGAATCGATGGTTTTTCGGTCGGATCTAAACTATTAAAGACTTTCATATTCTCCTTTCTTTTACAGGCTCCAGTCGCCCAGCTCCCTCACTTCTTCAATGAGGAAGTTCGGCTCGCTGTCGCCAAACTTTATGATCTCGTCGACACACGTACGCAGCTTGCGTTCGCCGGCTTCAACAAAGTCGATGCCAGCAATCATGAATTGCACGCGGTATGGTGCAACGGTTTCAACCACGCAATAGGCAAACTTGACTAACACCGGATCTAGTTTTAGGCTTGACGCCGTCACCAGCGTGTAAACTGCTGACTGTAAATCGTAGTGCATTGACTGCGCAGTTTTGAAAAACTTGTCGAACTTTGCGGTAGTTTTCAGATCGGTTATCATGGCAGATTCATTAGTGCGAATCAGCACATCAGCCTTACCTTTCATATCTACGCCGTCGGCAGTGCGAGCGTACATTTCGTGCTCAAAGGTTGCGCCTTTGGCGAAAATGTATTGCTTCACCAACGGGTGATTCTCGATATTTTTCAAAATCTGATCAGCAGCCTTGAACATGCCTAGAGTGATAATGTGTTTGCTAGCGGCTTTCTGCTCATCGCGCCACATCTTGGATTCTTTCGAGTAGAAGTTTTCAAATGGGCTGATAGCGAATTGATCTTCACCGCCGAGCACCAGCATGTGAACTAGCTGTCCTAAGTCGATAGCCTTGCTGTCTAGGTCTGGCAAGTCTCCGCGTTTAGCTGCAACTGCGTAATCGATACCGTGATCAAGAATCAGCTTCATTGATGAGTATGACCACTCTGGTCGGCTATAGTAAGCGTCTGCCACTTACGCCTCCCCTGCCAAAGCACGGTCGAGAAATGTCGGATCGATTAGGTTTTCTAATTTTTCAAACAAACTATTTTCGTCCATAAAACTTACCCTCAATCCACTTCATTCCTTTGTCGAAAATCCGCAACCACTTCGCTGCTTTGACTGACTTGTCGAAGTCACGGTCGTCCAACTTGCGCAGCCTGTCAATCACCCTATTGATAGGCTCGCGCTTATGTACCGTCACTAGTTGAACTTGTGACGGTATCACGTTTACGTGTATCTTCATCGCCAAATCTCCTTTCGCGATTTTAATTCTTGGATAGTTTCGTCGAACACGCCGTTGGCGAACAATACGACCGCCAGCACCGCGATTGCCGCGAACTGCACCCACCAGAGGCGCAAGTCTGTTGGCTCGCTGACTGCAATTAGCGCCGCCGGTAAACCAACTACCCAGCTAATGATTTTTTTGATCTGTTTGTTTTTCGCTGCCATTTTTCAGCTCCTTTCGTTTTACGTACAAGAGTGCTCGCAGTCACTCTCATACTTGTTAGATGTCTTCGCCTGTACATCCTGACAAAATTGAACGTGGTTGCTAATTATTCCTAGCCAACTCTCCGTTTTTTGCCAAAAACATACCTCTGACGTTTGATGAAGCTACAAATGCTGAACGTACAGGATTTCTAGCCTCATTTTTACGTCAAATAAAAAAAGAATCGACGCGAAGTCGATTCATGGTTGATAGATTTGACTAACAGAGGTGGTCGCTGTTTATATCATGTAAGATTATTTCGTGATATGATTATATCACGCGCAAGTCATTAATTGTCAGCCCGTAGAGCAATCAGGTTCTCAATAAACTCATCTTCATTAGACAGAGACTTCGGATTAAGTCCAAGGTTACCAGTGTTTTTGCTATCTATCATATCGTAGCGTCGCTTATGTAGATCCCCCAAGACCTTTTTCGCAAGATTGATTATCGTCATTCTATCGTAACGCTGGCGAGCCGTTTCTTTTTCTAGATAGTCTTTACCAAAACCCAGAGATTGTAGATATTTATAAATAAGATGAGATTTTTCTTCCACTCTCGAACTACGTCGCTCGTCTTTTGTGACAAACTGTATTTCAACTGGAGTCTCAACACCGTCAATATCCACAGCAAATGTTACTTTGGATACTTCATAGATAGAATATCCTCGTTTTTCGCACTTTTCATCGGTATCAATTTTTACCAAATACTCATCCGAACTAACGCCCAATTCACGAAGATTACGCTCCACAATATCAACATATTCTTTAGTTCCCTGGATATATACCGGTCTGTTTTTACTCCGAGCACATACTGGTCTAAACTCCTTCAACCTATCAGCAA
>ERZ773272.119-NODE-119-length-31187-cov-8.638443_pt1 | contig 31187 bp, 40 predicted proteins | sample MGYA00511891_ERZ773272 | MGnify/ENA primary metagenome ERZ773272 (study PRJEB29015, sample SAMEA2738150) | human oral metagenome | biome: human oral; feature: human-associated habitat; material: saliva | place: China | collected 2198 ...
CATAATCACTCCATTCTATGATGTACTCATCATAGCTTCCATCAATCGCAAGTGATTGTGCTGCAAATTGCGAATTCGGGCTTGAATTACTCCACAACAGCTTTCTAGTTTCAACTGTTGCTAACATTTTCTTGATTTCAAGTAACGTATTTAAAACACTTATCATATTACACCTCCTACGCTCTTATTGTTGATCCAAAAAATGAAGCAAGTTCATTTTCTGCGGTGCTGTTATCAATGCGTACATCACTTGTAGAGGCATTCAACTTCTGTAATTCAGTTTTTAAATCATTGATATTATTCTGTAGCTTTCCTGCTGCAGTTCCGTCAATTGCCCCTGCAAGGATTGACTGCCAACGGTCCGTAATTGCCTCTAGCCCGAAGTTCGTCGGAAATGCCGGAAGAACGAACCCGCATAGCTCTCTATCTGGTCTCTGATCAAGAATTACGGCGCTCGTAATATCTGATACACCCGCACCAACATATATGTCAGCTAGAGCGAGCTCGTAGTAGTTAGGTTGCTGAACTAGATTAGGCGCTATAGGTGTTGTTGACGGCGTGCCTTCCTTCTTGTATATAAGCATGTTACGAACACTGTCGGAAAGGTCGAGCCTTACAACAATTCTGTCAATCCTCTTCAGTGACGGATGAGCTTGCGCAATGTTAATCGTCTCTTCTCTCGTGTTTCGCCCAAGGGCTCCTTCGATAACGCAACCTCCAGGCATAACTTTAACCTTCATACCCCCAACTGCCTGTACTTGCATGTCAGAGCCGTCCGCCCTAACGGTCGTTACACCATTAGACCAAACTGATTTAAAAACTTCCCTTACGTCACTATCTGACACAGCTCTATCACCGTTAGGGTCTGAATCAAAATGTGATTGTAGTGGTAATGCAATCATTTAGTTACCTCCTTAAATACTTAAAGCGACATAGTTCTGTTTGCGAGGTGTTCCCATAACAAGCTGTACCTCTACAGAGTTCTTGCGGTGCACCTCCTTTACTTCCATTATCCGGGCCGTGAACATTTGCTCTATATCATCAAGGACTATCGTACATATGTCGCCTAGGTTGTAGTCCCGTAAGTAATAAAAAGTGTTCTGGAGCGCATCAACATTAATTGTCTCTTGTCTCCAGTTGTTTAGCATCTCGAGTTTCGCTTGATTTCGCAGTTGCTCCCTAATGGTTAATTCGTTGGCCACTTTCAGCTCGATGCCGGACACGTTTCCTTGAATCACCTTTTTTGGATATAGGTCAAGATCTCGAGGACGATTCCCTTCGTCGATATAAAACTCCCGAATTAAGCTCTTAGTGCTGCCTTGCTCATCTGTAACTAGCTCCTCTTTGGAAAAACCTGTCTCCTCCATTGTCTGCCTTGCCTCTACAATCGACACTACTCCGCTATCGTCGTAGATATATTCGATTTTCGAAACATTCGCCCATCCAACTCCGAAGATTACTTTATCCCTTAAATCTCGACCATGAAGAGGGTATACCTTGTATAGGAAGTGCGGCTCTTTTATTTTGTGTTGCCACTCCTCTATCCAATCAACAGACTCTTTATACGTCTCCGCAACCTCGACCGATATGCTTAACCCATACAGCAAACAAGCATCATATAGCGATGTCGCTGCGTCGGTTCCGCCTTTAAAGGAATAGACTAGCTCCGGCATCCACTCCGCATCGTAGTCGCCCCACACTTGCCCAGGTACCGATGGTGGTATGCTGTGGTCAGTTAGGTGCGAAGAGTATTGCCCGAGTGCGCTAGAATTGATATTTGCAAAAAGTCCGAACACAACAGTCGCCCCGCGCTCGTTAACATTCTCATCTGAGTGCAACACGACTTTAGACAGCACCTTTTCAGCGAAGAAGCCTGATACAGTCACCATCGCCCCTTGTGCAGTTACCTCGTATACAGTTTTCTGAATAATGCCTGTTTCCGGACGTCCTGTGTTGCGCACAAACTTCGCATGTTTGTTCCAGTCTTTCGCGGCGAGGTGTATGGAAAAGTCTCCGGGCTCGGTCCACTTGCGATTCCATGTCACTTCTATGAAGTCGAGATCCTCTAGGCGATTCATGAACTTGTCAAAGAACTGTATCATACGCCATCATACCTCCCTATATACTCTATGCTCGTCCTCAGTGCAGAAGCCCCCGCCTCTGCGTCGACCTTGACAACATTGTCGCCGTAATCGAGCACAAACTGCCTGAAGTCGTAAGGGTCGTCACCCATTCCCATCGCTAGTATCTTGTTGTTATGCACTGCATAGGAACGAGATGTATCAATTGTGATCGTGTCGCCCTTCTTGAGTTCTACATTCAGAACAGCAACATTGTTGTTAACCTTAACGGTGATATTCTTCGCGTAGCCTTGCGACTCAATCTCGATAATAGGCTGTGCGGGCGAAGAGCCAAGGTATTCGATAACCTTTTCGGTTGCGACCTCTTCTCTTGAAAAGTTCCGCTTCGCACCTCTCCTAAACGCATGAGGCCACGCCCATAGAGGTTGTCTCTTACTAAAGCTTGTCTGATCACCCTCTACGGCGAACAAGTCGGCATGCGGTGACAAGAATTTGATTGTCATATCCGGACGCTTGTAAACGTTCTTTGTCGGAATTGACTTGCCAGTAAGTTCGCAATCCTTCGCGATTCGAGTTACTCCGTTATAGGTGATGTATAAGTCGACTCTATAACGGTTGTTGTGGAATCCTTGAGCCTTCGCTCTAGCCTCGTGATTCTGTGCCTGTGCTGTAATAGTTATTTCCCTCGGGAGTCTGCGCTTTCCGGTGATAATTGCACCATCTCCAACTCCTCTTGCTTCTTTCGAAACTTCTATATCCGCAGCATCTACCCCCGTAACAGAAGTAGTTCGCCAGTCGTCTGATTCGTAGTGAAATATTAGGCCGTCACTACGAACGGCCTTTAAAACTAAGTTATGTATCATTATTGTGCTCCTGCTAGTCCTAGCTTTGCGGTCTCCCACGATACTGCTCTAGATACGTCCGCCGGTGACTTCCAAGGCTGATTGAAGTTGATAGTCTGATTAACTTCAACATTTTGGCTTGAGCCAGTAGCACCGAAAATTCTTGAACGCTCACCACTAATAGCTGAGGCTATAGGGTTAATCTCTGGGGCGTCTATCAAGAATGCGTCCTGCACTAGCCCCATTTGTTCGCCTATAGAATTGAGTAGTTTGTCTGTGTTTCTTATAATTCCGACGTCCATACCTTCGATAAGCATCTTACCTACCCAAGTGGTGAACCTTGACGGCGAGTTAATATCGAAAATACTCTTTAATTTCGCTTTACATTTTGAGCCAAGCGAACTAATTAAGCCGAATACCTTGCCGAAACCAGCCTTTATACCGTTGATAAGCCCCTGTAGGAAGTGAACGCCTATGCTATAGAGACTGCCCAGAGCGCCACGAACTCTGCCAGGAAGTGACCTTGCGCCACTAATCACTGCTGAACCAGCCCTTGCAAATCCGCTACGTATACCGCCCACAAATCCCACTAGCCAATTGATAGCTATTGACACTAGCGACCCTATTCCACTAATAATCTTGCCAGGGAGTGATGTCGCAAAGTTCCACACCGCATTGATCACGTTCGCAGCGCCTATTAGGAAACCTTCGATAAACCCCCAAATCCAATTAACTGCGACCGTAACTAGACTGCCTAGCCCTCTGCCTATTGCATTTAGAACCGAAATCGCAAGGTTGCCAACAGCCGAGAGAATTATCGGTATGCACTTCACGATTCCGCTTACAACAGCAATTGCAATCTGAGGCAGTGCCGTAACAATAGCGAGAGCTAGCTTTCCCATACCAACGATAAAAGTCTTGAGGAAGCCCAAGGCAATGCCTTCGCCACCTTTTGCTCCTGCCTGCTCTCCTCCTTGCTTTGCGCCTTCGCCAGAACGAGTAAACAACTCGATAAGCACTTTAGGAATAGCGGTTATGACCGCTTGTAGTGCCTTCGGTAATCCTGTTGCGATAGCTTGCGCAAGTTGGCCGACTTTCTGGAATAGATACGTTCCGAGATTGTTCGCGAGTTGACCGAGTGTCGATAGAGCAGATGGCAACGCTTTCCATATAGCCTTAGCCACCGTTGGCAAGACATCGAATAAAACCGTCTTAATTCCTTCTACGGCGACTTTAAAGCCTGCGCCTATACCTTTTATCATTTCTGGTATTTTCGCCTTAAATGCAGCTATTTTCGAATGAATCAGAGCAACAGCCTTATCAACTCCACCTATCTTGTTTACCCACACGCCGAGAGCTGTTATAGCCGCCCCAACAGCAACTACTATTCCCGCTGGTGTAGCCATGAACGCAGCAATTGACTTACCCGCCGAACCAAGCACACTTGAGAGCTTGCCGACTGCCGACTGCATCCCTATAGGGATGTTGAGTAGTTTAGTCCCTAGTCCTGGTATAATCTTATCTACGCCGACACCGAGGTTAAGCCACATAGAATTGTGGAACGCACTGAAAAATTTCATTGCGCTAGTCATTGAGCTTCTTATTGCCTCGTTGAATATCGCCCACTTCTGCACAGCGTAGAACGTAACCATAGCTGCAGTAAGTGTGGTAACCGCTACCGTTACCGCTCCGATTAATTTCGGATACTTATTTAATTTTGAAGCCACCGCACCTAGATGAGGTACGATGCGCGTTAGCAAGTTGTACAGTGGTTTAAACGCATTACCTGCCAAAATTTCGAGGTTGCCCTTTAGTGCGTCAACTTGCGCTGCAAAGGTCTTACTCCCCTCTTTCATGCCATTAAAGAACTGTCCGCCTTTAGAGGTTGCGTGCTCAATTGCTGCTTGTACATCCTGGAAACTGATTTTTCCTTGCGCCATTTGGTCTTTTAACTCTTGATATGTGCCTCGCCCCATTTTGGATAGTTCCTTTAACGGGTTAAATCCCGCATTGATGAACTGTAATAGATCCTGCCCCATCAACTTTCCTTGTGACGAAACCTGCCCGAACACAAGCCCCAATTGCTGGAACTTCTCCTTATTCCCGAGGGAAATGTCACCCAATCGTCTTAAGTGTCCGCTAACACTCTTAGAGTTAACACCGAACGCAAGTAGCTGTTGCGACGCAGCTGCTAAATCAGTTGTCCTAAAGGGCGTTTTCAAAGCTAGCTTTCGCAGTTCTGCCACGTGTTTATTCGCTTTCGTGGCACTGCCTAGCAACACCTTGAACTTGCTCTGAAAGTCTTGCATCTGTGAATTATATGCAATTCCCATCTTCGCTAGTCCGACGGCATGCTTTGCTACAACGAACCCCATACCAGCGGTAAACAGTTTCTTAACGGTAGACATGCCAGTGCTGACACCTTCGCTTTCTACTTTGGTGTCAAATATAAGTGTACCGTCTGCCATTATTTGAATACCTCATCAAATTTCTTTCCTGCTACCTCTTGCTCCTCAGTTAGCTTTCCAGGAAGTGCGAATTTATCACGTAGCTTTTTATAGTCAGGATCATCCCCGTCATATGCTCTTATCTCAATAACCTTGGATAGGGCTGTATTGGGAGGTAATCCGTCTAAAAGAGCCTTGAACTTGTACCAATGGAGCTCGTCGGACTCTAAATCGTATAAATCTATGTTGTATGCTTGCTTAAACGCAGCATAAATTAGGTTTTTGTCGATTTTAAAATCTAAAACATTGACACTATTCTCGCTTTGCTCAACTTCTTTGCCACAGTGATAAAATTCGACTATCTTCTCTATTGCACTTTGAGAAAAATACCGCATAAATGACGGATTTTTGCCTAAAAAAAGCACAGATAAGTCCTCTAGCTCGGGTAATGCGAGCCAAAATCGGAAATCTGTGCGTATAGGGTACTCAACATCGTCAATTATCAGCGATTTAGGTAGCCTTCTAAAAGGTAACTGCATTATTTTAGTTCTGATAGGTTCGCAACATTGCGCAAGAGCTCGTTTGCCGCCGTAAATGCTGGTCTATCCATCTCTGCAGCCTCTTTTCTCATCATGTACTCCGTTAACGGAGCCATGTATACGTCGTCAATCTCCTTTACAGCAATAGCAGACTCGACAACGGAAATCTGGTCAGAGTCTGCCGTGCCGAACACTTCCTTAATTCCCTCTCTTCCGATTGTTGCCTCTAGCACCTTCATTGCGCTGTTGTGAACTTTTACATCGCCTTCTCCGAATGTTGCGTTGAAGTCATCAAAGAGCTTTGCAATCTTCGGAGTTCTCTTAGGTAGTTCGAACTCCTTATCATTTAGAATAATTTCCATTGTTATATCTCCTTTGTGTAAATAAAAAAGAGGGACTGTTACATCCCTCCTAAAAAGTGTATTAATTTAGTGATAACCTATGCGCCAGCTGCTTTGAATTTAGGCTTTCCGCCCTCTTCTGTAACTGTGCCCTTGATGACTGTACCTCTGAGCTGTAGGTCGAACTCAATCTTGCCATCTACTGCATCCAGAGTCTTTACAACTACAGTTGCTGGTACGTTCCAAGCTTTCCATGTACCTGTCTTTGCAGCATCCTCATCGAACTTGTACACGAGCAGAAGGTCTACAACTGCCTCGCCTCCAGTCTTGAGGTTGTAAGCCAGGTCCCAAATAAGGGCAAAATCTGGCTCCTCTCTGTACATCGTGAGAGGAAGTCCGCTAATCTCTGGCTTGTACTTGTCAAGCTCGATGGTTGGATTCTCATCAGCAATGTAATCGTACTCCTGTGTACTTGCACCGAACTCTAACTTGAGCTCAGTCGCCTTCTTAATTCTTGTGTAGTCTGTCGCGCCCTTGCCTTTTAAGAATAGTGCGACTTCGTACTTTTTAACCTTGCCTTCACCTTTCATTAATTAATTCCTTTCTTATGATAAGTGATAAGTGATACCGATTGAGATCTGATAAACTGCGTCGTCGTTTTCGATATCAATCATATAATAACCGTTTGCAATAAAAACACTCTCGATACCCTCTACATCTGGTAGGTTGCCAATGCGGTCTTGCTCCTCTATCCAATCCTCTAAGACTGCCATAAAGTTATTTGACCACTTCCTATCGTGTTCAAGCTGTGCGTCTTTTCGAACAAGGAAGTAATAATACTCACTAACTATCTTGGAACCGTCCACAAACTCGGTGACATCTCTTTGCGCTTGCTTGTAAACCCCAATGCGGTCAGCTCCCTCTTCAAGTCGGTCAGTATCAATGTCCTCTATCTGAATAATTTTGCAACCGCTCAACCACGTCTTAATTTTTTCGCTTTTCGTCACCATTTTGTTACTTCTCCTTTGCGCCAGCGACTTGTGCCGCCACTTTTAGTAATTTGTTTCGTCCGCCTTCCTTCTTCATGCGCTCAAACCAGTAATTACCCCTTTTGGGTGCCCCCTTAAAATGAGCCGGGCGATAATACCAACGCCGAGCATACGGAGTCCTATACACGACTCTGCCGGAGCCAATTTTTGTGTGAATTGTTCCAGAACGCACCAGGTCGCCAGAGTCATGTGGTACGTATGGTTCGCAGAGTCTTAAGACCTCTTGATCAACAGCTCTCTGAACCTTACCGCTTGGCTCAAGCCCTCTTTTACGGAGTATCTCTGCTATAGGTCGCATCTCGACTCTTGCGTCTTTGATTTTGAACCCCATTATGATGTAAACCTCCAATGTCTGAGCCTATCTCGAAGCGAGTTGTCGGTAAACGTGCGAATCGTGAAGAATTGATAGTTCTTCTTGATGTTTTCAAACTCGCGATTAGACACATTAGTCATAGGACACTCCCCGAGGACAATAATGTCTTTTCCTTTAGTGTCAAAGAACAACCTATTCTTCATGTCACCTTTTATAGGAATAGTAACCGATATTTCTTTAGTCTTAAAAACTTTACCACTACTATCCGTAGTGCGAACTATCTTCTCTCTCCACTGGCAACCTTTTATAACAAAGCGCTCCCAAAAATAGTCGTCGTCGCTCGTAGGATACGAACTATACATTGTTATTGTGTCAGTAAAATTCATTACATACACCCCGTCAATCCTGTACCGGATAGAGCTTGTCTTACCGCTCGTTCTAGTCCGCTCTGCCACTCAGCCTCACCGACATAGTGCTCGGAGTATCCGTCGTTAGACACGATAGATACCCCTGATACACTTGCCCTTGAATGTAGTTCATGTATAACTAGAGCGATTACCCCCTTGACTCTATCATAACGAAAATCTTCCGGATGATCCTCGTTAACCTCTTCAATTCGTCCGCCAGTAATACCGAGTAGTATCACTTTCGCCCTGTTATAGAGTCGGTCAACTTCCACATCTTCGTCATTATAATAAGTCTGGTATTCCTCAGTCATCATTGATAGCATTTAACTACTTCTTTCCGCCTTCCTTTGGCTCTTCCTCTACGATAACTTCGTCTGTTGCCTCATCGAATTCAAGTCCTATAACTCTGCTCATGATTTACCTCCTATGCTACTTGCAAGCTCCAGCGATGCCGTTAGCCTTGTTAACGTACACGTCTGCGATACCAACCTCGCGGAAGTTGAACTGCCAACCGTCCGCATCCTTGTTATCCTCTGGAGCGATTGCCTTGTTAACGTTTCTCTTCTGGTACTGGATAACTGCAGAAGGCTCAACGATTAGGAAGTCAAGCGACTTGCCTGTAGTAGCCTTCTTGTATCCGCCCTTCTCCTGCCCGCTTGTCTTTCCGTCGTTTACCTCGATAGCAGTGAAGAATCTGCTAGCTGGAACCTTCTGGACGGTAGCGAACTGTTGCATGATCTCTTTTGACTTAGTTGTGTCAAGATCTCTAATCATTCCGTACACTGTTGGAGATACGAATAGAATTCTTCCGTCCTCTGGCACTTCGTTATCTGTCATAGTGTCGTACGCCTTTGATATAGCCTTGATAGCAGATGCACCGTCTGTAATCGTGCTAGTTGCGATGTTAGCGCCTGCCTTCTTGCAGTAGTTTGCGAATCTGAATGCGTCTAGCTCTGGGATTACCTTAGTTCTTTCAAACTCAGACGATAGTCTTCCGAACGCAACTCCTGCCGTTGATGCATCGTCTTCAGCATCTACGAGGAACTTACGACCTCTATCGAAGTTACACTTAACAGTCTCGTTGGTGAGTTCTACACTTCCCATAGTGTATCCTGCAGAGCGGTCGTAATCTGCGAGTCCATCCATGTCAATCTTTGGAATAACAAGCTCGTCTGCATTTGCGCCCTGCTGTGCTAGCTCTTGAGCACCGTCGAGTACTGCAGTAACAGAGGATGTCTTGTAAACCTCGTCTAGTAGGTCAACGTACATTTTAAATTTTGAAATCTGATTTGCCATTGTTTAGTTTTCCTTTCCTGTTGGTTTGAGTCCCATAACAGCCCTTGCAGTTGCCATAGCTGCGTCATTTCCGTCTGTGCCTGTATCAGTTCTGCCCGACGAGTCAATTCTTGCACCAGACGGCTTTGCGTCTGATCCGAACAAGAAGGATGTATCTTCCGATTCTTTCAGCGCCTTAATTGCTGCGTCGATGTCGTTAGTCCTGTCCTTGCTTGCCTTTAGCTCATCAAGTTTTAGCTCAGCTCTGATACTTGCCGTCCTTCTTCCTCCAGCCTTGGTAATCGCATCATCTAGGAGCTTGTCAAACTCCGCGCCCTCTAGTTTGCTCTGCATTTCCTCGATTGCCTTCTGGTGTGCTGCATCCTTCTCCTGTGCTGCACTTGTTAGCTCGGCAATCTGTTTCTGTAGCGATTCCTTGTCGCCAGCAGACGCCTTTAGGTCAGCGATAGACTTGCTCTGTTCGTCAAAGTCAGCCTTTACTTTGTCATACTGCTCCGCCTTTTCTTTTAGCGGATTAACCTCCGCATGGTGTGCGTTTAGTAGCTTAGTAATCAGCTCTTCGTCCGTGATGCCTAGCTGTTTGATTGAGTCTCTTGTTAATGCCATTGTGATTTATCCTTTCTTTTAACGTTGAAACAAATCCTTATGTTCCAACCAACTTGTATCAGACCTCACCTTTAACGCCGCAGTCCAAGGGCAATTAAAAAGCACCGCTTCGTTGCGATGCTAATTAACTTATTTAGTTGTAATAAAAGACGCGGAGCCCGAAGGTCATCCGCGTACGTTCCGTATTTAATTTACGATACAGCCCTTTGCATATTCTGCTTCTTTGTATCGTTTCGCGGCCGCATAGTATGCCTTAATTTCGTCAGAACCGTGTGCAAATAAGTAATCCTCTATACTTAAATTTGAATCAGAGGACAGATACTCCTCCACAATTCGCTGCTCTTCTAGTTCTATAGTTTTAGTTTTTTCCGGCATAATGTTCCTCCATCACTTTTACTATCGTTTCGGATAGTGCGTTTCCACTACCCGCGCCCATCACTGTCTCAACAGAATAAGCGAGCACCTCAAACGATTTATGTAAATCATCAAGTTCGCCGACGATCCCAAAAGCAAGTTTCGTATACCTCCTGGATGTTTGTCGCAGTTTTAATTTTTTCAAAGCCTCGGAAAACACGTCGTCTGCAAAAGAGTGCGTACCATATTTAGATTTATATAAATCCGCCGCGTGTGCCGCTTCGTGAAGCCCTGTTCCGTAACTCCCTAATCCAAGTTTACCAATCTCCGAGACTCCGTCAGTTTTTAACTTACCGTACACTTTTAATTTAGGGTTGTATGATATTTGCCTAACTGCAGATGAGGAGCCAGGGAATTTATCAAAACAATCATCATACCCCGCCAATACAATTTTAACTCCATCTAATTTCTGCTTATCAAAACCTATTAGTGTGATGGCGTGCTTTTTAGCAAAATGAGTCTTCACGTCATCTAATGAATTCATGTTCATTATACTACTTTTACTCACGTTTCGCAATTCTTCTATGCTCGTGATATTCCTCGCCCGATGCAAAACATCGTGGTTTTTTACAACATCGTGTCTTGCCCCAATATACTCAAAATCTCGCTTATACCCTTTAACGTAAAGCCTTTCAAGATTCTGCTTAAGCCCCGCCTTACTGCAAAACCTTGCGTATCGCTGTTCTTTTGCCTTAATAGCCGCTAGCCTTGTCTCGTCTCCACCTATATACTGCCTTTTGAGCTCTCGTAGTTCCCTCTCAAGCCGTCTCTGTACCTGCGTTGCCTGGTAATATGTGTAGGTTCGTCCGTCAACCGTTACGGGCTCGGGGTCTTTTTCAATCGGATTAGGCTCAGATATACCCTCGAGAAACGGGTAAAACGTATGTCGGCAGTTGTACCCACACAAGCCTAATGGGTCGTCCGGATACCCAGTAACATCAGATAGCTTATATATTTTGTAGCCTAGTCTCTTCTCTTCCTCCGGATGTTGTCTACCGCTTATGCTGTACACTCTTCCTTGCCAGTATGCGTGGTCAGCGTGTCCATCACCCTCACGGGCTCCTGCATGTGAGGATACTTCTACAAGGTCTGTTCCAAGCTGTGTGGCGTTGTCCATTGATATTTGCGCAGCCATTTGACCTAGCGTAGTGCAAACCGCAAGCGCAGCAGCTACATCAATACCTCTTGAGATACCAGAACCGAAGTCAACGTGTCTAATTCCACTCTTCTCGAGTTCTGAAACTACTTTCTCTATTGCTTGTCCGCTTGAGAAAGTCCCCGTAGCTACATTCATTATCATGCTATCCATCGCATGACTAAACGCATTATCTATCCTTATAGGCGCTCCAACGAATTTAAACCCGGTAGAGTGAGTAAGGTTCTTTAGTTCATGAGCTAATCGGTGTGATGCTGTGGTGTTTATCTCAGCCAGTTCAGAGCTGTGTCTGAGATGTCTTCCCTTTGACTTCCAGAAGGCTAAATCGTCGTTAAAAGCCATTGTGCCAGCTCGGCTTACAATATCATCACCGCGCTCTTTTGCGTCCGATACAAGCTGTTTTATGCGGTCTCTAACGGCTCTCTTGTAATCGAGTGTGTTCTTCGCAATCATAGCTTGATACGCCTTGTCTGCTTTGAGCTCTCGCATGACCTTGTTCCGAATCTCCATCGGCTTATATCCCAAAGCCTCGAGAGTCTTTGCCTGTAGTTCTGCAGTTTCCGTCCAACGCGATTCCTTACGAACTCTACGAGCAATGTCTTGTATAACGTCTTGCTCTAGTTCCTGGAACAGCGGTATCATTTCCGCAGATAGTTGCTCCTTCTGTCTATCCGATAGCATATCGAATTACTCCTCTATAGGTTCGGTTGGGCCCGCCTCTGCTCCGCCTTCGTTGTACCACTTTGTCGCATCCTCTTCGGATAAGTTGTACTTCTCCATAAGGTAATTGATAACCAACTTCGGGAGCCCAAACGTTTGCGCATCTTGACGCATCGCTTCAAGCTCGCTCTGTCTGTCGATGATAAAACTGTCGTCGTATCCGATTGTTACTTCGGAATCAAGTGCGTAATCAGTTTTATTAAATGCATTCGAGAACCACAGCAGAGACTTGATTATCCCCTCTATGTAGTCGGTCAAATTCTGCCTTTGTTTGTTCAGCTCTTGCATAGAATCTTGTTTGGTTCCGATGTATTCCGTCGCAGTCTTTATTTGACCGTTTTCAAAACTATACTTACGTGAACCGTATCCGAACTTAAGCGACAGCAGTGAGAGGACAAGCTCGAAGGAGCGAGTGATCTCGTCTACTCTAATCTCCGGATTAATTTCCTGTATCAGTGAGCCTTCCTCCGGAAGAGCTTGCCCCATAGACACAAACAGCTTCTTGTGTTGCTTGTTCGGTGTTATTGGCTTTCCAGTTTCGTCAAACTTGCAAAGAGCTTCATTGTACAGAATCATCTTGTCGGATTTATCCAGGTCGCCAAAGAGCACGTTGAAAACTAAGTCGACCGCCTTCAGCTCCGATATAGCACCATACAATTTTGGTAGTCCATATCCTTGCATATCAGTGAGATTATTAACGGCCGCGGTTGTCAGCACCGCAAACGGCTTAATTTCGCCTAGTAAAACTTCGATGTGCTTATCTACTATCTCTTTACCATTATGGTCAAGCACCACAGTAGTCGCCCTATATTCGTTGTTAACAAGTTCGAAAAGCACGATAGTTGTCTGAGTCTTGCCGTTGAGCGTATCCTCAGAAGCGAAGGCACATTCGGTAATAATCCCCTTCTCGACATTTAACGGAAATATACCCTTTGGAGGAACATATACAATCTCGACTTCTCCGCCCTGTAGCTCTTGCGTATCAAGTACATCAGCACCAACAACTCGAACATATGCTGCAACAGTCCCCTCTGCTGCGATTAGCTCTAGCTGTCTTCTGATATTCTTCTGAAAGTTTTCTCTCGCAAAGACCTCATTGACGTAATCGCTACACGCTCTGTCCTCGATGGTCAAATCAACAACTTCGCACAGATTCGCATCGTCCTCACATACCCTTTTCGCAAAACCAGTTCGAGCCACTTCGTACTTCTCTCCGTTAACTGTACAGCGGTCATGGAATCCTTCTATCGGCTCAGTTCTATACCAACTGTCGCAGATGTCTATCAGCTCTAGGGCCTTTTTATTCGTCTGGTATCCTCTTTTGTTGAGGAACTCAATAATATGCGTTCTCACTTACGCCCTCCTATAGGATGAAAATAATTTATGAAGTGACTCCATGAATAGAAGTCAGCATCGTATGTGTCTACGTCCGTTGAGAAGTCATCAAGTAACTTCTCGTCTTTGCTTTTGCTGTCGTACACCATTTCACTAATCGAATCTGCAATCGGTTCGCAGAAGTCCTTTACCCACATGAAACGTCCTGTATTTATGACAGCATTGTATGCTAGCACCCTGTCGCTAAACTCTGTCTTGCGACATCCCTTCACGTTAACGCCAATGCGGTTAGTCGTACTGTATAGTGCTAGTCCATTCAGTATAAGTTGCTCCGCGTTGTCAACGAATGCAGCTGTTATTGGCACTCCTGGATAAAGAGTTCTGACCTCGTTTACAAACTCTCCAAAGGTGTTATATATCTTCTCTGGATCAACTGTGCCTTTACTGTGCACAATGCGTTTGTAATACAGCCGTATCTGTTTTTCAAAGCCTTTTGTTATCCCAGTAGCGACGAATGGTGTATGTGACTTAGTTCCGCCGATGTCTATGCCGATAAAAATCTGAACTAGCTTATGTGCGTTTTGCCTCTCTCCAACTGGATTTAGAGGCATAAGCTCATCGTAGCTGATTGCGTACTTATCTGCATCATCTGCAAACTGTGGATGTACAAGTCCTTCAGCTCCAACCCATAACCCTTTTATAAAGCGCTTAAAAAAGACACCAACGAATTGGCGTCTATATCGTTCCTTTATTGCTTCCGATAACGACAGATTGTCGTCCATAGTGAAGTGTAAGTATATGAGATCCTTGTCGTCTGCCTTGTCTATCCAGTTGACTTTGAACCAGTGACGTGGTCTATCCGGGTTGCAATTGAACCACCACTTAGACCCCTCCAACGAGCATCTAGCCGTTGCCTGGTTAACGAACGACTCAGGCATAAGAGCAACTTCATCGAAGAAGAACCCCGCAAGTGTGATACCTTGTACAAGGTCTTGCGATCGTTCGTCCTTACCGCCGAAGATGTAATAATAATTCGTTACACCGTTGCGACTTACTTCAAGTAGGTTGTCGGCTCTATGGTCTTTGAATCTATAACCTCTAGCAAAGAGCATCAGCTTAAGAGGTTTTAAAACATTTCGCCTAAAAGCCCCGATAGTCTTACCAGCCATACCGAAGTTTTCGCCGTTAAACGTCTCCATCGACCACATAACGTAAGATAACGCCATCGATACGGTCTTGCCCGAACGGATAGCCCCATCCGCAATAATGCCGTTCTTATCCTGTACGGGTGACTCTGGAAGCCACCACGTAAGCACCTGCATCTGTTTCCTGCTAAACGGTTGGAACCTAAATACTTGCGTTAGTCTTCCCATACGTCTGTAACCTCGCCCTTGAGAGCCTCGATAAATCCATCGTCTTGGTAAGTATCTGCGCCATCGTCTCCTTTTGCTTTAGCAGTCTGAGCCTTAATTAGATCTATGCGTGACTTCTGCTCCTCCGTTGCCATATCCCAATCACGGTGTAGCATCTCGTCATACTGCTTGATTAAGCTCCGCAGTTCACCTTGAGCCCTCGCTTGTGCCTTGAGGAAGTTGTTTTGCTTATCCCATGCCTGTTGAACTTCCCATTTTGCGCCGACTATATTACCTTTTTTGGCCTCTACTTGTTCAATCGTCTTGTCATATTCATTTTCCACAAACGCAATTCGCTGCGCTCTGATAATGGCAGCATAAGCAATCTGTATCTGATGCCACAAGAGGTCAAGTGGATTAGCCTGCTCGACAGCCTGTACGATATCAAGTGTTTCCTCCGGGAGATACTTCGAAAAGAATCCGTACTTCTCGGCGTTCTTGTTGCCTGGTGGTCCCGTAGCGTTCTTGTTACCAAGCTGTGTGATAGAGTTTTTGTGTGCACCCTTTTTCTTTTTTTGTGTGCACCCTTTACGGTTCCAGTTATATCTCTTCTTCCACGACTTAACTGTGTTGAGGCTGACCCCATACTTATCGGCAATATCTTTATACTTCATGCCGGACGTATAATCCTGTTCGGCTAACCTATGTTTATCATCTGCCAACGCCTCTCTACACTCCTTTCGTCGTTTTGTAAGTATTAAAAAAGAGCCCCGAAGGACTCTCTTTATCGTAATTCACTTTTCATTGGACAAAAGGTTAATTCCTTTTCCCCATGCTTATTCCTTCTTTGGTCATAATACAATCTGTGGTGATAATCAATAAGGTAAACCTTAAATGTACACGCATTATACGTGCCTATAACCCTAAGGCCTTTATTAAGCCCAATTTGGTATATATCTTCATCGCCCAAAAGTTGCCTAATAATTTCAGATACATCACATGACTTATCAAATTCGGAAAGAGCGCGCCCCACGCAGTTAATAAAGACAGCTCTTTCTTTCTCACCAATTACATGAAAATGCACAGTTGGGTCCGCAGTTATCTCATGATACTTCTTTTCTTTTAGCTTAGAGTTCAACTCCCTTATCTGCCTAAATTTATCGACAAATTCATTTTCCCCTTTTAGGTAGTTATTGAACTTACCGCCGCTTAGTTTCACTGAATAATATAAGGCCCCAAAGGAGAAATCAAACTTTAGCCCTTCTTCTTCTCCCGGCTCATTAGGATTCTTTACGTTGCTCTTACTGTCTTCGTTATTACTAACTTTTCTTTTTTTATTTTTGCATTTGCCCTTTTTTGACACGACGTTATGACACTCTCTCTATATAACAATTAAAAATGTCAGAATCCTTTATTTCATTGGTACATATCTCTACAGGAGAACAACCCTCTCTTGCTTTAATCCAAGGAGACTCCTGGTGAGTGATACTTTCAAGCTGATTACCCGTATACTTACCATATACATCCCAAACCTGTTCTAGTACATCTTTTATATCTGTTTCAAACTCAGGAACATCGCTTTTTTGAGGAATTATATCCCCTCCATGTTTTTTGTACTTATGATAAAGCTCAGGGATTACAGGTCCATGAACCCAAGCCTCTATTCGAGAATCAAATAATTTAATATCTAAATCATTCTCACTTTCGTTCATCAAAGTTAGAACCCATGCATAAGCATAATAAACTATCTTCTGGAGTTTCTTAGGGCTCATGCTATCTTTACCTAAAAACCAATCAGCCACATCAAAAACAGTCCTCTTTGTCATGACTCCCTTACCTCCTATTGTTTTGGTAAAGTGTATCACGTTTCAGGTACTTTTACCAATTGTTTTTTTATATCACAAAAGAAAACCCGATACCAACTGGTACCGGGCAACACCTTATTAAGTTTGACTTTAAATGGCTTTTGTTTCAAGCAGTGCCGTGGGGTTTATTATCCCCCTCTCCAGCTTTGCTTGATTATACCATAAATCAGAGAACCTACTATAATCAACTATAATCAACTATAATTTTTTTAAAATCTCGCGATGTTTTTGGAAAATCCGTTGATTAGAATATCCAAATGTACTAGCTACGTCCTTCCACTCAAGTCCCACTAAGTATCTAGCATAAACAATATCGCGAAGAAACACATCATCAAATGTCTTCATAAAATCATAAGCCTTACACACTAATGCATTAAGTTCTAGAAGATTGCTGTTAAGCTCCTGCTGCAAATCTACCGCAGCACACAGACACTCACTTGCTGAGTCGCACACACCCGATTGTACCTTCTCCTTGTACTCTATGGCGCCACCTTCAGCTTTGCTCTCATAAAGTTCTATTCGCATCCTCGTACGTTTAATGTGCTTACGCAATTTAGGAATTCGCAGTAGCTCCTCTTTAGTTATCGTGCTCATTGCTCAGCTCCTTCATGGTCTCAAAAACACCTTGCCTAAAACCTGCAGAAACGTCTTTGCCCGCTTCATATAATTCTTTACAGTTTTCTGGGTTTTGCAACGAAGGCCCCTCTGATATTCGCCTAAGCTGTCTAGCAATCTTATAGTCCTTGTAGAGTTCCACGACCTTATCAGCACACATAAGTTGCTTTATTTGTTCGGTCATGATCTCAACGTCAGCAATCTCTTCGATGATCGACTCCTCGTCTTTAGACTCTATCGCCTCTATCAGCTCGTTAAGTTCCTCTTTGCACTTCTCTAGCTGGTGAAATTTCCCATAGTGGTATGCTATGTATTCCAAATCCTTGTTAATCATTCTGCACCTCCTAACTGCTCTGCATATCGCTGAGCCTCTCGCAGTGTATCGAATCTAATTGACTTGTGGTCTCTCGCATATACGTAATGCCCTCTAGCCGCCCACCTACAACCGCTAGTCAGTCTGATTGCCTCTCGCTCCGTAATCACTGTTACTCCGTACGGATTCGGAACGGGTATATACTCCTTCGTGTGTCTAAAAGCCCCGTAGGACTCTGCACTTAATATCCATTTAGCCATTCTGTGCCTCCTTAATCCTCTTAATTCGTGCCTTTAACGAGTCCATGACGAACTGCTGTACGTCGTCTTTCCTCGCTAGTGCTGCCATAACGTCCTCGTCTCTCGTCCCTTCGCACACTAGGTGATGCACGATAACCTTCTCCGTTTGCCCCTGCCTATGCAGTCTCTTGTTAGCCTGCGTGTATAGCTCGTAGTTCCAGTTGAGACCAAACCACACAACGTGGTTACCTCCTTGCTGCAAGTTAAGCCCGTAGGCTGATGATGCCGGATGCGTAAGTAATATATCTATCTTGCCCGCGTTCCAGTCGTCCTCGTCCTCTGTCGTCTTAAGCTCTCTTACAACAAGCCCTGTCTTGGCTAGCGCCTTCTGTAGTCGCTCCTTGTCGTGCTGATAGTTATAAAAGACTAGGGCGTTCTTACCGGATGCGCTAAGGCTCTCGATAAGCTCCATAAACGCCTCTATCTTGCAACCATGCACCTCGTGTACACTGCGGTCTTCGCCGTAGATTGCGCCGTTACCTAGTTGCAGTAGCTTGTTAGATAATGCAGCTGCACTCGTAACAGTTACCTCGTCGTCCGGAAGCTCAAGCACCATCTCTCGCTCCAGCTCTCTATAGGCTTTTGCAGCTTTAGGATCTAACTCAACGGGTACCTCGTGCATAATGCAGTCTGGAAGCTCTAAGTAATCGCTAGCCTTCATGGATACACATATATCCGATATAGCGGACAGTATCGCCTCTTCCGAACCCGACTTAACGCTGTACTTGTACACAATGCCGTTGTGCCTTGGTCCTGCATCGAAGTATCTTTCGCGGAAGCCCGCATACCTTGTGCCTAGCCTTGCGCCTTCGTCCAGTAGATACAGCTGTGCCCATAGATCAGCAAGTCCGTTAGGTGATGGTGTACCCGTCAGCTCTACAATTCGCTTTATTCTAGGTGCCATTGCAGACAGCGCCTTGAATCTCTTTGCCTTATGACTCTTAAAGCTAGACGATTCGTCTATGACCACCATGTCGAAAGGCCAATCATTCTTGTAAAAATCGACTAGCCACACCACATTTTCGCGGTTGATGATATATACATCAGCTGGCTCATAAAGTGCCCTTATACGCTTTTTTTCGCTGCCTAGCACCCTGCTGATGCGTAAGCACCTTGTATGATCCCACTTGTCTTTTTCTTTTGACCATGTGCCCTCTGCAACCTTCTTAGGTGCGATAACAAGCACCTTGGATACTGCGAAGCGGTTATACTTAAGCTCCTTGACTGCTGACAGCACTATTGAAGTTTTCCCAAGTCCCATATCCAGGAACAGCCCTAGTCTAGGTGTATCGATAATGCGATTAATGCAGTGTCTCTGATAATCGTGTGGCTTATATTCCACCCCCGTATCACCTCCCAAGTCTTCGCTCTAGCCTATATGCTGCGGTCTCTAGTCCGAACTCCAGGAAGAAGTCGCGAACCTCTGCCAGCCCATGTAGTACTCTTACCGTCTGCCCTAGTTCAGCAATCTTCTTGCGCTGTAGTTCCTGCAATTTTGATAGCCTACCTGTGTCCGTCTTAAGTTCGACAAATACTATTTGTCCTCCAGGCAGCATCGCTATTCTATCTGGCACACCGTCGTTTCCTGGGCTGGTGAACTTATATGCTTTGCCACCCGCTCTCTTAATCTCTGCCGTGAATATTTTCTCAATATCTTTCTCAAGCATTTTATGCCTCCTCAAACTCGTCAACTGACAACTCTATTACGCGTATATAGGGTTAAAATATAGGATTTATAGAATTTATAGGATTTATAGACCGTATTTACTCTATATTTTTTATTTCTTATAGGTTTTTGGTTGACATAGTTGACAAATAGATGTAATTATTAGTTTTTCAAGGGTTTTAGCGTCAACTACAAGCGTCAACTTGCGTGTCAACTCTCTTTTTGCGGTTGACGTCGCTTTGTCAACCGTTTTTGTTGTCAACCGCTCTTTTTATCGAAAGGTTGACACCCTTTTGAATCCTTTTTGCCTCCCGTGTGGGCCACATCTTATGTTTGTTCTGACCTTTTCCCAACCTGGTATCTTCCTTAACACTCTTGCTATCTCGTTCCTATTCTGTGGTTTTAGATACTTAATATCGCCGTTAAGACACTCAGCCCATATTTGTGCAATGCACACTCTGTCCATTGGTTCAAGTTCGCCCTCATATGCTGCGTTACCATTTAGGAACATCCTGCGTTCCTGCACCGTCATATCTAACCAGTTAGTAGGCACTTTAGTGTCGAGGTAGTCTCGTATACTACCCTCAAGTGCGGAGTAATCGCTGTGTTCGTCCTGTACTTCAAGTGCTATAGCCTCTATCTCTTTTGTGAGAAATAGCTTTTCGCCTAACAGGTAGTACGCATAGGCTTCCGCCCATATCTGGTCTACTTCGCCTGGAAGATCATCCCATACCGATTTAGTAGGCTCATATACTCCCACGTCTATAGGCCAAAATCTGCGATTTCCCGTGTCATCTTTAAGGAACTCAACCTCGTTAGACGTCCCGAAGAAAACGCACCTACGGGGGTATCTGGCTGTCCTGCGGCCATATGGTGCACGGTATATATCGTCCACCTTGGATAGGAACTGCTTAACCGCGTTAACCTCTTGTCTGTTCATAGCAGTTAGCTCTCCTACTTCGACTATCCATATGCCTTGTATAAGCTCTGCAGCTTCCTTGCCCTCAAACGTGGTAAGTGAGTCGCTGAACCATGCTTTACCTATAGTAGATAAGAACGTACTCTTACCTATTCCCTGTGGTCCAGCTAATATTGGCATGTAGTCGTACTTGACGAAATCCCTCATAGCTCTAGTAACTGCTGCGCATAATGACTTACGCATAACCGCCCTTGTGTATGGGTTGTCTTCTGCGCCTAGGTAGTCGATAAGAAGTGTGTCTAATCGCTTCACACCGTCCCACTTGAGCCCCTTAAGATACTTCCTAACATCGTTGAACTTGTGCTTACCCGATACGATAGTAAGTGCGTTACCGAGTAAGTCCTTGCCTTTGATGTCATAGTAGAGCTCCATGTAGTTCGCATAATTAGCATCGTCGTTATCCGTCCATGGTCTCTGATCAGTTCCGCTGTCCCACGGAAGTGCTCCGAGCACGACGCCTTGGTTTGCGAACTCATCAATTGCAATCTTGTCCTTAAGTAATGGATCGTGTTCGAGTATCATTACTGCGTTGTTGATGGTCTTCTTAATCTGTCCGCCAGCGTCTAGTGCTAACTTCGATATCCAGTCGGTATCGATATCGCCTTCGTTGGTAGGTAGTAGGTTATCTTCCTTAAATGCCTCGTTGGCCGCCTCGATGCGCTCCTTAGCCATGATATCGGTTACAGCCTTGTCATTAGCTGCTAGAGTCTTCATGGCGAGATATGACGGCATTTTAGCAGTAGGTGTACCCTCTTTCGCGTCGTCGTCTCTATCGCCGTACATGTGTAGCCTTACGAGGTCCCACGCATTAACTAGCTGACCACTGCACGGGTCTGTAGCATGGTGAGAGAAGAGGAAAAGGTCACCGTCATATATAACTGCACCGCCTGCTGTACTACCGCCTGTATAGGTGTAGCGGTTAGTGTCCTCCGTAGGCTCATACATACCTGGTATGAACTTCTCCATTGCCTCCTGTATGGTATATGCCCTGCAGAACGCCCCAACTATACCGTGCTTGGTCGTTGGGTCTTCTTGCTTTGCGAGGCGCCTTTTCTCTATGGCATCTGCGCCGGGTATCTGTGGCCATGACGATATATCTTGCCAGTTATCATATAGAGCTAGTATGCCCTTCCCGGAGCAGAACGCATTATCGTATAACTCACACACGTACTGGCTATCACTTGAGCAGCTAGGCCAGTACATAAGACGTGATGCCTCGAACGTAGTAGGGTCGCAGTACACTAGCCCTATCATCTCGGCTAGCTTACGAGCTATTGGCTCGTATTCGTCTGCGGTTACCGTCTGGTCGAGTGGGATAATGACACGCAGCCTCGGTGAGTAGTCACTGTGCTTACGTGTGCTGTAGACAGCTGCAGCGCATCCTAGTGATCCAACGCGCTTAAGGATGTCAGTCGTACCGCCTCTAGGTACATTGTCGAGGTCGAGAGTGACAAGGTCGCGCCCCGTCACTGCATCAGCCTTGCGGCGGCCTCCTGCGAGGCTGCCTCCAACAAAACCACCGACGTCCTTAAGCTCGTCCTGCCTAGCCTTGGTGTAGCCTAGGTACTCCTGGAGTGTCTCCTTGGACTTAATAGGTGTCTTAAGCTTCTCGCAGAATTCTGACCACTTAAGGCTGCCAGTTACCCAGTTAATGGACTTGCGGCTGCCTGCGGTCGCTATTGTAATATGTCTATCGTTAATCATGAGTGTTAGTCCTTCATGTAGTAGTTTGATTCAAAGCCTGCGCCTGATAGTGGGAGCCCTTCCGCCCACGGTATCGGTTTGGCGAATATTGCGTTAACATCATCGAGCTTGTCTTCTAGCTCCGCCTCTATGACGATCTCGTCGTGTATGTGCATAACAGGCTTATATCCTGCCTCTATGCACCTGTGTAATGTTATCTCTAGACAGTCTCTAGCGATTGCCTGGACAACGTTCTCTATCAGCTTGCCGCCATACGTCTCTTGCGTCTCCCACTTCTTGTTAGACTGATTAATACCCTTGTACTCGATAGATGGGTGACCCCATCTGTTCGTGCCTAGTCCAGGTGAGCAGTAGAACAGCTTGCGACCAGACGGAAGCTCAATAGTGAAGTACTTAAGTCCGTTAATGATATCTAGTTCAGACCTTAGTGTGAGACCGTTAAGGTATGTAGTATCGCCAGTATCTATAGTGTGTATAGCGAGCTTGTTCATCCTGTCCCACAGCTGCACTATGTTAGGGTTAGCCGCGCGCCACTTACTCACGATATCGGGAAGTTCTTCCTCCGGGATACCCATGTTAAGAGCCCCCATTTGGATTAATGCGTTAGAGCTACCTTGATAACCTAGTGCTAGTGTGGCAACCTTGCCCTTTTGTCTTAGATCGCCATTGACTCCGTGTTTCTCGACCGGAACGCCAAACATCTGAGATGCAGTAGCGCAGTAGATATCACCGCCACTCTTGAATACATCTAATACCCAGTTCTCACCTGCTAGCCACGCTATTACACGAGCCTCTATGGCGCTGAAATCTGATACGATGAACTTCTTACCGTCTGCCGGGATAAAAGCGGTTCTAATCAGCTGTGAGAGTGTGTCCGGAACATTTCCATATATCAGCTTGAGCCCTCTATAGTTCGATGCTTTTACTAGCTCCCTCGCCTCGTCTAGTGTCTTAATATAATTCCGCGGTAAGTTCTGTACTTGTACGAGTCTGCCCGCCCATCTACCTGTGCGGTTCGCTCCGTAGAACTGTAGTAGCCCTCTTACCCTTCCGTCCTTACCTCTAGCATCCGCCATCGCCTTGTACTTCGATACGGACGACTTGCCGAGTTTCTGGCGAAGCTCTAGCGCCTCTCGTACGTTCTCCGGGAGGTCACCCTCTAATAAATCAGATACGGTTTCCTTGCGGAGGTTATCTACTTCGATGCCCTGAGCTATAACCCACCCGAGTAGCTGCGCGTTTGAGTTAGGGTTAGAGAGCCCTGTAATAGCCTTTGCCTCATCTAATAGCTCTGCTGTGCTCATATCGTCTAGTGCTAGAGCCCCTGTGAGTAAGCGGTCATCTATCGCAACACCTCTTGAGTTAATGCCAATATCCTCTACCCACGCTGCCCATGTTGCCTCTGGTACGGGGTGTGTAGTTAGCCTCTTAAGTATGCTACTCTCCGCCTCAACGTCTTGTCTGTTGTACTCCTTGAATAGCTCCCACTTCTCCGATGCGTGTTTAGGTAAGTTACGAGAGCGACTACCGTTAGACTTAGTAGGCTTGCACGGCTTACAGAAGTAGTTAATTAGTGCCTTGCCTGCTGATAGCTTCTGCTTATCTTCCGGAAGACCTATTGCCTTGCCAATCGCTTCTAGTCCTGCGGGATATCCGCAGTATAGTCCGTGTATCATAGTGCAGCGCCACTGCTCTATTGGTGTAGAGTATCCTGCCTTATTAAGGCATATCCACTCGAACGCTGCGTTAAATGCGTGCTTAATAACAGATGCGTCAGTCAGAGCTGCAACTATGTGAGCGGGTATCTTCTCTCCAGATACTAGGTCAACTACCTTAGTAGGCTGTGCGTCCTCTTTATAGGCAAAGAGGAGGACCTCAAAGTCCTCACTCTCTGCATACTTGTGAGCACCCGCTTTGCTGATGTCAACGCTACTGTATGTCTCTATATCAATACTTAGGTGCTTCATGTCGACTCCTTAAAATGGTACGTTGTCTACTGGCTGACCAGTGATAGGGTTAACTTGTGGCTGTGCCTGCTGTGGTGCACCGAATGCCTGTGCTGCTGATGGAGCAGCTCCGCCTAGTGCCTCTCCGTCTCTTAGCTTCTGAACTGGACCGAGTGAGCAACCTACTCCCTTCTTACCGTTGAAGTTATATGGGAAGAACTCTACATTAACTCTTGCATAGCAACCACTGTACACCTCACTGTGGTTGATGATTGGATTGCCCATTGCATCTACTACTTCTGGTGGATAATCAGCGCTAGATCTAGCACTGAATACCCAGTGTCCCTTGCACTCCTGTGGGAATGGAGTACCGTCCTGCTTAGTTCCGTCTCCGTCCCAAATTGGAGTAGGAACTACTGGCGGAACTACTCCGTTGTAGCATCCGCTAGAGCCCTTCTGCTTTGCCGCCTCGATTGCAGCGTCAATGCGCCCCTTGGTAGCTGTGTCTGTCTTAGGTAGTAGAACCGTTACGCTGTACTTTGGTTCCTGGCCTTCAATACTCGAGTAAGGTTTAAAAAGGTGTGCGTATGATAGTCTTACCTCACCAGTTGTTACGTTTGTCATGTCTCCGATTGCCATAATTAATTACCTCCGTTACTTAAATGCCTCATTGGCTGTTATCTTATTAGTGATAGCTTCTCTTTTATCTGTACTTGGTACGAGTGTAGGTTTACCTGGGCTCTTCACCACATACTCTCCCGCTACATCTGCGAAGTGCGCTTTACCCATTAACTTCTCCACTTGTGCCAATGTTAGAGGCTTGCGTTCATATAGCATTGCCTCGTCTGTACCGTCTTCTGTGATAGCCTCGAATGCTGCGTCCATATCCGTCCACGTTCTCGAGCCTCTACCTTCAACTGCTTTGTATCCGTCTACATCTCTTCCTGCTAGACATTCAGCAAGCGCATAGTCCTGTAGTTCCGTTAACCACTTGGCTACATCTTCGCCCTTACGTAGGTACTCGCCTACTTCCTCGTTAGTGATAAGTGGCGGCTTCTTGTCTATCTCGAATGCGAGTTCTATGTTCCTATCGGCTCTAGCTCTGCACTGCTGTCTTGCCCTGCAGAACCTACACCAGTCGCCCGGTGTATATTCGCCTTCGCCTTTAATGGCGATGTTAGCTAACTCCTTGACATCTTCGCCCCAATCTCTCAACAGTGTTACCGAGTACGCACTGCTATTAGTGTTGTCAATTCTTGGCTGTACAATGCTTATCTTGACCGTATCGATAGCGAATAACATCTTGTATGCCTCTAGTGCGCCTAGGGCATATATCATAAGCTGTGGGTTATCCTCTGCGGATACAGGTACGCCCTTGCCATACTTGAGGTCGATAATATGTAGTGTCTTCTCTCCTATCATCACGCAGTCAGCTGTGCCGAAACCGTCTGGTATATATGCTGTAAGATCTAACCTCTTCTCAATAGCGATGTATGGTGTCTTCTCAAACTCCATAGCCGCCTTACGGATGTATGCAACATAGTCGTCTGTGTATCCGTCCATCTCTGGCTGATAGAGTTCATTCTTCTTAATCTTGTTGAGCGTTCTAGTCAGAGTTGCCTTGCGGTAGCTCTGTGTGTTGAATAGGTGCTGCAGCTTCGCCTCTGCCATTTCGTGTGCGAGCGTGCCCTCTTTTGCTGCCTCCGAGGTAGTGTCTGGGAACTCCGACTCTAGCAATGCACTAGGTGTACAGTTCATCCATCTGTGTGCGCCACTTGCCGATAATAGCGCGTGTGCTCTGTCCTTGTGTCCTGCCATTAGATATCAGCTCCTAACTGTCTTAGATCAAGTGCGAATGCTCCGAACTTATCCGGCGTGAGTTCTGGTAGCGAACTTACGCCATGCTTACCTAGAAGTGCCGCGATATCATCCATCGATACACCTTTGTCCATCAGTGCAATAGCAGCCTTCTGTAGCTCATCTGCTGTGTAGCTCTTCGCCTCAGTTGGTACTGCTGTCTGTGGTGTAGGTGTCTGTGGAGTAGAGTCATCTGTAGCTCCACCGCCAGGAGTCCAAGTAGGTGTGGTGCTCTCTGGCATAGGTGCGGTTGTTGGCGTCTCTACTGGCTCTGCACTCGCACAGTCCATACTAGGTGCTTGTGGTAGCTCCTCTGCTGACTCTGCACTTGCCTTGCCGTGCGTCTTAATTGACTCAGCTAGAGCCTTAAGAGTTCCGTTCTTAGTTACTTCGATAGCCTCTTCTGCGTTCATCTGTAGTATTAATTCCATTTTTAGCCTCCTCAATCGCTTCTTGAAATTCTTTTATTTTTTTTTGCGTCGCCGAAGCTTCGCTTAATAACAACTTTCATGCCCGCCACCTAGTCTACTAGTGGCAGCACGTCGTCCGGATCATCTATGTATCCGTTGACGATCGCTTCCATTTCTTCATCAGTAGGCTCTTTGTCAAGCCTTGGGTCGTGCCAGTCGCACTCCGTTCTAGGAATTGTCCTATCTGTTCCAAGCATGTCCTTGAAGAAGTGTTCTAGTCTGCTCTCCTTCATGTGTTTAGGCTCGAGTCTTAAATTATTCATACTTCTTTCCCTCCATAAGTGCCTCTAGCTCGCTCAAATCGTCCTCATATTGATTCAGAGCTGACCTCAGTAGGTTTTTATCACCTATATAGAAGTCGCTTTCAGCCTCTTCTGCTTTATCCTTCAATAGATCCGTAACCGACTCTAGGTATGCCTTTGCGTAGCCGTATATGCGTTCTTTATCTAGCATTCTCTTCCTCCCTCTCTAACTCTTCGCTGTACACCATGTATCGGTGTAGCTCGGTTAAAATTATCGTGATGCCGACTAGCACCATTCCGATTACAAATGTTTTAAATATCATTAGTTGCCTCCTTATATGGCTGTGGAAGATACATCCACGCAATAACCTCTGTAACTCTTTTGTTAGAAATCATCAGATATAACCATGCATCCTCATCGAAGATATCTAGCCACACTCTTCTTCCGTCTGTGACTAGTACGGTTTCCTTATAAGGTGGCAGATTCGCAACCAGATTAGGAGCGCGGTCTTCAGCAGATGATTTTGTAAAAACTAATTTGTTCCATTCTGGAAAACTGTTGAATGCCATTAGTTACCTCCTTACCTCGCCCCACACATGTATAGGAATAACCACAGTGTCGGGATAAGTGCCGCCATGCTGATACACCCGATTAGCTCCTGTATAGGCGTGTTGCCGTTTTCATCGCACGCCTCTAGTAGTACTTCTTTGACTGAACTAAACAGCTCTCTCATTGTCGTCACCTCTCATAATCTCCAGTGCCCTTAGCATGGTGTAGAACTCCGTCTGCGCCTGTCTCGTAGCCTTGTCGAAAAGACCGAATCTATCGACCTTCTCTCTGTAAACCTCTTCAAGGCTCTTCACTTCTTGCGATAACTTCTCTAGGTTCTCCGACAGTTCAGCGCTAACCGTCTCGAACTCCTTTAAGCGGAATCGATACTGCTTGCCGATTTTGTAGATGCCCTTACAGCCCATCTGACCTAGCTTGCGAAGTACTTGCTCGTCTATCTGCAAGACTTCGGATGCCTGTTGCGTCGATATGAATCGTTCATCTATAGGTATAGGTGTGATCATGTTGTGCCTCCTGATATAGTGTTGTGATATACTCACCTCGAAAGGAGGTGATAAAGTGTCAAAGTCAAAGGTTACTTCTAAACGTGCAGCCTCAGCTGCATCTAAAGTGTTAAGAGACGGTCGCACGAGCAAGTCGTCTAAGACTGCTGCGGGCTCTGCTCTTTCGCAGAGACCGTCCAAGAAGAAATAATCTGATTTGTGGTCAGAAAGTCGTACAGTGAGCGTGCAAGCATCTGTACGGCTTTTTCTTTTAAGTCCATGTCTAGAGCCTCTGATATGCCGTGTATAACTTCGTGTAGTAACACTTCTTTCTTTTTTGCCTCTGGAAGTGATTCTCGGATGTATATAATCTGGTTATCATGATCAATCATCCCGTTAAGCAAATCGCTTTTACTAATTTCGTCTACAACCTCTACGGTGTATACTTGCCCCAGTATTTTTAGCGATTCCATGCGCATCCTCCTTTCTGTTGCTTTAATCAAATTTAATTTGATGAATCGGGCAAAAAAATATAGTCCAGCTTGATTCCATAAAGGGAAGCCAGGGCTCTAGCCTGATTAGCAGAAGGCTCTGTTTTCCCTGCCTCCCAATTTACAAGCGTTTGGGTTGATATTCCTAGGGCTTTCGCTACATCTCTTTGCGTAAGATTTGCATTAACCCTTGCTGCCGCTAAACTGATTTGTAGCATATCTATCTCCTTTCGTGTTTTTGATGTTTCTAGCATAAATCAAATTTAATTTGATGTCAACACAAAAATCAAATTATTTTTTATTTTGTTCTTGATTATCTGGTATTAAATCAATATAATCAAATTTAACAGGAGGTTGATACTATGACGGACGAAAAACAAAAGCTTTTATTTTCAAGCAACCTCAGCAGGTTAATAGAAGAGAGAAATTTAAAACAAGCAGAAATTGCTGAATACATAGGGGTATCACCACAAACATTCAACACCTGGGTGAAAGGCATAGCTTTTCCAAGGATGGGAAAGGTTCAGAAAATTGCAGATTTTTTCAATGTTCCTAAATCATACTTAATAGAGGAACACCCCGACGATGAACCTACCTACTACATCAAACCCGAAGCGGCCGAAGCAGCAAAAGAGCTTTACGAACGTGACGAGCTCCGTGTGCTGTTCGACGCGGCAAGAGATGTATCAGAGGAAGATATAAGGTACGTTGCAACATTGCTAGAGAAATTAAAGAAGAAGGAAGGTAAGTAACTGTGGACGAATTATACAGGGTTGCTTATGTCGATTTACCCTGTAAAGTTCACGGATTAACAGCCTATTATTATGAGGACGGACAAGCCTTTTATACCGTGTTCGTAAACGCAGGGGACTCGATGGAACGACAACAAAAAACACTACAACATGAACTAGAACACATAAGGAATGGCGACCTATGCACTATGCTATCTGTACAAGATCTAGAGGTATTAAGGCATAATCTGATATAGTCACTAAAAGGGTAAAAAGGACAAGCTAACAGAATCGAGGTAAGTTATGAAGAAACTAATCACAATCGCACTAGCTATCACACTTATGTTATCTGTCGCAATAGGACTGACAGGGTGTGGCGGAAAGAAAGCTGAAACTAAAAAGAAACCGTACAACCTAAGTGGCGAATGGAAGCAAGTCAACGGAGACGAAGACGGATGGCAACAGGCGACCGTTACAGATGACACAATTGAGATCTATTGGATGAGTGAAGACACGAAGGCTCTATATTGGTCCGGAACATACGAGAAGCCAACCAAGTATACAAAGGTCTACAAGTGGACATCAACGGCCAACAAGGAAAAGCACGAAAGTGCATTAATGGCATCCCAGGACGACACGAAAGAGTTCTCCTATGACGGCAAATACATCACATATAAAGCATCTGCACTAGGTGTGGAGAAAAAGATGAAACTTGAAAAAGTAAAGAAGTAAATAAAAAAACGCCCCTACGCCAATAGGAGCGATTCGGAGCTACTGGTATAAAGTCCAGTAACACAACACTATATCGATAATGAGTATATCAGTAGCGCCCATATATTACAACTAAGATGCGAAAATAGTTGTTATTAGGGCGCTTTTTGTGCAAAATTTGCAGAAAATTGGGAAATAATCGACATTTAAGAGGTTTTAGTATGTATATCGTAAAAGTCGGAACAAATAAATATAGGGCGACACTATCCCAGACGATTAACGGTAAGAGGAAAAGATACACCAGGACCTTTACAACCGCCAAGAAAAAGGATGCAGTCCGAATGGCGCAAGTGTGGGAGCAAGAAGTGCTGACTAAAGGCTCTAGCGACTATACCGTATATGGGCTTATTTCGGCTGTGTGGGAGACCGTAATAAAGAATAAATCACCTAATACCGTTGATGGATATAACACCTGTAAAGGGCGTATTTTCGCCACTATGGATGATATAGATGCGAGAGACCTATCACCTAGATGCATTCAGAGGTGGATTGATTTGCTGACCAATAAGGGGTACTCGGCCAAGACGATTAGGTCGACCTACTCAGTACTATCAAGGTGTTGCTCTATCGCAGTTGCGTGGGAAATTCTAACGACTAGCCCGTGTCATGACGTTATACTTCCAACTAACTCCCGTAAGTCTACTCGCATACTCTCTCCGTCTGAACTAGCTACGTTTATAAGCAACCTAGATACTCTCCCACTTGATAGCAAAGTTCTGTTCGAGTTAGCTTTATTTTGCTCATTAAGACGGGGTGAAGTGCTCGCAATTGAGGACAAGCCTATAGGCGATAGGATACTAATTGACAGAGCACGTTATCGCTCGAAGAACGGCATCGACTTTACTAAAGAGCCTAAAACCTCTTCAGGCAAGCGATACTGTGCAGTCCCCGAATTCGTTCAGAACGACATAGCTGATTTAAGAGATTTCCACGAGACAGAAAAGAAACGATTAGGCTCTGCGTGGAATGACAGCAAGTACCTCATCAAGGCAGAGGACGGAACTCCATTACGACCTCAAGCTGTTAATGAGCGACTTCGTAGGTATGTAAGTCGCATAGGTATTGATCACATTACATACCATCAACTGAGGCACACATATGCGTCTATCGTTGCTAGCGAGGGCACTGATTTAGTCACTCTATCGAGATTAATGGGTCACTCCAATAAATCAACTACTCTTAACATATATACTCACCTGTTTAAGGACGAGAGCGATATAGGTAAGGCGGTTGCAAATAACTTTGATGATATGATGAAAAATATTAAAAAAGTCACGAAATAGTCAC
>ERZ773272.120-NODE-120-length-31186-cov-24.097523_pt1 | contig 31186 bp, 43 predicted proteins | sample MGYA00511891_ERZ773272 | MGnify/ENA primary metagenome ERZ773272 (study PRJEB29015, sample SAMEA2738150) | human oral metagenome | biome: human oral; feature: human-associated habitat; material: saliva | place: China | collected 2198 ...
AGGCGGTCCTGTTCCCGGCGCTGCGAGGGTCGGGCTACGCGCGTGACACAGCGCTCACGCGTCTGCTCACGGCCGCGCAGGCCGCCGCAGGTATCGAGATCCCCGCTGGGCACTCCGGCGGCTGGCACGCCCTGCGCCACTACTCAGCCACCAGGTACGGGCAGGCGGGCGCTACGACGCGCGCACTGATGACACGGTACGGCTGGTCCGACTCGGACATGGCAGCTCGCTACCAGCGCTCTGATGAGGCCTACGAACTGGAAATGATCGCACGCATGGGGGCCCGCGCAGCACGCGCGCAATAACAGCGCGAACGGGCTAAGAGAGTGATTTGCGAGAAACCGCGCTTGCGGAAATATGTACAGAAATATCAAACAAAGCTACCATGGCGCCATGGCAAAAGGGACTAGGAAAGGAGAACAGCATGACTGCAATGCCGATACCGGCGCGTCGTCGCAAGACGCTAGTCCTAACGGGAGCGAGGTCAGTGTTCGACCTGACGGGAGCCAGGAGCTATCGAGCGATGCGTCAGCAGCTACCGGAGACACAGCCCAGGACCCCAAGCCTGTTGCTGCGCGACTCGGCGAGCACTCTCACGAGAGTGAAGATCGAGGAACCTCAGAGGAAGAAGCAGCTCAGCAAATAGGTCAGCAAGTACTTGCGTTCATCCAGGAGAACCACCTGCATGCGCCAATCGTCTTGCCGGACTCAAAAGAGCTGGCCGAGCTGCGCCGCGATGCGCCAGAGATCTACGCCCTCTACCTGAAGGCGGTTGAAATCGCAATTGAAGATGAGTCGTACACCCGGCGCGCCCCCTTCGAGATCCCAGACAGGTTCACGAGGCGCGGACAGTACCTCGGCTTTGTGTCGGTACTAGTGTCGCTCGGAATCGTCGCATATGCGATCTATACCGGCGATACGCTAATTGCTGGCATCATCGGGGCGTTGGACCTCGTCACGCTCGCAGTGGTGTTCGTAGCACCAGACCGCGCAAGCAAGGGCGAAGAGTAACGCATCTGAACCCAGAGAGGCCCCGCAGTCTTTTGACTGCGGGCCTCTCCCAGTCGGAAGCGCGCATGAAGGCCCGCGCGAGGCAACATTGATACTTTTGGCACCAAAAATGAGGGACCAAACGCAGCGTGAAACAAAGCTCCCACTAGGCCAAAGCGGGCGCTCGCGGGAGCCTTTTTGCGCTAAGTGCACAAAAATTGCTGCTTTTGGGGCGTTTTTAGCGAGCTCAGGAGCGGAAACGCATCCGGGCGCGCTAATTGTGCTCACTGGCTAGCGGCGCGCGGTGTCAAGAGTAGAGGCGCGTGCCGCGCTTGCCTCCATCTCACGCTCAGCAGACGCGAGTATCGAGGACATGGGAACTCGCAGAGCGCGGCAGATGGATTCGAGCACTGTGAGCGTGACGGGCGACGTAGGGCCGCCGTCTGCAAAGAGGCGGATGACTCGGGACTTTGAGATCCCGGCGCGCTCGGCTAGGGTACGCCGCGACATATTTTGGCGCTTCATCTCTAGAAGAAGCGCACCAATCACGGCGCGCTCGAAGGCTTGCGGTTCAAAGGCTTTAACGCTCATGTCAACAATTATGACCCAAAAACGGTCCATGTGGTAGAGGTTTACGAAAAATCATGACCCAGTTCTGGGTTGCATGACCCGCCGTAGGGTCATATCATAAAATCATGACCCGCCGCTGGGTCATTGATCAAGGAGACGAACATGAATGTGGTGCAAAAAGAGCTGAGCAGGAGAATCGCAGCTGGCGGGTACTCGGTTCGCGAGTACGCGAAACGGCTGGGGATTAGCCGCACGACGTTCGCGAGAAAGTTGAGCGGGGAAACTGAGTTCACGCTTGCGGATATGCAGAAGATCGCAAAATCGCTGGGATATGACTCGGTCTCGGCGATGCTGAGCGACGCCGAGCAGAGATGCGCAGACGAGGACGCAGCGAGTGCGCTCGCGGGTGCGTCACCTGCCGGGTACGAGATCAAGGATTCGAAATCTGGATCAATCATCCTGCAGGCTCGCCGCGTCGACTGGGAGGGTGGCGACGCGGCATGAGCGAGCAGAATAAGGCCGGCGTTTCGCGCGTGATCGTGCCGGCTGACAGGGGCGATATGGCGGAGACTATTCTCCTTTCGGTCGCTGAAGATTTGACCAGAGCGGTTGAAGCGCTCGGGTATCCGACGCTTCAGGCCATGCTGGGTAACGATGCCCCAATTGCTCAGCTACAGCACAGCCTGATGAAGATGAGCTGTGCTGTAGCAGAGAAATATTGCAGCTACGTCAAGAACGGGATCAGAATTCACGCTTCCCGGGAATCGGGTGTCTCCACGTGCACCGAGTGCCGTCAGGCTGAGTCCAGGTGACGACGATGCAGACATTCATATCGCTACCCAGGTGTGGCGCGTACATGAACAGGATCGACGACTTGGCATCGACCGGGCCTGCCGGTGGCGGCGTGAAAATCTCGTTGTCAGCGTCGATGTCAACCTCAACATCAGTCAGCGTCGCATTCCCGGTGTTGACCAGAGCATACACGTCGCCTTTCTCCCACTTCACCTCCCAAGGAGGCGCCGAGTTGGCTTCGGCGAGGGTGTCAGCGAGGCGTTGCACGCCTGCGGCGGTCTGTTCAGCGGCTTCGACTGTGCGTTGCGCTTCGTCTCGCGCGCTTTCTGCGGCAGCTTTGGCCTGCTTCGAGACATTGGATCGGAGCCATGAAATGGCAGCTCCGATCAGCGTCAGGACGGCGCAGACAGTGCTGATCCATGCGGGTATGTCCATGTTGTCCTCCTCGGTGAGGTGTGGGTGCCGCACGATCTCGTGCGGCGTGGTTGGCACCTCCCACCTTACCGGGGAGGAGTCCCCCGTTGGGGGCGATTTCGAGGAGAAGTTGTGACGCGCGAAGAATTGAGGCCCGTGGCCTACAGGGTGCGCACATTTGCGCAGCTGATTGAGGCCTCGGACTCGGGTGTTCGGGAGCTGATCGCGTCGGGTGCGATTCGCTCATTCAAGGTCGGGGGCTTGTTGAGGATCCCGGCTTCTGAGCTGGTGAAGTTCACCGGCCAGAAAGAAAAGTGCCCCTGCGGTTGCGACGCGGGGCACAAGAACCAAGAGAAAGAGAAGGTTCATGCGTAAGAATAGTACGCCCCACAGGCGTTTGCGTCCGTGGAAGTCCCTGATCGGAGGCGTGTGCGTCGCGGCGGCGCTCGTGATCGCTTTCGGCATGCGCAGCCCAGACAATCAGAACGGCTGGCCTGAGTGGCTGTTTTTCCCGGGTGTCACGCTCGACATCGTCGGCGGCGTCCTCGTCTACGCAGAGTGGCGGGAGGGATCGCTGTGAGCGCGGACATCTTGGCTGGCCTTGCCCTGGCGCTCTTGGCGTCGATGGTCGTCCTGACCTGGATCGTGTGGCGCGGCTCTGCTCGCGCGGCGACCCTTGAGGACATCGCGGCGCGTATGGCGAAGGACGCGGGCAAGGCCCGAACGCAGGGTACGACGCTCCTGCAGCGCACGGCTGATTTCACTTACTACGACCCGTCCGGTGACGACTCTCTGCCGCACATCATGTGCCTCGCAATGCAGGACGTGATCTTCGAGGCGGAGGTCAACGGGTGCATGGCGGTCGACACGCCGCGCGTGTCCGTCGATCTCGACCGGAAGAAGATCCGCGTCGTCCTCGAGGTGCTTCGCGTCGCGGACCTCCCGGTGGGGGTCGAGTGATGGCCAGCGACTCGACGTGCACGGCACCGCTGCCGCTCCGCCTAGAAGCCTCCGACGACCGGCCATGCCACGACAAGGCCGCGTGGGAGATCGTGCGGCAGGCAAGGAAGCGGGCGCTCGCCTACCCGACCGAGGCTCACGACTCTGGGAAGCGCGCGACGCGCGGACTCAGCTACTACCCGTCAATCAGGAAAACCAACAAGGAGACAGACCGATGAAGATCAAGATTTGGACCGCAGCCGCCGCCCTTACCATCGCGGCCATGTCGCTGCCGTATGGCGCCGCATACGCCGCCGACGAGGATACGCCGCCGATGACAGCGCAGGTCACGAAGGCGACATCGTCCTCCCGTCAGACCTCTAGCGAGGTGACAGTCGCGGGAACCTGGTCCGCACCTAAGCTCGCGGTCGGGCAGTCGTTCACGGTTTCTACCCAGCCGACGAACGGCGGCACCCCGTTCACGTGGGCGGCGTCGTTCCCCTTCATGCTCGACGACGGGTCGGTCGTCGGCGAGTGCAGCGCCGATCAAGCAACCCTGACCTGCACGGTCACCGAGGTGCCCGCAACCTACGCGGACAAGACGAACGTGACCGGCACCTGGTGGGCACGCGCCCGCCTTCAGAACGCCGCTGTCGGCACGAATGAGGGAACGATTACCCTCAACGGTGAGGTCGTGAAAACCCTCGTGTGGGGCGACAAGGACGGCACGGGGGTCTGCTCGAACGATTGTGACGGTCCGGCGCACTACGAGTACGCCGAACCAGCCAACGTGAAGTTCGGGTGGACTAACGCGAACGGCACTATCGGCTGGGGCATCAAGTGGGTCGCCGAAGGCGGCGTCGAATACACAGTCAAGGACTTCGACACCCCATTGAACACCACCGTTCGATGCGCTAAGGCCGCCACGTGGGACCCGGCTACGACCGAGATCGTCACTGCGACTCAGATCGACAGCAATACGATCAAGTTCGTCGCCCCTGATGGTGTCAAGACTTGTGTCGTCTATCCTCCTGAGCAGGTGAAGGTGCCTGAAGGCCAGACGTCCGTGACGAACCACGCTGAGGTGAACGGTCTGAAGCTTGAGGCGACTGCTTCGGTGAAATCGAACGGTGGCACAGATGGTGACGGCAGTGTGAAGCCTTCGCCGAAGCCCGAGCCGACGCCCACCAGCCCGGCCACCGAACCGACCCCGGAGCCCGAGCCGACGCCGGACACTGTGAAGCCTTCGCCGAAGCCCGAGCCGACGCCGGACACTGTGAAGCCTCAGCAGGAACCTACGCCGGCCACCGTCCAGGCCCCGCAGGAGCGCCTCGCAAAGACCGGCGCGACCACTAACGGCCTGCTCCTGATGATCGTCGCAATCATGGGAGGCGCAGGCGCTGGCCTGCTCCTCCTCCGCCTCCTTGAAGGCCCCGCGAGCAAGAAGAAGGAGGAGCTGTGAGGTTCGAGGACAAGATCACCGTCAAGCTGAACGCGCTGGACGCGGCGATTGCATCAGTCCTGCTCGCCGAGAACGCCGGCCGCCTCGCACTTGACGCGCTGCTCGCAGACAAGACCGCCGAAATCGGCGGAACCACCAACAAGGAAACCCGCGCACTCGCGGACGCTTACATCAAGGTCGGGCAGGCATTGGCCTTCGCGATCATGGACGCACCGGAGAGCCAAGGGGTGGAAAGCACAATGACGCTCGCCATGAGCACCGCGCTCGCGGAAGCAGCCGTCGCTGCGGCGGATGAGGTCGGCACCGCGAAGGAGGCCGACGAATGAAGGTCGCACAGGTCGCCGTCTACCTAGACGCAGAGCAGGCGCGGTTTATCCGCGAGGACGCTCAGGAGGCAGTACTCGCCGCCGATGAAGATCTTGAGGCGACGATGCAGATCTCGAACCTGCATGCGCGTCACCTCGCGCGGCGCGAGATCTCGACTCAGCGCGACATTTACGTTGAGATCGTCAGCAAGATCGAAGAGGCCGAGAAGAAGCTCGACTGCGGCGAGTACGAGCTGCGAGAGAGCGACTGAGCATACTCCCCGCTGAGCGCGGCCACGGGGAGGCCACCCGCAAACCAAGAAAGACAGGCGGGACAGGCTAAAGATCGCGCAGCCCGACCAGTAGACACCAGGGTGCAAGTCCCTGGCGGGCACGAGACCCCGCGCGACGAACGCGCGGAGACAAGCACAGAAGGAACAAAGATGACGACCATCAACGACATCGAGGACAGGCTCAACGCAGTTGCGTTCTCCGGCCGCAGCTACCCCGGCGCCTCGCGCGAAGAAGTCGCGGCAGCGTACAACTCGGCCGTCGCGGACTTCGAGGCCAACGCTGCTGTCGACATCGCGTACCTCATCGGGCGAGTGCGCGAGCTGCAGACCGCGATCGTCACAGCAGCAGCGGAGCTGAGCAATGCAGCAAGCGACATCGCTGAGAGCTACGCGGCGGACGACGAAGAAGCAACGGAAATTCGGGTCATCATTGGCGACCCAGTGGACAAGCTCGTCACCATTGCGCAGGGCGCGTCAGCCCAGACAGAGGGGGCCACCAAATGATTACCGTAAAGCGGATCCGTAAAGCGCCGGCATACGTCACAACGTGCCCGGTGTGCCACACGCGCATCGCCCCCCAGGGCGCGAACGTGCGCGTCGTCATCGACGCCGAAAGCGAGGCGACCGCAATCAGCGCGATCACGCACGCGGCGTGCGCCCGCGTCGTCATCGACTTCACCCGCGAGCGCGGGTACGCGCCTGCTGAGCTGGCGGAGGTTGGGGCATGGATCGAGGTGGAGCGATGAGGCCGATCTGGACTCTCGATGAGATTCTCGTTCCGTCCGCGCAGATGATTTCGCTCAATGATCGGGGTGACCGTCGTCGCGTGGCTCCGATCGTGAAGAATTTGCGCACGATGGCGATGATCCGGGCGCGTGCGGCAGGCATCGGGCGGTCGGAGAGGCTGCGGCTTGTCGCGTGGTTGCGGTTCCCGGACGCGCGTCGTCGTGACCCTCATAACTACATGCCGACGTTGAAGTCGCTGGTCGATGGTTTCGTTGACGCGGGTGTCCTGCCTGATGACGATAGGCGTCACCTGCAGGGGCCTGATCCGCGATGCGATCTGCTCGCGCCGATGACGGCGAAGTGCCTCGGCTCGCAGATGGTTGGCATCACGTTTGAGGCGTATCCGTTCGAGGGCCGAGCCGGGACCATCGGCTAGGCAAAGACTAGGAGCGTAAGGGAAGGCCATGCAGGGTTTGGAGCTGTTCGAGTACACGGGTCATGAGATTCGTGTGCAGGTCGACGAGTCGGGTGAGCCGCTGTTCGTTCTTGCGGATTTGGCGGCGGCGCTGGGCATCGCGAACGTGGCGCAGCTGAGGTCGCGCCTGAGCGATGACCTATGCCTGACATACCCCATGCGTGACCGTCTCGGTCGGGCGCAGCAGGTGTGGGTGGTGGCCGAGCCCGGATTGTACGAAGTGGTTATCCGGTCGGATAAGCCGGAGGCGGCGGCGTTTCGTCGTTGGGTGACGGGCGAGGTGCTGCCGTCGATCAGGCGGCATGGCGTGTATGCGACGGAGTCGGCGGTTGATGCGATGTTGGCGGATCCGGAGACGATGATCCGGACGTTGACGGCGTTGCGGGATGAGCGTGCGGCGCGCATGCGGGCGGAGTCGGCGGCTGCTGAGGCTGTGGCTGAGGTGGAGGCGCAGCGCCCTCACGCTGATCTGGGTCGTGCGGTTGCGGCCTCGGGTGAGGCGGTGCTGCCGAGTGTTTTCGGGACGGTGTTGTCTGCGCGGGTCGATGGCATGGGGCCGAACAGGTTTTGCAGGTGGCTCCGTGACGCGGGGTACGTGTATCGGCGCGGCGGGCAGATGGTGCCGACCGCTCGCGCGGTCTCTCAGGGGCTGCTTGAGGCGTCGGAGGTGCAGGTGCCTGGTGGTGGTGTTCGTGTGCAGACGTGGGTGTTGCCGAAGGGGCAGGAGCGGTTTGCGCGTGAGCTGCTTGCTGAGCGGGCGGCGTCCTGATGGACAGGTTCTGCCCGGATTGTGGCGTGCTTCTTGAGGCTGGGCGCGCGCGGTGTCGGCCGTGTTTCCTGCAGTTTGAGGCTCGCCATCAGAGGTTGACCGAGCGCTTCTGGATGGAGCGTAACTACCCGGAGTTCAGGCCACGTGACTTGTTCCCCGAGGACATGGAAGTCTCATCGACGCGAGAGGAGTTCATACGATGAGTGAGACGCAGTCAGGATCCGATCATCAGGTGTTGGGCACCAGAGGAGATGAGGTTGCCGGCAGCGCCGGTAAGCATCGGGGCTACCCACGTCTTGAGGATGGTTCCACAGTGGGACCAGAATTCGTTCCGCTTATGTTCGTCCGTGATACACGTTGCGAGGCTGAACGCAGTGCCAGCCGCTTGCGTGCTCAGTGCGCGAAGCGCAACAACGTCTATGTCTTCTCCGTTGAGGAGATCAAGGCAGCGTGCGACCAGGTATCGCAGGTAGCCGAGAGCGTGCTCGGGCAGACCGGAGGCTTGCCCGGTGATGTAGTCCTGCATCTTCTCAAGGGCATCTTGGAGGGCGCCGCGAGCCTCCGGGGTGAGGGGTTCGGGCAGAAGGCCCCGGCTGGTGACGTCTTTACCGATGTAGCGGATCATCGAGATCTTGAGGTCCTCAAAGGTGATACGGGTCTCGTCCCAGTTGTTGGTGCGGAGTAGGAGCGTTTGGTGAATCTCGTCGAGAAGGCCAAGCGCGGCATTGTCAGCGTCGCTCGCCCGCGCGAGTTCTTTGGCTTCGAAGAGGGACTGCATGACTCGGCTGTGAAAGTCAAACCACTCGGTATCTCCCGCGAGCGACATGAGCGCCGAGGTGTACCGCTCGTTCGTGGAGTTGATTGCTTCGAGGTGCGAGGCGAGGTCGTCAAAGGGGTTGTTGCTCATGTGTCGAATCGTAGCCCGCCCCAGGCTGTGTGAGCGTGTGTTTGGTGAATGTTGAGTATGTGAAAGGAGGAACCACCTATGTCGTGGCTGAAAACGAGTGATACGGCGGCGATGAATCCGCGAGTGCTCGCGGTCGCGTCGGTGCCGGGCGCGTCTGTTCAGGATGTCAATGCGGTGTATGGGTTCGTGCATCGCTGTGCTGTGTATTGCGCGCAGTATCGGGGTGACTATGTGATCGAACCAGCGGCGTATATCACGATGGGTTTTGGTGACCATGAGCGCCTGATTGACTTGGCGGTACAGGTGGGACTCATGTTTTGGGTCGAGGACGAAGCGGGTGTTCGCTCGCTGCGCGTGCTTGATGATGAGGACAACTTCGTTCACATGCTCTCACCAGAAGAGAACGAGTGGGCAGCGCAACGTAATCGCGACAACCGTGATTGGACCCTCAAGGGGCCAGTGTTGTTGCGTGACGGCGATAACTGCAGGTATTGCGGTGTGCATGTGACGTGGACTGGCCGCAAGACCGGTCAGCGGCGTGGGACGTTGGACCATCGTGTGCCGGGTGAGCCTGGCACGGTGGACACACTCGTTGTCGCGTGTACACGTTGTAATTCGTCGCGTGGTGAGGATGAGTCGGGCGCGTGGGATCGCGCTCATCCTCTCCTCCCGGTTCCCGCACATCCGGTGTGGGGGAAGTGGACTAGGCGCAACCTAGTGGATAACGGTTTCCTCGACGATGTCGAGTCGCATGGTGATGCCGTTGACGGTCGTAGCGACCGCGCCTCGGGCGCGCCCTCGGTGGGTGTGGCCTCGGGTAGCGTTGACGCTCCTGTCGGCGTGGGTGTCCCCGTGGGGTCCGAGGGTAACCGAGGAGAGGTCGACCCCGGCGCACCTGATCAGTGCGCGCCCGAGGGTCCTTCTCCTCGTGACCCCGCCCGCGAGCGCGATTCCGTCGCCGGAGAGGCAGTTGTATCCAAGGTGGCGTCGTCCTCTCCCCCACCTGGAGGTGGGTGTATTCGCGAATTATTCGCGAATAGGGATCGAATGCCGAGGGTTACAGATTCGAATGCGTCGGGTCAGGCCGGGACGGGTCAGGCCGGGACGGGTCAGGCCGGGACGGGAGAAGCGTCCCTTGCATCAGAGAAGAAGAAACGTAAGAGAAGGAGAAGGCGATGACAGACGAGCATGCGCAGGTGCTGGACAGGCTTGAGGATGCGATAGGTGCTCTGGTTGCGCAGAGGCATGGGCCGGGAAGGCTGATCGGTGCCTGGGAAATCATGATTGAGACGATTGATCCGTCTCGTCCGGACGTGACAGCCTGGATGACGGACGGCCGAGGGTCGATGCTGGCGCGGCGCGGCCTCATTGAGGTGTGCCGTGACCAGTACCGGGGTGACATCGAGGATGTGGTCGATGATGAGTAAGGCGCTGACTGGTGAGGTGTGTCCGGTGACGGGTGAACCTCTGGTGCCTGGTGAGTATCTGTCTCGGGGTGGGGCGGCGCGTCTGAGGGTTGCGACTCAGAGTCTGCCGGGCCTCATGGCTGATCTCGCGTACATCACGTCGCGTAAGTCGGTGCCGGAGGGTGGAGGCTCGAAGGGGTATTCGGTCTCGTCGCCGCCGCTGCGTCTGGCGCTGATGCTTGAGGTAGATGAGATGGCCTCGGCATTGCAGACGTGGGGTGACGAGTTGATCCGTCTCGTCATGGGGCCGAAGTACAGCGTCCCCGCGAGGGATTGGCGGATGGTTGCGCAGCTGTTCGCTGCTCACGAGGACCGCGTGCGGCGGTGGCCGCTGGCGGCGCAGTGCGCCGACGAGGTCCTGTATTCGATCAAGCGCTTGGAGCGTCTCGCGGCCCCGGCGCATGCGCGGCTCGTGTTCGTTGGCAAGTGCCCGCGTTGCGGCGCTGATCTGCTCGCGCGGGAGGGTGCCGACGAGGTGAAGTGCCGTGAGTGCTGGCAGCAGGTGGACTGCCGGACGGCCGTCGTGCTCATGATGGCCGAGGCGAAGCGTCTTGAGTTGCCGCGTCCGCGTGCGACCAGGGTCGCTGAGCTGATCATCGGTAAGCCGATCAAGGATGCGACGGTGCGGTCGTGGTGTCAGCGGCGGAAGCTGCGGCCGGTCTCGCCGGAGGTCGGTCACCGCACATACAGGGTCGCTGACATCGTCACCCTAGCGTCCTGACAGGAAGCACCCCGGGGGCAGTGCTGCTAGTACCCCGGGGGTGGTTCCATACCCGGAGGGGCTTCGCGACCACCCCGGGGGTGCCTGCAAACACCCCTGGGGGTGTTCCTCACCCAGGGGGCCTGCGAAACCACCCCCGGGGGTGGTGTGAAACACCCAGGGGGCAGGTCTTGCGGATCGTGTGCAACGGTGTATATTTCTAGTGTGGCCTTCCGCGTAAGTGGGGGCCATTCGAGTTTGGCGAGGGGGTGGCGCACGTTGGTGTCATCCCGGACGGGCACGAGCCAGTACAAGCACTGGCGTAAGCGAGTGCTCGCGGCCGGCCGAGCAGCTGGCGTCACGCACTGTCCCTCGTGCAATGTCCTTCTTGATTATGTGAACACGCGGACGCCGTCGTCGGCCGAGCCTGATCACATCCTTCCTCATCGTTGGGGCGGGAAAAACGTCCTCGAGAACGGTCGCGTGCTGTGTCGCAGGTGCAATCAGTCGCGTGGTGATCGCGTGAACGTGCCAAAACGGCAGGTTCGGGCGTCCTCAGTTGACGTTGATTGGTGAAAACAGCCTGTTTATGGCGTGATTTCAACGAAGATAGGGGCACTACCCCCTCCCTCCCCCACCGTGAGTGCCCACAGCGGTATAGCGCCATACCCCCCCGCTTTCAGGCGGGTTGAGTTGGAAAAACGCTGACCGACCGTGTTTGTTTCGCACGTGGCCGCTGGGCGCGCATGGTGGGGTGCTGGCGCTAGCGGTAGGCGTTATTCGTTGGTTTTTGGCGGTTTAGGGGGTGGTTGTGGTGGCGAAGAAGAAGGCGGACGCGAAGAAGAAGGCGGATGCGTTCGATGAGCTGGACGCAAGGAAGAAGCTGCTCGATCTGACCCTCGCGTCCCTCGAGTACGCCGAGTTCGATAAACGTGCGCCGCTGATTCGTGAGGCGCGGGCGTTGATTTCTGAGATTTCAGGTACCTCGGGGGCTGCGGTCCCGGAGTCGGTGAAGGGAGAGGGGGGCCAAGTTGTCGACTTCCAGCAGCGATTGGCGAAGCATCGAGCAGGCTCCCCGGCTGCGGGTCGCCGTTGAGCGCCGCGCAAAGTCCTTCGGCGACCTCGCGGGCGAGTTCGCGGCCTCGTTCGGTCTGACGCCTGATGCCTGGCAGCAGCTCGTCCTTGACGATTGGCTCGCCGCCTCAGCTAAAGACGAGTGGAAGCACCCCGTCGCCGGCCTGTCCGTCCCCCGTCAGAACGGCAAGAACGCTCTGCTCGAGATGCGCGAGCTCTTCGGCATGGTCCTCCTTGGCGAGACCGTGATTCACTCGGCGCACGAGGTCAAGTCAGCGCAGGCGCACTACCGCAGGTTCAAGGAGTTTTTCGGCAAGAAGGCCGACGACGAGGCCGCTCGCTACCCTGAGCTAAACGCGATGGTCGAGCAGGTCAGGAACGTCAACGGCCAGGAAGCAATCATCCTCAAGAACGATCCGTCGCGCGGCTGGCACGGCGGCTCCCTGCGAGTCATCGCTCGCTCGAAGTCCTCGGGCCGCGGCTTCACCGCCGACCTGATCGTCCTCGACGAGGCGCAGGAGCTGACCGAGGATGCTCTCGAAGCGATCACCTCGACCGGCTCGGCCGGCCACCTCGGCAACTCCCAGGTGCTGTACACGGGCACGCCGCCCGGCCCGAACGCCAACGGCCAGGTGTTCGAGCGCATCCGAGAGCAGGCACTGTCTGAGCACCCCGGCGCGATGTGCTGGCACGAATGGTCCGCAGATCCGGACAAGCCCCTGCGCATGGACGACGTCAAGACCTGGGAGGCCACGAATCCCGCTCTGCTCGCAGGCCGCATGAAGCGGGCATTCATCGAGTTGGAGCGCAAGACGCTCTCAGATGAGGGCTTCGCACGCGAGCGCCTCGGCATGTGGCCTGCGAACGCAGGCGCATCACGGGCCATCGACCCGACCACCTGGGACGCGACAGCAGCGGACGCGCCGTCAGATGGCATCCGCTCGTTCGCAGTCGCTTTCAGCGCGGACGGCAAGCGACAGGCCCTCGCAGGCGCGCTGAAAACCGGCACCGGCCCCGACACGCGCTTCCACGTCAACGCTATCGACACTTTCACCGGATCGACGGACGACGGCGTGAAGGCCGTCACCGACTGGCTCGCCGCCCGCAAAGACCGGACAGCACAGATCAACCTCGTCGGCGGCTCCGGCGCATCGGCGCTCGCGGACGCTCTGCAGATCCGTGGGGTGCCCGCCAAGATCGTGCACATCATGACGACTCGCGAGTACCTCGAATCGTGCTCGATGTTTTTCGAGGGTCTGCGCGATGGCAGGATCACGCACCCGGTCGGTGTCCCGGAGGATGCGCTCAACACGGCGGTGGCCGTGTGCGATAGGAAGATTCGCGCCCGCGACGGCGCGTGGGGATGGGAAGCCAGTATCCCCGATGGAGATGAGACCCCGCTGGAGGCCGTGTCTGCGGCTGTTCTGGCGGCTAAGACGACCCGGCGCAGGCCGGGCAAGAAAGCGAGGGCCCTGTGAGCGCCAAAAAGTTCATGCTCGCGACACCGGTGTCGTTCTCGGCTCCTGTTGTGCCGGGGCTGACGCCCGCAGAGCAGTCGGCGCTCTCGCAGCTCGTCGAGCTGTGGCGAGTCAAGCAGCCGCGCAATCGCCTGCGCCAGGCGTACCTCGACGGCGTCGTCCGCCCCGACAATCTCAACATCTCGGTGCCGGACGATATGGTCGATCAGCTCGGCGCAGTCATCGGGTGGCCTCGGAAGGTCGTTTTCGGCCTGTCGGATCTGCTGATCTGGGACGGCGTCACCTCATCGACGGGCAGCGACAATCCCTTCGAGATTGGAGACCTGCTGGCATCGACCGGCTTCGAGTTGGAGATCGCGCAGACGATCCCGTCAGCGCTCACGCACTCGGTTGCCTTCCTGACGCTGCGTAAGGGCGTCGAGGCGGCAGGCGAGCCGCCCGTGATCATTCAGGGGCACTCTGCGGACTGGGCTGCGGGCCTCTGGGACCGCGTGCGCCGCCGACTGTCCTATGGACTGACTATCGACGACATCGACGACGCCGGCCGGCCGACACGCTTCACCCTGTACACGGTCGACTCGACCTACGTCGTGGAGCTAAACGCAGCGTCGGCATGGCGGATCGTGCACGCCGAGCTTCACGGCATGGGTGCGCCCATGATGGAGGCACTTCCATTCGAGCCGTCTCTCGACCGGCCGCTCGGGCGCTCGCGGATTTCCCGTGACGTCATGAGCATCACCCAGCGGGCGATGCGCACGGTGCTGCGTGAAGAGCTGGCGACGGAGCTGTTCACCGCTCCTGGCATCCTCCTGTCTGGCGTCGATTCGGACCTGATCGACGATCTTCGCTCGTGGGACTGGAAGCTGGGCACGATCAAGACGATCTCGTCCGGTGAAGAGCCGGAGGGGCCGAAGGTGACGGTCTTGCCGCAGCAGTCGGCGCAGCCGTTCACGGAGCAGATGCGTGCGCTCGCGACCGAGCTGTCGGGTGTGTCGTCCCTGCCGGTCTCGTCGCTCGGCGTCATTCAGGACAACCCGTCCTCAGCTGAGGCTCTGTATGCGGCGAAGGAAGAGCTGGTCATCAAGGCGAAGAACGCGCAGAGAGTGTTCGACGCGGCGCTGACGCGAGTGTATGCGCACGCAGTGATGATGCGCGACGGTCTCAACGAGATGACGCCGGAGCTGCGGTCTCTGGCGACGCGCTGGGGCGATCCCGCGCACCCGTCGATTGTCTCGCAGTCCGACGCCATCGTGAAACAGATCAGCGCGCTGCCGTGGCTCGCCGAGTCCCCTGTCGTCCTTGAAGAGCTTGGGTACTCGGGTTCGCAGATCGCGCGCCTGATGTCGGACAAGCGCCGTGCGGAGGCGTCCGGTCTCCTTGATCGGCTGTCCGCGCCTGATGCCGCTGACGTAGACGCGCCTGCTACTACCGAAGAGAAGTAGAGATAGTGAGGGGGCAGCGTGCATATCCACGACGTGCAACAGCTGGCGCGGACGCAGAATCGCGCGGGCGAAGTTGCTGAGCGCCGGATAAAGGCGCTGTGGAAGAAGCTGCCCATCGATGATCTAGGCGTGCTTGAGGACGCTCTATATCAGCTGTACCCACGCCTCGTGGAAGAGTTCGCTGAGGTCGCGTCGGCGGCGGCGCTCGAGTGGTACGAGAAGCAGCGCGAGGCCGAGGGCATCGCAAAGGCATACTCCCCCGCAATGCCAACGCGTCTCGTCGATGAGAACGAAGCGGCGAAGATCGTCGGAGCAGCGATCCGGGATCTGCGCGAGGGCACAGGCCGAGCGAGAGCGCTCGCGAGGCTCACTGACGGTGCCCGCAAGATGATCTCTGACGCCGGCCGTGCGACCACGCAGCACGCAGCCGAGCGCGACCCGAATAAGCCCCGATACGCTCGAGTACCGACCGGAGCGGAGACGTGCGCCTGGTGCATGCTGTGGGCATCTCGGGGCTTCGTATATAAGAGTGAGGAAACCGCGCAGTTTAAGAGGTCGCACTTCAAGTGCGACTGCCAGATCGTCCCCTCATGGGACGCTCATCCGCGCGTCCGGGGCTACGATCACACGCAGTACGAACGAATGTACCAGCAGGCGGTCGATGACCTCGCTGATGAAGGCGCATACACAGACGACATCAAGACGATCGCCGCGCGCATGCGCGAGCTGTTCCCCGACCAGCTCACAGACGGGCACACTCCCCAACGGGTCTCCAACGACGGTACTCTCCAACGTAGCGTGATAGACCGCGACCGGAGCCTGGCGCTCGCCACTCTCCAGGAGCGTGGCCTCACGCCGGGGGTCGCGCGGAGACTCCCGCCGCGCGAGATGACACAAGCCCCGAAGGATTGGCCAGATGATCTGCCGCCACTTCGCGCGAAAGAGTGGCGGCACACCCTCTACGGACTAGGCCATTCAGGCGGGCACCTATCGGGGTATGGATGGAGGTTTGGGAGGACCGAATTCCCAGCTGATTGGACTGCCGACGACATTGCGCAGGCCGGCGCTCAAGTGCTGCGCGAACAGGGCGTCCGAGAGGGCGTCAACGTCGCGTCTGCCACTGGGCGAGTCAACGGAGTAACAATTCGCGTCGCCTATAGAAATGACGCGAAAGGATATCGCGTAAAGACAATCATTCCGATTGAAAAGTAGGTACAATACACCTATGGACACTGACGCGGTATCACAGTTCGTGCGCGACGCTATCGCAGCGCTCGAAGCGCTGGGTGCCCGCGACGAAACAGAGTATCTGCGCACGATGCTCGAATACGACGGCCCGGACATCGACGGAGCAGTCTCTTCGCTCGTTAAGTACGGTGCCGTCACTGTTGCCTGGATTGATCGGCTTGCAGCGATCAACGATGCAGAGGGCGGTCTCTTCGATGAGGAGCTCGCAGAACTACGCGAGGGCATCTCCACAACCGAGGCCACAGCAGCGTAACCCAACACCATCACCAATCTCCCCCGTACCGAACGCGGTGCGGGGTTTTGTTATGCCCGCTTCCGCAAAGGCAGCGGGAACCACGCTCTCCGCAATGGAAGGAAAACCCACCGATGGAAAACACCACCGATCAGGATCAGGAGATCAAGGACGGCGCGCAGGCTCCGACCGAGACCTCCACAACCGCCGATACAGCCGTCCAGGACACCGAGAACGTCGACGCCAACGAAGCCTCGCAGGAGACCAAGCAGGACACCGCCGTCGAGGACTGGAAGGCCCACGCCCGCACGTGGGAACGCCGCGCCAAGGCCGACCACAAGCAGCTCGAAGAGCTCACGGCAGCGATCAACGGCAAGGACACCACAATCGAGGAACTGCGCTCTCAGGTCGCAGCCCTCGAAGCGCAGGCACACCGAGCAAAGCTGATCGCCGCCGCCGCCTCCGAATACGGCGTCCCCGCCGACCTCATCCACGGAGACACCGAGGACGAGATCAAGGAGATCGCGCAGCGGCTCGCCGACTGGCGAGGCACCACGACCACCCCGGCCGTGCCCGCGCTCGCGGACTCGGGGGCTGGCGTTTTCCCGCCTCGCGCGTCGTCTCTGTCTCTTGATGAGCAGATCGCGGCGGCGCAGAGCGCTGGCGACTTCAAGCTGTCAGCGCGTCTCAAGGCGGTCAAGCTCGCGAGCCTGACCGCTGAATCCACCAACTGACAACACCCCCTTCTCTTGACAGGAGATCCAGATGCCCGGCATCAACGAAATGGCAACCACATACAATTGCCCGAACTACGTCGGCGAGATCTTCGCCGCATCCCCGGAGGACACGCCTCTGCTGTCCTCGATTGGCGGTCTGACGGGCGGCGAGTCCGTTGAGTCGACGACCTTCGGCTGGCAGGTCACGGACCTGCGCGACGCCGCCGACAACCGTCAGCGCGTCGAGGGCGCGGACGCTACCGCGTTCGAGACCCGCACGCGTACCAACGTCGAGAACGTGCTCGAAATCCATCAGGAGGCCGTCTCCGTGTCGTACACGAAGATGGGCGCTCGCCGCCAGTACGGCCCGACCGGCACGGCCGTGCAGCTCGGTTCGACCACGCTGCCCGCTGACGAGCTCGCCGAGCAGCTGCAGGCGCAGATCAAGCAGATCGCCCGTGACGTCGAAAAGACTTTCATCACCGGCACCTTCGCCAAGCCCACCACGAACGCGCAGCCCCGCAAGACTCGTGGCCTGCTGCAGGCCATCACGACCAACGTCGCGACGACCACGCACAAGGCAAGCGAGCTGACCGCAGACGACGTCCTCGATCTGATTCAGAAGGTCTGGGACGGAGGTGGCGTCCAGGAGACCGAGACCCGCACGATCATCGTCAGCTCGACGCTCAAGCGTGCCCTCACCCGCCTGTTCGTCAAGGACGGCTTCAAGCAGGAAGATCGCAACGTCGGCGGTGTCAACCTCAAGATGCTGGAGACCGACTTCGGGTCGTTCAACATCATGCTGAATCGCTACATGCCGGTGACCAAGCTCGCGGTCGTCTCCCTCGAGCAGCTCGCACCGGCGTTCCTCGAGGTGCCCGGCAAGGGCCATTTCTTCGCCGAGCCGCTCGCCAAGACCGGCGCATCCGAGAAGGTGCAGCTGTACGGTGAGATCGGCCTTAAGTACGGCAACGAGAAGGCGCATGGCGTCCTGACTGTGGCGGCGGGCTGATTCATCGTGGCGAAGAAGAAGACCAGCATGGTGACGCTGCGCTGCGACGCGATCCCGACCCTGCTCATCACGACCCCGCACGTGCAGTTCGAGGGCGGCCTCGCGACCGTCCCAGCCGCTGACGCCGAGACCATCCTCGACATCCTCGGCGACGACTTCGGCATCACCGGCACGGACGGCGACCCGCAGCCTGAGCTGACACCCGAGGAAGCCACCCCCGCAGCGTGAACCGACAAATGAGGGAGCCGCCACCGCTGACACGGAGGCCGCGCCAACCGACTAGCAGCTAGGAGGGCTGAGAATGGCTCAACTGGTCGACCCGCTCGACGTCAAGATCACTGCATTCCGCCTCCGCTACGGCCTGAACGAGGAATCCCAAGTTGGTCAACAGGTCGTCGAAGCAGCCCTCACCCGAGCCGCACGCATCGTCCGCGACGAACTCGCCACCGACAAGATCGACCTCGCCGCCGCGCTCGCGGACGGCACGATCCGGCGCGACTCGTATGAGGACGTCGTCTGTGACATGGTTCGGTATGCGATCCGTCAGCAGGCGGATGGGTTCGCGTATGGGGCGATGCAGTCGACGGTCACGGGTGGCCCGTACAGTCAGTCGTCGACGTTTAGTGCGCCGGTCGGGTCGATGAGTTTCACGCGGGTTCATCGGCGCAGGCTAGGTATTCGTCTGACTCGCTTTGCGTCTGTCCGGACGATTGGGGAGAGGCCGTGATCTTTGGGGATGTCATACAGCTAAAGACCAGGGAGACCGGTGGGATCGACGAGTTCGGCAATAAGCGTGCCTCGTTCAGGCAGTCTATCTCGGTCAGCAACGTTCTGGTGGCACCGACCTCGTCGCAGGACTTGGGGCCGGAGCGACCAGACGGCGACGCGACGATCATGACGTTTCACTTCCCGAAAACCTACACCGGGAAGCTCAAGGGCTGTCTGATCGGGTGGGGCGGCTCGTGGTGGGAAGTGATCGGCGATCCGAGGCCGTACAGCAAAGATTCCACGCCTGGTGTGTGGAATCGGCCCGTGCAAGCAAGGCTGGTGGAGGGATGACGCAGGTAAAGATCGTGATCGACAACGCCGGCCTCCGCGCGCTGACGACGCCGATGATTGAGTCCGCTGCAGAGCGGATCGCAACGGCGGCAGGCAAGGGCTTTGAGCCGTCTGTTCAGCAGGGCAAGACGCGGCCGCACGGTGTCGTCAAGGCTGCGACGTTCAAGGCTCGACGCGACAACGCCCGGCATAACGCGCTACTGAAGGCGCTGAATGCGGGGCGCGTATGACGTCATCGACCGCCGCGCTGATCGCCTACTTGAAGCGGAAGTTCCAGGGCACGTCGGTCTCGACCCGAGTGCCGGAGCCACGCCCCGCACGGTTCATTACGGTCGAGCGCACGGGCGGGCAGCGCACGCATCTGTGGGACTCGCCGATGTTCGCGGTGCAGGCATGGGCTGGGACGGAAGCTGAGGCGTCTGCGCTTGCTGATGAGGTCGCCGTCGCGATCTTGGACTGGCAGCGTGAGGCAATCGTCGCGTACTCAGCCGTTCAGGCGGTGTACGCATTCCCGGACCCGGACTCCCGGGTGCCGAGGTTTCAACTGACGGTGAGTGCCACATTAGCGCTCGCCTGACATTTTTCTCTTGACAGGAGAGTCATATGACAGAGCATAATTCCTCTCTAGTTACTGCGGCTAAGCCGCAGAAGGGCGGCGCGTTTTTCGCCGCTCCGCTGAACACAGCGCTCCCCGCTGATGCGACGACCGCGCTCAATGCAGCGTTCGTGAAGTTGGGGTATTTGTCAGAGGACGGCTTCGAGAATCCCATCGAGACCGAGTCTAGCGACATGAAGGCGTTTGGCGGCGACGTCGTCCTCACGCAGCAGACCGGGTACAAGGAAACCTTCAAGACGAAGCTCCTGCAGGCGCTCGATCCTGACGTCCTGCGTGAGGTCTTCGGGCAGGAGAACGTGACGCAGGCTGGCGGTGCGGACAAGCCGATCAGCGTGCGTCACAACTCGAAGATCCTTCCTCGACGCGTATTCGTTTTTGAGGTGCTGCTCACGGGTGGCCTCATCAAGCGAATCGTGATCCCCGAGGGCCAGATCACCGAGCGCGGTTCAACCGTGTACAAGGACGGCGAAGCTGTCGGTTACGAGGTGACTATCGCCGCGTACCCGTCCGCGAAGGTCGAGGGCGACTGCGCCCGCGAGTACATCGCGAAGGCAACGGCCTGATCGACCTCACAATCGTGGGAGAGGGGCGGAGCCTGCCTGACCACCATCCCCGGGGCACAGGCGGGGTCGCGCCCCGCCCCTCTTCCATTCCACCCACAATTAGGCGCGACAAAGACTCACAGACTTAGAAAGGTTGAGCGCGATGACTTTTTACAACCAGATGGTTCCCGGAAACCCCGATGACGATGAGCGCGTCGCAGTCCCGCCGCGCAGCGACGTCGAGATTGAGTGGCACGGTGGCCCTCGCGAGCAGGGCGGATACGCTGTTGCTCGTCACACTGACGACAGCGCATTGCCGATGACCGGCGAAGAGATGCTCGAGCGTGTGAGCGGCATCCTCGGAGTGTCTGAGCAAGAGCTGGCGACTGCAGCAGGTGTCTTGAAGCCGGAGCTGGGGAAGCCCATCCAGTCGTATCAGGGCACGGTCAGGAATGACCTGCAGGGGATGCGCGCGATCACGGTCGCAGGCGTGCAGCTCACGGTCGATCCGATGCTCTTCGATGATTTCGAGCTGCTCGAGTCGCTCGCGGAGATTCAGCGCGGCGACATCCTCGCCCTGCCGACCGTGTTCCGCGCGGTCGCGGGCGATCAGGCGCAGGAGCTGCTCGACGCTATCAGGGATGAGCGAGGCCGCGTCACGGCAACCGCCGCAACTGAGATGCTCGTCCAGATCATGAGCGAGCTGGCCCCAAAAGCCTGACCCTCGCCGCGATACTGACGCACGCGCCCGATGAGCTGGAGGCCGACTTCCTCCGGTTCTTCGGGCGCGCCCCGCGTCAGATGCCAGCCAGGCAGGCCGCGCGCCTCGCGTCCGTCGTCATCAAACAGACAGAGTCCTGGACGCTGCGTGCCCTCGACCAAGAGTGGCAGTGGCGCTCGCTAGACACGCACTTGGCCGCGATACAGGCCGACTCGCTGCGCTGGCTCCAGTGGGCAAAAACCGAGAACGCGCAGAAGGGCAGGGGCATGCCGCCGCCGATCCCGCGCCCGGGCACGCGAGTTGAAATCGACCATATGCCCGACACGGACTGGATCGATGCGCAGCTCAACGCAGCCCGCACGCCAGTTGAAAACTAGATAAGGAGAGGGCATTGGCCGAAGGCGTTTCGCTAGGCACAGCTTGGATCGACGTCGTCCCGAGCTTCAAGGGCTTGAAGAAGCGGATCGAGGAAGAGCTCGGGGCACTCGGGACAAGCGCAGTCACTGAGGCATCGGAGTCCTGGGGTTCGAAGATCGGGCAGTCACTATCGAAGCACATCGGCGGTGCCCTCTCCTCAATCGGCAAGCTCGGCCTCGGTGGCGTCGCAGCAGCGGTCGGCGGCGTCACAGCCGCGCTCACGGCGGAGATCCCCGCGGCGATCTCCGCGTCCGACGCCACCGATAAGTTCAAGAAGACGCTCGAATTCGCGGGCGTTGACCCCTCGCGCATCAAGCAGCTGACCAAGGCTGCGCAGTCCTACGCTGACCAGACTGTATACGATCTGTCGGACATTCAGTCGGTGACGGCGCAGCTTGCCGCGAACGGCGTCAAAGACTTCGACAAGATGGCCGAAGCGGCCGGCAATGTCAACGCCATCGCGGGAGGCACGAAGGAGACCTTCAAGCAGGTCGCGCTCGCGCTCGTGCAGATCAACGGCGCGGGCAAGCTCACGACGCAGGACTGGAATCAGATTGCCGCAGCCATCCCCGGCGCGTCTGGCAAGCTGCAGGAAGCCCTGAAGAACAACGCGGCCTTCACCGGGAATTTCCGCGATGCCATGAGCCAGGGCCAGATCACGGCTGAGGAATTCAATCAGGCCCTCATGGACCTCGGATTCACCGACGTCGCCGAGCAGGCCGCGAAGTCCGCCTCCACCTTCGAGGGCGCCTGGGGCAACCTCGAAGCCGCCGTCGAAAAGGGCCTCGTTGCCTCCCTCGACAAGGTCAAGGAACCGCTCACAGACATCATCAACGCAGTCGGCGACCAGCTCGGCCCCGCCTTCGACAGCGCGAGCAAGTACGTTGACATCCTCGCTGGAAAACTGCGCCCCTTCGCCGACGCCATGAAGGACGGCAAGCTCACCCTCGAGGACATCGCAAAAGCACTCGGACAAGCGACCGGAGGATTCGCCGCGCTCGCGGGTGCAGGCACGCTGCTGGCTGATCCGGAGCTGATCATCGGAGCGTTCGACGCACTCCCGTCGCCGTCTGCGATCACGGATAAGTTTTCGGGGCTTGGGGGTGCGGTCAAGGAGGGCGTCGGTAAGGTTTTCGCGCCGGCCGCCGAGGCGGTCGGGCAGCATGCGAAGAACCTTGGTGACGCCTTGAAGTCTGGCGCGGGTGAGGCGGCGTCGAATGCGTCTGCGGCGATTGGTGAGAAGCTCTCGGGCTTCGGCCGCGTGATCCGAGAGGCCGGTGACAAGCACATTGGGCCCTCGTTCGGGACGCTTAGTCAGAAGCTCTCCGGTGTCGGCGGCGTCCTCAAGGAGGGCGCAGGCAAGGCACTCGAGCCAGCGATGCAGGCGATGCACGGCATCGGCCCGAAGATGGGAGAAGCCCTTAAGGGCGCGGCCGGGTCGCTTGGTTCGGCGGCTGAGGGGCTGATCGAGCAGGTCGGCATGTTCTTGAACCCGGCGCGTTTCGGCAAGGTCTTAGCCTTCGGTGGTCTCATCACTGCGGCTGTCGCCGGTATTGGCGCGCTGGTGCAAGCGTCGGGCGGCGAGCTGACGACGCAGATTCAGACGATGATCTCGGACATGATCCTCAACGTCTCGAAGTACGGTTCGGAGCTAGTCTCGAACGCGCCGCAGCTGATCGCGTCGGGCGCTGAGGCTGTCAAGACGCTGATCACTGGCATCACGAACGCGCTGCCGGTCCTGCTGAACATGGCAGGGCAGATCATCGAGGCATTCGTGGGGTCATTCGCGTCTTGGCTTCCGCAGCTGATCCCCGCTGCCGCGCAGATGATCGTCGCGCTCGTGAAGGGCCTCGTCGATATGCTGCCGCAGCTCATCAACGCGGGCGTCGAACTCATCAACGGGCTAGTGGCTGGCCTGACCGCCGCGATACCGGTGATTGTCGCAGCGCTGCCAGGCATCATCACATCGCTGCTCAATGCGCTGTCGCAAGCAGTGCCGCAGCTAATCCAGGCCGGGCTAGACCTCCTGCTCGGGCTGGTCAACGGCCTGGTGGCGGCGCTGCCAACGCTAGCGACAGTGATCCCGCAGATCATCACAACAGTCGTCACGACACTCGTGACGGCACTGCCTCAGCTGATCGAAGCAGGCACGCAGGTCCTGCAGGCTCTCATCGATGGCCTGGTGGTCGCAATCCCTCTCCTGATGGATATGCTCCCGCAGATCATCACAACCATCGTGGACACTCTCGTCCAGAACCTGCCGCTGATCATCGATGCAGGCCTGAATCTGTTGATGACGCTGATCAACGGCATTATCACGGCCCTGCCACTGATCATCGATATGCTCCCGCAGATCATCACAACCATCGTTGATGTGCTCGTCCAGAACCTGCCGCTGATCATCAATGCTGGAGTGCAACTCCTGATGGGCCTGATCAACGGGCTAACGACCGCGATTCCGCAGCTCATAGCGATGCTGCCACAAATCATCACGACCATCGTGACGGTACTCGTCCAAAATGTCCCGAAGATCCTAGCGGCAGGCATCGCGCTGGTAGGAGGCCTCGCATCAGGACTCATACAAGCAGTCCCCGCGCTGCTAACCGCAGTAGGCCAGATCACAAGCAAAATAGTTTCGGCGCTAGACAACGCGCCAAAGTTGCTATTCGACTCGGGCAAGAAGATCATCCAGGGCCTCGCCAACGGCATCTCATCGATGGCGTCAGCGGCGAAAAACGCTGTAACAGGCGTCATGAGTTCAGTGCGAAACCTGCTGCCATTTTCCCCCGCGAAGGAAGGCCCCTTCTCCGGCAAAGGCTGGTCACTCTACTCGGGCCAGTCGATTGTCGAAGCGCTCGCGGAGGGCGCTGCCTCGCGGTCGCCATTGTTTGAAGAGGCAATCCGGGAGACGATGGCCGCAGGCCAGGCACAGCTAGCAGAACTGGAGCTGGGTGCGATGCGCGTGTCTGCGGGGCTGGGCGGTGCGTCTGGCCTGGCCAGAATGCAGGTGTCGGGGCCTCAGACAGTCGTAGTGCGTGACTCGGACAATGCCCTCATCGGGCGCATGAGGGTAGAAGCGTCGGGAGCTGTGTCGGAGGGGCTGGCACCCGTGTCTCGAGCAGCGATGCGCGAGCGCATCGGATTCTAGAGAAAGTAGGGGTAGAGTGGCAATCCAGTGGTCTGCGTCGTCCGGGTACATGTCTGTCGGCGTTGAGCTGTGGTACACCGGAGAGCCGGCGTCTGGGGCCGTGGAGGTCTATGCGCAGTTTTGGCTGCGCTCGGACGGGTACGGGCACCAGTACACGGCCCCGACATCCTGGTGGGGAGCGGTCGGCTCGGGCAGCGAGCAGGTGGCTTTTTCATCGCCGCGCGGCGGCACCGTGTACAAGGACATGGGCACGTCGCACTGGACGGAGGAGCTGTCGCCAGACGCCGAACGGTGGATCAAGGTCGGGTACTCGCTGGGACCGATCTGGAACGGCGGGCATCCATCTCTGGAGGCGTGGCTGAAGCTACCTGCCCGCCCAGCCAAGCCTCCGACAGCCCCGACATTCTGCGAGGCGTATCTGCGCCCTGACGGAAAGTCAGTGCAGGTGTTGTGGCCGCTGGCGAAGCCTGCAGACAAGGACTCGCCAGTAAAGTCCTACGTAGTCGAGCGCTGGGATGCGTACGCCGATAACTACTCGGGACCGTGGCTCCCGAGAGAATGGCACGTAATCGCCTGGGTCGACGCGACCGGGTCTGATCTCGTGAAATTCTCGATTGTCGATGACAAGGCGATCACAGAGAATAACCGGTATTGGTACCGGGTGTCGGCCTCGCCGATTATCCCAACGCGGGTGCGATACGCATCTGATTTCTACCCAGGCCCCGCGTCGCCGACGTCAGTGGGTGTGTCGACGCAGCCGACGGCGATCAATAGCGTGAGGGCGTCCAAAAACGGTCAGGGGCAGATCGGCGTGACATGGGACATTTTGTTCCCATATCCAGAGGATGCGACAGTCGAGATCTGGGACGGGGATACGAAGGTAGGCGAGGTGCGTGCCGACGCCGACGTCTGGGTCCATGAGACGGCAGACCTGCAGGTGCCACACACATACTACGTGTACGTCAAGACCGACAAGCTAGTATCGGAGCGTTCTGCAGCGTCGAATACGATCCAGGTCCTGCAAAAGCCCGGCATCCCAGACGTCACGGGGCCGACTGCATACGCGCCAGTCGGAGGTGTGACGTTCGAATGGGCGCACAACTCTCTCGACGAGACCGCACAGGAAGCGGCGGAGATCCGCTACCAAACGGTCTACACCGATGCCGAGAATGGGCACAGAGTCGGGGACACATCTGCGTGGACGACAGTCGCGGTCTCAGGCAGCGAGCAAGAAAAAACTGTGGATCTGCCTGCAGGCACAATCGCCTTCCAGGTGCGCACAAAGGGCCAGTACCGTGAGTATTCGGAGTGGTCTCCAGTGCGGCGATCCGTGGTGACGTATCCGCCCGTCGTTGCCCTCGCTCCCGAGGCGACGACACTCGACAAATCCATCTTCGAGGGCGTTCTAACGGTCTCCCACGTGCGCGGATCGTCGACGACGATCCGATCTGTCGTATGCGAGCTGCTCTCAGAGCGTCGACAGGCGATTGAGCAGATCAAGGGCACGGCGGCGGCGCTAAAAGCGGTGCCAACGTTCACTCGCGCAGAGCTGCGGTTTAAAGCACGCCTGGAGAACAAGGCCGCGTATATCGTGCGCGTGACACTCGTGGACGGGTATGGCCTGGCCACGACCGTTGAGCGTACATACAGGGTCGAGTACCCGACGCCGCCCCAGCCGATCGTGACTGCTGTGTGGGAAGAGGATGAGGGCGATATGTTCATCTCCATTGCTGCCCCAGCTGTCCCGCAGGGCGCGAAGACGCCTCCGACTGTCGAGACGCGCCTCGAGCGCTCAATCGACGGCGGAGCGACATGGACCATCGTCGCCGACAAACTCCCACCCTCGACCATGTACAAGGACCGCGAGTGTCTAACGAACGGGACAACCGTGTATAGGGTCACTGCGACGTCAGCGCTGCCATCGTCGTCGGCGACAGTGATAGAGGCCGTTGCGAATTCGCAGGCGGTCTGGCTGAGCGCCGGGCCAGGCTATTCCCGAGCTGTTCGGCTTGCCTGGAATCCTACGACTGCTGTGAGCATGGGATTGGTGAACCGAGAGGTGAAGCACTTCGCTGGTCGGCGTCTAGGCGTCGAGTTATCGGGCACACAGCGTCAGCGGGTGGTCTCCATATCGGCGTCACTCGTAGATGCATCCATGCGAGAGCGAGCCGCGATTGAGGATCTCGCGTACATGCCTGCACCGTTCATGTATCGAGACCCACTCGGGAGAGTGCTGTACGGATCTCTTTCTGAGGTGCAGCTAAGTCGTTCGATTGGCGGTGTGTGGGCCGTCTCTGCAAAGCTGACGGAGGTGAATCGTGGGTGATTTTGCGCCGGTGCGGCAGGCGGATTATCGGGTGATGCTGACTACGCCGGACGGACAGGACCTGGGCCTGCTCGATGGCGTTGAAGCGGGCACGGTGACGTTGTCGGCGTCGTCGAGGCTGCGGGCCTCGGGGCAGCTGACGTTAACGGAAACGCCGCAGGATGTTGACTGGTTCAACGTGCATGCACGCGTGGATTATGAGCCTGTGGGCATGGCCGGGTGGCCAGTAGGGACGTTTGTGATATCGTCCCCGACGCGGGATGTCTCAGAGCACCGGGTAACGCGCAGCGTCGAGCTGCTGAGCACACTCGCTTACCTGGATCGCATGAGCACAGATCAAGTAGAGCAGGTCGAGGACGCGCATCTGCGGGCAGGAAACAAGTTCAGTGTGATCGATAGGTGCGTGAAGAGAGCCAGAAACGCGAGATTTGGGTTTCGGGAGTTCAGGGCGGCGTCGTCAGTGCCTCTCATTAACGATGCGGTCGTGTACGACGTCGGAACTAACGTACTCACGATGCTCAACGACTTGGCGAGGCTCGTAGGGTGGGGGGCACTAACCCCGGACGGATACGGTGTGATCCAAGGGGAGCCGTACGTGCGGCCAGCGCAGCGCCCAGTAAAAATGGCTTTTCGTGAGGGTGAAGAGGCAATCCACTCTGCATCGTGGACAATCGACCGCGATCTGTTCGCGGTGCCAAACGTCGTCATCTGTGTCGGCACACCGGGATCTGACGACACCAAGCGAGGCCAGGACAGGTATGACGCGGGACCGTCTCCAGCAGTGGTCGGTGTAGCCAGGAATGACAGTAGGACTGACCCGCTCTCGACTGTAAATCGCGGTGAAGTCGTTCACGTCGAGACAGGCGTGAAAGTCACAAGCCAGGAAGCGATCGACCAGTGGGCGGCCCGCGTACTCGCGGAGAAGTCAATGCCAGCGGCGACACTAACGATCGAACACCTTCCAGTCAACATCCGACCGGGTGACGTCGTCGAATTTGCATCGCAAGGTCAACGCCTCCGGGGCACGGTACAGAAGATGGAGATCCCTCTCTCCCCTACCGCACTCGTAAAGACAGAGATCAAGGAGATTCGCGGTGAATGACGTCGATTATCTAGCCGCTGTGGTCGCGGATCTGCGGAAACGGGTAGACGCGCAGCCGTCCTACCGGTGGGGCACGGCGGTGCGGGCCTCGCGCCAGGGGCAAGTGAACGTGCAGCTCGACGCAGACCTATGGCGCGTGCGAACTGACGAGAATGCCGCGATCACATCGGTTCCGGACCGGCTGCTCACCCGGAAGACCTATCCGGGTGACAGAGTCCTCGTGCAGATCCACGAGGGAAACATGCAGGCCATCGCAGCGACACGCACATACCGAGACCGGTATCTAGACCTAGCCGACCTCAACATCGGCGGAGGCGGAGGCGGAGGCGGAGGTGTAGGACCGCAGGGGCCACCGGGACCCATTGGCCCGAAAGGCGAAAAGGGTGACCCCGGGGAGCGCGGCCCACGCGGCGAAAAAGGCGACCCCGGGGAGCGTGGCCCACGCGGCGAAAAGGGCGACCCCGGTGAGGCGATCACCGTCGTCACTCCCGCAGGCGTGATCGCTGCATTCGCCGGGGCAGCGGCACCAACCGGCTGGCTCCTGTGTGACGGCAAAGAGTACGACCGCCGCACGTACCCGGCGCTCGCGGCAGTCTTCGGCAACGGAATGAAGTTTCGTGTGCCTGACCTGCGTGGCCGGACAGTTTTGGGAGTGAATGCGGCGCACAAGCTCGGCGAGCTGGGCGGCGAAGAACAGCATGCGCTCACGGTGGATGAGATGCCGAGGCACTCGCACCAGATCGGTGGAGAATCAAGCTACTGGCCCTCAGGAGCGGCGATATACCAGACGACCTTCGGAGGCGGATCAGCCTGGACAGGCATCGCAGCCGCAGGGAGTGGATCCCTGGATAGAGCAATCGCACAGCCAGAGGGCCAGGCTAAACCACTCAGCCTGCTACCGCCGTACATGGCGCTGAACTACATCATCAAGACCTGACAAGAGCAGGCGCGATACAAGCCTAATCCCCGACCGCCAAACAGGTGGCCGGGGATTACTCATACCGAAAACACCAACGAAAGATGGAGAAATGGAAAACACCGACGCAACCATGCCGGCCACGAGAGACGAAGAGGCCACAATCATGGGTCTCATGACCGAACGCAACATCGCAGCTCAGGACGGAGGCCAGGCATGACGAACGTCAACGATCCTCGAATCACGCAGGCTATCAACATCGCGATGGATGCGATGCGCGGCGAGGTCGGCCACGTCGGCGGGAACAAGTACTGGGACGCCGTCGGGAAGCCGGACTTCCGAGGCTACGCATGGTGTGGAGCCTTCCAGGTCTGGGGATACCTCCAGGCCGGCGTCAACCTCATGAACGCCGCGTGGTGGTACTACGTGCCCTACATCAAGAACTTCGCGCAGAAGATCGGTGCGTGGCGCGACGAATCTGGATACGGCCATCAAACGATCTACGAGTGGCACGGCGACGGTATCGCCGACCACGTCGGCGCGTCCTGGCCTGACCAGGCATCCGACTACTTCCGCGCCGTCGAGGGCAACACGTCCATGGGCGGCAGCCAGGACAACGGCAATGGAGTCCTCATCAAGTACCGAGATGAAGACGACATCCTCGGATGGGTCGACATGCGAGTCGTCCTCGCATGGATGATCGACAACGGACGCTGGGACGGCAATGTCGACACGAGCGCCCAGGACAGCGGCTGCACCGACATCACCGCGCTCCAAGAAGCAGTCGGGGCAGTCCCCGATAACGTCGCCGGTCCCGACACGCGCCAGCGCATCAACGCCGTCGCCGCCGCATCCACCTGGGGCGGCAACACCTTCCCATACGGCGTCGAATACACCCAGCGTGTCGTCGGAACCACGCCGGACGGCATCTGGGGCGAAAACTCCGAAGCGGCGCACGACGAGACAGTCGGACTCATCCAGGCAGCCGTCGGCGCATACGAGGACGAAATCTACGGCCCAGCCACCGCCGCAGCAGTCAACATCGCGCTCGCGGGCGCAGAGACCGTGTGAGAGGAGACGGAAATGAATCAGAGTGACATCCTGCTGGGCTTGCAGTCCGATCCATTCGTGACGTCGGTCCTCATCGGCGTTGTGTGGCCACTCATCCAAGCAGCGCTGGACCGCCCGTACTGGACCCGCCAGCGTCGCGTGTGCCTGACGGTCGCGGTCGCTGTCATCGTGACGATCATCGTCTGGGTCTCGGGGTCATACCCGGCAACGTGGAAGCTCATCGTTTCGCAGACAGCCGTATTCCTCGGCACTGCCTGGACGGTATTCCAGATCCTCTCAGGGATCCGCATCGGCGGCGTGAGCATCATTAGCTGGGCGGGAGCCGTCACGCCGGGCGGCGAGACCGTCGAGGATGTGCGCACGAGCGCTGCTGAGGCGGTGACGATCGGCGACTCAGGCGGTGACCGCCTGTCGTGACCGGAATATTCTCAGACCCGAAGATCATCGAAGCCACTAACGGCCTCATCGCAATCCTCCTAGCTGGCCTGGGTGGTGTCGTCGCAATGTGGTTCGCCCGCCTCAAGGCGAGCATGGAGTCGCACATGCAGCGCGTTACCAATGCCGCAGAGGAAGCGAAGAAGGCCGCACAGTCCGCTGACGCGCAGGTCTCGAATGACCACTCGACGAATTTCCGCGATGACCTCGACGAGGTCCGCGACGCCGTCAAGGCTGTCAACGAAACAGTCGGGGCACTCGCTGTGCTGCCCGTCCAGTTCGAGGGCCTCTCATCGACGGTCGACCGCGTCGCATCGACACTTGAGGGCCACGGGGCGAGCCTGTCGGACATGAAGGAGCGGATCGACCGCATCGATGAGCGAGGCAGTCGAATGGCTGCTGAAATCCATGACGAGAGAACGGCTCGTGAGGCTGCTCAGCGGCTGATCGACTCTCACGCTCACGACACGCATCGCTCAATGTACGAACGCATCGAGGCGATTGAATCGCGTATCAACGCATGAAAGACCCCCACCTGCCGAAGAGGCAGGTGGGGGTCTTTCGTTGTACCCACCTTGCACCCACATACTCAACTAATCGGCACCAGATCAACGATAGGTAGGGATGTGTGGAGATGGGGGGAATCGAACCCCCGTCCAGCAGCCGGCCCCGAATTCTTCTCCGAGCGCAGTCTACGATTTTATTTCTCAGCCCCCAGCATTGCGCAGACTCACCGCTGGATAGGCTCAGTTAGTTAAGTGTCGGAGCCGCCCCACCAACATGGGCGACTCCCAGTGGCTCCCTAGACGACGCCAGACACCGG
>ERZ773272.125-NODE-125-length-30556-cov-104.046753_pt1 | contig 30556 bp, 27 predicted proteins | sample MGYA00511891_ERZ773272 | MGnify/ENA primary metagenome ERZ773272 (study PRJEB29015, sample SAMEA2738150) | human oral metagenome | biome: human oral; feature: human-associated habitat; material: saliva | place: China | collected 2198 ...
TTTCACCGGAGATGGTGAAGTCGCATTCTTCGAAGATGCGGTTGAAGTACTGGTTCATGCGGGTGACCAGCACGTCGTCTACGGAGGCGAAGTGGTTGAAGATGGTGCGGCGGGAGACGCCTGCGCGTTCTGCGAGTGCTTCTGCGTTGAGGGCGCCGTAGCCGCCCTCGAGGATGAGGGATTCTGCTGCCTCAACGATTGCGATGCGGTTCTCTGCCTTGCGGGCGGAACGCTTGTCCGTGATGTTTGCGGGGGATTCAACAAGATTAGCCATGTTTTTTACAATACGCGCAATGTTTCACAGGGGGTAACCATTTGAGGGTTAGATTCACCACATATTTGCACTCAGGGTAATAAACTTGAAGTGCAGATTTAATGTTTACTCAACAAGCAATTTAGTGTTTTAGCACGTCAGAGTGCTATCACGCCCAAAAATGCAAACCAAAGGGGCGGAGTGCACAACGCACCCCGCCCCCTCAAACACTTACCCAGGACACTCACCCAACTACCCGCTCGGCGAACCACCGAGTGAGCCACCGCGCAAGCGCATTAGGCGCGCGCCGCCTCCAAAGGCAGACGCACCGTAAAGACCGTATGACCCGGCTGGCTCTGCACCTGAATCGAACCGCCGTGCGCCTGCACAATTGCCTGCACAATCGCCAGGCCCAGACCGGTGGTTCCATCCGAACCGGAACGCGCCTTATCGGCGCGGGTGAAGCGGTCAAAGATCTTCGGCAAGAAGTCCGGGGCAATGCCCGGGCCGTTATCGGTCACGGTCACCACCGCCTCGCGGCGCGCAGCATCCACGGCCAGACCCGCAGTCACGCGCGTACCTTCATCGGTGTGCTTGCGGGCATTCGAGAGCAGGTTCAGGATCACGCGCTGAATCTGGGAGCGATCCGCCACAACCTCGACCGGTTCGTCGGGCAGGTTCAGGTGCCATTCGTGGGTGCGTGCTGCCGCCTGCATGTCGGAGGTACATTCAAGCACCAGCTCAGTCAGGTCGACGAACTCAAACTTGGGTTCACGACCCTCATCCAGGCGGGCAAGGGTCAGCAGGTCCTCCACGAGGCGTGACATGCGCTCGGTCTGCGAGTCGATACGCGCCAGGGAGGACTGACCGGATTCGCTGAGCGGCTCGGTCCAGCGGAGCATGTCGGAGTAGCCCTTAATGGCGGCAAGGGGCGTGCGTAGCTCGTGGGAGGCGTCCGCAATGAAGGCGCGAATCTGGTGTTCGGTGCGTTCTCGCACTTCGAGGGCGGAGTTTACGTTATCGAGCAGCTGATTGAGGGCATAGCCCACGGCACCCACTTCGGTGCGCGGGTCGGAATCTCGCGGTTCCACGCGTACCGCCGAGGAGATGGTGTGCTCTTCCAGATCCAGGTGCGCCACATCGGTTGCCACCGCGGAGACTCGCTCCAGGGGCTTCATAGTGCCGCGAATAATGTAGGATCCCGCCACACCGGCGCCGACCATCACGGCAATGGAGCCGAGGGACACCACAATCACGAAAATGGTGAGGGTCTGCTGTACGTTGGCGAGCGGAATACCGACCACCTGGGCGTCGGCACTGCTATTAGCCTTCGGGGTGATTTTTACGAGGTACAGGCCGGATTCCAGCTTGACCTCTCGAACTTCTTCTTTGGTGGCGTTCAGCGCCATGGTTCCAAGGGTTACCTGGTCGTTGGCGGAGAGACTCTGCACGGTGCCATCCTTCGCGAGCTTACTGGCGATTTCTACGGCACCCTCGGATTCCACACAGGTGATGATAGTTCCGGAAGCCTGACCGGGCGCAAAGAGGGAGCTGCTCTTCTGCAGGTCACTGCAGTCCACTTCTTCTCGCTTGCCGTCTCGGGAGGTCGGCTGCACTACGCGGTGGCTGGTTTCTTTGAGGTCGCTTTGTGCCTGCTGGTAGAGGGAGTTCTGCAGGGTCACGTAGGTGGACAGACCAATAATGAGGCAGGCAATGCCGAGGGCTACCACGAGGATTGCGATGAGGCGTGATCGCAGGTGGGGTACGTAGCCCAGTTCTTCGGGGGATGCTTCGGGGTTCCGCATGCTCTTCCAGGCGGCGCGTAGGCGCACGAAGGGGTTCCCCGGGGAGCGCACAGCGCCGTCCTGTGCGGGGGCACCCGCACGCAGGGGACGGGTTGCTTCGTTATCCGGGGAGGCGGTTTCACCGGGTGAGTAGGAGCCCACAAGCATCCTTTCTTTCTATATTCGAAATATGGAATATAACTGATATGGCGCGGTATAACCGGGTGTTATACCGCGCCACATAAAGAGCAGAGAATAAACTTAGACGGCGGGACGTAGCACGTAACCGGCACCGCGCACGGTGTGAATCATCGGTTCGCGGCCCACGTCAATCTTCTTACGCAGGTACGAGATGTACAGCTCCACAATATTTGCCTGACCACCAAAATCGTAGTTCCAGACATTATCGAGAATCTGGCTCTTGGAGACCACGCGCTTCGCGTTCTCCATGAGGTAGCGCAGCAGGTCGAACTGGGTTGCGGTGAGGTTAATCTGCTCGCCACCGCGGGTCACCTCGCGGGTGTCCTGGTTCAGCACCAGATCGCCGACGACCAGTTCGGCGTCGTCAATGGCGGCAACGCCGGAGCGCTGCACCAGGCGGTGCAGACGGATCATTACTTCTTCCATCGAGAAGGGCTTGGTCACGTAGTCATCCGCACCGGCTGCGAGGCCTTCGATACGGTTATCGACCGAGTCCTTAGCGGTCAGGAAGAGGCAGGGAACTTCGGGGTAGAACTTACGGATACGGGAGAGCAGCTCCAGGCCGTCGAAGCCGGGCATCATAATGTCCAGAACGAGCACGTCGGGGCGCCAATCGCGGGCAATCGCGAGCGCGGAGGGGCCGTCGCCTGCAGACTGCACCTCCCAGCCGATCATTTTCAGACCCATGCTGACGAGTTCTTTGAGCATTTCCTCGTCGTCAACGACGAGGGCGCGGATGGGGCTACCGTCCGGGTGCTCTAGCGTGGGAAGGTTCTTTGCGATTTCGGTTGCTTTGCTGCTCATGTGATTAAGAGTATCGCGATTTAGGGTTCACGGCGGGGCGGGAGCCGGTTTTCAGCCGCAAACTTATGGAATGCTTGCCCGCATCACAGCTGGAGCACAGCTTTACCCCGGATTTGCGCGTTAACCCTTCATGCGGGCTTCAAACTTTCGGTAAAATTTGTACTAGCTTAGGCGATACTCAATCACCTTTTATCGTTTCAGTGTGCCACCCCGACACAGGCGCCCCGACACCCGCAGAGGAGGACACATGCGCATTAGCCGTATTTATAACAATAATGTTGTCCTCACGGTGGATCATCACGGCAAGGAGTCCGTGATGATTGGTCGCGGCATTGCTTTTGGTAAGCGTAAGGGTCAGCTGGTTGACCCGTCTGCGGTGGAGCAGACCTTTGTGCCGGAGCAAGGCATGTCGGGTGAGCGTCTGAGTATGACCCTGTCTGAGATTCCGGCGGAGATTCTGTCGATTGCCACTCTTCTGGAGTCGAAGGTGCGCGCCGAGGGTGCGCTGGAGCTGTCGAACTCGTTTATTCTTCCGCTGGCTGATCACCTGCACTATGCGGTGGTTCGTGCGCGTGATGGGGTGCGGGTGGAGTATCCGCTCGCCCCGGAGGTGACTGTTCTCTACCCGCGCGAGGTGGAGTACGGCCGCACGGTTTTGCAGATGGTTCGCGAGCGCCTGCAGGTTGAGCTGGATCCGAATGAGGCTATTCCTTTGGCGTTGCACCTGGTCAACGCGCAATTTGCGACGGCGGATATGTCTCAGGCATTCCGCATGACTGAGGTTTTCGCGCAGGTTTTTGAAATTATTGAGGCGAGCTACGAGCGCAAGATCGACCCGGATTCAATGAGTGCGGCACGTTTTGTGACGCACCTGCGGTACCTGTTTGTGCGGGCGAGCCGCGCCTCCGCGAACCGCACGAAGGAGGATGCTGATGAGGCGTCGCAGCCGAGTTTGTTGGCGGCCCTTCGTGCGGATGCACCGCGCGCCTACGCGTGCGCTCAGAAGGTTTTGTTGGTGCTACAGATGCAGTTGAAGCAGAGTCTGACTCGTGATGAGTTGACGTATTTGACGATTCATATTGCGCGTCTGGCGCGGGATATGTGGGGCATTAACGCGTAGCGCATGTTTGGCAGGAAGCGACCGGGGGTTCTCGGTCGCTTTTTCTGTGCCCTGGGTTTCTTTCGCGCGTTAGCGCGTCGATTTAAATTTTTAAATGACGGTTCATGGCGACGCATTCCAGATATATCATCCAGAAATACCATTCTGTGGACAGACCACAGATAAATGTGGGTTTTTTATAAATCCCACATTTATTGATCTGTGTACCCATTTTTTGTTCGGTATTTTCTTTGTAAATCATTTTCTCACGCCTTCGCAATTCAAATATGCCGCATCAAGCGCCTCATCAACCCACCTGCACGATGCCAATACCCCCGATTTTTCACGAAAACTCGCAAAAATAACCCCTCACCCTTCGCATCGGCAAGCCTTTTTCGGTATTTTGTTTAAATTTTTTACGCCCCGGCAATAAATACGTGTTTTGGCATCAAAAAACCATATTCCAACACTTGAAAAAATGTCACCAGCACCTAAAGTGTGCATGCTTGGAAAAAACCCACAAAACACACAATATACGTGTTACTATCTGAGAATTATGAGGCTCCTCACGGGGCCACTACACACTATGTCACGAATACGAGAGGACCACTATGGTCACTATCATTGTGGCGGCACACGGCGAGTCGGCTCCGGCTCTGCTGAAGACCGCCGGCATGATCCTCGGTAACTTCGAAAACGTCCACCCGGTCACGTTCCTGCCGGGTCAGGGCCCCGAAGATCTCGTCGAAGAGTACACCCGCATCGTTGAGGCGTCCGAAGCAGAAGAAACCCTGCTGCTGGTCGACCTCTTCGGCGGTAGCCCCTACAACGCCGGTGCGCAGTTCGCAGCCACCCGCGAGGGCGTCGACGTCGTCTCCGGTGTCAACGTACCGATGCTTATTGAGGTCATCTCCGGCGCAGGCCGTAAGAACGCAACCCTCAAGTCCCTGGTCGCCAAGGCACACAAGGCTGGCACTAAGGGTATTCGCTCCTTCCAGGAGGCGAACCAGCCCGCAGCCGCCAAGCCCGCCGAGGCGAAGCCCGCAGAGACCAAGGCGGTCGAGGTTCCGACTGCTCAGCAGGTTCCCGGCGGCACCATGGACGCTATCTTCACCCGCATCGACTCCCGCCTGATTCACGGTCAGGTGGCAGGCACCTGGGTTCCGCATATCGCACCGCAGACCTTCATCGCGGCATCCGATAACGCGGCACACGATCAGCTGCGCAAGTCCCTGCTGCTGCAGGTCGCGCCGACCAGCGTGAAGACCAACGTCCTGGACATCGCTAAGGCGGGCCGTGTGTACAACAACCCCAAGTACACCGGCATGAAGACCATGTTCGTCGTGGAATCCCCTGTTGACGTGGTGCGACTGCTCGACGAAGGCGTCAAGATCAACGAAGTGAACGTTGGTGGCGTCACCTTCAAGACCGGCATGGTTCAGCTTTCGGACGCAGTGTACGCCTCCGAGGAGCACCTCGAGGCATACCGCGAACTCCTCAAGCGCGGCGTGAAGCTGACCGTTCAGCAGCTGCCCAACCATTCCCCGGTTGACCTGGCAAAAATCCTCAAGCAGAAAGGCCTGGACGCATGAGCGCCCTGACGTTTATTCTCGTTGTTCTCGTGGCGTTCATTGCGGGCGTCGCATCCGTGGTGGACGAGCGTCAGTTCCACCGCCCCCTGGTCGCTTGTACCCTGATGGGTTGCGCGCTGGGTGACCCGACCACCGGCATTATGCTCGGTGGCGCACTGGAGCTCATCGCACTGGGCTGGATGAACGTCGGTGCGGCGATGGCTCCCGACTCGGCTCTGGCGTCCACTATCTCCGCTGTTGTTGTGATTCAGGGTCACCAGGACATCACCACCGGTATTGCGATTGCTGTGCCGCTGGCGGCAGCAGGTCAGGTTCTGACCATTTTCGTTCGTACCATTACGGTGTTCTTCCAGCATCAGGCTGATAATTTCGCGAAGACGGCAAACTTCCGCGGTATTGAGTTGATGCACATTAGCGGTATGGCTCTGCAGGGTCTGCGTGTGGCCATCCCGACCGCTATTGTGGCGCTGATTAGCTCCGAAGAGCTGACCCGCCTGCTGGACATGATTCCCGCCGAGGTGACCACCGGTCTGCGTATCGCAGGTGGCATGATTACCGTGGTTGGTTTCGCAATGGTCATCAACATGATGCGTTCGAAGGCTCTCATGCCCTTCTTCTTCCTCGGCTTCATTGCCGCTGCTGCTATCCCGGCAACCCAGTCGATTTCGATTGCTGGCACCGAGGGCGCGAAGGATCTCGTTGCAACCCTGTCCGGTCAGGCACAGTTCAACCTGGTTGCTATCGGTATTGTGGGCGCCTGCCTGGGTCTGCTGTACACCCAGCTGAACCCGCTCTTCCATAAGAGCGAGGCACCCGCCGCAGCACCGGCAGCCGCAGCAAACGACCTCGATAACGAGCTCGAGTAAGGAGCATCATCATGACTGAGAACAAGAACGTCGAGCTCGTTGAAGTTCCCGAGCTCACCCAGCGCGATAAGGTCGAAACCTACTTCCGCTCCACCTTCCTGCTTGGTTCGTTTAACTTCGAGCGTATGCAGTCCATTGGTTTCGCGGTTTCCATGATTCCGGCTATTAAGCGCTTCTACACCAAGAAGGAAGACCAGGCGGAGGCACTGACCCGTCACCTGGAGTTCTTCAACACCCAGCCGTGGGTTGCATCCTCGATTATGGGTGTGACCGCTGCGATGGAGCGTGAGAAGGCATCCGGTAAGGACATTGACGAGGCAGCAATCACCAACGTGAAGGTGGGCCTGATGGGCCCGCTGGCTGGTGTGGGCGACCCGATTTACTGGGGTACCGCACGTATCGTGCTGGCGGCTCTGGGCGCGTCCCTGGCGGTGACCGGTAATATTCTGGGCCCGCTGCTGTTCTTCTTCGGCCTGTCCGCGATTCGTTGGGCGACCCGCTGGTACGGCTTCAAGTACGGTTACGAGAAGGGTACCCAGATTGTGACTGAGGCGGGCGGTAACACCCTGCAGAAGATCACTCAGGGTGCGTCCGTGATGGGTCTGTTCGTGATGGGTGCGCTGGTGTACCGCTGGACGAGCGTGAACATTCCGTTGCCGCTGACCAGCTACAAGAACCAGGCTGGCGCGATGGTGGATGTTACCGTTCAGTCGGTGCTGAACGACCTGCTGCCGGGTCTTGCATCGTTGGGTCTGTGCTTCCTGTGCATGTGGCTGCTGAAGAAGAAGGTCAACGCTATCTGGTTGATTTTCGCTCTGTTTGCCGTGGGTATCCTCGGTTCGTACCTGGGCTTCCTGGCTCTCTAAGAATTCAGGGATAAGCCCCTTCACACTTTAGTGAAGGCGTGAGATTCAGGGGCTGTAATCCCAAGTGGCGGGGATGCGGTCGGTACACTGAGAGGTACCGGCCGCATCCCTATTTTATGCAGGTCTTATGCAGGGTGCGGTGTGCGTGAACTATTGGCGCAGCCCTCCGGCGAAGGAGTTTCTATGACCAAGTTGATGGCTTTCGATCTTGACGGCACGATCCTGTTTAACCGTGCCGTGGAGCCTGCCACCGAGCGGGCGATTGCCCGCTGGCAGGCGGAGGGTAACCTGGCGGTCTCCTGCACCGGTAAGAGCATTTTTGCCACGCGACTAGCGCTGGAGCCGACCGCCATCCGCTTCGACTACCATGTGCTGTACACCGGCGCGGTGGTGACCGACCGGGATTACCGGGTGATTTACCGTCAGCCTCTTCCGCTGAGTGTTGTGCAGGCATGCTACGAGCATTTCAGCACCGTGGACGGTGTGGCACTGTTCGCCACGACCTTGGATAACGATTACAGCCTCTGCGACCGGGTGGGCTCCTCGACGAATATTCTGCCGGAGTTCACTCCCCTGGCGGCTGATGACCTGCAGAACCACGAGTACGTGGGTGTGCCCCTGTGGATCCCGGATGCGCAGGTCCGCGAGGCGGCGTACACCTGGATTCTGGAGCGTTTTGGCGACTCGGTGGACTGCCACAAGAACCAGGATTTCCTGGATATTGTGCCGCCCGCCTGCACCAAGGGTAGCGGATTGAAGCATCTGGTGGAGCACCTGCAGTCCGAGCATCCGGGCACCTCCTATGAGGTGCACACGATTGGCGACTCGTGGAACGACATTGACATGCACCGCTACGCTGACCGTTCGGCGTCTTTCAGCTACTCCCCCGATGAGGTCAAGGCCGTCACCACCGATTGTGTGGATAAGGCGTACGAGTTCATTGAGGCTTCCCTGTAGAAGCTCTGTAGAAGCTCCCGAGGCGGCGGCTAGGCGAGCGCTGAACCTGCCTAGCCGCTTCCGCGTACTCGCCGCTTCTCTCGCGCGCACTTGCCGCCTACTCCCCCGTTTCACGTGAAACACCCGCTTTCCCGTTACTCCCTGTGACCGATACTCCCCGTGAGGTTTCTATGTGCCCTTCCGCTTCTCAACCCCATGAGAACCAGCCCCGTAAGAACCAGCTTCCCAAGAACCAGCCAGGCAAAAACCAAGCCGGTAAAGATCAGTCTCCCAAGAGCCAGTCTCAGAAGAGCCCGCAGGCCGATTCTGCCCCGTCTTACGACCCGTCCAGCTTCTCTGACACCTTCCGCGCTATGGCGCGTGAATCACTCGTGAAGAACCAGAAGAGCCGCCCGGACTCCCCCATCGTCTCGATTTCCCCGGTACTGATTGTTTTGGGTGCCATTGCGGCGGCGCTGTACGGGCTGTGGCAGAGCTGGGCGTGCCTCATTCCGCTGGTGCTGATTCTGGTGCTCATGTGGGTGCGGTACACGATGCAGCGTCAGGCGCTCAACGATTTTGCGGAGCTGGAGGCAGCACGCACCGCGTGGAAGAAGACCCGCGACCGCCAGTACCTGGAGCTGATGGCGGCGCAGTCGGCGCGCATCCTGGGTGAGAATAAGGCGCTGACCAAGCAGGCTCGCGCGCACGTGCAGGAGTACGCGGATTTCGCGGCGCAGAAGCTGGGTACTCAGTACTAACGACCCCGATGCGCTCGCTCACCCCTCCCCAAAAAGTATTCGACGAGCGTCGCCTGAGATGAACGTTTAGGCACAATACAACATTTAGGCACAGTACAAAAGACCGTAACCACTCCCCCATGCGGGGGCGATTACGGTCTTTACGTCTTAGGGGGTTACACCCTAGTTGGTCTTCTGCCTAGTTGACCTTTTGCATAGGTGCTTCAGCGGGCTCCCCTGCGGCGTCCTCGACAGGCTCCGCAGGTTCTTCGCCTGCATCAGCAGTGGCAGCAGCATCCAATCGCTGCACCACAGCGGGGCGGTCATCAAAGCCGCGGCGGGTGCTCCGGGCAGCCTTCGCGTCAAGGGTGTACAGCTGCTCGCGATTCGTCAGCACCACCAGAGTCATAGCATTCAGGCAGACACCCACAATGCACAGAATCCAGCCGATCAGCATGAATCGACCACCGGAAAGCACCGCACCGGAAAGCATCAGGGCGACAGAGGTGAGGTACGCCGGGGAGAGCAAAAACTTAGTATTCACTACCGACCTACCTAGCGTGCGTTGGAGCGGGGCTTAGGGGTGCGACCCGAACGCGGGCGCGAGGGCAGAACGCCCATGCGGCCGGGGGCATGCTCAACAATCGGCTGGGACTCGGTGGGCTCTTCCTCACGAACCTCGGTAGCCTCGGAGGATTCAGTGGGCTCAGTTGCTTCAACAGCCTCAGGGGCTTCAGCGGGAGCCACTTCCTGCGCAGCAGCCTCGTGTTCAGCGGCTTCTCGTTCTTCGCGGCGGTGCTCTGCGCGCTCGCGAATACGGTTCTCCACGGAGGACTCGAAACCGTCCAGGTTGGCAACCAGCGCGGGGGTCGGGTCGCCCTTCGCCTTACCCACGGACAGCACAAAGGCGAGGACGTTCAGACCCAGCGCAAGAATCAGAAGAATCCAGCCGAGCCACACGAGCCAGGGAGTGGAGGTTCCAATCAAGAGCGCGCCGCAAAAAATAACGCCGAGGGAGGTCAGGTACGCAGGCGAGAGAGTCTTGAAATCCATGTCTACTTTCAATGTGTTCGTGAGTTTGAGAGAGCTAACGTTCGGTTCTCATTTTAGGTGATAGTTGAGGCTTAATCTGCTTCTGCCCCTGTCTATCGCCTGTGAGCTAAAGACCAGAGGGCTTATCTCGGTGGCGTAGGCAGGGGCAGAAACGTGACGCTCGGACACGCGGTGAGGGTTCCGTCTATGACTTGGGGGTTACCTCGTTGGTGACCAGGGGCGAGGCGGGCGCGTTCTCCACCACGGGAATTGCGCGGGTGCTCAAGGTGCCCTGGTGCTTCTTCCAGAGGTTGTAGCGTTCCAGGGCGACCGCGCCGGCGGTCATGGCGGGCAGAATGAACATGCCGGAGGAGCGGATGCTTTCAGCCTGCGCCAGGATGTCCAGCTTACGCACCACGCGGGTCACATCGTGGGAGTCGTAGCGGTCCTGGGCGGCAATAACCTCGTTCTGCGCGGCGGCGAGGGCGGCGTCGCGCAGGCGCACGAAGTCGTTCCTCTTGCCCTTAACCTTCTCCATGTGCTGCTTGTATTCTTCGGGCAGCGCCTCGCTGATTTCGTCACGGCGGGTAATAGCGGAGCACATTTCCTTCACGCGAGCGTAGGTTTCGGGGTCGGTGGTTGCCTTCGCCTCCGCCTGCAGTGCTTCGAGGGCCGCGTCCTGCGCAATCTTGAGTAGTTCGGGTACGGCGGTTTCTTCTTCGTGGTTAGCGCGCACGCCGAGGACCTTCACGAGCATGGGCAGGGTCAGGCCGGGCAGCACGAGGGTGAAGAAGAGTACGGAGAGCATCATGACGATGGCGTCCTGGCGTACCTGTTCGGTGCCGTTGACCACGGGGATGGACAGGGCAAGAATCAGGGTCACGAGGCCTCGCATGCCGGACCAGGTCATGACGATAACTTCGGCAAAGCTTTCGGGGGCACCCTCGTGGATGGGGTTCTTACGTCCGGCAAGCCAGACGATGGTGAACCAGATGAGGCGCACCAGGATGGCGACCATTGCGACCAGGGCACCGTCAGCGAAGAGGCCCGCGGTACGGGAGGGGTCGGCGGTGGCGATGATGCTACTTGCCTGCAGGCCAATGAGGCCGAAGGCGACACCGGTCATGAGCAGCTCAATAATCTGCCAGAAGGAGGTGGAGGAGAGGCGTTCTTCCGCTTCGAGTGCCGCCATGTACTTGGTACTGGTGAACTGGATAGCGCCGATAACTACAGCAATAACGCCGGAGGCGTGCACGCTTTCAGCAGCGAGGTAGGCGCCGAAGGGGATCACGAGGGTCACGGCGTTGCTGGTGACCACGTCGTGGGCGCGCTGGCGAACGTAGCCGCCGAGCCAGCCGAAGATGTAACCGATAATGACCGCCAGGATCGAGCCGAGCACGAAGTCCTTAGCGACGGAGAGCGGGTCAATGTGGTGGCCGCTGGTCATGGAGTGGATTGCGGCGTGGAAGAGAACGATTGCGATAGCGTCGTTGAAGCTACCTTCGGTCTGCAGGGTGCCGATGAGGCGGCGGGGAATGCCGACGGGCTCAGCGACTGCTTCCACGGCGACGGGGTCGGGCGGGGAGACGGCAGCGCCGACGGCAAGGGCGACGGCGACGGTCATGCCGGGGACCCACCACATGGTTGCGCCGGCAATTGCCAGGGCGGAGACGGTGGTGAGCAGGACCGAGTAGAGCAGTACGGATTTCCAGCGGCGGCGCAGGGTGCCCCAGGAGAATTTAACGCCGATGGCCCACAGTAGCGGCGGAAGGAAGATCGGCAGGATGATGTCGCTGTCGATGGTGAGGTCCGGCCGGTTGGGGATGAAGAGCGCGGCGGCACCGAGCAGGGTCATCATGACCGGCCAGGGGAGGTTGAGTCGATCACCGACACTGACCATGAACACGGTCGCAATCAGGATCATGACGATAACGGAGAGGTAAAGCATTAGTCCGGTGTTGTTCCTTTCGTGCGGCCACGATTAGTCGGCTACGTCTTTCTACTCTACCGGAGGGGCGCATACCGCTTTCGGGATATGGGGGTTCTGTAGCGTTTATTCTGGTGTTGTTTACCTCTAAGCCTAATGCGTTTTATGGAATATAAAGTTTTCCCCTGAATATCCTTGCTTCTCAGCAGGTTATTCAGGGGAAAATTCTATATTTGGAATATAAAGTTTGAGGCAGTCACTACCCTAGCGGGCTACTTGGAGCCGCAACCGCCAGCACCACAGCCGCAACCACCTGCGGGAGCTTCCTCCACGACCGGCTCGGGCTCATCGTGGCCACCGCAGCAGCCACCTTTTTCTTCCTTGGGCTCGTCGTGGCCGCCGCAGCAACCGCCGCCACCGTGGGAGTGGCCGTGAGACTCAGCCGGAGCTTCAGCGGAGGAACCGCATCCGCCCGAGCCGCAACCGCAACCACCGGCGGAAGGTGCCGGCTCGTCGTGGCTACCGCAGCCACCCGAACCGCAGCCACAGCCGCCACCATCGACCGAGCCGCAGGCAGAGCCGCGCGCATCGCGGTGACCCATGAGGTCCACGCCGAGGTCGGAGAGGTAGCGCAGGTAACCTGCGAGGGCGTCACGTCCTGCGGTGCCGGAGATGACGATGCCGCCGTGGCGCAGTGCCTTGAGCACCTCGTTGACCATGGGCCACTGCTCAATGTCGTCGGTAATGGTGATAGCGCTGACCACGTGCATTGCGAGGGAGGTCAGCGAGCGCAGGGACTGTTCGTAGCCTTCGGGCAGGTGAATAACCTTGGCGGGTGCTGCCAGGCGCAGGATGGACAGTACGCGCATGAGCATCATGGGCACTGCATTTTCGGGCAGCAGTACAGTTACGCCGATTGCGGAGGATTCTGCAATACGTTCGATGGTTGCCGCGAGTTCTTCGGAGTCGATATCGCGGGAGATGTCCAGAACTTCGTAGGAGTCCACGGCGATGGAGCGGGTGCCCAGCGCATCGGCGAGCGCTTCGTCCTTGGTGTGGATCGCAATCATGTTGCGGAATTCGTTGCGGCGCACAACGGAGGCTGCCTCGATAAGGGCGAAGTCCTGTCCTTCACCGTCCACGAGGAGGGTGTGGATTTCTTCGCGGTTGAGGCCTTCACCTGCGGTGGCGCGCTCGATTAGTTCAGAAAATGCGTTGCTCATACCGAATATTAAACACCCCCTTTTGCCCTGTGCGCCCGCGAGGTTTGCCTGTCTTGGCTGTTTTGGGCGGTTTATGACGTGTTTTTATGCCGAGAGCGTGGGCGGCCGCCTATTTCCGCATGTGCTGGAGTGTTTTGGTGGTAATTCTGCCCGTGAAACGCGAAACGTTCGCTCCGGGTGAGTGAGAATCAACATTGGTTTTTGGGTTTGTGCCGCGTATTTGTGGGGTTTTTGTTTGCCGCGGGGTGCATCTTGCTCACGTTACAGATTTGAACACCCTAAAATGAAAGGGTGGTACTTTCCCGTGAAAAGATTCTAGATACCGCCTACGAGGTCTTGGCGACCTACGGTTTGGCGGACCTTTCCATGCGCCGACTTGCTCAGGAGCTTCACGTGGCTCCCGGCGCCCTGTACTACCACGTGAAGAATAAGCAGCAGCTTCTGATTCTGTTGGCGGATTACATTCTGGCTCGTGCCCCGAAGTCGATGTCTGAGGAGGCTGAGGCAAATCCGGAGGCTATTCGTGCTTCGATGATTCGCCGTGGTGATCTTTTGTTCTCTCTGCTGTACCCGATTCGTGAGTGCCCTGAGGTGGTGCGTTTGAGCTTGACTCTGCACCCGCGTGAGTTGAAGCCTGTGGTGGCGATGGCTCATGAGTTCCAGGCGCTTGGTTTGGGTCATGCGGAGGCGCTGCGTCGTGCTCGTTTGTTGACTCATATTGCGTTGAGCCTGGTGGAGGAGTATCAGACTCTGCCGCTGATTTCGCCTCAGGAGGCTGTGGCGAGTGGCGATGTTCCTCTGATTGAGAATGCGTTTAACCGTTACCGTCAGGATCTGCTGTCTGCGATTGATTCGATGATGGTGGTGCAGGAGCCTTATACGCAGGATGCGTAATCGTTTGGCTCTTCTTTTGGTTTATTAATTGTGTATGGTGCCCCGTGCCCCTCTTGTGGGGGTGCGGGGCTTTTGCGTGCGTTGGCCGCCCTGTCGCGCGCCGATACCGGTGCGGTTTGGCGGCTGAGTCGATGTTCGCTGGTTTTCTGCTTTAGTCTAGAGGTGACACGTGCTCGCATCCGGAGTGTATCCGGGTGCGGGTGGGGTGTCGTTTATGTCTTAGTGCCCTGTTGGGCTTTATCAGAGGTGTTCCATGTCGATGACCGCTACCGCCCAGTGGGCGGCCCTTCCGGACCATAGCGCGGAGATTGCGCGTGTGCGTGAGGAGTTTATTACTGCGTATGGTTATGAGCCGGATGGTGTGTGGTCGGCGCCTGGGCGTCTGAATCTTTTGGGCGAGTACATTGATTTTTTGGGTGGCTCGTGCCTGCCGATGCCGCTACCGTACCGCACCTATGTGGCGGGTGCGTTGCGTCGTGATGGTGTATTGCGTGCTTCGTCGTTGCAGATGCCCGGCGATGAGCGCACGGTTGTGATTCGCGATATTCAGCCGGGTCATTTGAAGGGCTGGTTCACCTATGTGGCGGGTGTTGCGTGGGCGATGAATCAGGAGGGCGGCAGGGATATTATGCTGCCCGATGAGTTTGGCGCTGACCTGCTGATTAATTCTCGTGTTCCGGTGGGTGGCGGTTTGTCGTCTTCGGCGGCTTTGGAGTGTTCTACGGCATTGGCGTTGTTGGAGCTTTCGTGTCCGGTGCGTAAGGATTGCCCGGAGGTGGATGCTACCCCGGCTGATAGTGATGCGTTGCGTGCGCGTCTGGCTCAGGTGTGTATTACGGCTGAGAATAAGGTGGCTGGCGCGCAGACGGGTGGTTTGGATCAGACGGCGTCGTTGCGTTCGCATCCTGAGCAGGCGCTGGTGGTTGATTTCCGTGATTTTTCGATTGAGCCGGTTGCGGTGGATATTGCCCAGCACGGCCTGAGTTTTTTGGTGATTGATACGAACACTCCGCATGAACTGACGGATGGCGGTTTTGCGGCTCGTCGTGCGGCGTCTGAGGCGTGCGCTGAGGCTTTGGGTCTGCGTTTTTTGCGTGATGCTTTGCCGGAGGATTTGTCCTGTGCGGGTATGGATGCGCGTGCGGCGAAGGCGTGGCGTGCTGATTTGGTGGATTCTTCGGTGAATCGTGCCCTTGATGCACTGGAGGACGCGGGTCGTCCGTGTTCGTTCCCGCGCGGTTGGGTGCGTCATGCGTTCCACGATATGACTCTGGTGGGTCGTGCGAGCTATCTGCTGCAGCATGCTGATGAGCTCGGTTTCGCGGCGTTTGAGGAGGCGGGCCGCATTTTCACGGAGTCGTTTGTGTCGATGCGTGATGAGTTGCGTGTTTCTCGCCCTGAGATTGATGTTGCGGTGCAGGTGTGCCTGGATCAGGGTGCGCTGGGTGCTCGTATTGTGGGTGGCGGTTTTGGTGGCGCGGTGATGGCGTTGATTCCGACCTCTCAGCTGGAGGCTGCCGCGGATGCGGTGGCGACTGCGTATGCTGTGCGCGGCTATGCGGCACCTCGTTTTTTGCCGATGGTTGCTGGTTTTGCGGCGTCTCATGATTGGGCTGCGGGCGCTGACCCTACGGATATTCCGGTGTTTTAGGGTTGGACGCTGAGGTTTGTTATAAACCGTCCATAAATCGTCGGGTGTCATACTGAAAATCGTCGGAGTGTCATAGGGGCGTTTTTTCGGGGTTTGAACGATATTCATAGCTGGAAGTTTCCTGCGAGTTTCTGCAAATTTCTTCCGCTGATCCCCCGTAATAACGCGCTGATAAGCCACAATTTTTTGGTCATTGATCAAAAGTGGCGCCACGTTTTCTGAGGGTGGTTTTTCTTGCCCTCGCGGGTATGTACACTTATCGACGGACGCAATCCGTGAGCTGTAAAGTTTTGATGCACATCGTCCGGCACATAGATGGCATCTACACTGGGTTCGACCGTCACATACAAGCCCAGCTTGCAGGTTTCGTCCACCAAAGCATCACACTCCAGTTTTCTGCCCGCACCGGGCAGGCCCCTCACCCAGAGTGAGGCTTTAGAGCGCGAAAGCGCAGAAAGGAGGCCCCCGTGGGCTTCGATATCAAGGGCACCGTTGAACAGGGCCTCGACAAGGCTCAGGAAGTCATCAACGAGAAGGCTGGCAAGGAGGTCGTCACCGACGAGCACATTGCCAAGGTTGAAGAGGTCGTGACCGAGAACGTCTCCAAGCTGACCGAGAAGTTCGGCAAGTAAGGCGATAGCATCCTTTGGATTGGCGTCCTGCCTCGCCTTCTCGTGGGGTAGGGCGCCATTTCCCTGGGTTTGCATTACAGGCTTTCACTCAACGGCTTTCACTCAACATCTCTCTCGAATAATGGGGCGTTCTGCCCCGCCTGGGTTCTTTCATTCACCGACTCACTCGGCATATTGCTCAGCTTCGGTTACCGCCTGGTAACCTGTTTTCACTCTTCTTTTACTCTTACTCAGCACAAGTGCTCGCGCTTTCTCGCGAACTGTATACGCCCCGCATCATTGGTCCGGCAACCGTGGTGTGGGGCGTATGCCGTTAATGCGCGGGGGTAGACTTCCGTGGGAGTGCTGCGCGGGCTGTGGGGAGCGCGGCGCGGGCGTTCGCCCTATGAGGACCTCTCCCCCACCCTTGTGCCCTCAGCTATGCTTGATATGTCAACTTATTGAGCTGCGCCCTCAGGCAGGCTTCAGCGCCTCCTGAAGACCGCGGAGCACCCCGTCTATGGAGGAACCACATGTTTGAACGTCAGCAGTCCGATCAGCAGAAGGCACGCGAGGTTATGAAGGATGGCGGCGTCGTCATTTATTGGCGCCCCGGCTGCCCCTACTGCGAGGCTCTGGATTCTAAGCTGGGCGAGCTGGGCGACCACGCTACCTGGGTTAACATTTGGGAGGATCCGCAGGCTGAGGCGCACGTGAAGTCCCTCAACGACGGCAATGCAACCGTTCCCACCGTGGACACCGGCGACACCCACTTTGTGGTCGCTGACCTGGTGAGCCGCAACAAGGTGAAGAAGCTGATTGAGAACACTCTCAACTCTGGCGGCGAGGCTTAAGATGGCTCGCCCGGCGCTGAACCGCGATACGACGGTCTGCATTTCTCTGTCTGGTCGCCCGTCGAATCACGGTATTAAGTTCCATAATTACCTGTACGAGAAGCACGGTCTGGATTACCTGTACAAGGCGATGACCACCACCGATATCGAGGGTGCTATCGCCGGCGTGCGCGCGCTGGGTATTCGTGGCTGCTCGGTGTCTATGCCGTTCAAGCAGGCTGTTATCCCGCTGATGGACGATATGGACCACTCGGCTGCGGTCATTGGTGCGGTGAACACGATTGTGAACACTGACGGCTTTTTGAAGGCGTACAACACGGATGTGATTGCGGTGGCTTCCCTGCTGCGTTCGCATAATGTGGATCCGTCGCTGCCGTTCCTGCTGCGCGGTTCGGGCGGTATGGCGGCTGCTGTGGCTGGCGCGTTCTTTGACGCGGGCTTCTCGCAGGGCATGATTATTGCCCGCAACGAGGAGACCGGTCGTGCGCTGGCTGAGCGTTACGAGTACGCCTGGGCGCCGGAGGTGGGCAACCTGCGAGCGCCGATTCTGGTGAACGTGACTCCGATTGGCATGGCTGGCGGTGAGGAGAGCGAGGAGCTGTCCTACCCGCAGGAGGCTATTGCTGAGGCGCAGGTGGTCTTTGACGTGGTGGCGATGCCCGTTGAGACTCCGCTGATTCGTGCGGCTCGTGCGGAGGGTAAGGAAGTTATTCACGGCGGTGAGGTGATTGCTCTGCAGGCTGCTGAGCAGTTCCGCCTGTACACCGGTGTGGAGCTCACCCCTGAGGAGGTTGAGGAGGCGGAGGCTCAGGCGAACTAGGTTCGCGCCCGCTGCTTCTTCGCCCAGTGAGGGGCTCGATACGTGAAAGTGCCCGGAAGGTTGATCCTTCCGGGCACTTCTGTTGTATCCGGTGCGTAGCACCGGAATTTTTGTAATTACACACACCCTGGTGTTTAAGGTTTTCCACATCTGTGGAGAAATCTGGGGAAAACTCTTACATCGGTGTAATTCACTCCGTGTAATTCGGTCACTTTAGCCTGTATCCACAGGTTTTTAACATGTACCCACAATCATGGAATTACACGAATGTAGTTATACACAGTGTGGAAAACTGCTGTGGATAACGTACCTCTGCGGCGGTTTTCCGCGGATTTTCAGGCTCAAAAGCGGCCTTGGAACCACCGCTGCAGGCCCTGTTGCGGCGGTTCCAAAGGATCCGGCTTCTTCACGAACGGGATAATCAGTAGGGTTGCTAGTGCGCCGCCGACAAGACCGCCGAAGTGTCCCGCGTGGGAAATATGCGGGATGAAGAGGTTCTGCACCACACCAATACCGATGAGCAGCATAAAGAGGCGTGCGGTGTCCTTTTGCCTCCTGAGGAGCAGGATTACGAAGAAGGCGCCGTAGAGGCCGTACACGCCGCCTGATGCGCCCACGGCGCCACGGTAGTAGGCGAAGATGTACACGCTGAGACCAGCACTCACAGTAGCCGCCATATATACGAAGAGGAACTTCCAGCGCCCCATCATGCGTTCGAGAGATACACCGAAGATGAAGAGGTAAATCATGTTCCACACCAGGTGCATCGGGTCATTCTGCGAGTGCACAAACCCGTGCGTAATCAAGCGGTAGTACTCGCCGTGGTGAACACGGGGACCCGACATCATACCGAGGTTATACACCCAACGGAATGGAATGATCTGTTGCAGGCCGTACACCACGACATTAATGAGAATGATGGTATACGTAATATGCCAGTGGCGCGCCAGGAACGAGCCTTTCGCCTTCGAGCGGCCGCCCGTGAGTTCACGGTAGCAATCGGGGCAGACCATACCCGCATCCTGTGCCGTCTGACATTCGCCGCAGATAATTCGGCCGCAGCGCCCACACTGGGTGTAGCTGACACGGTCGGGGTGGTTGACGCAGACCGTGGGACTCTGCCCGTAGCCTGCGTAGTTGGGAAAGTTCTCCACTGACCCTCCAAAGATTTTTGTGCCGGATTTTCCGAAGATTTTCCACGTGTTTTCAGGCTTAGTACCTGCCGTTTTGCCACTGCTGCGGGCTCTGCTGCTGAGGAGGCTCGGGCTTATCCACAAGCGGGACGAACAGCAGAGTCAGCAGCACGCCACCGACAAAACCACCCGCGTGGCATGCGTGGGAGATATTCGACGGGGTCATAATGCTATAGATGATGTTCGGGGCAGTAATCATGACGAACACTCGTGCGGTGTCCTTCTGCTTCCTGATGATTAGCAGGGTCAAGAACGAGCCCATGAGGCCGAATAGACCACCGGAGGCACCCACCACGCTCGTTCCAGGAGCCAGCACGTACACGCCGAAGGCTCCAAAGACGATAGAGCCCAGGTACACCACAAGGAACTTCCAGCGCCCCATCATGCGTTCGAGGGACACGCCATAGATGAAGAGGTTAATCATGTTCCACACCAGGTGCATCGGGTCATTCTGCATGTGCAGAAAACCGTAGCTGATGACGCGGTAGTACTCGCCGTGCTGGACGTAGGGCCACCAGATGTTGCCGTGCCTAACCACCCATTCGTTGGGAATGATTTGTTGCAGACCGTACATCGCGACGTTCATCAGAATGAGCGTGTACGTAATGTGCCAGTGTCGAGCCAGGAACGAGCCCCGTGCTTTCGAACCCTTCGAGCTGCCGCTCGTGAGTTCACGGTAGCAATCGGGGCAGACCATACCCACGTCCAGCGCCACCTGACATTCGCCGCAGACAGTGCGGCTGCAACGCTTGCACTGGGCGTAGCTAACGCGGTTGGGGTGGTTGACGCAGACCGTGGGGCTCTGCCCGTAGCCTGCGTAGTTGGGAAAGTTCTCCACTGAACCTCCAAGGGTTGTGTACCGGTTCGTCCGAAGGTGGTGTACGTGGGCATATAAGCGCAGGGGCCCACCGGAAGAATCCTGGCGGGCCCCTGAACTATACGTGTTTTCTCAACACCTTCAGCAGAATGCTCGTATGAGCCTTCTGATGGGGTTTATTAGAGCTTTTCGATGTCAATCGAGGAGATGACAACGTCCTTGACCGGGCGGTCCTGGAAGCCGGTCTCAACGCTCTCAATAGCGTCGACAACCTTCTTGGATGCCTCGTCGGTAACCTCACCGAAGATGGTGTGGCGGCCGTTCAGCCAGGGGGTCTCAACGGTGGTGATGAAGAACTGAGAACCGTTGGTGCCGGGGCCTGCGTTAGCCATTGCCAGCAGGTAGGGCTTGGAGAAGGAGAGCTCGGGGTGAATCTCGTCCTTGAACTGGTAGCCGGGGCCGCCAACGCCCATGCCCAGGGGGTCACCACCCTGAATCATGAAGTCCTTGATGATGCGGTGGAACACGACGTCCTTGTACAGGGGGGTGTTCATGATTTCACCGGTGCGGGGGTGCTTCCACTGACGGGAGCCGTCAGCCAGGCCGATGAAGTTTTCAACAGTCAGCGGTGCGTGGTTGCCGAAGAGCTCGACGACGATGTCACCGTAGTTAGTGTGGATAGTTGCCTTAGCAGTTGCATTAGTCATGGCTCTATTGTGGCACGGGGCGGCGCTCATTCGCCATCTAACATGTTTTTTCGCCCCGGGCGCACCGTTGGGCGGGCTTTTTGGGCGGGAATTGAATATCCTGAGAGGTGAACACTACGCGCGCGGCGGCGTTTTCTGGTCGCTGGCGCATTTCAACCGATGGAGGTCACCCCATGTTCTGCTGCAAGAAGCGCAAGGCACGCAAGGCTGCTAAGGCTCAGGCTGTTGTCTCTTCTCTGGCTGCCGTTGAGTCCGCGCTGGAAGGCAAGACCGCTGAGATGTTCGCTGAGAAGCTGACCGGCAACAAGAAGGCGCTGAAGAAGGCTCGTAAGGCTACCGCGAAGACCGTTCGCGCCGCTGAGAAGGAACTGGCTCGTATTGAGCGTAACGGCGGCAAGCGCCCCCGTAAGGGCCTGGCATTCCTGGGTCTGCTGGTTGCTCTGGGTGTTGCAGGCGCCGCAGCCTACAACGCAGCTCGTCCCGTGGAGGACCCCTGGAAGAACGCATAAGCGTTCCCGTATCTTCTTCTCTGAAGCGTTCTAAATAGCTCTCTGAGGCGCCGCTAACGGCGTGAGGGAGCGCCCGATCAGAGACGATGAGAGAGATAGCCGCCCGCCAGAGTAAAACTTAGGCGGGCGGCTATTGTTTGTCTTTTTTCGGAGGGAATCAGCGGGGAGAGGAGGCGCTGCAGATAGAGCGCTGAATCTGCCCGTGCATATACCGGCCTCCGTGCATATGCCCCTGGTATTTCCCGGACATACCCGGATATATATCCCAGATATACAAAGAACCCCATGTCTTTCGACATGGGGTTCTCGGTTCAAAAATAAACCGGCGATGACCTACTCTCCCACACCCACAAAAGTGCAGTACCATCGGCGCGAAGAGTCTTAGCTTCTGGGTTCGGAATGGAGCCAGGCGTTTCCCTCTTGCTATAATCACCGGAAAGTGGAGGCGAGGGGACTCGAACCCCTAACCCTCTGCTTGCAAAGCAGATGCGCTACCAATTGCGCCACGCCCCCGCGGTGCTTTACTAGTCTATAACACCTTTTACGGCTTCACCAAATCCTCAGGCACATTTTTTGAGTTAGACCCATCACATTACTGAGGGGTTTAGAGAGGTTTTAGGTAATAACCTCACCCGGCACCGTCGCCTCACGCTTCGTCAGAGCCTGCAGGGGACCACTCACTTCCTGCAGGTACTTACGAACCGCAGTGCGTTGCGCCTCCTTCGCAGACTCCTCCTTCGACTCCGGCGCCTTGAAACCCAGCTTGAAGGCATCCCACTGGCTCGCCGACGGATATTTCTCACGAGCATTCCACACCAGCGAGAACGATGCCAAAGTGTTCAGCTCCTTCTTCGTGGCAGCCTTCGAGAGCACATCAGCAACCGTTGCCACGCGCGAAGACTCGGCAACACTCACCGAAATCTTCGACTGCGCACCCGAGGGCAGGCTCAGCGCCTTCTCCGGAGCCAACTGAATATTCAGGTGAATCTGCTGCACCCGCTCATTCTTCAAATCCAGCTCAGCCAGCGCACGGAAACGCTTCAACAGGGACTCATAGTTCTCATCAATCACCACGGCATTCAGGCGCAGCTCATCCGCCAGCAGACCCACCTGCGCGTAGCTCGCATGAGTTCCCAGCGCCGCATTAGCGGTCAGCACCTTCAGCCACTGCTCTTCCTTCAGGGTTGCCGAGTCGTTCACACGCAGCGGGCTCACCGGCGCATTCGTCACCGCATTAGCAACATTCTGCGGATCATTCGCCGAATCCACACCACCGTAGGTGACGCTCAGCCGGTGCAGAGAACCGTAGACAGACAGGTTCGTCAGCGCCGTAGCAGCCGCCGCCAAATCGGCCTGCGCCGCCTCCGTGAGGGAGAAAGAACCCACCAGACGCAGATCCTGTTCACGGCGTTGCTGCCCCACGTAGATACGCCCCAGCGACTCGACCTTCAGGTAGCGGGTATCGATGTTTTCGCGCACCAGACGCTCACGGCGCGCCAGCAGCTTCTCAGTTGAAACCACCACCGCAGCGTCCTCACCCAGCACACCGGTTGCCGCGATCTGCGGCATCACGGCAAGCACCCCGGCGGCAGCAACCACGCCACCGGTCAGAAGCAGGGAACGGCGGGGCACCACGAGGCGGCGCACCCGCCCCACAACAGCCTCCTTAGCGACATCAACACGGATAGAGGGGGTCTGAGCAACAGAATCCTCAGCGGCAGGGCCCTCAGCGGCAACGGATGCCGCCTCAGACGAGTCGTACGAGGCTTCTTGATTAGACGTAAGGTGAGAGTTCTCGGGTTCAGAGGTAGGTGAAGAAGACACAGAATCTCCAAAATGAGGGCGAGCGCAGAACCCGCCATGAGTTTGAGGGAGTGAGTCCCTCTAGAATACCGCCCACACCTATACGCGGGCTGACAACCCGCGGCACATCGCTCAAAGGGCATAAAGAAAACCTATGGGGTGGACTCAGTCCACCCCATAGGTCACAAGCTTCATGAGAGCTCTCAACTCTCACCGCAGGCTATTCAGTCGTCCTGCGCAGTGGTAGCATTCGGCGCCGGGATATTAGCCGACTCAGCAGCCAACTCAGCGATACGGATCTCGCCGGTCGTCGGATCATCGTAGGTCACGTACTCGGTACCGCCAGCCGTAGGCTCGGCGTCCTCATTCACGTGGTTCTCCGCAATCAGGAAGCCGTGCGCGCCAAGAATCTTAGCGACGCGGTCAATATCCTGCGGGGTCGGGGTATGATCCACCACTCGACGAATGTACTCGTTAATGCGCTGGTCACTCACATACGCCTCACCACGGGCAGCACGAGACTGCATGAGCTGGCGAACAACTTCCTGCAGCTGCTCATCGGTCAGACGCATCTTCAAAATAGCCATCACTGCCGCGCGGTCCTGCACCGGAACATCCTTGGGATACCCGACGCTCAGCCAGTCGATTACTCGAGAGATTATGCTCTTATCAGGCATCGAGCCCCTCCTTCGAAGCAGTCATCATATGCAATTTAGTGTTCACGGATTAGTGGCCTCCACCGGTTACGCCGAAGATATTCCAGCCGAAAGTGTGGTCGATAAAGTCCTTAGCGACCCAGAGAATACCGATGATTACGATTGCTACGATAATAGCAAAAATGCAAGACGCGGCAATCTTCGCCACCGTTCCCGGAGGCTCAATTTCAACGAGCTTACCGTCCGCAGTGTACTCGGTACGACCAGCCAGCAGACGCAGACCCAGCGCATACAGCGCCGGAAGGCCCGCACCAAAGAACAAACCGGCAATCAGCACCGGAATAACCTTGTTCACAATGTCCATCAGATATTCCACGGCTACGAACCTGCCTTCTCAGTAGCAAGGGCTTCTGCGGATGCGTCAGCGCTGGTGACTGCAGCGCCTTCCTTTTCATCCCAGTCGCCAGTCACGTTCGAAGCGTCAATGTTGTCCTTCTGGGAATGACGCCACATCAGGAAGCAGAAGATAACCAGCAGAGCGAACACGGTCATTTCGCCCACAAACTGGGTGCCGGTCAAAGCATTCAGACCGTGACCAATCAGCCAGGTCAGAGCACCCACAATCGCGGCAGCCGGCAGGGTAATCAGCCAAGCAACCACCATGCGGCCAGCAACAGACCAGCGAACCTCAGCACCCTTACGACCCAGACCACTACCCAGAATCGAGCCGGACGCCACGTGAGTGGTCGACAGCGCCATACCGAAGTGCGAAGAGGTCAGAATAATCGCAGCGGACGCACCATCAGCAGCAACACCCTGCGGGGTGTCCACCTCAACGATGCCCTTACCGAGGGTGCGGATAATACGCCAACCACCCAGGTAAGTACCCAGAGCAATAGCGATAGCACAGGAAGCCTTCACCCACAGGGGAATCGCATCGTCATTGTTCAGGGTGCCCGAAGCAACCAGAGCCAGGAAGATCACGCCCATGGTCTTCTGTGCGTCGTTAGTACCGTGCGCCAGAGACATCAGGGATGCGGTCGCAACCTGTCCCTTGCGGAAACCACCGTGCTTACGGTCGTCAGCCACCGGAGCGGCAATGCGGTAAACCAGCCAGGTGCCGGTTGCCGCCACAATAGCCGCAATGACGGGGGAGAGGACCGCGGGAACAATAATCTTGGACAGAACGCCCATCCACTGCACGCCATCAAAGCCGATCGCGACAATAGCCGAACCAATCAGGCCACCAAACAGAGCGTGCGACGAGGAGGAGGGAAGACCCAGAAGCCAGGTCAAAACGTTCCAGAGGATGCCGCCCACCAGACCGGTAAAGACGATGAGCATCAGTGCCGGACCGTCCGTTGTTACATCGATACGATCCAGGTTCACGATGCCGCTACCGACCGAACGCGCCACCTCAACAGAGAGGAAGGCGCCAACGAGGTTCAGGGACGCAGACAGCGCCACGGCAGTCTTAGGCTTCAGCGCACCGGTCGCGATGGAGGTCGCCATCGCATTACCGGTGTCGTGGAAGCCATTCGTAAAGTCGAAGGCGAGCGCGGTAAGCACCACGATCACGAGAATAATGAGTTCTGTAGTCACAAGAAAATTATCTGTCGGTTTTCGTGAAATCTAAAGTATTCCGAATTGACACGAAATAACAGATAAACCCACAGTATTGAGCGGGTTTTCGTGAGGGTTTTACGGCAGAGCCCATATTTTAGGGTCAATACTCCCGATATTCCGCGGGAAAAAGAGTGCACCCACCGGAATGCTTAAGTTGTTTTATGTGGCTTATGCCAGAGCACGGGGGAGAGGGGCGATTATATCCATCAAGAGGCTAAAGTGTGTTCACCTAGTGTTCACTTTCAGGAACCTCCCAGCTTTCTTTTTGTGACACACCTTTATTATTCAGACCTCATTTGGGGCACTAAGCTACCCGCTCAGGATGCCCCTGTGGGTTTTTGTAGCACAGGCCTTTCTGGCCGCAGGGCTTTCTAGTACGGGGCTTTCTATAGAGCAAACTCTACACAGCAACAGATTCCCTATAGCGGCGCACGCTTCAGCTTCACGAGCCGCTCACATCGAATCCACCGCATCGCATCAGCAGATACAACAAAAGACCCCGCATCTTTCGATACGGAGTCTTTTTCAAAAATAAACCGGCGATGACCTACTCTCCCACACCCACAAAAGTGCAGTACCATCGGCGCGAAGAGTCTTAGCTTCTGGGTTCGGAATGGAGCCAGGCGTTTCCCTCTTGCTATAATCACCGGAAAGTGGAGGCGAGGGGACTCGAACCCCTAACCCTCTGCTTGCAAAGCAGATGCGCTACCAATTGCGCCACGCCCCCGTCTCAGCGGAAACCACTGTTTAGTTATTTTTCCAAGCCTTTACGACTTCATTGCTCTGATGCTTTTTCAAGACCATTACAGTGACACACGAAAGAACAGTAAGAATCAATAATTTCTTCATTATTGCCTTTCATTGTGTGGAGTGGGCGTACCAAGAATCGAACTTGGGACCTCTTCGTTATCAGCGAAGCGCTCTAACCGTCTGAGCTATACGCCCTCCTTCTGCGGAATTTCTTCCGTAGAACGAGATATAACTATACAGGTGTTTGCAGGTAACACCAAATCAAAAAAGCATGTTCTGCATCACACTTTAATATTGGGGGTTCCCAAACCTACAGAGCGCGGGCATACAGAACGGGCGGCACCACCTCCACCAAGAGGGGCACCGCCCGCACACAAAGCCCAAAAAGCTACAAACTAGGACTCATCGCTCAGAGTCAAGGTCACGCCACCAACCAGCTTCGCAGCCAGGTTGTACAGAATCGCGCCAATCATACCCAGCAGAGTAAAGACCACAGTGTTGACCACAGCAAAAATAGTAGTCACCAAAGCAACCTGACCCAGCGAAATCATCTGCGAAATATCCACAGTGGTCGAACCGGTACCCAAAGAGCTAATCAGCTGGTTCACACCGGCAAACGCGCCAGAAGCCTGCAGGAACAGCCACAGAATCACTGAAGCCACCACAGTCACAATACCCAGAGCAATAGACAGCAGGAAGATCAGCTTAGCAACCGACCACGTATCAACCCTCTGAACCACCAGACGCGCGCGACGAATCTTCGAACGCGGCGCCGGACGCACCAACTGACGGCGCGAACCGGTCGGACGTTTAGCGTTTACAGGGCGCTTGCCGGCAGGACGCTTAGCGGTACCGCCAGGACGAGCCTGGCCCGAACGGGCCTGAGCCGGGCGACGCGCGCCAGCCTTAGCCGCACCCGAAGACTTGGATGCGCCAGCCGACGCCGAACGCTGTGCCGACGCAGGAGAGGAGCTCGCGGGAGTGCTGCTCATTAGTTACCTCCAGTAGCGGTGAGATCGGCACCTGCCGCTTCACCCTCGTTGTCCGTACCGGGCGCCTCAGAAGACTCCGAAGCCTCGGTGTTCTCAGTGGTTTCATCGTCGCTATCATCCAGCTGACGATCCTGGTTGCGCGCAACACCAATAATAGAATCGCCCTTACCGGGCTTTGCAAAGATAACACCCATAGTATCGCGTCCCTTCGCAGGAACCTCATTCACATTCGAGCGAACGACCTTGCCGCTGGCCATAACCACCAGCACCTCGTCCTCTTCATCCACAATGAGGCCACCCACCAGGGCGCCACGATCCTCAACTAGCTTAGCAACCTTAATGCCAAAACCATTACGGCCCTGCACGCGGTACTCATCCACGCTCGTACGCTTCGCGTAACCACCCTCAGTGACCACGAAGACGAAGGAGCCCTCAGTGACCACATTCGCAGAAATCAGCTCGTCGCCCTCACGGAACTTCATACCGGTCACACCGGACGTGGAGCGACCCATCGGGCGCAGCGACGCATCATCAGCGTGGAAACGCAACGACATACCGTTACGCGACACCAGCAGAATATCGTCCTGAGCCGACACGGTGAACGCCGAAACAACCTCATCGCCCTCACGCAGGTTAATCGCAATCAGGCCGGCAGTACGGTTCGTATCGTAATCGCTCAGGCGGCTCTTCTTCACCATGCCGCCGCGAGTAGCAAGCACCAGGTACTCAGCATCGTCGTAGCTCTTCAGCTCCATCACCTGAGCAATATGCTCACCGCCCTGGAACTCCAGCAGGTTCGCAATGTGCTGACCCTTCGCGTCACGACCGGCTTCCTGCAGCTCGTAACCCTTCGCACGGTACACGCGACCCAGGTTCGTGAAGAACAGAATCCAGCTGTGCGTAGTGGTCACAAAGAAGTGCTCCACCACGTCATCGCCGCGCAGCGAGGCACCCTTAATGCCCTTACCGCCGCGGTGCTGGCTACGGTACTGATCACTTCGGGTGCGCTTAATGTAGCCGCCGCGAGTAATCGTGACCACGACCTCTTCCTCGGGGATGAGGTCTTCCATGGACATGTCGCCGTTGTAGCCGTACATAATCTGGGTGCGACGCTCATCGCCGTAGCGGTTCACAATCTCACCCAGCTCCTCGGAGATAATCTCGCGCTGGCGAGTCTCCGAAGCAATAATCGCGTTGTACTCGGCAATCATGCGCATCAGCTCATCGTGGCGATCCTGAATCTTCTGACGCTCCAAAGCAGCCAGACGACGCAGCTGCATGTTCAGAATTGCCTGAGCCTGAGCCTCATCAATCTGCAGGAACTCCATCAGGCCGCTACGCGCCTCATCAGCGGTGGGGGAGCGGCGAATCAGGGCAATAACCTCATCCAGAGCATCCAGAGCCTTCAGCAGGCCACGCAGGATATGCGCCTCTTCCTCCGCCTGACGCAGACGGTAACGGGTACGACGAACGATAACGTCCATCTGGTGATCCACCCAGTGACGCACAAACGCATCCAGGGACAGGGTACGCGGCACACCATCAACAATGGCGAGCATATTCGCGGAGAAGTTCTCCTGCAGCTGGGTGTGCTTGTACAGGTTGTTCAGCACAACCTTCGGGGACGCATCACGCTTGAGCACAATCACCAGACGCTGACCGGTACGACCCGAAGTCTCATCGCGCAGATCCGCGATGCCGGTAACCTTACCGTCCTTGATGAGCTCAGCAATCTTAATCGCCAGGTTATCCGGGTTCGCCTGGTACGGCAGCTCGGTGACCACCAGGCAGGTGCGACCGTGGATTTCCTCCACGTTGACCACCGCACGCATCGTGATAGAGCCGCGGCCTGTGCGGTACGCATCCTCAATGCCCTTGGTGCCCAGAATCTGTGCACCGGTGGGGAAGTCGGGGCCCTTAATGCGCGCCATCAGCGCGTTCAGCAGCTCCTCATTGGTGGCGTGCGGGTTCTTCAGGAACCACTCCACACCCTCGGCAACCTCACGCAGGTTATGCGGCGGAATATTGGTCGCCATACCCACAGCAATACCCGAAGAACCATTGACCAGCAGGTTCGGGAAGCGCGCGGGCAGCACGGTCGGCTCCAGAGACTTGCCGTCGTAGTTAGGCTGGAAATCAACGGTGTCTTCGTTGATGTCACGCACCATCTCAAGGGCAATGGGAGCCATCTTGGTCTCGGTGTATCGAGGCGCCGCAGCACCATCGTTACCGGGGGAGCCGAAGTTACCCTGACCCAGCGCCAGCGGGTAACGCATGATCCAGTTCTGAATCAGACGCACCAGAGTGTCGTAAATAGCGCTATCGCCGTGGGGGTGGAACTGACCCATCACGTCGCCAACCACGCGGGCGCACTTATTGAAGGATCGGTCCGGGCGGTAGCCGCCGTCGTACATCGCGTAGATCACGCGGCGGTGCACGGGCTTGAGGCCATCACGTACATCCGGCAGGGCGCGGCCAATAATAACGGCCATTGCGTAGTCCAGGTAGGAACGCTGCATTTCGGTCTGCAGGTCCACCTGTTCAATGCGGCCGTGCTGGCCTACATTTTCAGCGCCACCGTTGCTGACTACGTCAACCTCAGTGGATTTATTCTGCTGTTCTTCGCTCATTACTTTCTCATTCCTCAATGACTCGCTCGGCTATATAGCTCATTTGGCATATTCCATACGGGGTATATGCCGTTTCGGGCTAGATATCGAGGAATCGAATGTCCTTTGCGTTCTGCTGGATAAACTCACGGCGAGCCTCAACGTCCTCACCCATCAGAACAGAGAAGATCTGATCAGCCGCTGCCGCATCTTCCATCTTCACCTGCAGCAGGGTGCGGCGAGCCGGGTCCATGGTGGTATCCCACAGCTCGGTGTAGTCCATCTCGCCCAGACCCTTGTAACGCTGAATGCCGTTATCCTTGGGCAGGCGCAGATTCTTCGCCGCACCACGAGCCAGAGCCTCATCACGCTCAGCATCCGAGTACACGTAGTCGTGCGGAGCGTTCGACCACTTGATGCGGTACAGCGGCGGCTGAGCCAGGTACACATAACCCGCCTCAATCAGCGGACGCATAAAGCGGAAGAGCAGAGTCAGCAGCAGGGTCGTAATGTGCTGGCCATCGACGTCCGCATCCGCCATCAGAACGATCTTGTGGTAGCGTGCCTTCTCAATATCGAAGTCATCACCAATGCCGGTACCAAAAGCGGTAATCATCGCCTGAATTTCAGCGTTGGACAGGGCACGATCCAGGCGAGCGCGCTCAACGTTCAGGATCTTACCGCGTAGCGGCAGAATAGCCTGAGTGTTCGGGTCGCGTCCCTGAACAGCCGAACCACCCG
>ERZ773272.127-NODE-127-length-30513-cov-6.659498_pt1 | contig 30513 bp, 45 predicted proteins | sample MGYA00511891_ERZ773272 | MGnify/ENA primary metagenome ERZ773272 (study PRJEB29015, sample SAMEA2738150) | human oral metagenome | biome: human oral; feature: human-associated habitat; material: saliva | place: China | collected 2198 ...
CGTTCCCCATTTTGGTCCTTGAAACGACGGTTAATAGCAATAGTCGCACGAGCCACTGACTTGTCATTGTTGGTTTTGTGCAATTCTGGTGTAGACGTTAAACGTCCAATCATGATTAGTTAGACTAAAATACATTTTGAGCAAATAAAAAACCGTGATTTCTCACGGTCAATTAAAATATCTCATTATCTGCTTTCATCTCAGCAAGAGCCGAACTAGTCAAGATTTTTTCTGCAAAATCTCCTTGTTCGATTTCTTCGGCAGTATAGTAGTAATCAATGATAGGGCATTTGTCTAGCATTTCGATATAATCGCCACGGACGATATAGATATAGTCATTTATCAAACCTTCTGCTATATCTTCTTCTAGTTCTTCGATTAAGTCTGAATAGTCATAGCTAAAACGATAATTGCCTTCATCTATCCATTTCTGAACTCTCATAGCGACTTCAAGACTTAATTTGTTAAAGTCTTTCTTGCCATTTCGTAATAATGAGATAGAACTTTCTTGGATACCGATTTCTTTTGATAAACGATAAGCGGAAATGGCCTTGTTCATTAAGACCATTTCTACTTGTGATGTGTTAATACGCATAAATCACCCCGTTATCTACGTGTCCAACTTCTTTCACTCCTTCAACGGGCTTCATGCCACGGCCTTCAATCAAGATACTACCATCTTTATCAATCCAAAAATCTAGCATATCAGCGAATTCTTCAAATGTTTGTTCATCTTTAAATTCTGACTCGTACAAGTCAACGAGCGCTTCCATTAATTGTTCTTCAGTAACCATGATTTTTCTCCTTAACCCCAAACTTTTTCTGAAATGTAATAAGTTCCATAGTTAGAACCGTCTGCGATAACTTCGATACCGTAGTATGCACCAACTTTGTGCATAACTTCATTGAATTGTACTTCTTTAGCTTCGCCAAGAAGGCTTGCACGTCCGTATTGTCCAGCTTGGCGCATTTTAGCTTCAACTGCTTGCCATTTTTTAAGTCCGTATGTAGCCATTTTGATTTTCCTTTGAGTTCTTTTGAACTCCCTTTCCTTATCTTGATTATAGTATATCACTTTACTTCACGTTCGTCAAGTATTTTGATAAAGAAATTTAAACTTTTTTTATTTTAGAAAGTACTTTCAGACAAATAAAAAAACCGCAAGCATAAGCCAGCGGTTTAGTGTGTATAATTAATTTGAATTTCTTTCTATTTTTATTTTTCCTCTTTAGGTTTAGCCAATGTAATCAGTCCATCAGGTTCTACATCAAATTCAGGCTTATCAGCAAGTGATCCGTCATTATTGAGATAGTACCAGCCTTTTTCTGATTTCACAAAGGCATTAGATACCATTGAGCCTTTTTGATAATCAAGATAGTACCAAGTATCTTTGTATTTGACCCAACCAGTAGCCATAGCGCCATCATTGTCAAAATAGTACCAGTTATTATCAATCAGTACCCAGCCTTTAGCCATTGACCCGTCAGGAAGTAAATAATACCAGTTACTATCTGAATGCTTGTGCCATGAGTTAACTTTCATGTAGCCGTCATTATCGAAATAGTACCATACATCTTCGATAACTTGCCAGCGATTAGTTGGATAGCTTCCGTCTTCGTTGACATACCACCAGCCGTTACTATTTTGATGCCAGCCAGCTTCTACTTTGCTATCGCCCAACATTTCTTGAACGGTTGAGCCTAAACTTTGATAGTGCTTGATTTTAGCAATGACATAATCACGCAAAGTATCATTATAGCCACCATGCAAGGCCAAAGACCGTGCTGGACATGACGTGCTTGAAAACTCATTGTGGAATTTGATATTTGAATAGTTCGGAGTATCTCCGTAATATGACATATCTTCCGCCATTTGTCGCAAAACCATGTTTTCATTTTCGATAAACTCAGCATCTGTTGAATTGTATTGTTGGCATACTTCGTAGCTGATAGAGTTCATGTTTGCATCATAATTGGCCGCCGACCAAGTACCGCTATATGTATTTTCAACTCGTGCGATAGTATCACGATTGATATAGTAGTGAGCAAATCCCAAAGCTGATTGACCGTTGTTATATCGTGAACGTAGCCAATTTACATAGCTTTCAGGGGTCATACTTCCAGCATCATTATGTAAAATATAGTATTTTGGCTTATCTGTTGGACGAGCGCCAGCAATTCCATTAAATACATTAGTATTGATAATTTCTACCATTTTATTTTCCTTTTTATTTTCCTTTCTTATGGTAAGACATTAGGCCAAGGCTCGCTCGTAAGATACGAGATTGAACTTACTCGAATATCTCCGATATCACGGTCTGTCGGTACTGGATCAGTAAATTGGAAGCGTAGCATATTACTGTCGCCCGGCCCACCAAGATACCACGTTCCATACGGGGTTCCCTTATCGTTATAAATACCACCAATAAGCGATGACTCCGAACGAAAACCTTGAGGAACTCCATTCAGTCCTAAAATGTAGCAGTTTCTTTCTCTGTCACTACCTTGTGCCTCGTATCCTACGCCACCTCTACGAATGACACCGAACCAACCCCACGAAAGACCGCCAAATTGGTAAGTAACTAAATCATTTCTTCGTCTAACTTTCAAGAATGAGTTTCCGAGTTTAGATTTAATATTTAAAGTTCTCCAACCAGTGTCACCAGTTAGCACTTCCCAGCCTTGATTGTTGTTACCAGTTCGTTTTATCCATTTAAGAGCGCCATTTGTTACAGCGGTATCGACGTATGTCGTGCCGACTGGAGCTGTTACCTTTCCATTAGGCATACCAGTGCCGTGAATTTCATACTCGTTGACTTGTCCAGCGGGTGTATTTGTAGTTGGTTGCGTTGGTAAGTTAACACTACCGCCCCCGTCAGACAAAATAAGCGTATTTCCGGATAAGGTCAATTTTTGAGGAATACCCACGCCATCACGGCCATTTTCTCCACGAGGTCCAATAGGTCCGATATCCCCTTTAGGTCCTGTAAGACCAATAGGCCCTTGCGGTCCAGTAGGTCCAGTTTGACCGATTGGTCCTTGTTCCCCACGTTCACCTTTTTGTCCGTCTTGACCTCGTTCACCTTGTAACCCTTGAGGTCCGATAGGTCCTTGAATACCTTGTAAACCTTGCTGACCGGTTTCCCCTCGTGGTCCTTGTTCGCCAGTCAATCCTTGCGGTCCTTGTGGTCCGATTGGTCCACGTTCGCCAGTTTCTCCCTTATCGCCTTTCGGTCCGGGGGTTAAGGCGATATTTTGTAACTCTTGTTTAGTTGCAAACTGACTTGTGTTAATTTCAGGCTTAGCTTCTAATAGCGATAACCGTCGCAAGATTTCCGAGTCGTCATACGTTGCACCTTCAACGTGAATATTCTTGATCGCTTCTTCTAGTTCAGCTTTCGTTACAATATCCGTTACCGCCACAATGCGTTTTGTGTCTTTCTCAATGATTGGCAATTCGCTATGTTTATCAATTTCTGAAACACGAACCCCAAACGAGAATTTAAGAATATCTGCCGATTGCACGACTTTTTCAGCGTAAACGAACCCGTCAACGATTTCATCTGTCGTGATTAAAGCTGTATCGAATGGAATAGATACAAGGTTGTTTTCAACCGTTCCCGCAACTTCCAGAAGCCGATTAGTTTTTTTGAACTTGAATAAAACAATGACTTTTTCAGCGTTTAGACCGTTTAACCTTAATTCGATATAAGCGTTGTTCTTGTCGTGACTGTAAAATTCTTCTTTAACTCTATTCAGACTATCCCGAACGTCAACGCAGACGCCCGCTTGACGTTTAATAACTTTTTTCAAAGGTTGCCCCCTTTCAATTTAAATAAAAAGGAAGCCTTACGGCTTCCCTATCTAGTCTTTCTTAGGCTCGTTATATTCAAGCGCTCGCTCGCTGTCTGTCAATCCAGCGGTTGTTGGATCAGTAACCACTCCGAGCAAGACGAGGATATAAACGAACGTATTTACTCCGTCTTGAATATTCTGTGGAATTTCAAACCCGAATTGTTGCGCCATAAGGAAAACCGCCCCCAAAAGAGCGATTAAAGTGACTTTGTTTTGTAAGCGTAATTTCCAGTTAATTTTGTTCATTTTATTTCTCCTTTACTTCGACTTCGACTTCGACTTTGTCTTTTTGGTCTATATTTACAAGCAACTGCCCAATTTTACGAGCGTTGTCTTTCTTTAGCTGGTTAATGTAAGGCTTCAAAAATTCAGGGAAAGCAAGACCGATAATTTCCCAATTTTCAATGACTGAAAACAGGTAATTGAAAGAGAAAAACATAGTCCAAGCGATACCAAAACTACGAAAACCAAGCGAACGGGCATACATGGCCACAAGTAAGATAACGACAAATACAATGAAATGTCTAATCAATCCCATTGTACCTACCTTGCTATCAAAACGCTTAGTCTTAAATGCCTTGATGTAGCCCGTCGCAATATCAAGTACCATTAACCAAAAGAAAAAGTGAATATACGGACTGTATGATAGATTTTTTAAGTGTTCTGCTAGTTCGTGAAATGCTAAATCTTGCATAAGCACCTCCTAGCGTGGTACTGCTTCAGTTTCTAGTTCATTTGACGGCTTAACAGTAGGCGCTTCCCACTTCCAAAGTCCGAGTTTACCGTTTTTCTCAAGTTCTGCCAGTTCTTCCAGCGTTTGCCCTTGATAAGTGAATGGCTCGTTGACTTGAACCATAACACGTTTTCCTTCTTGGAATTGTTCTATATGGTTATGGTTTTCGATCGTGAAAATTTCTTGCGGTTGGTAAGTTTTACCAGTCTGTCCTAAATCAACCAATTCAAGACCTTTTTTGTAAAGTGTCGGATCTAGCGGGTTATCCGTATCAGTTACCCGAGCCAATACCGACCAGTTAGCAATAGCTTTCACTTCCGCAATCTGCGCTTCTTTTTCTGCCAGCTTTTTGTTGTATGTCTGCTCTTGCGTGATTAAATCTTCTTGTAATTGCTTCACGCTATCCGCTGGATTGAACTCGATAGTAACTTGAGCCAATACTGCCTTGATTAAGTCGTCATTTGTATCGTTTGTTCTATCGCCAATCAAAACACGGTCAAATGCCGTATATGGTTCTTCTTGGCGAATTGCTACGAATGTGCGGTTGTTGCTTTGTAAAAATTTATTAACTACTGTGAATGTCATATATTATTGTTCCTCTTTTTCTGTTTGTTCTTGCGCTTCTGCTTGTAATTGTTGGAGTTGCGCTTGTGTTTCTTCATAAAGCGCCTTGTAATTTGCGCACTCAATCGTCTTGTTAGCAAGTTGAATTGCTAAGTCGTTAATAACTTTGTCTTGTGTGTTCATATTTCCTTTTTCCTCTTTCTTTTTAACGCCAAGTTGGGAAGTAACCATTTTTATAATATCCACTGCCTGCAAGACTTCTAAAATTTGAAAAAATATTATCAAGAATTATTGAAAGGCTCTTGGTTTTAAAAATCATTTCTTCAACTCCAATAATTCGTCTATTATTAGTATCAATTGATATAGAGTTCACTCCGGGCTGACCACTCTGTGCAAAATCGATTGACTGTCCGTAAAGGTTTATTGCTGTTTGAATGCTATTCCCTGACTTACCGTTCCAAATTTGAATACCCGCTGATGTGCTATCCATTGCTTGTATGCCATTTCGGTTACTCAAAAGAGCCGTATAAGATGCATCAACGCCGTTGATATTCCCAGCACCAAATACTAAATACTGTAACGGCCTGTTGGGGAAATGGTTTTTAATTCCAACACCGAAGCTGTTCATCTCAATCCAGCCCGTCTGTAAGTCAAAATCAGTTACGTTATTCAAAGATGATAATTTGCCACCTTTGATAATGTTTGCTGTTAAACCGTCTGCGACAATATTCTTAGCAGAAATATTGATAATTCTTGCTTGACTTGCGTCAATCTCTCCAATGTGAGCCGTGCCAATTTGAGCGTTACCAATCATCGACTTCTTAATAACGCCGTCTTTGATGTAAGTTTTTTCTCCGACTGAAATTAGTCCCTCGTTGATTTTAACCGAGCCGTCGGGGTTTAGGTTGATAGCCCCCAGCACGTCCCCAGCGCTATTCAGATTTTTAACCGACCACGAGCCAGCAAGCTGTGTAACTTGTGTTCTTGTAGCTTCAAGATTGCGATAGGCTTCGTCAAACTGACTCGGTTTAAAGCTACCAGTTCTTGGCCCTCTCACAAGCATAGGCTCTTTAACTTCTACCCAGCCATTTTTCACAAGATAGAAGAAGATAGGAAAGTTTCCTACTTGGTCAAAATCAAGGTCTTCTGTCATTTTGAACGTACCTTGAAAGTCAATCCAGCCTTGTAGAGGTGGTGTTTGTGGATTTGCAATAGTCTTTTGTAAGACTGTTTTATTCTTACTATGATTTTTGATAACTACGCAAAACTCATGGTCTAGTTGTCGTCTGATTTTGTATTTAAAACCGAGGGTGTACACTTCGCCTTTTAAGATTTTAGGAACGTAAATAGGCAACGTGAACCCGCCCCAGTTATAGCCAGTAAGACCTTGAGCATCAATATTGAATACGCCATAGTTCGTGTTATAGATACTAACTCCGCTTCTATTGGCTACGATTGTATGTTTATCAAGTTTTTCAGAATTGACAATCAAGTTATTATCAGATACCACTAAGTCGTTTACTTCCGTCTGGAATATCTCGTTAGACATTACAAGACGTGAAATTTTATCGGGCAAACCTTGTTCTGTGTTACCTAAAACACGCTCATAAAGTTGGCTAGTTTCTTTCACACGTTGGAAGTCCACTTCATTGACCTTGCCAGCAATTTGACTTGCAAGGCTAGTAATTCGTCCGTCTATACCTTGCTTGTATTCTGCTAGCTTGGTTTCGTTTTCTCTTGTGAGTGCTTCAAAACGTTGGTTTGTACCCTCGACATTTTCAAGATAGGTACTTTTAGCGACAAAATCTTGTGATAAAGTTTCACGAATAACGCTCGTTTGCTTGGCCGTTTCTTCTCTAGCGTATCGCTTCAATTCCTCTTGACGTTGGCCGTCCTTATCAATGAATGATGTTATTTCTCCGATTTTTGTTTTAATGCCCTCTGTCGTTTGTGTGACTTCAAGCATTTTAGAGCCATATTCATTTTTGAAGTTAGTAATTTCGCCTTCTTGAGTATTGACCTTATTTGCTAATCTAGAAAGTAAAATTTGATTTTCGTCAACGAAGTGCTTCGCTTCATCAGCAAGTTCATAACTAGCGCCAGCTTTTTTTAGGGCTTCTTCTGCTTTGCGCTTTGCTTCATCAACTCCTGAAAGATTGAGATTTTCAAATCTCTTGCTAATCTCGTCAATAATTTCTTGGTCGGTATTGCTTCGGATGATTTCTTCCCAAACTTCACCCGTCCAACGCAATAGAATTGTTTGTCCTTCGTGTTCAGGATTTGGCTTGAACCATATATCATTGACTAGAACTTTTCCGACATATTTCTTTGTAGGGTCTTCTTTCCCGTACCAGTTATTGTTAAAACCTTCAGGACTTGGCAAAAATTCAGGAAGTTTAGAAATGATATTATTAAAGCCACTTGAAACAAGTTCATCTACTTTCTGACTAGCGATATTTTGGATTTTAGCTTCGTTACTTTCTGAAATCCTATCGCCTAACTTAATATCGCTTGACTCGTTATTTAAACGGTTAAATGTGATTTCAAAAATACGGGTATCATAATCTAGCTTTTTATCATGTCGTACAACACGGATTGTATCGCCGATTTTAACGCCTTTTAGATAAACGGTTGATGTTTTTAAAGTCAACTGTGGTCTTGATGCGTTCACAAGTTCATCATAAGTACGCTTAATCAATACGTTTTTATCTTCTTCATCTTCAAAGACTGCAAAGCCTACTTTAGCACGCATTGTACCGTCAGCATTTTTGATGCCGTAGCGCTTCGTCATTTCAGGAAGTTCAACATATTTTTGGCCTTTTGGCTTATCTACTGGATTGCCTTTTTTAGTTTCCCAAACAACTTCTTCAAACGTAATTCTGCGCCCATAAGTACCGTGACTGTTTTCTTCACTTGGGGCGCTGATTTCTTCGCCTTTACCACGGCCAATAAGCGCTGTAAATAGATTGGTACGCTCTACCTCTTGCAAGATTTGAAGCGCATTGTGTCCATAGACTACACGCTTGCCAGTCGCTTCGCCGATTTTTTGTTTAAAATCAATATAACGTGCGCCTATTTTATTGCCGTTCACTTCAACGAAGAACTGCATCTCTAAATTCCAAACTTGACAAACCTTTTTCAAGGCTTCAAAGGTTGAAATGTAGTAGAAGTTTGTTGATCGCTGACTTGTTTCGCTAACAAAACGTGCTTGCCAGTTAGTACCAGCAAGCAGTTCATTAATAATAGGTCTAGCAAATGTATTATGTGGACGTTTATCTAAAACAACGGATTTTCTTAATTCTTCAATACCTGATTGAACGCCGATTAGAGTAGTTAGGTTTTCTGAAAACTTTTGAGCAATGTAGAAATAATGAAAAGTATGTGCATCTTCGATTGATTGAATAGCCATATACTCTACTGCATCAAATTCTTTCTTGCTCAACTCCTTCATCTCAACCGTGAGCCTATCAGATACGTATTTTTCAGTAGTCAAAGCGAACTTTTGAAGAGCAGTCTTGATAGCTTCTTTATTGACGATTTTTATTAGTTTCTCGTCTTTATCAAATAAATATATCATAGTCTTTCATCTCTCCAAACTACTTCTTTTATCGTTGCATTGGTAGCCGTGATAGTATCAAAATTTAAAACTTTGAAATTCTCTAGATCGCTAAACAAATCAAGTTCACTTAAAATGCTACGGTTCTTGTAAGTCGCTTTCACTTCATCTTGCTTGAACTCAACCACAATATCTTTGTTAGCTTCATAAGTACCAGTAAATGATATTGTCTGTCTGCCATTTGTGATTGTGACTGTATCAGTCGCTTTAGTAGTTGTAACTGTGATAGAAACAGGCGTTGCTTCAAATCCACTAGTTATTGAGATTTTACCTGTTGATCTCTGTAATTGTGTTTTCTTGAAACCATCAGGGACTAGCAAAGAAAAACGACTAACAACTGTTAGTGCGTTTTCTTCGATAGCATCTGCGCCATTAAATATAGCGTAGTAATAATAATCAGGTTCATCTTTAAATGACACTTCAAGCATTCCTGTACTAACTTGTTTTTGACGTAAAAATTTATTTAAAGCAAAAAATTTCTCTCTTAATTCAGCGCTTGAATCAGCCGTTAACTGATACTTGATTTCTAAAATCCGTTCAGGTTCTGAAATGTCTTCAACCCAAACGCCACGCCGTCCAGCAATTGAAGTAGTTTTGACTGATTGACCTACTAGACCTCTACCAGTCACCGTTAATTGTCTATACCCGTCTGCCACTCTATCTAGTGTAACGCCGTTTATTGTCATGTTATCGCTTGGCTCGAAAGCCACGTTTTCGTTATGTTTTTCTAATCTTGAATATCCATACATAGCTTTCTCCTTTCTAATAGTTTGCCAAGGTCAATTCCATTTCTTGAGCGCTTGTGATGTCTTCGGTAAACGCTCTATAAGTCGTGTTACCCATTTTAAGAACAATATCAGCGGATTGTTGACCGACTGTGATTGTGCCACCGTTAAAGTCAACAGATGTATTATATCCTGACAACCGCCCTAGTTCGCCATCTACTGCGCCTAGTTCACTTTGCAAGTTGCCAGCTAAGTCTTTACCAGTAAATGCATCTATCGCCCCTTGTGCCATGTTCCCAACTGATTTCATGACTGCGCCAGCTTTATTATTTACACCGATTATGAAACCTTCGTCTGTGTATTCCCCAAACTGTCTAAAAACTCGTGAAGGCGAATGAATACCAAGCAAGCGTTTAGCACCATTGATAGCACCACGAACTGCGCCAGCTACTGAGTCAATCAAGCGACCAGCGGCATTTCTAACACCGTTCACAAATCCCATAATCAAATTATGTCCTACGTTTACGGCTTGACCGATAAAGTTTCTAGCAGATGATACAGCGTTATCAAATCCACTTCTTACCGCTGATACAATACGAGTCCCAGCACTCGTTACCGTGCTTACAACACTATTCCAGCCGTTTAGGACTACATTCTTGATATTTTCAATAGCATTTGAAATAGCTGATTTGATATTTTCCCAAGAATTAGTAACCCCACTCTTGATTTTCTCAAGTATTCCAGTCAAGAACGAAATAATGCTATTCCATATATTCTGAATAATGCTCTTAGTTGCTCCAAGTGCCGTTGAAATGCTTAATTTGATAGCTTCCCAAGCGTTAGAAATTGCTTTTTTCATAGCTTCCCAAATTGTTGATAGAAAACTAGAAATCGCATTCCAAGAATTATCCCAAACGCTCTTGATACCCGTTAAAGCAGTTTGAATAATTGATAAAAAGCCTTCAATAGCAATTTGTACTAAGGCTTTCATGCCTTCCCAATAAGTAACCAACACTTGCTTGATTGTTTCCCAAGCACCTGACCAATCGCCATTGATAATTTGCATAACAGCCTTGATGATACCTAAAACAATATTTAATGCAGTTTCAACCGTCACTTTAATAATATCCCAAGCAACTGATATGACTGATACAATATTGTTCCATGTCGCTTCAATGAATGGTGCTAAGAAATTAGTTACTGTTTCAACTACCGTCTTAATAGCATTCCAAACAGTCGTAGCCGTCTGCTCAAATAAAGCGTGGTTTTCGTCCCACCAAGAAATTAACGTTCCGAAAATTTCCTGAACAAAGCTAACAGCTTCTTGAATAGCACTTGTAATTGCAGTTTTAACTGCTTCAAACGCTGAATTGACCTTGTTTCTAAATTCTTCACTTGTGTTATATACACCGACTAAAACAGCTATCAAACTTGCTATAACTGCGATAACAACAAGGAATGGTGCGCCTAGTGAAGATACAACGCCTACGATTTTAGCGAACGTTACACTTAATGCGCTACCGCCTGAGTTTAGCAATGTAAACCATGCTGAAACCTTAGATACTGCGCCAGCTATAAAGCTGATAGTACCTACTAACTTACCGATAACTGAAATCACTCCACCGATTGCAATTAAAGCGGGGCCAGCCGATACCGCAATTAGCCCTAGCCATTTCTGCCACGGTTCAAGTGGTAGGTTATCCCATATTGTCAAAAGAACACGTACAACATTATCTTTAAACGTTAACACCGTTTCTTTTAAATTTTCAAACAAGCCGTGTATATCAGCTTCGCCATGTCCTAAGCCAGCTACCAAGTTCTCAAATGATGCCTTCATAGCTTGGAATGAACCTGAAACGGTTTCGCTTGCTTCTTTAGCAGTCGTTCCAGTAATTCCTAATCTATCTTGAGTAATTCCGATAGCTTCAATCAAAGTATGGAATGGAATATCTTTCACGTTTTGTGCTGTCGCTTCAAATTCTCCGTTCAAAACGCCTGACTCGTTAACAAGCCGTGCCATTTCGCCAGCAGTACCACCATAACCAAGTTTAAGGTTATCTAACATAGTATAGTTGTCCTTCGCAAAACCTTGATAAGCGTTTTGAATATCAGACATATTAGTACCCATTTTGTTGGCATTATCTGCCATTTGTACAAGTGCTTTATCAGCATATTGGGCAGCCTTTTCAGTATCTCCGCCTAAACCTTGAAGCAATGTAGCAGAGAATGAAGTTACTTGTTGCATATACTGGTTTGCTGACACACCAGCCGTTTTAAATGCATTGTTGGCATTGGAAAGAACGCTTGCGCCTTTTGCTTCCATTGTGTCATACATTGCTTGCGCTTCTTTTGCTGTGAGGTTGTATTTTTTAGCAAGTCCGATAGCACTTGTACCGTTATCTTTAAATAGCGTTTCTACACCACCTAGACTTTGTTCTAGATCAGCAAATGATTTGACGATACCAGTAACACCAGCAACCACTGGTGCTGTCAATGTAGCAGTCATGCCAGCACCTAATTTCATAGAAGCCGTTCCGACTGCTGAAAGACTGTTACTTATCTTGTCTAAACTTGAGCCAGTCTGATTTTTCATACTTTGAAACGCCATTTGCGCTTCTTTCATTCCTCTAGCAAAATCAGAAACATTGGCTTTCAGTATGGCGGTAACATCAAAATTTGTTCCCATAGTTACCCCCTTTCTCTCATAGATTGATTGAGCCTTCTATTTCTATCAGCAAGGCTCATTTTCTTTTGCTTGACTTGTCCGACATCATCTTTCCTAAAAATCTTGTCAAACTCGTCTTTGTGATTGTAAAAATCGTCAAACGTTTTAAAGGCTGAGCGTGCGCTTTTGCCTTTACCTTTAGTAGCTTGAACTGTCTGATTAAACCATGCTTGAATTGCTGAATTGTACCGTCTATCTTCCTGTTGGATAAGATAAGCAGTATTATAGATTTCAAATTCTTCTAGCGTGGTTCTTGAGGCTTCTTGAAACGTCATATTGTGTCTAGCTATGAGCAAGGCTATTGCTTCATCATAGCCAAAATCTGAACCTTGATTCTCCCTTACTCGACTAGGTTCATTGCTTTTTTGAGTAGGGGCGATGCTTTTAACTCATTCACGATTTCAGTAATCGTCTTGTCGTATTCGTCATTCAAAATCAAATCTTCAAGATATTTTTCGATTGCTTCATTGCTTGGTTTGTGATTTTCTGTGACTGTTCCCGCTTTGATAATATCTACGAAAGCCATTGGATCATTAAGCGCTTGTCCAGCGTTGAATAAAGTCATAGCACCATAGCCCGTTTTCATTCCCTCAAGTTCAGCAGAATGTAGCTTGTTCATTTCTCGCAAAAATCCAAGTCCAAAGCGTAAAGTGTAGTCACGTTCTCCAATTTTTAAAATCATGTTTTATTTCTCCTTTTGAATAAAAAAATAAAGGGCAAATAAATTGCCCTTCTAAAAACCACTATTTCAATTAAACAGCGACACCTTCGCCGTTTGTTTCTTTTTCAAGCGTGTGGTAGTTGTATTGTGCGCTTGCGACTGCTTGTTTTTGTGTATCAGTCAATTTGTCAGTATGCAAGATACCGTTTCCGTCAATAGCGACTTCATAAGATAATTCAACCTTATCATCTGAAGGTGCTGACAATTCAAAGTTTTTGAAATAGCCTTGATAGTATTCAACGTCGTACTTGTCAACTCCACCCTCGTTTTTCTTGCTTCCAAGGTCAACGATCCAGCACTCGATTTTATCGTTTGCTTTGAACCATTTGCGCATTTCTTTCCACATGTTGACGGTATCGCCGTCTTCGCGGTAAGCAAGAGATTTGAACTCTCCACTTGTTTCTCCGTCTGAAATAGAGTTAACGACACCGTCTTTTGTTTTAGTACTTTCTACGTTCTTTTCTTGCTTGATAGAAAGTTCAGATTGGAAGCGTACTTTACCCGCATCTTGTTTTGTGCGGTCAGCGTAGCGACGGAAGAAAGCAATAACGTCTTTCCCCAAAATTAAATCTGCCATGTATTATTTCTCCTTTTTTGTGTAATTAAAAGTTAAATCCAGCACGATATGAAGTAACGGCTGGACATCTGTATTATCTGCGATGACTTGTTTTTCTGTGTTTCTGTGATTGAAGTTATACTCATACCCGTCTTTCAAATGCTTCAAAACATTCTCAAGATAGGCTGAAATATTGTCTATTTTGGCTCTGTGCGCTCGTATTCCGTAAATATGGACTGTTTGCCTTGCTGTTCCGATTAAGTCGTTATTCGGCGTGTCTGAGCCGTTATTTTCTCCGATATAGACAAACGGATATTTTGTATCAGCACCGGGCAAATAATCGTATGTATCAACCCTTGCATCGCTGATAGCAAAAATCTTTCTGAATAAATCATGATTAGGTGTCATCTAAACGCTCCTTTCATAACGTTTGTCATATCTCTTTGGAATTCCGGTGTAATTTGTTCAAGCATCGGTCTAAAATGCGGTTTTCCTGGCATATAGCGTGTGCCGTATTCTTGATAACCAGTATATGCTGCACTGCCCGTTATCCACGCTTCCATACCGTGATATGTTACGCTGATATGGTCTTTCAAAAATCCGGTATCTTTAGGCGCTAAATCACGAGCAGTTTTCTTTCCTTTTTCAGCATTATTTTTTAATACTTGTATAGATTGCTCGACTGCTTTCGGGTGTGCGTTATATATTGTGCTTGTTAGCTTCTCTAAGCCGTGCCATTCAATACTTGCACCCATTTATACCTTGACCGTCCTTTTGAGCCGTACAGAGCATTTTGAAGCTTCTACGCTATCAATCAGCTCATACTTGAACCCGTCATAGATTGCATATAAGAACGGTTCTTGTTCTTGCTGAAATCTGCATATCATAACGACATCCGAACGGTTGCCGTATAACTCGAAGACTTTTGCTTTTTGAATGAAATTCACAAAACATGGTACAATTTCGGATTGTTCATCCTGGTTGTCGTAGCTATCCGTTTCCGGATTGTACTTAGCAATGCCTTTCCCTCTTACGAGTGTTATTCTGTGCGGAGTTTTCATAGGAAAATTGCCTTTCCACGTTGACGTTGTGAACCGTCAAGGCCAAAATCCTTATTCAAAATAGCCATGTAAGGCTTGAATAGGTTGTCAAAGTCTTGATAGGTTACTGAATATCCGTCAACTGTTTCACTCGATACACTTTCTGAACCTTTGCGCCCGTAGAGCTTATAAACAACGTTTTCAATCATGAAATTATACTTACTATCGATATAAACCGAACCAGTAAGCGATTTGAAGTAGCTTTCAGCATCTTCAACTAAATCTTGTAACAAGTCATTTTCTTTTGTGTCGGTTAGATCAATACCCAACCGACGCTTAATTTTAGCAAGTTGGGCATTATCCATGCTTATTCTCCTGCTTCTTCTTCGATTTCTTCAACGGGTTCAGCTTTAGGCAATACAATATCGCCTTGCGCCCCGTCTGATTCGATAACGCCTTTTTTTAGTAGCGCTTTAATGCGAGCATCTGACACATTCAAGTCAAAGCGAGGATAAACCTCGCCTTTTTCATATAGTCGATTGTTGTCTTTGGTATCAATGATGTTAGTCTTTACGATGTAAGTCATTCAATACCCCCTTTCAAAATTAGACGTTTGTCGCATCTGTCAACTTAGCAAATGCATTTGTCTTAGTAATCATAACTGCGATGTCCATTGTGCAACGGATTGCAACCATTTCTTGTTCAAATAGGTTGATTGGTGTACCGTCTGCGTTTTGGATTGTTGAGATTTGGCCTTCTTCTGAAATCTTGTAGTTGATGTTGTAAGGAACACCATAGATAAGGTTGTCAAAGTCACCAGCAAGCAAGTCACCTTTCTTGAATTGTTTAGATTTCATGTCAACGACTACTGTACCGTCAAGTTTGTTAGTTTCTTTGTCGTAAATAGTTTTCTTGTCTCCGTCACGAGCGTCACGAAGTGCTGAACGGTTAGAAACACGAGACACAAATGCGTTGATCTCAATATCATCGTCCGAAAGTTTATCTTCAAGTTTCAAGATGTTTTCGTAAGTTACTGGTCCACCAATGACTTTGCTTGCATCTTTAGCAGCCTTAGCAACTGAGTTTGCAAATGGTGTTTCATGCCCCAAAAGTCCGGCTTCGTCGATTTTAGTGTAGAATGCTTCAACAATTTGTGGTTTCATGTCATTGAAGAATTTTTCCCATGTATAATTCAATGCTTCACGAGAAGCAAGAAGGATGATACCAAGTTTTTTAGCACGAAGTTTAACTGGTACGATTTCAGGCTTATCAGTCTTGATTTTTTCTGTTTCGTTTACCCAGTAAGCTGAAACGCCGTCCGTTTGAACGTAAACAGTTTTTTCTTGTTTTCCGTCCATTTCATGATATTTACCAAGTTGCATCACGATAGAATTTTGAGCAACCTCTTTCATGATGATGTCTGTAAATTCTTTGTGAAGAGTTCCGTCTGTCTTCTCAGAGACAAGGACTTTAGCAGGGTTAAAAGTTTGTACTGTCATTTATAAAATCTCCTTTAGATAATTCTTGAATTGCGGAAGATTTCTCCGCTTGATTGAGTTTTAGAACCACCAAATGCTGTACTTACTGCGGGCGGTTCTGATTGTGTGTATTCAGATTTGATTTCACTAATAATACTTTCAAAGTCTGAAATAGCTTGAAGTGTGCCGTCTGCCGTGTCTTTTACGACAAAAGCAAGCACTCTATCGTTAACAGGCAATTTACGACTTGATAGAGTTTTAATAGCTTCATCTGTCAATTCTCGCTTGGTTTGTTCTTTCTCTAACCCAGCAATTTTTTCAAGTAACGATTGCTTTTCTGCTTCGGCTTCTTTTCTGCGGTATTCTTCAAGTTCTTTACCTGATAATTCTGTTTCCGCTTTATATTTTTCCAAAGCCTTAGCAATAGCTTCTTGTGTTGATTGAGCGTGCTTTTTCTCTGCTTGCTCAAGTCGTCTTTGCATTTCTGCGATTGATACCGTTTTTTCAGTTTCTTGTTTTGGATTGCTAGCTTGTTCCTCAACCGTAGTGTCCTGAACTTGAGTATCAACTGTCTGTGTTTGTTCTTCTGCCATGTTTGGCTCCTTTCTCTACGCTTTAACGAGCAACCCCCTCGAACTCATGCAACTTTTAACGTCTTCAGCACGGTTTGGACAATTAAAAAACCGTATAGGTTATATACGGTTAAGTTTCGATAATCATAGTTGAACAAGCAGAAACGGAAATATTTTTTATCTCTAGTTCACAATTTAAAAAATCTACTGGATGTTCACCGTCCAGCCATTTTTCACCATGTATCACATTAAAATAAGTTCCAAGTTCCACAAATTCAGCAAGTTCTTTGACTTTCATTTCTTGATACCTTTATAGAATCCCTCCGCTAATGATTTCGCCATTTCTTCATGTGCTACTAACAAAGGGTGCTTTGGAATTATTTTATTCTTTATCTTACTTAATAACTTTAGCATTATTTTCCACCCATTTTTTGAAATCGTCAAAAGTATTCATATTTTTAAGAGATAAATAACTGTTGAGTTTATCAATTGCTTTATCAATAGAGGTATCATTGAAGCAATATCCATTTATAGATAAATCAAAAATTTCAGTTCCGTTTTCTTTATCAACGATCCATAATTCCTCACCATGCCAAGCACTCTGTGGATCATAACATTTCTTAGATTGTATCTCAAGACTGTTATTTTCAATCAACCCTATCAACTTCTTGTACTTATTCATCAGATTCTCCTTTTTGATCACGAAAAAAGCACTTAGATTTTCTAAATGCTTTCTTTTTTTGTCATGTCAATAATTTCTTTTAAACTTGGTTTAGTTTTTCTAATTCTATCCCATGCCCTCATTTTTAGGAATGTAGGTAAATAAATACCATTTATTTTTGGCATTTCTTTAGATAGATTATATTCTTTTCTTATTCTATCTTTGTTACCTTCAATAATCTTATTACGAGGTAAACAGTAGAAAATTCCCTCACCAAAATAACTTAAATCCTCATCTGAGATCTCAATTAATTCTTCAAGTTCAACAAAAATGCTTCTGTTATATTCATCTCCCTTTTTAGAGAATACTCTTTTAATAAATTCTTTGCTAAATCCCATTTTCTAGCACCTCCAAACCATAAACAAGCAAGCCGTCGTCAGTTTCCGTTTTAGAAATAATGTTATATTTCAAGTTAGGTTTCATCAGATATTCTTTTTCAGGGTTAAAATCTGCTAACTCAGCGATATAAGCACCCGTTTTCTGTCCTTTTTTAACAGTAACCTCAAATAGAATATTTGCGCCGTCACCGTCACGAGCGAACTCTCTAGCATAATTCTTGTCTAAACTATATGAAGTAAACGACTTGTCCAAAGTAAGTTTTTGCCCGACTTCTAAATCCATATAACCTAAATCTTCGCCTAATGCTGAAACAGATCCAGTACCTCTGTACGCTTTAAACGATTTTTCAGGGGCGAAATCTGACAAAGCTTTTTCAAGTATAGGAATTTTGTTTTTTGTTTTCCTAACTTCTTCCAACGCATATTCTAAATCAACTTCGCCATGTTCATCTAGCCAAAATTCTTTTTTGAGTTTAAGCGCCTTATCAAGTCCAAAGCGTTTAATATTGTTGAAGTCGTGATAATCGCTTGTAGTGTAAGAAAAGATTGCGTTTTTTTCTTCCTTTGTAAGTCCATTATACCACTTTTTATACTTCTCTTGTTCGTTAAAGAAAGCATCAATATCGTCCGTGTCTTTCGCTTCAAAGATTTCATCATCTTCAAACGGCAATAATTTTTGTTTTTCTCCAGCTATTGCTCTTGTTGATGATGATTTCTTATTGTTTTCTCCAGTTTGTTCAAGAATTATATTGTCTTCGCTTTCGTTCCATTTCTCAAACTCGTCTAGCGTGCTTCGTCCGTCTTTGTACTTCATTTCAATATGTCCATACGCTGAGCATCTGCAATTAGGATGCATAGGAAACATATTCACGCCTTTTTCAACCTTGTCAATAGGTACTGCCGTATTATTTAACGGTCTGCAAATATCACAAGCGCCACTTTCAGCGACAAAAATCATGTGTGTAAAGCCATTATCTTGTAGTACAGCGTGGTCTGTATCTGAGTTTATCCTTGCTATTTCAGTTTTTAGCAAACGTTTAGCATTTGCTTCACTTGTGCCGTACTTACTAGCAAGCATCTTCATTTCTTTTTGATAACCGTTCATATCTGTATAGATACGATTTAAAGAAGCGAAAACATCCCTTTGTAAGATAGCTTGTAAGCCAGTTTTACCCCAAACACGACTAGAAAAAGACTGCCCGTAGAAATCAGCGTTTAAAATCGCTTCTATGCGTTTTTTCGCTCCTTTGGATGAAATACCCAAGATACCAGCTTGGCGCTTAAATTCGGCTAAATATTCGCTTCTACGTGCCTTGTCAAATACTTCATCAAGGTTACTTGTCAAACTGTTAATTTCAAGTCCTAATTCAGCCTTTAAAAGTTCCAAACGACTGACTTTCATTTTCAGATTGTAAACCCGTAACCATGAATTAGTCTTATGACTAAAATCTTTCTCTTTAACGGCTTTTCTTGCCTTTTCTGCAAACTTCGTAACATCAAATTCAGATGCACGCTTCATAGCTTCTTGCTTCGTCAACCCCTCACGTCCAGCATAACCAAGATAAAACTTGTCTATCTGCGCTTGCAGTCTATCATAGCTTTCTTGATACAACTGTGTTATCAGTTTATCACGGTCTAAATCACGTTTGATTAGTTCAGCTTGTGCCTTACGCTCTGCATTATATAGACGGTTATCAGCTTTCTTGCTCATTCATGCCACCTACTAACTGCATGATCTCGTTGTCACTTGCTCCAGTTTCTTTCAAAATGCGACCTTGTTCTGTCTTGTAGTCCGTGAAGCTTGCATTGTTCATCAAAGTTTCTTGTGATACTACCCCGCCAGCTTCAATATAAGCCTTGATTTCATTCCAAACGTCTTGTGGAATGTTTGGATGGAAAGTAAAGGTCAGCTTGCTAGCTTCAATCGACGGCTTATTGATAGCCTTGTGAATGTTACTAATCAATTCGTATCTTCTACGCAAAGCCTTAGTAAAGTATGTTTCTTTGTTCTTTCTAACTTGCTCAAGACCAATCATTTTATAAAGCAATGCAATTCCTGAAGAAGTAGCGTTAAATCTATCATCTTCAAGGTTAGGAATACGGCTAAATCTATGAATGTCGTTCGCTAAACGGTTCTTATATGCTTCTGTGCCTTGTACATCATACTGTTTATAGATATATCCAGCATCTGCGCTTGTTTGTTGTCCATTTGCACTAATTCCAGTTTGAAGTAGTAGCGTGTTAGCATCTTTCATTTTAGCAATATCACTTGCTGACAAGCCTAACGCATCTAAATCTCCCTTGATAAGAAGCATTGCATCATTCAAGTCTGACATATAATTTGCTGTGTCAGATTGTCCAGCATCATAGGCATCAATCAAAGAGATTTCACTTTCAAAATCTCCCGTTCTATATCTGTTATTCCACCATTCGACAACTGGAACATCTCTATATTCGTGTTTTGTGGTTGTATCGACAATCAAGCGTACTGCATTTGTTGTATAAGGTTTATAAGTGATAGTTTGGTCTTTAGTATAGACTGTCATATTCACTTTATCAGCAAATACTGGAAGATGCACGGCTAAAATGATATTTTGTTCTACTGTTAAATCACGAACAACAAACATTTCAAGCGGGTTAATCAAAACAACCCTATCTGCTCCGTCTTTATCTCTAAAGTGATACTCAAAAGCACGGCCATAGATTGAAGCATCAAGGGCTAAATCGCCATTTAATGCGTTAATGTCATTGTTCCACTCGATTTCTCGGATAGTTTCAAGTTGTTCTTGCTCTGCTCCTTCTAAAATACCGATTGAAACGGGGTTACCGATAACATAGTTAGTAGCAAAGCTAGAAATATAACCGCCCCATTTATGACGTACTCGATAATCTGCTTTCTCGTTATCCAGTCTTCTATGTCCTGACAAAATGCTGTAATTATCGCCTTTTGCGTAAGAAGATAAGACTTTCAAGCGTTTTTGCTGACTATTGAAGAATGTTTCAATCATTCCCCTAAAAACTTTCTTACCGTTATCCGTACTCAGCAATTCATCACTTGAAGCATATCTAAATTGCTCGTTTGAAATACTGCCAAAGTATAGACTATCTGACCTTGTTTTAGTGTTTGTGTCTATACCATGTTCAAATTCGTTTACTTTGTCCACTCTCTACCTCCTGAACATTTTATTGATTTTACTAATTGTCTTATCAACATCCATATCTTTTTTCGCTTGATATATTCTATCTTGCAAAGCATACCTGATAGCATCTATGCAGTGGTTATAGCTATCTACTGGTTCGTTGATGTATTCATTTGTTTTCTTATCTTTCTTCCAAGTGTAATTTTCAAGTTCTTCAATCAATTTCACACATCTTTCATCTACTATCCACTCATACTGTAACAAGTATTGTATGCCTTGCATAACTGAGCCAGCGCCTTTCTGAACGTCTATCACTCGTGGAATACCAAGATTTCTTAATTCCTGATTTGATTTCTTTTCAGCGCTATCTGCTCGTATCTGCTCTTTAGCATATCCAAGCGCCTTGATTGCTTCAGCTATCTTGTCATTCGTCAATCCTTTTCTAACAAATTCCTCAACGACGTATAAACGCTTGTTTTCGTCGTCTATCCTTACATGAAGCAATGCTGACGGGTCATTGATAAAACCATAGTCAAGACCAAAATAAGCGGGTAGGTGTTCCCACTCGCTCTTATTTAGTAATCGTTTCTCATATTTCGGAAAGACTAGCTTGTCAAGAGTTGCAAACTCTCCCAAAGCATAAATCTTGTAGTAGGCTTCGTTCCTATTCGCTAGTTCTTCGATATTCTCGATTGTTACTTGATCTAAAAAGCGATTATCCTTGTATGAAGTATGATAAACAACCGTATTTTTTGGTTTCTTAACAAAGAATGCGTTATACGTCCAATTTACTTTCGATACGGGGTTAAACATCAAGAATATCTGCTTATTCAAGTGTTTCTTATCACGTAAACGCAAAGTCAACTGTGTGTAGTCATCTAACGTAAATTCTGACGCTTCTTCCATGACAACGTCTGACACGCCCTTGATTGACTTGATTTTTTCAGGGTTATCTAAACCCTTAAATATAAACTGTGCGCCGTTTGGTAATTCAATCCGATATGCTGAATTATTTATCTTACACTTATCTAATAACTGCCATTTATCCAAACACTGCTTCACATCTTCAAAGATTGAGTCATAAACCGTTGCGCCTACCTTACGAAGAAATAGAACCTTGCGTGGATGCTTCCAGTCTTGACAAGCCTTAAAGACTACCTTTTGAATAACGCCATGACTTTTCCCGCTTGAAGCACCGCCGTAGTGTACTTCAGTAAACGTTGAATAGTCATATAGCTTATCATAGATATGCTTATTAAATACACGGCTAGGATAATCAATAATGATATTGATTTTAGGTTTATTCTTCGTCAGCATCCCAATCACCAACTTTTATGTCAATAGTTTTTTGAGTGATTTCTTGCCTATCCACAAACAAGCCGTACCGTTTCCCAAGGTCAACTGCGGCGCTCTTTCTTGTTGATACATTCGGTTTAGCATCCATGACTTTTTGATACCCGTCACCGTCAAGCACCAATAAAGGCTCTGTGATTTCTCCACGCATAACTGCCGTTAAAAACTCAAGCACTTCTTGTTGATCTGCAACACGTTCAGACTTTAGTTTTTCCAGTCGTTCGTCTATATAGGCTTTTACGTTAGCTTTTGCAAGCAATCGACTTCCATTCGCTCTTGCAACATCATCTTTCTTAACATTCGGATAAGCCTTCTTATAAGCCTGTGTAGCATTCAAACAAATGATGTACTCGTCTGCGAATACCTTTTGTTTTTCAGTCATTCCCACTTTCCACCACCTCATTTCTACAAACAAAAAAGCCAGCTAAAAGCTGACAAATGGAGTAACTAAATAAAAACGATGTTAGGAAGTTTAGAGATATATAAACTATAAAATTAAAAAACGCAAAGGAAAATCAACAATGAATACTTTCCTAACACCGTAAAATATATAGGAGTCTATCAGTCATGCTTACCGCTTTGCTGATACTAACATAATACCACTTTAAAACTATCAAATACTATCGTTGTTATCAAAGATTTTAGATATGTTTGCAACTGCCCTATCTCTAGCACGTTGGATAGTTGCGGGGCTACAATTTAATTCTCTTTCTGTTTCGCTCCAGCTTAGACCGTTGATATACAATAAGCGCATCACGATATTCTCAATAGGGTCTTCTAATGACTCAATCGCTCGTGTCAAAACTTCTTGTTCTTTTCGTTCATGATCTATCTGCTTGTATAACTCGTCTATCTTATCCGTGATTTTTATATTTAAATCTTCTGTGCGATTATCATTGCTTGGAGTTTTGGGCATCCCGTTAAACGACTGTCCTTTCACAATACCCGTTCTTAAATCTTGTATCTCTCTATGAATTGACCGTATTTTGATGTTTTTAATTTTTAATTTTTTAAGTTTTCTTTGTAATTGCAATTCACTCTCCTATCAAAATATTTAAAGGAAGATTGAAGTATGTTGCTACATCTTCCACTTGGTACAATTTAGGACTTATCTTGCAAGCTTCCCAACGTTGAATGCTCGCTTGGCTATATCCTAAAATATCCCCTAATTCATCTTGAGATAGTTTCTTATCCTTACGCTTTTGCCTTAGCATAAAAGCAAATCGCTTTTGTTGATTGTCATTTAATCTTTGTTCGTAGTTCATCTTAAATCCTCGCTTTTCACAAATGAACCGTTAACCATTTTCCCTTTTCGGTTCTTGATCTCGTTGTAAGCTAGTTCAAAGCATTCAGCAATGCTCCAGCCTTTCTGTTGGCAATAGATAGTTAGCACTACCAAAATATCTCCGACCGCATCTTTCCCGTCTTGCTCACGTTCTTTCAAATGCGCTTGTGCAAGTTCCCCCGCTTCTTCAAATAATTTCAACGCTTGCGCCGTGCTGTTGTTAGGGTTGTCCAACCCTCTTTCTTTCGCCCATTGTTCGACCCTGTGCGCTAGTAATTCCATATTTGTCGTCATAATTTAATATCATCTCCCACTTCAATATTTTTAAATCTTTCTTCACTAACCACAAACACGTTACCGTTTACTGTGATAGTGAATAGACTTCCGATTTTTCGTTTATCCTCAACCTTACCAGTGATCTGATATTTGCTATCAGCGTGATAAACCAGCAAGGGTTTCTGTGCTTCACGTTGAATGAATAACAAGCAAGTAGTAAGTAGGCAATAGCCGATTAAAAAGCGTTTCATTCAGTAACCTCCAAAAGCTCTGGATTTTCGTAGATTCTCGCTCTAACAGTAGACCAATCACAACCATAGTGTTGTGCAATCCAGTTTATTGACTTACCTTCTTTAACAAACACCTTTAATTCCTCTTTTGGTATGAGGATACGTTTTTTCATCTTCATACCTTTCCTGTTATGATTTGCCTTGCCAATTTTTTGTCTATGAGTTTCTGAAAGAACCTTCCCCTTATTATGTTTACTATTATGAACTTTGTTTAATATTAGGGATAGATTTTCTTTTCTTGCATCTAGCTTGTTCTCATTCAAATGATGTACGCTGTATTCAAATGGAATCTTTGTTTTTAACCAGTACTGCATTAAAAGTCTATGCACATGGATCTTTTCATTATGAATTGAAACAGCAGGATAATAACCGTGCAAATATATCTTTTTCTTACTCAAAGAAGGTTTTTTCTGATACCACAAAATTGCCTTCTCTAATTCAGAATAATCAACAAGACACTCACATTCATTACTGAACTCAATCTTCTCTTGCCTTTTCACTGTCAAGTAAATCACCATCCTCCCATATATTTCCTATGACTTCAAAGTTATAACAAGCTAGAAATAGTGGATCCCATTCTGAAACCCTTTCTTGCAGTCCGTCTACAAATCTGTAAATAAAACTTGCGTAAGAACCGTGCCATTTGACAACTGCTTCTCTGCCTTTGTAATCAACTATATCCCCCTCAAAGATTTCCTTGCCATTCTTGTCTTTGAGTCCTGTTGATTGCATGAGTTCGATTTCGTCAAATTTTATAGACTCCGTCTGTCCAAACTCCCAATATCCACCAAGTATTAAATGTTCTTCAAAGTTGATTAAAGAAACCTCTATCATAGTTTTCGTTTCTTTATCCCACGCTCTAAATTTTGGAATCATTCTTCCACCTCCTCGATCTCAATTCCCGGACAATCGAATACCCATCCAAAGCCTAAATCTTCTAATTCTTTTCGGGTGAATTTGCTTCTTAATTTGCTTTGTAAAAATCCCAAGAATTTTTCATCTTTAGCACTTACAAGATACTGATCTACTGCTTTTAGTTTCACCCAATACCGCTTCTTTTTCTCGACTTCGTAGCCGTCAAGCCATGCACGAGCGAAAGTATCTCTATTCGCATTAACCCAAATTCTTATAGTTTCCCCTGCAATGTTTTCTCTTAAAATGTAATACATAACACGATACACATCATCACTTGATACTATTTCTTCATATAATCTTGAAGAATTTCTAAATTTAAAACCATTTCTTTTTACATTGGCAATCCACTCAGCCACAAACTGCGGAATTACGACTTTCTGCGGTTCGTCTAGTTGTCTGACTAGACCTAGTACAACTTTCTTGTCAATCCAAGGTCTGTATTTATAATTTTCTGCTGGTAAGGCTTCGATTTTTTCGATTAGTTCTTTAACATTCATCTTCCAACTCCTTTAACTGTTTTTTCATCTTCTTCAACTGCTTTTTCAAATACTCTCTATGAGCAGTTCTATTCTGTGTTACTGACTTCTCACAAGGTTTTGAGTATTCCAAAATATCAGCTTCTGTCTTTTCGATTGAATGTTTCAATGTTTTAATCATTTGTTGTTTAAGGTTCATTCAAACACCTCTAGTAATTCTTCGTTAATTTCTTCAATCCCGTATGGTTCAAATGCGTGAAAGTAAAATCCTTGCTTATCTAATTCTCCACGCTCTCCCGTTGCATATCTCAAAAATAGCAATTCATGACAAACTGGACATTGCCTTTTATTCTGCGTAGGGAACGCTCTAACTGTTCCACTAAATCCACAATAAGCGCAGTCTAGCTTAACTTTCACTCGCTCGCTTTTTTCCATTCAATGATCTCCAATTTAATTCTGTATTTTTTGCTTCCTGACTCTCCACCGTGTCTGAAATCCGTTGACTTGATAACGTGATAGTTATCATCTGTCCAAAACTTCGCATCTGTCAAGCCGTCTAATAATGCCTTGCTTGTTGGCGACCAGTTTGGCGGGTCGTATATGCGATTAGTTGGGGCAAATACCCAAACAATCACTTTACAAGGCTTTTCTTCGTTAAAAGGTAAGCCAAAGTAATCTCTTAGAGTATTCTGCCCTTCGTAATACGCAAGTTGTCGTAAAAACTTCGTGATTTTAGCTTTTTTCTGAAAGTGCAATCTGTCATTCGCTGAAATCATCTGCTTTCTATCAAGTTCAAATTTTAAAACTAGTTTTTCCATTCCAATTCCTTTGCTATCGCAGTGATTACATTCACGGTCACGCTATTCCCTGCTTGTTTGTATAGTTGACTGTTAGAGTTGACTTCTTGCGCTTTATCAAACGCCCAGTCAGGAAAACCTTGTAATCTCCAACACTCACGAGGTGTCAGCTTTCTAATTCTGAAATCAGGCTCAACTACCCCTTGACTTTCTCCAGTTAAGAGTGTATTGGCAATTTGCTTACCAACTCTACCTCGTCTTGTTTTAGAATTTGGGTGTGACAAATTCACGCTATCCCCAACCTCTGCCTCTGCATAGCCTTGCTTGGTTGCTTCTTTAACTCTAATTTTAGGTTCAAGTCCACCTCCACCATAACAGCGGATTGTAGGGGCTATCCCGTCCGTTTCGTAAACTACCCCACTTTGATTGAAGTTTGGTTGGATTGTTCCATATTTTTTTATTTCGTTTTCAACGACCACTCCGTGTCTATCTTGTGCTATTAGCGTAAACATAGGCTCACCGTCCGTTTTGAACCGTCTGCCATTTTGATTTTTATTCACTCTATCAGGTGTTAGCACTGGTATAGCAATTTGTTTAGGTTCTTTGTAATCTCTAGCGCAAAGTGTGCCAATTAAACCATTTGAGTCATAAACAACACTACCCGTCCCTTGACCTGTCCCATTCGGATTTTTCGTGTTACCAACAATTTCTATTTTTGACTGTTGATTATCAGATTTTGCATTTTCTCTGATGATAGGAAAAACTCTTCTGGTACGTTCTCCTCTAAGATGTCCGATAATGAACACTCGCTCCCGGTTTTGAGGGACGGAGAAATTTTTGCTGTTAAGCACTTGCCATTCGACATCATACCCCAATCCATCAAGCGCTCCGAGGATTGTTTTGAAGGTGTTTCCTTTGTCGTGGTTGAGGAGTCCTTTAACGTTTTCAAGAAAAAGATACTTGGGTTTAAGAATATCGGCAAATCGTGCAATTTCAAAGAAGAGAGTTCCTCTAGTGTCTTCAAATCCTCGTCTTGCTCCAGCAATTGAGAAAGCTTGACAAGGAAATCCCCCGCAAATAACGTCAACTTGTCCGATAGCTCTAATTTCTTCATCTGTAACTGTTGTGATGTCATGTAATTCAATTTCTCCTTCTGTGTTGTGGATTGCTTTATAACTAGCCCTTGCGAATTTATCTATTTCACAAAATCCTATACATTCATGGCCAGCGGACTCCATCCCTAAACGAAAACCGCCGATACCAGCAAATAAATCTAAAAATTTCATAGGCACCTCTTAGAACGGCAAATCATCATCTGAAATATCAAGTGGGTTTCCGTTTGCATTTCGTGAAAAATCAGGCATTTCTTGTTGCGCTTGTCTTTGTTGCCCTTGGCTCTGACCTTGGCTATTGCGACTTTCTAAAAGCTGGAATTGTTCAGCAACTACTTCCGTTACATACACACGTTGTCCTTGCTGATTATCGTAGCTTCGTGTCTGAATACGTCCAGTAATTCCAATCAATGCGCCTTTCTTCGCCCAATTAGCAAGATTTTCAGCCTGTTGTCGCCACATAACGCAATTTATAAAATCAGCTTCACGATCGCCATTTTCATTCTTGAAAGTGCGATTGACTGCTAGGGTAAAAGTAGCAACGGCTACATTTGACGGGGTATAGCGTAGTTCTACGTCTTTCGTAAGACGGCCAACGAGTGATACATTGTTTAACATTTTTTCATTCCTTCCACTGTTTCAAAATCAATATCATGAGCATCTAGCCATTCTTTGAAGTCTTTCGCTTGTTCCAAGTTAAACCAAAATCTGATTGTTGTTACATACTTACCGTTGTTCTTTTGTTCCGGTTTTGGTTCATTTTCAATGACTTCTCCAGTTTCAGCATCATACGCTTTGATACTTGCTTCTGCTTGTTCTTTTGCGATACGTTCAATTTCTGCTTTGCGTTCTTCTTCTGCTCGTCTTTTGGCTTCTTGTTGCTCTTTGAATACCCTTGAGCTCTCAACGTCTTTTGTGATACTTTCAAGAACTTCTGCAAGGGTTTGCCCGCTTTCGTACGCTCTAATATAAGTAGCTGGTCCAAGTTCATGAGTTGCGCATTGACTACTGATAATTGAAATATCTTGGTCTTTCTGATTTTGCTTTTGCAACTCAACCATGACGATTTCTTCTAGTTCTGCTTCCGTTTTCTTCAAAAGTTGGAAACTATCCTTTTTAAATTGACCGGCTTTTGTATATGCGTCAAGATATTGTTCAAAAATATCCGGATTGAGATTGCCTTCGATAGCTTTTTCTTTAAACCAATTCCGAACTGTATCTTTGCGCAAGATTTTTTGGTTTTCTTCGTATCCGTCAATCTGTTGTTTCAAAGAGTCAATCAATCCCTTTAATTTGCTATAAGGTTCTTTGTATGCTTTTTCAAATTCTGCATACGGTTCATTGATTTTGCCTTTGATTTCTTTTCTGCGTTCTTCAAGGCTCTGACTCAATTTGTTCAAGTCAGTTCTTGCTTGTTTGACTTCTTCAATAGAATTGACCTCTAAATCAAACGTTCCATATTTTGCGATTGCTTGTTCAATCCCACTTTCAAACGCTCCAAAGTCGCTAAATGCGACCTTGGCCGGTTCAAAATTTATTTTGATAGTTTCTAGTTGATTGATTTTTTCTGCTTCTTTCATGTTTTAAAACCTTTCTACACAAACGGCAATTCAACTTCTTCAATCGGTTCTTCTACGAAAAATGGAATTTCTTCCGCTTGGCTTTCTACCGTTTCAATTTCTTTTTTCGGTTGTTCTTGCTTCATCTGTTCAATTTGTGCTTGTTTGCGTTTAATGACTTCCTCACGGCTTTCTTGTGGTGTAACATCAATAGGCTGTGATTGTTCCATTTCGTCTGCGGTATATAGTCCGCCAACGTTTTCGCTGAACGCTTCACGCATTGCAGATACTAGCGCAACTTTACGGATCATCAACGCTGGCATCTTCGACCACATAGATTTGCCGGTATTGTATGCTTTAAAATCTGCATCAACTTCAACTGGGAATTTTCTATCTTTTCGGTAAACTTTCGCCCAACCGCCTAAAAGCGTATCGTTTTTACTGTGAATTGTTCCGGAAATATGCTTGATTTCTCCGTCTTGTGTTTCTACTACGATACCAGCTTCAAAGCCGTCAAAGTTTGGATTTTGTTCTGCTCGTTTCATGAACGCATCTTTTGAAACAACTACTTGCGCCGGATTTGTTCCGTACTTAATGAAATATACTTCTTTCGTGAACGGGTTCAAATTTCGTTCTTTACACGTTGCGATAAAATACGCTAGTTCTTCGTCACTTGCTTTTCCGGAAGCATCTAAATATTGTCGTACAATTTTTGCACTCAATAGTTGCGGATTTGTTAAGAAATCTCCCGTTGTTTTTACTGTTACTTGATTTGTCATTTTCTTTTACCTTTTATCTTTCTATGCGCTCCAGTATTCGTTCAAGTCAACGGCCATGACCGTAGCTAGATTTTTCTGCTCGGTCAAAATCTGTCTGCGGTATGGTGCAAGTCCCGCTTGTCGCTCGTCTTCATTGCGTGGTAAGTAATACCCGCTCGGTTGCGTTTTCTTCGCTACGATTGGATGTTTAAAATTCACTCGTAGGCTTTCAATCACTTCTTCAAGACTTCGTTTTGATAGTCCTGTTTCTTGTCTAATTTTTTCAGCCTTGATAGGTTCTTCAAAACTTGCACGGTTAACAATCAAGTTTAAAACTTTAATTTCTGTTTTATTCAATTCTCTACCAGTCATATTCCCTCCCAATAAATACACATCTTAATGCTTCACTTCCGCACTCTTTACATTCAAAAGGCGGTAAGATGTCAGTAACTTCAAATTCATGTCCGCAGTCGTAGCAAGCACATTTCCATAAGTACATATCATTGCTCCTTTGGTTTTGGTAATGCTAACAAGTCAGGTCTAAGACCTACGGGCGCTTGTGTATCAAACGTGAATTTTCTATCACAATTTCTGATGTTTTGACGGGCAATATTATTAAATTGATTCCTGCCTTGCTGATAAACTTCAATAATTGCTTGATCTAACATTTCTTGTTCTTTTGCTTGTCGTTGTCGTTTCTGCTCGTTATTCGCAACAATAAGCATTGCCACGAACAAGAAAACGAATACTGATGCAACCCCTAAAAGTTGACTTGTTACTGTTGGTTCTGTCATCTCTCTTTGCCCTCGTTGATTTCATTTATTTTCTTTTCGTCTGAATATGCTTGTATCCAATATTTAAGTTGTTTTCTTAACTGTATATTTTCTTCTGAAAAAATAAGTGCAGTTG